>ERZ839741.412-NODE-412-length-56560-cov-13.585789_pt1 | contig 56560 bp, 64 predicted proteins | sample MGYA00519880_ERZ839741 | MGnify/ENA primary metagenome ERZ839741 (study PRJEB31850, sample SAMEA3708851) | human gut metagenome | biome: human gut; feature: human-associated habitat; material: faeces | place: China | collected 2014 ...
ATACGCTATTTCTCGTCAAAATCAACCATTTGTTGTGACAGAGCCAAAAAATATAAAAGATACAATACTGATTGATAAAATTAACAGCAGTATGAAAGAAGCTAATGATGTTATTAATGAAAGATGTAACACGTTAGAATCTAAAGTGGCTGATATTTCTATACTCAAAAATGATATTTTATTTTTATTAAACCAAATAAAAGAAACAAGTAAAGATGTATTGTCTTTTGAAGAAGCAAAAGCTTTAGCTAAATATGATTTGATGACTAAAGATGAAAAAGCTTTAACTAATAAATTGTTCAACTTCAACCAAAAATCCATAGAGTTACAAAATAAAATAGCTAATACAGAGAATGATAAAATCAGACAACAATTAGATAATGAATTAGAAAAAACCAATAAAGGCATTAGTGCTTTAAAAGTTCAACTTCGTCCAACAAACAAAAAATTTACCCAAAGTGCGTTCAAAGCTAAAGTAACTAAAAAGGCTAATTATTTATTACTAGAAAATGCACCTCTTAGAGAAAAATTAGAGTTATTAAAAGATAAATTAGATGTACAAACAGCTAATTTAAAACAAATTTTAAAAGAAAATATTATAAACTTACCAGCACAAAGTTATTCAGCTAAAGAAGTAAAAACTATTTTAGATAACCTTGTCATTGATGTTAAAAATAGTTTTGAATATAAGCAACAAGAATATAAATCTTTAGCATCAAGAGTCATTTCACCACAACGAGCAAGAGAAATGGCATATAATGTTGCTACTAATCATAAATATAGAGAACTTAAAGAAGCAAAGCGACTTGTTGCTAAAGAAAAAATTAAATTAGAACAAGAAGCTAAACCATTCATCAATCAGGTAGAATATGTTCAAAAATTTGATGATAGTTCTTTATTAAACCAAGCTAAGATACAACTTCAACCATATATCACAAAATATCAAGAACTTAACGCTAAAGAGCAAGATATTTTTACTAAGTTTAATGAGCTTGAAGCTTTTATCAATGCTCCAGAACAACAAGAAAAAATTCAAAGTATTATTGAGGGTATCTTAACTAAGAATAGTCCTATAAAATATCAGTATGATACCTTAAGAGAACAAATTTCATCCTTAAAAACAGAGCTTAAAGAATTAAAAAATTTATCTGTTGGTGTTAATAATCAAGTTCGCTTAGATAAAAATACAAACTTCAAATATTCCATTAAATCACATACTAGAACTACTTCTGTAGCTAATATTTCTGTTGGTAGTATGAGTAGTAGTAGTTCTGATACGATTAAACTGTTAGCTCAAGCATTTAATGGTGTTGAAGGAGCAATTCCTTTAGTTGCTAAAATAGATGAGCAAACTGATGAAGTCTTAGATTATAAACATTTAAATATTGTAGATAAACGAGCCAAAAGAAGTAATGCTATATTAAAAGAATTTTCTTAAGCTTAGTTTATTAATTTTGAAAAGGAGTTTTATATTATGAATGAAGTAACAGAAATAGGATTGTATTTTAATTTATTGATAACAATAATGGTTATTTTGACAGGTATTAATCTTTATAAATATACTAAAGAATGTAAGTTTAAAAATAAGGCTTCATATATGCTTAGATTGATTGATACTTCATTAGATTATTATGCTAATTATCATATCGTTGATGGTATTAAAACATATCCTGAAAGTCTTAACGACATACGAGAAGAATTAGTAAAACACAACTTTAAATTTTATTCAGAGTTTTGTGTACAAAAAGACTTTATGTTAGTATATGTTCCTACAAAAATAAATAATAAAATAGCGCAATATACATTAGCTATAGTAAATACTAATTGTCAAATTTTCTATAGTAATCGAAGTACTGGTGGCGAAAATGAGATTATAAAATTTATCTCTAAAGAAAACACTAAAAAATTGAAAAAATATAATGCTATCTCTAAATATTTTAAAGATGGAACTATTTTTATGATTTTTTCTGTATTTTGGATAGTTATATTATTTCATATAGCTTGTAGTGATATATTATTTAGTAATGAAATACATTTAATATTTTGTTTGTTATTAGCTGATATATTATTGTGTTATTTTAACTTTGTGCATAAGAATAGTTTCTGTAATGACATCTTGGCTAATGAAGTAAGTAAGTTTATTTTTGATCGACTTAAAATAAAATCTTCTACTAAGTAACAAAAATCAAGAGGTGTTTTTATTGTTTAGAAAAATTTTTGCAAGGAAATTGTCTAGCTTAATAAAATCAAAAAATATGACAAATCAAGATTTAGCAAATTATTTAAATGTTACTCGTCAATCAGTGTCACAATTTACAAGAGGAACGGCTATGCCTTCTACCGAAAATTTAATTGCTATAGCTGATTTTTTTAATATATCAATTGATGAACTATTAGGAAGAAAAAATATTTTTAGTGCCCCTAATACTACTAATTTTGATTCAAACAGAACAGTATTCAACTTATTAAACAATCCTGATGGTATATTAGAATATAAAATTTTTGTACCTATTATAGAAAGTCAACCTACTGATGATGGACGTTTACTGATTGATTTATCTTCAAAATTAAAAAAAGGAAAATTTAAATATAGTTTTGCTTTGATTAAACACGATTCAATATACAGGTCTTATCTAATTCTTGATGAAATAGAGGGAAACTTTATAAAATTTGTATTAGAAAAAAGTAAAAACAAAGATAATTTCATATCTCTTGTCAATATAATAAATCAACAATTAGGATTAAATTATGATGCTTATAATTATAATCGAGTTGCTTTGGTTATAAAAATATATGATGAACATTATTATGATTTTCATTTAAATGTTGATTTATCAGTTCCAGTTCCGACTGTTAGTAAATTGACATTATTAAAAGAAAAATATATTAATGTTTGGTTAGAATTACCTATAGCTGAGAAAATACAAGAATTAAAAAGAATATATGAAAAGGAATTAGGTTTAATAAAAAAGGAAAGCTTTGTATAAGCTTTCCTTTTTTATTATATTTCCTAACTAGTAGATGATTTGGGATGTTTCCAATAAAGTTTTTCACAATGTGGACTACAAAACTTTTTTCGTTTATCTTTTATACTTTTAATTGTTACCAATACACGACATTTTTCACAATGAAATTGTCTTAATATTGGCTCATTATCCTTTAGATTAGAAATTCTTTTTGGCTTATTATAATATATTTTTTTGTAATGTACTTTTCGACAATGGACACAACAATATATTTGATAACTAAAATTTGATTCAAAAATTTTTTACAAACAGGACAAAATTTTTTCATAACTTAATTTCTTTAGATATAATACCTTGTTCTTTTAGCGTATTAAAATGGTCTTGCATTGTCATCATTCCAGGTGTTGATTTCATAATGTTTATAAGGCTTGTATAATCTTCATTTTTTATACAATTAACGGTAGCGTTACTACGTAATAGAATTTCCAAACAGAGAACTTTATGCTCTTTAGTGGTAATTAGTTTTTGTGCTATTATAGCTTGAAATGTATTAGCCAGTAAATTTTTTAGATTAAGTTTTTCTTCATAGTTTGTCATTCTATCTAACGCATCAATAGCGTTATTTGCATGTAGTGTTGTAATTACTAGATGACCAGATTCAGCGGCAAATAAAGCTACCTTTATATCTTCAAGTGTTCTAAGTTCTCCGATCATAATTACATTGGGATTTTCACGCATAGCAGATTTAACACTTTTAGAAAAACTTGTAATATTGTTACCTAAAGGAACTTGAGAAATAATAGATTTTTTATCTTCAAAAGTGTATTCAATAGGGTCTTCTATTGTTATTATATGGTAATTATACTTTTGATTAATTGCATCTATAATTGAGGCAATAGTAGTGGATTTTCCAGAACCAGTTGGACCAGATACTATAATTAGTCCTGACTTTTTATCTGCTAATAATTTAATAGATTCGGGTAATCCTAACTTATCTAGTGAAGGAATTTTATCTGGAAGTAATCTTATAGCTATAGCCCTACCTTTAATAGTTTCATAAAAATGACATCTGCAATTTATATTATCTACACTAACGAAAAAATCTGAATCAGTAATAATAAAATCTAAACTACTTAAAAAATCACTTAACTGTTTAGCTTTTTTTAAGAAAGATATCATTTGAGAATCTTTTATAAAGTTATCCTCTAACATTTCAATTTTTCCTAAATTATTTCTGATATAAGGATACATGTTTTCTCGTATAAATAAATCTGATGCTTCATGTTGATAAGCTTTTATGATTAATTTAGATATTTTATCTTTGACATCTGTGATACAGTTCATAATAATTTATCCTATCTAGTTAATTTTTGTGTTTGCTTTTTGATTTTCTTTAATTCATTTTGAATGAAGTTTCTTTTCTTAGTAATTGATTTTTTATTTTGTAATTCAGGAAAATTTCTTTTTAGAGCATCTTCAATGATTTTTACTTCTGAAGTATGTTTATTTTTAAGATTTTGACTTAAATATTCTTGTAGAGATAACTCTATTTTTCCTTGTCCTAAAGTATTCATGACTAAATTTTTAGCTTCTTCATTACTTATTTTGACAGGTGAAAACTTAGTGATTACAGGAATTATTTTATCTTGTTTAAAGCCTTTATTGATTAATTCTTTTATAACTTTACTTTCACTATCTTTATTCCATAAAATATTGTTGTTCATATTATCTACTATTACTTTTTTACAAGTTAGGATATATTCTTCAGCAATATTTTTTATAGCTACATCTTCGACTTTCATTTGAGCTAATTTTTCCATATTGAATAGCGTATGAGCGTTTTTAAGTGTTAGATTTATTTCTTCAGTTGATAGTTTAAGTGGTGAATATTTGACCATAAGAGAGGCTATTTCTTCATCCGTATGACCTTTTTCTAATAATCTACTTGCTATGATTAAATCATTATTGGATTTTTGGTATAATTCTATTTCTGCTCTATTGGATAAAATTCTATTTTGCACCTGTAATTGTCTTAATTTACTGGCTTCTTTTAGATATAAATATTTAGGATCATTACTTAGTTTTGTCATAAATTCAGGGAAATTTCTGATGCGATTAAGACGAATGAATGAATCATAAGTCGTTTGTATTTTAATAAATATGGATTTTTGTATTGCTTCATTGTTGCCTTGATGTTCATTCATAGAATTTTTTATATCATCTTTGGTATATAAAGGTTCTGTTACTAAATTTTTAGTTGCTAATTCTTCTTCAATATCTTGTTTTGCTTGCTTAGGATTTAAGATATTTTGTATTTCTTCAGTTTCTAGTTGTAATGGAGAATATTTTTCTACAGCAGAGAATATTTCATCAGATTTAAAGTTTTTTTCTAGTAATGTCTGTATAATATTTTTTTCTAGATTTTTGTTTATAGCTTCTTTATATGGAGTATTTTCAATATCGATATGGGCAATCATATCGTGATAGGTTTCAAGATAAGCTTTTTCTACAGGAGTATATGGTTTATCTTCTATTAATACATATTGTATAGCTTCAAGACGATGAGCATATTCTTCAAAAAAAGCTTCATCTTTTTGAGCTTCTTGTTGTTTCTTTATACATATTTCTTGTAGTTTCTCATCTTGCCAATTAGTAGGTGAATTTTCTTTTATAACTTTAAATATGTCTTCCTCATTAAAATCTTTATTTAATAAGGTTTTAGCTATTTTGTAATCTATTTGAGAAAATTCAATGTTTTGTAGATTATTCTTATAAATAGCTATGGCTTTTTGATATAGAGAAAAATAAGCATTTTCAATAGGGTTTAAATCATTGCTATTAGGATTATAATAGATAATTTGTTCTAGTTTTTGGGCAAATTTGGTGGCTTCTTTTTCGGTAAGAGGTTCATTAGTATTCAAGGCAATATTTTGAGAGTCTGGTTGAACATTATTTGTTTCTTGATTAATATTTTGTGGAATGTTTTCTCTAGCTTCAGCAATTTTTTGTGTATTATTTTGATGTAAGTCTTCACTATAAACATTTTCTGCTAATTCTTCTGCTGGTGGTTCAGATGCTAATAAACTAGCCCAATTATTATCTTGTTCATTCATGGTGTTCGCTCCTATAAATTCATTTTTAAATATTATCTAGATAAACTTTTATTTTGGCTTAATTTAGTTATATTTTTTAGTTCTTCAGCAGGCATATTTACTGGAGAATATTTCATTATTGCTTGCTTAATATCAAATACATTTTTGCCTTTATTTTGCAATTCACTAACAATTTTTTGGTTGAAATCTTGTTGCCAAATATTATCATGTTCTTTTAATAAATTTTTAGCCATTTTTAAATACAGCTGTGTTGTAGATATGCCATTTTGTTTAGGTTTAAAGTTTTGAATGATAGTTAATTTATTTGTATCTATTTTATTTTCATTATTAGATAATGTTTGCTCTTGTTTTAACCCTATCATATTAATTTCAATATACTGCATAGCTTTTTCAGCTTCGCTTGCAGCTCTAAATAATTCATTAGGATCATCTTGCAATACTTTTACCCAACTTTGTAGGTAAGCTGCATGGTTTTCATAGTGTTTTTGGTCAAATTTTATATTGTACTTTTGAGCTAAAAACATTGATGTAAGTTCTGCTCTTAATTCTTCTTTAGCGTAGGTGATATTACCAAATCCATCATTTTCAACTAAAGTTTTACGGTTAAGTCTATGTTTTGCCCCTGTAGAATGGGCAATTTCATGTGATACTGTAGCATAGAAATCATCAATATTATAAAATTTATCTCTAGGCACTACATGAATTTCATCTTCACTAGGGGAATAGTAATTTCTACTATCCTGGTCATAATAGATTTTAGCTTCACTGTGTTCTAGCATATTTTCCATAGATTTAATGGTATCTTCATGGTTAATCTTAAGAGGTATTTCTTTTTCGAGACCTTCTATTTGTTCAGCATTAAATACTACATAATTTTTTACTATTGGATAATCTAATTTAACATAGGCAGGTACTTTTTTACCTGTTTCTTCATCAATTACATATACTTGTTCTTTTTTCTTAGTATTAGGATTTATTTCCATAATAGGTTTAGCATATTGCCAATATTCTATGTGAATTCCTTTTGCACCCTTTTGTATTTTTGCACCTAATTCTTGGTAATTCTTGGGCTTGTTTAAAGGTAGTCCATCGACTATCTTCAAATCCAAAATGTTTAGCAGCTAGAATTAATCTAATATTATTAATACCATTATAATATTGGTCTTTCCCTTGCAAAGATTTTAAAAGATTTCGAGGTCGTTTACTAATATAACCGCTATCCCAAAAGAATGGTTTACCAGATTGTATATCTTTAATAACTTGTTGTACCAATTCATTTCTTTGTTGTTGAATCTTTTCTGGAAGTGCCATTGTTATTCACCTATTTCTTGTTCGTCATTTAAAATTTCTTCTATTTCTTCTTCAGTAAGTACATCATCATCAGTTGAACCACCATATGTTTTAAATTCTTTAAAACTTTCAGCTATTTTTCTTAATTTTTCATCCATTATTATTACCTACCTTTTTATTGAGTTCGTTTTCAAATTTTTCAAGTGATTATTTATAATTTGTCTCTTCTTTATATCTGGTAAATCTTTTATTTCTTTAAATTTATAAGCTATACATAAATCCTTTAGCTCTTTTTCAGAGAGTTTTCCTTGTTTTACATGATAAGCAATAAATTCTTCCAAGTTTTTAGCTCTGTAAATAGATTGTTGATTTATGTATTTCATTAAACTATAAGCGTCATTTGACATAAATACTAAATAATTAGGAAATTTAGCAATTAATGCTCCTATTTGTTTATTTTCTAAAAGCGTCATGCTAGGTTTATAGGGCAATTTTAATCCTAAGCAAATTTGCATACGACAAAGTTCAATCCTAAATCGATCTTTTATATATCTAATGTTTTTAGAATCTACCCCATATCCTTCCATGCCTTTTTGATTAACTCTTCCTGGTTTAGTAGCAGCTTTTACTAAATGACGTAAAAGTTCGCTGTAATATTCTCGTTCGTCGTTAAATCTATCTTTTGTAGGCATATGAATTTCATCTTTTTTTATAGAATAAAAACCTATATTATTATGAGAATCTTCAATGATTTTCATATTCATGTTATAGGCTATATTTTTGATATATTCTATAGCATCAATTTCATTTTCTGGATAAAAGAATTGATGTTTTCCCTGTAACATTTGTTCACTAAATATATTATTTTCGTAAGTGTGCCAATTATTTGTTTTATTTTTATAAAATTTAGTATAAGTTTTATTATTAGGTGATTGTTCTTTTGCATAACCCATATCATATTTAGAGTAGTTTTCTAAAGCTATAGATTTAGAACCTTTTTTGATGTAATAGCCTTTATTTTGAGCGTCTTTATAGGTGATATATCTAAGTGGAATAAATTTATCTTCAGGTTTTTTATAAGACAGTAATTGTGTTAGATTATAACCATAGAATTTTCTACCTGTTCCTAAATCATAAGGTAGTCTAATATCTATGTCTTTTTGTGGATCAAATGGCTGTTGCCAAAAAGCTTTTCCTTCAAACATTTGTTCATAACATCTATAAGCAGTATCACCTCTTAATGTATTCTGTTTATTAGTTTCAAGTTTTTTTATTTTTGTATAAACTTTTTTCATTGTTAATACCTTCTTATTTAAAATCAACAAATCCTATAGCTTTAGGTTTTGTATAATTTTCTTTATAGTAATCTGAGGGGTTATATGGGTCTTCAATTTGCATATTTAATATATTTTGTGTAGTGATTTTTTCTCGTAAAGCATTATCTTCAGTATCTTTTAGCTTAGCTATTTTTAATACTGTTAACTCATAAATAAGCTGTTGACGATATTTTTCTTCAATATATCTTAAAGTGTCAATTTCTGAATTTTTTTCTTGAGCCTGCATAGTTGTCTCAATACTATTTAAGGATTGGATAGTTTTTAATAGAGCTTGTTTTTTTTCGTCATAACTATTTAAGTCATTTTTAGCATAACTAAGTGTTGTAGCATAAATCTTATTTAGGTAGTTATATTTATCTTTAAGAGAGATATTTTTTTGCTTATAAGGATTACTAGCTATAATGGTTGAACTGTTATATAACATATTATCTATATCTTGCAAATTTATATCTTCAGTGTAATTTATTCTATCTTGTATATCGCTAAATAATACAGGGATATCTTCGTTAGTATCATTAGAGTGTTTTAAATCATTACTTTTGGTATCAAAAAGTGTAATGTTTTGTAGCATATCTATATATGTTTTTATTGTAGAAATAATATCTTTTTTACTATTAATTACATCATGCACTTTATTATATCCTTGAGCTGCTAAATCTTTTAGAGCAAAAGGGCTAGGAGCAGAATCTGGAATAGATACACTTGTTGGGGAATAATAATTAGGTGGGTCAAATGGTTCTGTTATACCAGGAATACCTGCAAAAGCAATCGATATACTTAGTAATAATATGGTTAATATTGTTAGTAAAAAACGAATAATTTTCATCTAATTGCTGTCCTTTCTTTAAAATCTAAATCCTGATGAACCAAACGTATTTTTTATAGCTTTAGATACTTTTCCTCCGACAAACGTCATGATTAAGATATAAGCAAATATTTCTAAGGCTTTTATTACATCAAATGTTGGTGCTGGTGCTACTTGTCCTGCTCGACGAAAGACATCATCAGCATAAGCATCACCACTGCCTATGTTGCCTTCTCCACCATGCCATGCTTCAGCTACAGCACGCCAATTACCATATTGTTGGTAATATTGAAGCATTTTAAATCTAGCAACGGCATCTTGTCTGTCTGGACTCCATGCAGGTTGCATAGTATCTGTATGTGGTGTCCAGTTATAATCTGGAGGTAAATTTGCTTCTTCTACCCAAGCATTCCAATTTTCAAAATTAATTTGATATGCTCCGTATCCATAGCCATCATCAGAATATACAAAATAATCATTTGTAGACTCTTTATCTTTAATAGCTGACATAAAGATAGTTATTGCTTCAACACCTGCATTTTCTAGATTTACTGCTCCTCGATTAGAAGTAGTCATCATATCGCCAAAGTTAAATGCTGTTAACTGAACAGAGATTAAGCTGGCAAAAACTATATACCATGCCATATTAAAACCTAAAGAAATTAAACTATTTATGCTATTTCCAGCAAATGACATATGTTTTGTTTGTCTTAATGTGCCGTAAATTAAGTCAAAAATAGCAAAGATAGAAATGATATAAAATTCAATGAAAGCTTTAGCAATCATGATGCCCATTAGGAAAAATAAGATAACAATAGCTATACCTAAGATAAATACAAAGATTATTGCTGCAAGATTTGTATAAATAGCAAAAGCAGAATGAAATGTAGAAATATAATTAAAAAATGGAGCAGTTAGCTGTAGTCCTTTTTGTATTATTTGGGTGGGGTCTGTAACATTTTGTCCAGCAATTGTAGGGTCTACATTAATTATTTTAGAGCCTACAGTTACAAAGAAGTTTTTTATTGTATTAATTACTATATTTCCCCAATTTTGAATTAAGTAATAAAAAAATGTATAAGAAATTAATTTTTTTATTAGAACTTTAATAGCATCATTTAGTACATAATTATCTGAAATACTGATGATACAAAAGGTAAGCGTAATATCTATTAAGACTACAACCATAAATAGATTTAGCATATAAGGTTTTATATTTTGTATTCCTTCAGTAGATGTAGTTGCTATTTTATCTATAATATCTTTTACTGGAAGTGCAATATCTGCTATTTTTGACCAATCGAAATTGAAAAAGTGAGCATCACTACCAATAAATGATTCTTCTACAGGCATAGTACCCTCTAAAAGAGGTAATGGGTCTGTAACAATAGCTCCATTTACATGAAAATCTATATCATTTAGATGTACCTCAAAATGTAAATGTCCTCCTGTACTATCTCCAACTGGAGAGATGATACCTATTACATCACCTTGATATACTTCTTGTCCTTCATGCAGTCCTTGAATTAATCCAACATCTCCATACAAAGTTCCCATATTAAGCTTTGGATGCCATACTACAATAGCATTACCAAAACCATCTGCTGGACCATAATATCTTATAATGCCATCTGCTGCTGATAGAATAGGCGTTCCGTAATCATAACCGATATCTATACCAGCATGAAATCTTGTATTTCCAGTTATAGGGTGTACTCTATCACCAAAAGGTGAAGTGATTATCCCATCAGGTGCTGGATAAATAAATGGAGTTTGAGCAAAGACTACTATGGGTAAAAAAATGATAAATAAACATAAAGATAAGATAATTTTTATTTTCATTGATATGTCCTTTGACTTAGTTGATAATTCTATGGTAGCATGGAAGTGAATTTTAAAAGTATCGACTTTTGAAAAAATGAAAAAATTTTTAAATCCTTATGTATCAAGGGTTTGCGGACTTAAAGTAATTTTGTGTTCGATGAAAATGAGCAAAAAAAGCTGAACTTTTTGTCAGTAAATAAAAAAAACGTGTTCGAATCGAACACGTTAAAAAGTAGTTATATTTGATTTTTTATTTGTGTTTATGAATAATGTGGTCGAATCGAACACATTTAAGTGAGGAATAGATTATGAATAAATATATTTTAATGAATAAAAATATAGCATTAGCTCAAATTATATTATCTGATGATGGTAAAATTTATGATTTATTAGAAATATATAACATAAAAGCTTTTCCTGTAGGTATAATTTGTAATGATATAAAAATGTCTAATAAAGATATACAAAATAACTTAGCAGAGTGGTGGCAAGGTAGGGCAATTCCTGCTAGTAGACAGGGTCTTTTTTCAGTATTACAAGAATTTGACATTGAAAGGACTTCTATTTTAGCAATGAAAAGCTTTGGGATTAGTCTATCGGACCAATACTGGATAAAGCCGATTAATTCTAAGCTAACATGGGATAAAATCAACTTTTTTAATAACAAGTTTTCTAATGATATCGGAGAAGCCTTTTTTAATCCTAATTTTGTAAAGGAAAGTAATGAAATAGATTTTATAACTCCAGATAATACATCTGATGGCTGGCTTAGAAAAAAATGGATAATCAAAAATGAAAAAAGATGTCTTATTAAAAGTGGTAGTGATCCTTATAGACAAGAACCTTTTAATGAAGTGATTGCATCACTTATAATGAAAAATTTAAATGTATATCCATATGTTAAGTATGATTTTTTTGTAGACGAAGGACAGGGTATCTGTTCTATATGTGATAATTTTATAACAGAAAATACTGAATTAATTTCAGGTTATGCCTTAGCAAAAACGTATATTAGAGATAAAAACACTTCTATTTATAATCATTATTTAGACATAGCAGACAAAAATAATATTTCTAATATTAAGGATTTTTTTGATAGTATGATTGTTTTAGATTATATTATTGCAAACACGGATAGACATCATAATAACTTTGGCTTTATTAGAGATGTTAATACTTTAGAGTATTTAAGCCCAGCACCTATATTTGATAGTGGTACGAGTCTTTGGCATAAATACAGTGTACTTTCAAATAAAATAGGTACTCCTGTAATAGCTCAGCCTTTTTATAATACACATGAAATGCAATTATCTTTAGTAAAAAATTGGGATAGGTTTGATTTTAGTAAATTAAGAAATATAACAGAAGAAATATACGATATATTAAATAAAAATCCATTAATTGATAAAAAAAGAAATAATATTATTTGTGCTGCTCTTAAAGAAAGGATACAATCTATTAAATTATATCAGGAAAGAATGGTAAATAAATATTCTATACCTTTACAAAGTGATGATACTGATATATTAACAAAATTTAAGCAGTTAAAATTTAATTTACAACCAGTATATTTTTATTATAAGAATAAATTTGTACCTAATAATAAAATAAAATACAATCCTAGTATAGATAAAAAAATATTAAAGCAAGCACTAATAGATGGTTTTTCAAGGGAACAAGTAAAAAAAATTTTAATAAACAGTCCAAATATTAAAAGTGAACAAATGATAGATTTTATGTATCGTTCATTTAGTCATGATAAGGATTTAAAAAATATAATCCTTGAAAGAACTATACATTTATAAAATTATGTTCGAATCGAACAAAAATGATAAAATAACTTTTTATTACTTTTTTTATTTGCATCATAATGTCATTCATTTCAAAAAGCAAGGGTAAATATAACAACTACGTTGCCCTTGCTTTTTTCATTTCTAACATTATTTAAAATAATGCAAAAAGCAATAAAAAATAGTCGTATAAGATAAGAAAGGATACTGAAAAATGAAAAAAAATATATATACTATAACTATTGAGGAAACTGTATCAGACGTATTTTATTTAGAAGCTAATTCTTTAGAGGAAGCAATAGAAAAAGCTATTGCAAAGTACAATAACGGTGTTTTTGTACTAGAACCAGGAAATCTAATAGAAACAAATCTATTAGTTGGAAATGATAATGAAAGTAGTGATTGGTTTGAATTATGAAAAAAAAATATGATATTATATAATAAAGGTAAGAAATATGAAGGAGTGATATTATGGAAAACTTTAATAGACTAAATGATTTATACTTTAAAAAACTTTTAGGTGATAAGAATAGAAAAAACTTAACACTTAGTTTTTTAAATGCTATTTTAAATAAAGATGAACGAGAATATTTTACAGATATAACCTTTTTAGATAAAGATAATGAGCCATTGACGTTAGACGGTAAATTATCTAAATTAGATATTAGAGCAGATTTAAATGATGGTACACAAGTAGATATTGAGGTACAAGTTTGTCCGTTTAAGTTTATGGCTGAACGTTCATTATATTATTGGTCGAAAATGTATTCAGAACAACTAGAAAAAAGTGCTGAATATAAGAAGTTAAAAAAAGCTATAGCTATAAATCTACTGGCATTTGATTATTTGGAAGATGAGCAAGACTGGCATAATATCTATAACCTTTTAAATGTGAAATCACATAATAAACTTACAGACCATATAGAAATACATTTCTTAGAATTACCAAAATTTACTTTAAAGGACATGAGAAAAATAAGAACATCTGAGGCATGGCTTGCTTATTTTTCAGGAAGATATACTAAAAAAGAATTGGAGGAAATAGCAATGACAACTCCAGCAATTAAAGAAGCTGTAGAATTTGAAAATACTTTCTTACAGGATAATGCTTAACAAAGAAGGAGCTAGACATAACGTCCGCTCCTTTTAATTTCCCAAAATTCACAGAAGAGGGCTGACGGTGCAAACATCAGTTTTCTCTTCTTTTTTATATTCTTATTATACTATATAGATTATGATTTTGCAAAATAAATATGTTCGATTCGAACAAATGAAAAGCAACTATTAGGTGCTTTAAATATATTTATATGTTATAATATTTTTCGTTGCCCTTCCTATACTGGTAACAGTTGGGAGGTGTTCATATTGAACCGTTTTTTAACCTTTTGTGAAGCAGTCATGGCAGGTATAATATCTTATTATATCTGCAAAGGGTTAGACTTGTTTCTAACGGCTTTTTGTGGTAACTAACCTAGCTTTAACGTTAGCTATATAACGTTAGAAGCATTGTGAAGGTGCGAACTTCATAATGCTTCGTTTTTTATTTTTTAACAAAAACAAGACCCTATGAAGGTGCGAACTTCATAGGGTCTTATTTTGCTGTTCATATGAACCATATAACCTTTTGTATCTTCATTATAACATACTATATAGATTTTGCAAAATAAATGTGTTCGATTCGAACACATTTGTTATATAATACATAAAATTTAGCTTTTTAGTGAAAAATTTTTGTGATATAATAACAGTCGCTGTTAATTCAGCAAAGAAGAGATAAATTGATGTGTCAGACTCTCCTCATCAGAGGAGGTGGTAATTATGACAGAATACGAATTAATATCCCTTATAGTGGGAGTCATAACTATGACATTTACCATTCTTATGTAATTTAAAAAGTAAATTTTTAAATTAATTACTTTATAAATAAAAAGAAGTCATGACATAACGTCTGACTTCTTTCTCAACCCATTCTGAGAAGAGGCTGACGGATTCAACATCAGTTTTCTCTTCTTTTTTCATATTTATTATACTACATAGTTTATGATTTTGCAAAATAAATGTGTTCGAATCGAACACGTTTGTTATATAATACATAGAATTTAGCTTTTTAGTGGAAAATTTTTGTGATATAATAACAATCGCTGTTAATTCAGCAAAGAAGAGAAAATTTGATGTGTCAGCTTTCCTCATTAGAGGAGGTGGTAATATGACAACTTATGAATTAATGATATTAATTCTAACAATAATAAATGTTATATTTACCATTCTTAGCTATTTTAAATAAAGGTTAATTAATATATTAATTTTTATAAGAAATAGAAAAGAGCTAGACAAATCCAGCTCTTTCTATTTCACACACTTATAGAAGAGAGCTGACGAAGCGACATCAGTTTTCTCTTCTTTTTTATATTCTTATTATACTACATAGTTTATGATTTTGCAAAATAAATAATATCGTCTAATTTATATTATTACCATAAACTTTCGCCTTTTTTTCTTAATTCTTTTAAATATCGTTCTTCTTCCAATCTATTAGAAAGTGCAATCCAATCTTCATTAACACCTACACTAGCTTGATATTCATCTTCTTTAATTTCAGCAGGAGTTCTATGTTTATAATGATATTCTTCACCAAAACAAGGACATTTCATAAATATATTTTTAAAGCAAGTCATTGGCTTAGTTACAAACATTATTGGATGAAATAATATATAAAATGGTGCAATTATTATGAATACAATTACGTCTAATAAAAGACGAAACATATCAGTAACTATGGCTAAAGCAATACCAATGACAAATAATGACAAAATACCAATAGCAATATATTTTAAAAATCCTAATATATCCATAAAAATATCCATAATAACACTCCCTCGTAAACTATTTTCTAATATAATTATACTTTTTTATCATATTAAATTCAATCTGTATTATCATTGTTAGTGTCATTATCTACATCATTATCGTTATCACTGTTATTGTAACGAGGATAATTATTAGAAGTATTATTTATATCATCATGGTTATTATCATTATAATAGCCACGAAAAGTATTTGTTTTTAAAGGTTTTGGAAGTTCGTCTTGTTGCATTTTTTGTTCAGCCTTTTTTAATGCATACTCATAATTAGCATTAGGACTCATATTATTTTTTATTTCTCTTCTAATATATTCATTTTGAGCATTTTCTTTTTCATTTGGGTTAGTATTATGTTTTAAATTGCCAGCCTTTTTTTGTGTATCCATTTGAACTTTAAATTCTCTAGCATTTTGAGCATTTCTTTGAGCTTCATAATAAGATTTTAATAGCCCACTTTCTATACCCATTTGTGCTAGATTTTTTGCTGTTCCTAGTGTTCCTTTGCCATAGTTTAAAGCTGTTTTTCCTGCTCCTTTGAGGTTTCCTCTTCCTGCTTGCATTCCTAGGCTTTTCATATTAGATAAAAAGCCTGCTGCTCCTCTAGCGGAATTTCCTCCAGGCATTCTTGAGGCTACGTCCCAAGCTCCTTTCATTCTCATAGCTTTAGTAGGCATTGCTTTTAATTGATTGGATAAATCATTACCATTTAAAGCTGGTTGTCCAGAAGATATTGCTTGTGCTAAGTTTGGTAGCTTATAGACAAGCATACACATTATACCAAGTGAAAAGGCAAGTTGCATAAAGGTTAAGAAGTTTTTCTGTAAATCAAGTGATTCTCCACCTGAAACAAAATTTTCTACAGCACTTGTTAGCATTGGTTCAAGTATCGCTGTTACAAAAGCTACAATACTTACTTTGGTGGCATAATGTATAAGTGAACTTATAGCTCTTTCAAATAAAAATTTTGTTGGTTTAAACATTCCTATAGACATGGTTAACATAGTAAATATAGCCATTACCCAAAATTCTACTCTTACTACCATTATTTGAGCTGAAATTACTAATATGCAGGCTACAATTACTAAAAATATCACTACAGCTAATATTAGAGCAAATGGGCTTGTGGTAAAGGATATTTGAGAAAAACTATTCCATGTATTTTCAATAATTTTAAAGGCATTGCCCATTATATCATCAGGCATAAGTATGCTATTTTCGCCACCACCTGCGATATAGCCTATTCTTTCAAAACTAGCAAAAACAGCATGAGCAATTCCCATACCTAAAATCCAATTTGTTATTAAAAATAGATACATTGCCATTTTTAAGGCGTTAGATATCATGTATTTTATGATATCGTCTTCTATTTTTAGCATTAAGGTTATTGCTACATCAATAGCCCAAGCACAAGCGAGAATTTTCACACAAATGGGATATAAAAATTCAGCACCTTTTTGACATTTATAGATAAAACTCATCATCATTTGTCCTAAAAAATTAGCAGAGTTGGGGTCGGGTTTAGGTTCGGCAATGCTGATAAAAGAGCTATCTGGAACAATGAACATATATCCAAAATATATTCCTAAATTGATAATTACTGTCATAGATAAAATCATACGTAAAAAAGTAGTAGTGGTAGCAGATAATTCTCCAAATGCTAGCATTCCAGCAGAGCCAACTATTAGGCAAGTCACAATTATTCTAGGTACTTTATCGGTTAAGATAGCTCCATCAGTATCTAATGAACCATTATCATAAGTACCAATAAATTTTTCAAATATATCGTCCCAAGCAAGTTCTGGTGTTTGAGCAAAGCAGATAGATGAAAGTAATAATAATATTCCTATAGTCAGTAGTATAATCTTTGTTTTTTTCATAATCCATAACCTACTAATTTTTTATAGTCTTCAATATTTTGTTGTTTGTTCATTTCTATATCAGATAAAACTTTTTGTGAGTTGTTTTTTACATCTATTGCCATATTTTCATTTATCTTCATACCTGCTTGTTTTTGAGCATTTTCTTGTAATTGTTCGGTAGCTGTAACAGATAAAAGAGTAGATAATAAAGCGTTTGTTTTTGCTGTTTCCATAGTATTTTGACTAGCTATTTGTCCGCTTGCCTGCATGGCTTCTTTTGTTCCTTGTGCTTTAGATAGATTTTGCAGGGAAGTTTCTAATTGATTAATGCTATTTTCTACTTCTTGTTGACGTCTACCTATAGATAAAGCAGAATAATAGGTTTCATCAGCTACATGGTAAAGTTTTTTTATATTTTGTGTATATGAATTTAAATCTACTGGTTTAGTATAACCACCTGTATAAATATCTATGCCCATTCGTTCACTTAAAATACTATCTGTAGAAGTATCTTTATCTAATGTACCTATTTGAGAGTCTAAGTCGTTCATAAGATTTTTATATTCTTTATCTAATCCTGTATAATGAGCGATTAGGGCTTTAGGATCCATAGATGTTAAATCTTGTATCATCAGTGATACTTGTTTAGCTGTATTTATAGCATTTGTATAGGTATTTATAGCTGTTTTAGCATTCTCAGCTATATTTTTTATATCTTCTACATAGATAGCAGCTGTAGCTGTTTGTTTAGGTACAGTTAAACAAAATCCTACTGCTATTCCCATAAAAATAGTTGGTATTAGATATCTTTTTTTCATTTGTATCATAACGTATCACCTCTAAACAGTATAATTAATAATTTACCTAGTGGAATTATTAATCCACTTACTATTACATATATAAAAACCATACACACTTGTATCATAAGTATCGCAAATATTATTCCTACAAATCTTTCAAAAGCATAGTTTGATTTAATAAGAGTTTTTATGAGTATTGAGATATTCATTATCATAGATGCTGGAAAAGGATATCTAGTTATTAAAAAATGTTTAAACCATGAAATAATGCTATCATAGCTTCTAATATTATTGATAATGTCAATCATTGAATCTATAAATAAGCAAAATAAAATTAGAAAAAATATTAGCATATCTATAACTAATAAAAATTCTACTTCTCTAGCTATACTTTTGCCAAAAATAATGGAAATTATAACTGAAGCAATAACCAAGGATAGACAATTTCTTTTTATTTTAGAACTAATAATAGAGATTTTATCTAACATAAAAGCCTCTTTTCTATCTATAGCTATTTAATCGATTGAAGATATCTGAAATGCTATAGATATATTCAATCGTTTCTTTATATGGTGGTACTCCATTATATTCATAAATGGCATTTGCTCCAGCATTGTAGGCAGCTAAGGCATAAGTTATATTATATTGTCCAGCATACGTAAAATTATCTATTTGTGTACGCAGATAACTTGCACCACCTAGGATATTTTCTAAAGGGTTATATGGATCAACACCTATCATACTAGCAGTACCTGGCATTAGTTGAGCGATTCCAATAGCTCCAGCACCTGACATGGCATTTAGATTAAAATGAGATTCTTGCTCAAGTAGTGCTGTAAGTAATAGTGGATCAAGGCTATAGGTACTGCTAGCATAAAGTATAGCGTTGGTTATCCAGTCTGTTTGCTCTTGATTATACATGGATACTTCAGAATAAATTATATTGTAGTAATTGTTCTCTTGAGCATGCACTATAGGTGTGATGAAAAAAGATGTAATTAGCAATATATTTATGATGAATTTCTGCAATTAATTAGCCTCCTGTTCATTAGTTAAGGTTAAGGTATGTGCTAAATTATGTTTTTGAACTTTAGTATCATTTAATGTATTTGTAAGTTTATTTAAAATTATTTCTATTTGTTGACCATATTTTGAAATATTTTCATTGGATATATTAGTTAAATTAGGAGATTGACTAGCAATTGCATCTAAGGTATCTTTTAATTTAAAGCCTGCTTTTATAATATTAGCTGCAATTATAGTATCTGCTATCATATCAAAAGGAAGGTCTATATTTTCTTTATAATCGCTGTAGTATTTGCTATATAAGTTATTAATATCTTTATCTACTAGAGTTTTCTTGGCAAATTCTCGTCTTTTTTCTAATTCTATAGTTAGTTTTTGTTGAGCATTATATATAATCGCTTTATTTATATAACTTAAAGATGAATGATTAGGTTCTACTGCATGAGGTGAATATTTAGTGAGAGTAAGAGCAATATCTTCTTTTTTGATGTCTTTGTATAGCATATACATAGCTGCATTGATTTCCATATCTTGATTGAATAAATTAGTTTTTTGATATAGTTCTTTCATATGCGTTTTGTACATATTTTCGACAGTAGGTCTGTTATTTTTAGTATCTAAGACATTTATAATATTTAACTGCCGAGTATTTATTTTTTTAGCAATACTTGTAATATATTCGGCATATTTAAAGTTTTCTAAAGCGTCTTTATTATTTCTAGTGCTTTGTTCTTCAGCGATGATATTTTTAATATCATTTTCTTCAATGCCTTTTTTAATAAAGCTAAGAGCTGCCCTATAATCACATTTTATATATTCTTCATCATTGTCTGTATTATTGATAGTAGCATCGTTTATAGCTACTTCTAATTGATAATCTTCTTTAAGTTCTTTTTTTTGTTCTTCTTGCGTTTTGTCATAATGAAATACTTCAGCTAATTTTTTAGCTGCTTTTTCAATTACAAGTTTGGGATAATCTTGAGGAATTTCTGGAAGTTGCATTCTGGCTGAAGTTTCTCTTATGATATGAGCAAGTTCATTTTTATTAATACCAGGATATCTGTTTAGTAGTTTTATACTAGCATCAATATCTATATATTCATCAGATAGATTGAGTTTTGTATTAGGATAAGAAAGTATCCGCTCTTTAATAGCATCTTTATATACATCTTTAAGTGAAATATGCTTATTATTTATTTCATCAAGAGTCATGTTACAGAGTTTATCTGGACAGATAAACTCTGCTATTTCTCTTTCTGCTTTAATATTATTTTGGGCAGACTTCACTATATAATATGCTGTTTTATCTTTGGATGAATAAATTTTTTCATTAAAAATTTTTACTACATATTCAGGATAACAACCTTCTAAAATCATTTCTTTTGCAAGTAAACAATATGCTAAGTTATCAGGATTTTGAGGCAAGTTTTGTGTCTTCTGTTTAAAAATATCATATACTTTTTTCAAATGATTTTGAGCTTTGACTATATCTTCACTGGCTAAATTAACAATAGTATCCGCATAGTTTTTCTTTCTACCTATTTCACGAACTACTGGAGAAAATGCTTTTATTACGTTTAATACTTCAGTATTATCTGCTCCTTCAGATAAAAGACGTTTTATAATCTGTTTTTCCCCTAATGGAGTGAGGCTTTTCGTTAAAGTATTTTTTAGATATTCATTTAGATATTTTATATATTTTTCTTTAGTATTTTGTGGCTTAATTATGTTGGTATTAGTTAATTGATGGTATAAGTGTGTATGTTCTTTTACAAAGTTTATAATAGCATTGGTGTATTCTGGTTGTTTGGCATGGGAATTTTGAGTGTATTTAGCAAGTAATTCCTCTATGGTAGATAAGTCATAGTTCTTCTCATAATACATAGAAAAAGCTATTTTGGCATCGTAATATAGATTTAACTTAAAATTAGTGTGTCGCAATTTGAAATTATTAAGTTCAATCATATATGTTTCTTTGGCTTTATTTATATCAGTTATTTTTTTAATGTAATTTATATTGAGTTTACTAAAATATGTTAATTTTTCAGATAAACTTATATCAATATCTTTTAAAAGAGGTGTATTTTCTGTAATGATATTTTTTATATCGATCAATTTATAACCTTTTTTTTGTAAAATCTGCATTATTTTTGTTTCTTTTTGTACATAAAAATCAAAAATTCGTGGCATGTATTTTTGTTTATAATCATTGTAATCTCTAGTAGTAGGTTTAGTTTCGGAAGGTTGTATATCATGCTCAAAAGAATCTATATATTTTTTTATTGCTATAAAAGATTTTCCCTGGCAAAGGCTACTATTATCTCTAATGGATTTTTTTACTTCATCTAGTGGTATATTATTTTTTAGCATAGCTTTCATTATGCTAGAGTCTAATTTTTTTAGTAGATACAATCTTTCATCTTCAAAGGTAGCCCACTGATTTAAATAGTCTTTAAGTAAAGTCATAATTATCTACTCCTTTATATTTTTGCCATTCATCATTGAATTCTTCTCTTGGATAATTTTTTAGTATTTCATCACATTTATTTTGGTCAGCTTTATTTATGCCTACATAAGCTAAGGCAAATTTGCCAAGTGATAAATCATAAAGTCGTGAGCCTTTGACGGAGGTGTAATAATAATCTCTTGTTGCTATTGCTTGAGCAATGATTTGAATTTGTCTATCATTAAGACCAAAACTCTTATATAATTTTTTATTAGCTTCTTCTATAGCTGTGGGATTAGCTAAAAAGATTTTGGATTGACAAGCGTCTAATACAGTGTGAAAAATATTAGAATTTGTAACATCAACCAAAGATTGAGTGGCAAAGATAACGGATACATTCATTTTTCTAAGTACTTTTAACCATTCTCGGATTTTTTGCGAAAATGCTTCATTGTCTAAGAAAACCCATGCTTCATCTAAGATAATAATACTAGGTGAGCCATCTAAAACTTCCTCTAAACGATGAAAAATATATAATAGTGTTGGTGCTATTATAGTTTTCATTTGCATTAGTTTTTCCATTTCAAAGGTTTGAAAATCTGTAAAAGATAGACTATCTTTATTAGCATCAAAAATTTTATATGAGCCATTTATGGTTAGTTGCTTAAAAGTTTCTATAAGTGTTTCATCAGTAAGAGAAGAAACAAATGTACTCATGGTTAGTTGCTCTTTAGGGTAGGTAGTAGCTATTAAAGTAAGTGTAGACCAAATAGTATCTTTTATATTAGGGGTTACAACTACATTTTCTTGCACTAAGAAGGAACAAAGCCACTCTAAAGCCCATGAGCGTTCTTTTTCATTTTGTATATTACTAAGTGGTTGAAATGCTACATCATTATTTCCTAAATCAAAGAAATTGCCACCAACGCCCAGTGTTAAAATTCTTGAAGAAGCCCCTTTATCAAAGATAAATACTTTAGCATTTTTATATTTTCTAAATTGAGCAGCTATCATACAAAGATGAACAGATTTACCACTGCCTGGTGGACCAATTAAAATTGTATGGCCAACATCTTTAACATGGATATTTAGGCGAAATAATGTATTCCCTTTGGTTTTAGTGTATAAAAGCGAAGGTGCATTTAAATGGTAGTTTTTTTCATCACCTGCCCAAACATCAGTAATCGGAGCTAAATGTATTAAATTACCTGTATTTATTAAATAACGACGAGGATTGTTATACACATTTCCTGGAACAGAAGAAAGCCAAGCTTCTACAGCGTTTAAATCTTCGCTTTTATATTTAAGTCCCAAGGTAGAAAAAATATCTCCAATAGTATCTATATAATCTTCAGCAAGTTCTTCATTTTTATCTGTTATGATAATCATAGTTGTATAAAAACCATAGTTTATCTCACCTTTTTCAATGGATATTCGAGCATTTTCTACTTCATTGACTTTTTCTACAGCATTAGCATCAAAGTCATCATCTGCCCTTTCCACGTGGAAAGCTTCTCGTACATAAGTCCAATAACTTTTTAAATTACCTCGCCAATCTCGAGAACGAGAGGACAACTCACTTAAAGCATCGCTTTTAGATAAAAAATAAAATCTAGTTACAAAGCGATAAGAGAAATTTAGATACGTAAGCTCATCAAAAAAACCAAAATGCGTTTCGCTTGGAAAAGATAGTGGCGTAATAACTCTTAGATGCTGCTCCCCTAACATAGGCTTTAAACTAGCATTAAGTGAGCAATCGTAAAGTAAATTATCTAGGTGTATAGGATTTTTAACTAAAGCAATATTATTATCTTTAATTTTTTGATTTTCTCTATCTGGTAAGTGAATATTCATTTTATTAGTTGATACACAACTGTGAAGATATGTTGCCAGCTCGTCAGGAGTGAGCATTTTAACTAACGGTAATTTCAATTGAATAAACATTCGATATATTTTATCGATATTAGCTTTAAATATGGATAAATAATTGTTTAAATCCTTTAGCTTAGTTTTAGTTTCTAAGACAAAAGATTTAATTTTTTGCTCACTATCTGTTGGTGGCATATAATAAACTGTTAAAAAATATCTTGATTCAAAATTTTTATGCAGATTTTTAAATTGATATCGTCGTTCTAAATCTATTTTTTTAGTTACTTCATCAGGAAAATAGTTTTTCGTAGGGTAATCTAAAGAGGGTGTTCGTTGCATTTCAAAATAAAATATAAAACCTGTATCAAGTGTCATAAATAGACTATTTAGCTGGCTGGTTAAAATAGCGAGTATTTCTTCAACAGAGCTATCTAAATCTGGTCCGCGATATTCTATCGTTGCCATAAGTGAACCATCTTTATTAATAACTATACCTATATCTTCATAGCGAATTATTTTCCCTAAATTCATTTGTGTATATAATGGATTTTTCTTAATACGTAAACGTTTTAAATTGTACATAGTAATCTTCCTCAAATAAAAAATATATCTTTACTTTCATCTATTTCCATAAGTGGAGATACTAGATTAGAGCGAAACATTCCCGAAATAGTGCTATACCAAATATCACCCATATTGGATTTATCTATTACGGTGGGTACTCCATAGTGATTTAAAAATTTAGTAACATTTGTTATATCTTCAACTAATTTTTGTATATCCTTGTTATAAATAACTAATATGTTATTGTAGTAAGCACAAAGAGAATTATCTTCATAGGTTAATACTTTTAAAAATTCTTTATGGCTTTTGCTCCAATTTTTAGTATATCTTTGAATTTCTTTTTGTTTATCCTTATCTGATAGAAAAATTAAGCGTTTATTGTAACGAAATTGTATATTGTTATGCTCAAGATAAAGGATAAGGCTTTTAGTTAAAAATTCTGGATATCCTAGTAATTTCACACATTGAAGATAATATTCATCGATCACTAAATATTCTTTAAGATATTTTTTATAACTGTGATTTTTAGTTAATTTGTAATCTAAATAGATAGGATTATTCATCATAGAAATGGTTTTATCTATGGTAATAATTTTGTATAAACTGTTAATTAATGTTGTATTTTTAAGTGAACATAGACGAAAATTATGTTCTATTTCCAAGATAAATTCATTAAATTTTTCTATAGATGAATTTATTTTTTTTAAATCTGCATTACAAAGTAGTGGATTATAGACAATGTATAAAGTTTTTTGTTTATCTACATAATCTATCCATAAAGAAATATTAGATACTGCTATTTGTTTTAAAATAGCAGTATCTATATCTTCGTAAATAAAAGCACATAATAGTGAGCCATCTTTATTTCTAATAATGTTATCTTTAACTAAATATAGCCATGGCAAATAACTTGCTAAAATATTAGTTTTTTCATCGTATCTTTTAAACAAGTACATATTTACCTCACACATCATAAAATTTTTTCTTGTGTAAAAATTTAAGTAAACAAATAAAAAATCTGTCATCAAATTTATTCACATAAATGCTGAAGAAATGAATTATAAGATTGAATGGTATTATCCATAAAGTATTAAACATAGTCCAAATAATAAGTGCTAATACTGCATTTAATAAGACTATTTCTTTTGGACCACCAAGTAGTGTGGCTCTTTCGGTTAATGCTTTAAATACAGGAATGGTGTATTTCATTAAAAACACGCTCCAGAAGAGCCATCTAAGAAGAAATATGCTACTATACTACCAGCAAAACAAGCAGCTATAGCACCTAAAAATAATTTAGATATTTTTCCTGTAATCTGTGATTCCCCCATAGCGATGGTAAAACCTGCTAAAACAGTAGCAATTAAAATAAATACTTTAGGCAAATTATCTACAATTATAGTTTTCAGTTTATTAATAGGTTCATCGAATGGCGAGGATGTATTCATCGCAAAATCCGAAGCAAACGCTGTTTGATTCATAGCTATAATTCCTAAAAATGTTAACTGTAAGATAAATAATTTATTTTCCATAATGAATTTAATAATTTTTTGCATGATAAAATCTCCTTTAAGCTAATTTTTCTGTTATATATTCTTCTTTTTTCTTGTCGTAAGTAATAACTTTGCGTATCTCTTCTATTACTCTACCTGTTGGCGTTTTTTTGATATAAATTATTACATCTATGGCATCTGCAATAATTGAAGGTTGCACCTTATCTGTGCCAAAACCTACTAAAGTTTCAATTCTTGTTAAAGTATGAAAAGCACTATTAGAATGTACAGTAGAGATACCACCTTTATGTCCCGTTGACCAGGCATTTATAAGTGTGAAAGCTTCACTACCTCGAACTTCCCCCACAATAATTCTATCTGGGCGAGAACGAAGCGTTGCTCTTAATAAATCTTCCATTGATGTAGTTTTAGTAGAAATTAAAGCCAGCTTATTTTTGGCATCACATTTTAACTCTTTGGTATCTTCAATAATTATTACTCTGTTATTTAATTTAGCTATTTCAAAAAGCAAGGCATTTACTAAGGTCGTTTTGCCGCTACCTGTGCCACCTGCTACTATGATATTTTTTCTATTATAAATAGCCTGTATAATAATTTCTTGCTGATATTTAGTCATGGTTTTGTTGTGTACATAATCATCAAGGTTAAAGATTTTTTTTGCGTGTTTTCTAATACAAAAGCTTGAATTTTTAACTATATCTGGCGATAAAAATCCTTGAAAACGCATATTTAAAATCTCGGCTTCAAGAAGTGGATTATCCTTATTGCAAATCTTATGTGAGTGGTTTGCAATTTGTACAATAATATTACTTACGATATCATTTGTGAGGATTTTCCCTGTATAGACAAGTCCCTTAGAAAATGTATCTATCCATATTTTAGAGTCATCATTTACCATAATTTCACAGACATCATCATTTACCAAATAAGGCTTTATGTCTTTAAAAAGAAAATCTAATCTTTCATTAAATCTAGTATTATCTTTCATCAGCTAGCCTCTAATTCATCATAAATAGCAGCTAATTCATCAAGTTCTTGTTGATATCTAGCTATTTTTTCTTGAGTTTCATCTATAGATAGAGTGCAATTATCTAAATAAAAATTTAGTTCTTCAACATTTGTAATTCCTAAATCATGTAAATATGAAAGCATTTTTATATCTACTTCAGAAGAAGATTTCCTTTGGATAAGTTTTCTTCTAATAATTGTTTTTTCAGATTTTGCTACAGGTTTTGACTCATTTGTTGAAGTTTCAGTAGGTATTTGTTCAGTTGCTACATTTACTTGATTAGTTTTATTATCTTCAGCTTTTTCTATATTTTTAGCTTCATCTTTATTGTTATTAACAGTTTCTTCTAAGTTATCTTCAACTTGATTAATGTCATCATCTTCAAAGGTATCTGTAAATGTAGCTTCATTTTCTGTTGTTTTAGTTGTATTTTGTTTAGTTATTAAATCACCCATTCCTGGTATTTGTTCATCAGTTTTAGTTTCTAACATATTCATATTATCCTCACTTTCATTTTGTATAGGTTCTAATTCTTCAATTTGTTGTATATCTTCTATAGCTGTTACAGGGATTTCTTCAGTTGAAGTAATAGATGTCTTGGTTTTAGGTTTTTGCAGTTCATTTATACTGTCTTTAACTACAAAATTAGGCTGTGCTATTTTTTCTGGTTGTTGTTTTTTCTTAGCTAATAAGGTTTTTATTTTATTTTTGATTGTTAATATATACAAACTGATAACGCTTAATTTACTATTAATTTTTTTAGTATTCTTTTTTAGCGTTATGTTATTGCTTAATGAATTTAATTTTCCTTTTTCTACAGCTTTGGGTAATAACTTAGTATAACTATCCACGATAGTACAATAATCTGATTTTAAAAGTGGTGGGTACTTAGGATTAAGTACATTGTTATCTTCTTTTTGCCATATAGATACCCTATTTAAAAAGAAAGGGATTTTGTAATATAAAAGCTTTTTAGCCAAAATAGGGCGTTTACCATTGATAAAAACAATCTCTTGACTTTCAGGAAGATTTAATACTTCATCGACTGTCATTAAATCTCTAGCAGCAGATTGCCATGATTTGTTTTTCTTTAATAAATTATTGGTTTCAGATTTAGAGGTTACGGTTATAGTTTCTTTACCCAACATGTTTGATATTACTTTTGGTGTATTATCATCGTTGGGCGTGTAAAATACCCTTACGGCACAGTTCGAGATAATCGAGGTGTCTTTGCCATAGATGCTGTATAGCTGACTTAAATTCTGAATAATGATTAAAGAACGAAGTTGATAGCCTGCCATAGTAGCTATAGCCATTTCAAATTGGTCAATTTTACCTATTTGAGGGAACTCATCTAATAATAGTAGGCATTTATGCTTTTTTCGTTCAGTTAAATTTTTCATATTGCGTCGTAAAAAGAAATCTAGCATCAAGCGAAATATTGGTTGTAAAATTGCTCTATCTGCTGATGAAGCTACAAGATACAGTGATACAGCTTTTTCATAGTTCATTACATCATCAAGTTTAAAATCACTTACAGCCGTATTTTTAGAAATTATAGGGTCTTGATAAAGCTGAAATCCTGTAGCTGCTGTAGATAATACAGAAGACTGTTCTTCTTCGGCTCGAGATGCCATTTTATAAGCTCCAGAGGCAACTCTTGGGTGAGTTAATAAAAAACAATAAGGTTTCATTTCAAAATCTAGATTTTGATAATCATCTTTAAAATATGCTTTAATTTCACTAAAATTTAAGAACTTGCTGTAATCGTTATAATATGAGTTTTTATCTAAATCATCTTCTGAAATATTTAAAATATCAGAGCGTATTTTTCTGAGTTTTAGACTATCAGTTTCTTCAGTTTCTAAAAAACTATCATTAAAAGCATTAATTTCTACATAATCTCCATAAATTTTTTGAAAGATATTATCATCTGAAAATGCTTCTTCTGGTGTGATATGCTGATAATACATCATTTCAGTTATAGCCTCATCGAAAGACCGTGATGATGAAGAAATAAATCTAGTTACATCTCCCATATTAGGTACAGGTTTATGTTCTTTATCATGGACATATAATAAGTGCATAATAACAGCTTCAATTAATGCTGATGCTGTGAGTACCCAGTGCTTGCTTTTAGGGTCATTTGCCATTTTTCCTGTAGGGTCTGCTATCATATTGGCTATGGTCATAACATCAGCGTATTCCCTATCTGTTCTATACTGGACTTCAGCAATAGGATTCCAACGAGCAGTTATTCCCTTTGTATCTAAAGGATTAAAATTTAGTACTTTTTGCTTTAAACCTTTGCGTCTAAAGCTAGCTGTGTAATCCCAGTTTTCACCATCTTTGATATCTAGAACAAAAACGGATTCTTTCCATGTTAATAGTGTAGGAATAATAACGCCTACACCTTTTCCTGTACGAGTAGGGGCAACAAAAAGTGTATGAGATTTTTCATTGATGTCATATTGCAGCAGATATGTTTGTTTATAGATTAAGTTTTTTGTATAAGTAAAAGGATTAATTCCTAAAATTACACCTTCTTTAGCTTTTAAATGGGCTTTTTTTATATCTCTTTTACCTCCCCAAGTGGCTGAGCCATGAGAGGTATTTGGAGATTTTCGCCTTATGATAAATAGTGATATACTCATACCTAGTAATATACAAATATAGATGCTGTTTTCAGCGTTATGAATAATTGTAGGAATTATATCTGAAGCGTGTATATACCAGATAATAAACATCCATGGTTTATATAAAACAATATTATTTGTAATTTGAAACCCTTGTCCTAAAGCACTATCATATTCGCAGTGATAAGCTACTTGTTGAGTAGCTACAAATATTCCTATAAAGGTAAATAAAACGGTTATTGATAGAAAGGTTATAAACCTATTAATTGGATTTTGCATAACAAACCTCCATTAAAAAACCAGATTAGTAATTGTCATGATATTAATTGATGTTCCTGGATTAACAGTTATTTCTGGCTCGATATTCATTTGCTTTTCAAATAGCTTAGATGCTGTATTTATAAGACTTGTAGCTGCTCCTTGAGCTGCTAAATCGCCACTATTTCTCCAGCCATATTCACTGTAATTATTACCAGTAGCTATGTTTCCTAAAGCTCCAATAGCACTAGCTAATATACCAGCTCCTATTTGTTTTCCCGTGTGATTATTGACATCTCCTTTTATACCTGCATAACCTTGAGCATCTACTGATTTAAACATATTTTCAACATTATAGGTATCTCCATTAGGAAAAATAAGTGTATTCCAAGATATATCTACTCTTGATTGTCCTTGCTTAATGGCACTTTCATATTGACCTATAATTTTGCTACCAGCAGGAATTAATAAATTATTTCCATATAAAGAGTCATAGATATTATTATTAATTTGAGCCATTATTTGCCCACCGATTTGACTGTTAATGCCTGATAAAAGAGTAGCATTGATTAAGGTTCCTGCTAAAATAGTATTTTCGTTTATATTATTAACTTGAGGATAGGAAAATGTATTATTAGTAGGATTTTCAGTAGTTACTGTTTCACTTGTATTTTCATCTTGGTTATCTTGGTTAAATGACATAAATTTTATAGCTGCTGCAAATATATTTTTTTCATCTTGTTTTTGTTCATTATTTGTATTTGATGAATTTATAGAAGTAGTATTGGCTGTATTAGATGTTTGTTGCTTAGGTATATAACTAGGAGGCTGGCTTTGTAATATTGGTACAGGTCTTGAATAGTGAACTTCATTATTATTTTCTGGATAATAATTAGTATTATTACTTGAATTAGTTGCTGGTCTTTTTTGTACATATTGAGCTTGATTTTGATTATTAATATTTTTAGATTGTTGCTCATGTTTGGCTAGAGAATCATAATTATCTGGAATTGTATCTACGCTACCTGTTTTGGCTACATTATAATCATTTTGAGTATCTGCAACTTCAACCTTGGGTTTATTTTCTTTTTTCTCATCGGAAGAATCATCTGAACTAAAAATAAATACGGTTACAGCTACAGTCATAAAGAATAAAAATAATCCTATAACTACTTTTTTATTAACAGTTGATGTTTGTGTAGTGGTTTGTAGATTATCTATGTCTTCTTCATCTTTTTTCAGTGTTTCACCTAAGGTTTCAGCAGGCTGATTATCTTTTATATTGTTTGTTAAATAAGTTGTGTCTTTATGACGAACCTTGTCTAATATATTCATATCAATCTTTCCTTGTAATAGTTACTTCTTCATCAGCTGATTTTAAAATGGCTTCATCAAATATCGTTTCTACAATAAAAGTATTATTAGAAGTTTTATAGTTGGCTAAGATTAATTTTTTATCTTTGTCTTTAATAAATAAAACAGGTAATGTATCTAATTCTTTAAATTTAATATATGTTTTTCGTTTATCATTAAATACAACTGTTGGCATAAAATCTATATTTTTATTGCCTTTAATTTTGTAATTAAAACTTATATTTTCTGGCTTAACATTATCTTTTTCAATATAGGCATTATCCATAGATTGTTTTATTTGTTTTTGAATGTCATCTTCATTTCCATAACTCCAGCTAACCATAGGGTTAAACCAATCGCCAGAATTTAATAGTATTTGATAAATATGACCTGTATCCGTATTTACAATTACATTTGTAGATATATTATTAGCTATAGGTTTCACATACAAATGAGATGTGTTTTCTACTGTAGCGTGGTCTATTAACCATTGAGCAGTATCTCCACCACCCACATAAGTTATTTTTTCATTATCTTTAAATTTAATATCTGTTAGATAGCCTATTTTGCAGTAAATCTTATATACTTGTTCTGGTCCATAAGAAAATACCATACGAGCATAGCCCTGAGCATTTTTGCCATCTTGAATATAGTTATTAGCTCTTGAAGAATTAGGTGGCAAAATTACATAATCTTTAGTAGTTTGTTTTGGTGCATCATAAGTTAATTTTGGTAATTCATTTACTTTATTTTCTGGAGGATTTTGCTTAAGGTCATTTAAATATTCTTTTACGGATTGCTTTTCTTTAGTGATATTATCTAGTTTGGTTTGTAAATCAGTTATTTTAGCGTCTTTATCTTTGGTGGCAAGGTCTACTTCAACTTCTAATTTAGCCTCTAAATCACTTATTTTTTCATAAAGCTTGGCTACAGCTTGTTCTACATCATAGTCTTTATTATCTTTGTGTTCATTAAGCTTTGTTATATCTTGTTTTATTTCATTTACTGTGATATTTTCATTTGCGTTTGCATTTGTTATTTGATAACTATTTATCATTAATACTGCTAAAATTGCAGCTATTTTTCTATTCATAATTATCTCTCCTATTTTTTATTTTTATCTTGTTTTACAGCCTCTTTATCCCATGAAAAATCTGTTATATATATACCGAGTGGATTTTTTAATGCCATTTCTTCATTCTCTGGTGGTTTTACAGCAATGGTAAAAACTCCAGACATTTCTACAGTTTCTTTATTTCCTGTATCTAAACTATATCTTGTTTCTATCCAGCGTACTTGATAGGAATTATTGCTCTCTGTAAGTGGCAAGATAACATTTATTTCTACTTGCACTGTCTTATGACCTAAAGCTTTAGCGATATCTTCAGATTGTAGATAATGATTTAATTTTCCCATAGCATCTCTACTTAAAAAGGCATAAGATGAGTTAATATTCCTTTTATATAGCACAGGGTCTAAAGGTATTTCTCGCATTTTTTTGATAAAATCTGTTATAAAATATTTTTTAGCTACCTCTTGTGGTTCATATTTTTGTTCTTGTAGATAGCCTGCATTTCTAACTATTCCCGTTTGTGTATCTACTTCTACAATATATGGCTTTATTTCAGATTTTGTAGCAAAATAAATTAAGGAAATTGTCATTATAACTATGACAAAAGCTAAAATTGCGACTAATCGTAAAAGGTTAAATCTATCATTGGTTAACTTAGATAATTCAACATCATAATCATTTTTTGCTCTGTCAGAGGGATTTATGGGGTTTGTGTTATTAATGTATGGTGCTGGTTTTAAAAAGTCTTTAATACTCATTTCATTCTCCTAAATTTATAAAAATATATTTATGGTAATCTATTTTGTTTTTAGTACAATAATTAATAATAGCATTTAATAACTTTATGCCACCTTTATTTTTAGTATCATAAATTACAGCGTGCAGATAACTATTAGATAAGGATAATTCTATTGCACATTTTGTTATATTGCCATTAAATTTATTGTTAATAATGTCTTTTATAAAATTGACTCGGTTAAATCCTAGCTGCATAAAAATCTCCTTGTTGTATAAATTAAAATGAATGTGATATTAGCTAAAAATATTATGATAAAAAATTCACCTAAAGGTATAAAGCCAACTATCCCCATCATTGCCCAAATATCTCCATCTCCCATGTTGGTTATTATTTGCTTATTTGATTTAAAATAGCATCTTAAAATTTGCATAAATATTACTAAACACGCTATAATGCACAGTGGTAATGCTAAAAAATCCATACTAATTTGAAATGTTGTTAAATAGTTAGCAAATATATCATTAAAATTCAAGATTTTGTATATTACATAACCTAAAAATATTATTGGTAAATACGAAAGTCCTTTATCTAGGTGATTTTCCTCATTAGCAAAAGTGATATGGATATTATTGCAATTTTTTAGTTTGATTGATGAAACATAGATAAACACCAAAAATAATGTTCCAGATAATAAATTGTTTAGATAACATACAATATTAAAATTAGAGAATATAGCATATGTGGTACTTAACATAAATAGACTGATACAATAATAGATACTAACTGTCTTTGTGCGAAAATCTTCAATGATTAAATATAAAATATTAATAGCAATAAGTATTTTCATTAATAACATTTTTTAGTCTTCCTTTGCTATATATTCACTTCGTTTACTACCTTCGCTTATATAATAAGAGTTAGATAACGGCTTTTTTATCTTTAGTTCATAGTAAATATAATAGTTGTCTTTTTTATATGGTTTATATTCAAAGTCATCTATATTTTCAATATGGTTTATATACCCTAAATCTATTAGTTCATCTAATTTTTCAGGATATGTTTTTTGCTTTTTATCTACAATATTATTTTCGTTATCCATATATACATCTTTTATCATTAAATGGTCTGTGCTATATCTTTCTAATGCTACATCTAAATTGTTCATTTGTTCTTTTTGTATATCAAACTTAGCCATAGCATAATTTGTAAAAGAAAATATCCCTACAAGACAAAGTATTAACATGATAGATGAATATAAAATCAACTCCCATTCTAAAAATGCTTTTTTGTTCATTTGAACGCCTCCTAAATCCCTGTTAAAACTATGGTATCATGGAAGTGAATTTTAAAAGTATCGACTTTTGAAAAAATGAAAAAAATTTTTTATCCTTATATATCAAGGGTTTGTGAGTTTAAAATGGTTTTGTGTTCGATGAAAATAGGCAAAAAAAGCTGAACTTTTTGTCAGTAACTAAAAAATGTGTTCGAATCGAACACATTTTTAAATAGTTATATTTGATTTTTAGAATGTACTTTTAACCAAAATGTGTTCGAATCGAACACAAAATAAATGTAATAAATGATAAAAATAATCCTGCGGATTAAATTTAAAACAATGATAAAATAACTTTTTGTCGCTTTTCTGCTCGCACTATAATGGCATTCATTCCAAAAAAACAAGGGTGAAATGAATAACTTCGCTACCCTTGTTTTTTTGGAATGAATGCCATTATCTCAAGACGTGCGAAAATCAACAAAAAACAGTCGCATAGGTAGAAAGGAAGATATACATGACTAAATTAAACAACAAAATAATTAATGAGATTAAAGCCTTAAAACTAAAAATGATGAATACAACTAATTTATTAGCTACTTTTGAAAGTTATGGCTTTATTTTGAATGATATCGATATAGATAGTTCTTTAGTAATATTTAAACATAAATTTGACTATGAAATCATTTTAAAACTAAGATTAATCAGTAAAGATATCTTCTGTATTGAAGATATTAAAATAAATCATAATAATTAGTATTTATTTAGTAATATGCTACAATTAAGATAAAACAAATGAAAGAGATGATATTATGATAAAAGACACAATATTGCAAAATCAAAGTTTAGATATAAAAATAAGTGATATAGCTTTTGAAATTACTCACAAGTTATTATTAGACCCAAAATATGAAAATCCACCAACATATTTAATTGAAGATACAGAAGACTATAATGCAGTGGGAAATATTGTATCTGAAGATAAATCAGAAACATTATTTCTTAGAAAAGAATTACAATCATTAACTCATGATAATTTTAGAGATTTATATACTTTTTACACATATAGTAATTTAGTGTCTATGATGAATAATTTGGTTTGGTATTTAGAAACAAAAATAGAAAAAAATAATACTATACTTGAAGATGAAGTTGCAACCAACATTGCCTATAATATGTTAAGAGATAATAAAAATAAAAAATATATCTCTGAAATGATAAGTATAGCAGAATTTAAATTATGTGATATTGAAGAAAATATTGTTAAAAATAGGTTAGATAATATATTTAAAATCTATAGGTATAATCAAGACATGGATATAAAAATACAAGAATTAGTTCACGAAGGTGTTTGTCGGATATTCTTTAGTAAAAAAAATGGAAATGATATTTCAAAATATCCTATAAATTTATTAGATTGTTATGATATAGATGAAGTTGGAGATTTTATATCAAAAGAAAATAATCAAACGCTATATTTAGAAAAAATTTTTCAAACTTTAAAGCATAGTGTAGTAAATGAACTTTTTCATGATTATATGTTATGTTTTACAGAGGCTTTAGGTAGAGTAATAGATTATCTTGAAGAAAATATAAAAAATTTAAATATTGAATTTACTAAAAAAGTAGCTCAAAAAATTGCTATGAGAATGATGGCTAATGGTGATGATTGGCAATATATATCTGATGTAACCAATATTTCTATAAATGAACTAGAAATTTATCAGTGGTTTATGGATAGATGGAATAAACAAGAAATAGCATTTAAAAACTAAAATGTTATTCACTTAGTAAAAAAACACTCCTTTATGTATAATAATACAAAAATAAAGGAGTGTTTTTTATGAAACGCAAAAATGTAACTTTTGGTAATTATATGTATAACTGGTATATGATATACAAATATCCTAAACATGAAATCACTACAAGAAACGTATGTCCTAACCTATATTAATATTCATGTAAGACCTTCTAATATAGGCAGAAGATTTATTCAAAATCTTTCAACTAGAGATATACAAGAATTTTTATCTAATTTGTTACAATATGGGAATAAATCTATTTTATGTACGAAGAAAAAAGGTTTATCTAATTGGACTGTTAATAAAATACGTTCACTTATAATCTCTTGTTTAAATCAAGCTGTTAGAGAAAATATTGTAAAAGAAAATGTAGCCTCATATACAGAGAATATTAGGATTATTAATGTACCTAAAAATGTTTTTACTAAAGAACAACAAGTATTATTTTTGAATAATTCTAAAAATTATAGATATCATTTAGCATATGAATTATTATTTTTCACAGGAGCAAGAAGATCCGAGATATTAGGGCTTAGTTGGGATAAAGTTAATTTTAATAATAATACTATATTTATAAGTCAAGTTTTAGTTGTAATTAATAATAAACCTAAGTTAAAATCTATTCCTAAAAATAAATCTTCGATTAGAGTTATACATATACCACAAGAATTAATGAATAAATTATTAATACTAAAAGAAGAACAGGAAGAATATTTTTCTAAGCATAAATATACTAATATGTATAATCTTGTATTTTGTACTAAAAAAGGTGATGTTTACAATCCTAATAATCTTTTACAGAATATGAAAAAAAGATTGAAGCGTTTAGGGTTACCAGAGGACTTGCACATTCATAGTACAAGACATACTTTTGCTACAAATCTTATCCATAATAAAGTTGCTATTGTAGATATACAAAAGCTTGGTGGTTGGTCAAGTCCTGATGTGCTTTTAAATATATATTCTCATACGCTTCAAGAAAGTCAAGTAAAAGCTATTAATGCATTATATAAAGAATTCAATGATTATTTTAATAATCATTAATCTTTTATGTTGTAAGAACTTATTTATATTATATCACAGTAACTAACTTATATATAAAAATATATCTTTTAAAATAATTTAAATAAGTTATTAATTTCTTTAGGAAGTAATATTGGAAAATTAGAATCAAACGAATATGGTTATTATTGGAAATTACCTAATGGAATGATCATGCAATTTATAACAGGTAAATCTGATGCTTCAGGATTTGATAAAATTCAAAAAATTAAATATCCTATTCCTTTTAAGAATAAGATTATTGGTATTAGCATATCAACTTGGGCTAATGGTTCAAGACCAGCAGCTGCAGATATAATATATCAAGAAATAACACATACGTTTACCGATATAACGGTTTTAAGGAATCAAAGAGAAGATATATTTGAAAGTGTAGCACCTAGAATAATCTTAATAGGTTATTAATTTTCTTTAGGAAATAGTACTGATGGATTAGAAATAGGAATGGTAGTAGCTTGGACGTTATCTGTTAATCCTTCAGATAACTATTTAGAGTGTAATGGTCAGGTTGTAGATGGTAGTAAATATCCTAAGCTCTATGCTTTAATGCACAATGTGCCAGATTATAGAGGTGTATTTCTTCGCGGTTTAGGAGGTAATTCTGCTTCTTTAGGAGAATTACAGGGAGATGCTATTAGAAATATTACTGGAAATTTTAATGCTACTGATAATAATTCTTGGAATATTAATGCTAATGGAGTTTTTTATGGACAAACTATTGGAGCAGGAGATCGAGGAGGCGAAGCTGGCGAATATAAAAAATATTATTTTGATGCAAGTAGGGTAGTTCCTACAGCTAATGAAAATAGACCTATCAATAAAGCAGTTCGTTACTTTATTAAAGCAAAATAAGAGATGTAAAAACATCTCTTATTTTTATTATCTCGATAAATCTTTTTCATTTTTTTGGATATTCTTTATTTTATCTTTTACAATTTTTTGTTTTTCTATTCTAGTTTTATCTTTAAATTCTATAAAATTGTTTTTTAAACATTCATTTAGAACTTTTAAATTACTATAGTTTTTATTTATACATATTTTTATAAATTTATCTAATGTTATATCTATTTCTTTAGATATAAGTCTATCACAATATATTCTATATTTATCTTGTGCAGATTTACACGTATCTATTAAATAACCTTTTTCTTTATCATATTCTTTGAGACCTCTATAATAAAATAATTTATGCTCATTATCTATGATAAAAGGAACAATACCATTATTTAAACATTCTTTAAACATAATCAATCTTCCTACTCTACCATTACCATCTTGAAATGGATGTATTTTTTCAAAAAGCACATGAAAATCAATTACATCTTCAATTGTTTTTTCATTTTTTTTATTATATTTTGTAAGAAGTTCTCTAATATTTTTAGAAACATTTTCTGGTTTAGATGTTGTTTGTTCACCAATAAAATTTTCTAATTTTTTGTATTCGCCTACATTAAACCAAGATTTAAAAGCGTCATCAGTTCCTTGTTTTAACATATAATGTAAATATTTTATATATTTTTCAGTTAAAGGTTCTTTATTAGTATTTAGAATATAATTAAAAGCATGAAAATGATTACTTGTTTCTATAATATCATTTTTATCAATAACTTCATTTCCATTTGGTAAAATAGTAGATGTTTCAAATAGATTATATGTATGTTCTTTTGATAATCTACTACCTTCAATTCTATTGCTATTGTAAGCTAATTCAACTTGAGTTATATAATAAATACCGCCTTTTCGGTTAGCATTTTTTTCATCTTTCATTTGTAAAATAAGTCTTTCTATTAAATTTGTATCTTCTATATTATTCAATATTTGCACCTCATTAATTTAACTTATGATATAGTTATATTATATCATAAATATAATTTTATTCTAAGTAACTAAGTAATTAATTTCTTTAGGAAGTAATATTGGAAAATTAGAATCAAACGAATATGGTTATTATTGGAAATTACCTAATGGAATGATCATGCAATTTATAACAGGTAAATCTGATGCTTCAGGATTTGATAAAATTCAAAAAATTAAATATCCTATTCCTTTTAAGAATAAGATTATTGGTATTAGCATATCAACTTGGGCTAATGGTTCAAGACCAGCAGCTGCAGATATAATATATCAAGAAATAACACATACGTTTACCGATATAACGGTTTTAAGGAATCAAAGAGAAGATATATTTGAAAGTGTAGCACCTAGAATAATCTTAATAGGTTATTAATTTTCTTTAGGAAATAGTACTGATGGATTAGAAATAGGAATGGTAGTAGCTTGGACGTTATCTGTTAATCCTTCAGATAACTATTTAGAGTGTAATGGTCAAGCAGTAGATAGTACTAAATATCCTAAGTTATATGAACTAATGCATAATACTCCAGACTATAGAGGTGTTTTTTTAAGAGGATTGGGTGGTAATTCTGCTGCTTTAGGAATTACTCAAGGTGATGCTATTCGTAATATAACTGGTAATTTTGTTGTTATTGGTGGTTCTATTGCATATGAAGGAGTTTTTTCACAAAATAGACATAGATATTCAGGAAGTGAATGGGGAAATTGGGGACCTACGCCATATTATTTAACATCATTTGATGCTTCTCGTGTTGTTCCAGTAGCAGTAGAAAATAGACCTATCAATAAGGCTGTTAGATATTTTATTAAAGCTAAATGACTTGCTTTTTTATAATAAGGTATGTATAATATAAGTAACAGAACCCGACACGCCTCTCAATGATGCGGACCACGTCGGGTCATTTAATTTTTTAGGAAGATTTATATGAGTTTGAAAAAACATGAATCAGCATTAACTATTGAGGAACAAGTTAATAATTTAAAAAGTTTAAATCTTATAATAAAAGATGAACAACTAGCAAAAGATTTTCTTAATGATATTTCTTACTTTCGATTTATAAAATCATTCAGTATTGGATTAAAGCCTAAAAATGGAAACTATTATGATAATATCTCTTTTAAACAATTAGAAGAATTATATTTATTTAATGCTGAATTTAGACAAATTTTATTTACTCAAATCGAAAAGGTAGAAATAAATCTCAGATGCCGTATATCAAATTATTTTTGCTTAAAATATGGTGTGTTAGGATATAAAGATAGTAATAATTTTTCTAATAGGAAATATCATACAGCTTTCCTGAATGAAATATCCATTGAAATAAATCGAAATAAGCGTGTACCATTTATATATAATTTTAGAAATAATTATATTGATGGAGATATTCCATTATACGCTTTAGTTGAAATTATAAGTTTTGGAACATTATCCAAATTGTTTAAAAATATGCATAATGCAGATAAAAAAATAATAGCTTTAACATATAACGTAAGTTATACTTATTTTGAAAGTTGGATAGAAAGTATTTCTTATATAAGAAATATTTGTGCTCATTATGGAAGATTATATAACGCTAAGCTTACTAAAACACCTAAATTATATCAACAATATACAAAAAAACATATATCAAATATTCGCATTTTTGGAGTATTATGTTGTATAAAGCATTTAGTTAAAAATGATATACATTGGACAAATTTTGTTAAAAAGTTGGAAAAACTTTTCCAACAATATTCATATGTTGATAAAAATACAATGGGCTTTCCTGCCGACTGGAAAGATATTTTATTGATATAAAATAAAGATTAGAAAAAAATGGTCAACCATCAATCAAAGAGAGAAGATATAGAGAATATCATTCCATCTAATCCTAAAAAAAGAGAGTAGTATGTATTACTCTCTTTTTTTATTTTTTAATTAAAACTTCTTTAGGAAGTAATCTAGGTGAAGTTGGCTCTAATGATAAAGGTTATTATTGGAAATTACCTAATGGCTTGATATTTCAATGGGGTTATCACAATAGCGGTAATTATATTACTTTTCCAATTAAATTTGAACATAAATGTATCAATGTAGAATTAACACCATCTGTAACTTCTTGGGCAGGTGATGAACGACATCCTTTTATTAAAGAAATTACAAATAGTTATATCAGATATGAAGATAGAGGTGTTGACCAACACTATGGTTTAAATCCTGTATATTGGAGTGCTTTTGGTAATTAATTTCTTTAGGAAATAATAATAACTTTCATGTACCTGATTTTAATAATCTTATCCATATTACAAGTAGTGGTTTTGTATGTCCTAATAATGGCTATATAAATGTTTTCGAGTCAGCTTGGAATTATGGAGCTAGAGTATATATTAATAATATTTTGGTCCCTATAGAATGGTTTAGGTATGATGAAGCCTATAATCGCCATGAATGGAGAGCGAATATTATTCCAGTATTAAAAGGAGATATAATTACTTTTAGTGGTATATCAATAATAGGTCAAAATTCTATTTATGGAATAACGTTTATACCTTGTAGAAAATAAATAAATTCTTTAGGAAGTAATCTAGGTGAATTTGGCTCTAATGATAAAGGTTATTATTGGAAATTACCTAATGGCTTAATATTTCAATGGGGAGACAATACAGGTCAACAATCGCAATATTCCAAAAAAATATATTCATTTCCTATTCCATATAAATCTAATGTATTTATGATAGCAACTGAACCTAAAGGATATATTGGTGTTAAAGCTAATAAAACAGCTCATTCAGCATCTGTAGAAAATTTAAAACAATTTTCTCTTTATGTTGGTGAATACAGAAATATGTATTGGTTTGCTATTGGTAATTAATTTCTTTAGGAAGTGGAGATAGTCTTGAAGTTGGTATGGTTATTGCTTGGACACTAGCAACTAATCCTTCAGACAATTATCTCGAATGTAATGGTCAATCAATAGACAGCACTAAATACCCTAAATTATATGAACTAATGCATAATGTACCAGATTATAGAGGTATGTTTCTCCGTGGACTAGGTGGTAATAGTGCAGATTTAGGTGAACTTCAAAACTATGCTTTAATAGAACATACTCATGAAATTACAATGCCTGCATCTCATGGTAAATCTGGGAATGGTGGTATTCCTAGATTTAGTGATGGTGATGTATGGTCTAATAATAAAACTAAATTAACTACTGGTATAACTGATGATATTCCTATAGCTAATGAAGTAAGACCAATTAATAAGGCAGTTCGTTATTTTATTAAGGCTAAATGACTTCTTTAGGTAGCAGTTTTTCTGTGCCAATAGGCGGTATTATTGCTTATACAGGCTCTCTAAATGCTTTGCCATTAAACTACCATATTTGTGATGGAACAAATGGTACTCCAGACTTAAGAGATCGTTTTATTGTTGGTGCAGGTAACTCCTATAATCTTAATAATATTGGTGGTACAAGTACAAATATACTTGCACTAAATCAATTACCTAATTTAGCAGATTTTCTTAATAAAACTATTGCGGTTCAAGGAAATAATCAAGTAAATGGTTCGGAAAATTTAGTATCAAGTCTACCAGTAAGATCATGGAGCTGGGAATATTTTATGAAAAATGAAGGTAATACTCATGGTTACTTTAAAAATGCCTTTGCTACTATACCAGGAACTAGTAATTCTTTTGGACAACCAATAGAAAATAAGCCACCATATATGGCTTTATATTGGGTTATGCGTATAAAATAAAAAGCAGTTCATTGAACTGCTTTTTTTACATTTTTTATTTACATGGTGTGAAATAAACTCCATTATTACCACCACTAAAGGTGATAACATCATCCTTAGATACAGGTACAATATTATAATTTTGTTCATCTCTATTATAAGCACAATCCCAATATAACCATGCTGTAGAAACTAAAATATTATTAATATATAATCGCATACCATAATTATATATTCCTCTATAAATATTTATCCAACCATTATTAGGACATACAAATCCACTACTTATACGTTGAACTTTGGTAAAATCTGGTGTATTAAAATAGGATATCTTACTTCCTAAAGAAATTAATATCCTATTGCTATCCAATAAAAACTGTCGTGCTGACCATAACCATCAGATAAATGAGCAGAAAATCCATTTGCACTAAAACTACCTATATCTACCATAGAAGCTCCTTTACCTCCACCAGAAACTACTGGACTTACTGCTGTTGTAAATGAAATAGGATATCTTTGATATTCATAACATTTACCTTTACCCCATTGAATTAATAATCCATTAGGAAATTCACAATAATAACCATATTTATTATATTTAATTTCGTTTAATTTACTATTTCCTAAAGAAATTAATAACCTATAACAGACCAATAAAAATGTGTTGAATAATCTGATTGACCTTCTCCATTAGGCATAAAGTAACAATATGAATTAGTAAAATCTTCTCTATAATTTACGCCAGCAGCTCCTACTCCATTTCTTTTAGAAATAGCAGATATAGAAATAATTTTATTAGGAAATTCTATAGGAAAATCTATTCTTTGCCAATGTCCAAAACCTCTATTTTCATAATCGCCCCATTGATATATTAATCCATTAGGCAATTTCCAATAATAACCCCTGTTATTAGAGCTAAACTCGCCTAGATTACTTCCTAAAGAAGATAGCGGTATTTCTGTACTATATCTTGGACCAATTTCATCATCTTTATAGATTTTTATACTGGCTACTTTAAAGATATTTCCGTCATCATCTTCCATTTCATTTTCTATTTCATAAGTATAAAACCACTCATCGTCTGCTTTATTGCCTGTTATTTCACTTAATTTTGTTTTGGTTGTTACTTCTTCAGCTTCTATCCCTTCAAGTTTCTTCTTTTCAGATATTATGTCTGAATATGCCTGTGCTTGTGTTGCTGTTTTAGCTGCTGTTAAGGTTGTAAAGCTATTTCCCCATAAATTCATAAAACTATTTGCTATTATTATAAATATAATGGATGCTAATATAGCTGATATTAACATACTTGCAGGTCTTTTTTTATCCATCGTATCCTCCTATGATAAAGGCAGATTAGATTTTCTAATCTGCCTTATATTTATTGTTTGTTTTTATTGTATTTATAATTATTACCATGAAAGTGTTACTTCACTATCAAGTCCACCCATAGATACTGCATTAGAAGTAGTAATGCTACCACTACCATCAGTACCTGTTTCAATCACATACTCGCCTCCCCATGGGTCTCTTAAATCTGCATCTTCTGGTAAGATATTTTCATGAGCTATCCCATCGATAGAGTCTTCTGCTGTAATACCTTCTTTTAGGTCTTCCATTGTAATGCTATCACCAGGATTAATTGAGAGCATTTGATAGCTTGTAACAGCTGTTTTTATAGTATCCATTTCTTGCTTTGCTACAGTAACTTTAGTTTGATTAATCAAGAATGGTAATCCGAAAAATAATACACCTACCAAAGTAAGTACAATAATCATGTAGAACATGAGTTCTGCGATAGAGAAAGCTTTTCTTTGTTTTTTAGTGTTAATTAATATTGACATTGTAATTTCCCCTTTACTATTTCTTATTGACCAATTAAACCTATTGCACCATTTTTGAATTCTTTGTTTGAATATGTTCCCTTGCCATTTGCCCCTACTGAATAAATGACAAAACCATTTTGTCCATCAGCTTTTTTTTATTTTTCATAGATAAAGTCTTGTTCCCAAGCATCTTGTTCAAGTTTATTTATCCATGGACCAAAGTATGAAGCATCGTTATCATTTACATCTTTATCGCCATTTTTAGTAAGTGTTGTTAAATTATCTGGATATTCCCCCATTTCAAATCTATATTGACTAATAGCTGTAGCATATTTAGCTACAGTTGATTTAGTATCAGCTATTTTAGCAGTAGTTATATATTCATTTGCACCATAAATTGCTATACTTGTTAGTATTATAACTACAGCTGTATAGATAATTAATGTTGCCATGTTAAATGCAGGTCTCATATCATTACCTCATTCCGATGCCTTGTACACTTTGAGTAAGTGTAGTTAGTGGTATATAAACACTTATATATATTGTTATTACAATTACACCAGCAAATCCCATTATTGGTGTAGATATTTTATCTGGCAACGTTACAAGAGTAGATAATAGTTGTTCTTTATAATCTTCGGATAGCTCATCAAAGGAATCTGCTACAATACCTGTTTGTTCAATGGAGCGAATTACAAAGATAAAATCATTATCTAATAATTTATAATGCTCATTTACTTCTTCTACAGCAGCTGAAAGTGTATAAGCATTATTTACTTTTTCAGCTATATCTAATAGTTCATCTCTATATCTGCTATTATCTATTGCCATAGCTGTATATCTTAAAGCATCATAGGTTGGTATACCATTTCTTAGTAAAATAGCAAGTATTTTGCATATATAATAATGTGTTGTTAATTTCAAAATACCTTTATATACAGGTGTGTGTAATAATATATTATCTATTTTTTCCTTATAAGTTTTTGTTATATATTTATAAATTATTAATAAAGCAATAATTACAAATGGCAATAACCAAATATAATATACGGCAAAATTACCTAATGTTAATAATAATTTTGTTATTGTAGGTAAATCTGCATTAAGACTATCAAAAATCTTTTTCATTCTACCAAGCATATAAACTGCTGTAATAATTAAGATAGCTAATCCTGCAAACATTACCTTCACTGTAAACATGTTAGATTTTATTTTTCTTGCTATATCTGTTTTTTGCTTAAGGTAATATACAATTTCATCTAAAATGATATTCATATTAGTGGTTTCGCCAATTTTAAGCATTTGTACAATGAAATTTGGTATAATTTTTTGTTTTATCATTGCTTCAGAAAAACTTCGTCCAGAATTTAGTTCAGCAATTACATTTTTTAAATAAGGTTTCATTATCTCATGATTAGACTCTAAATATTCCTCAAGAGCTTTATCCATAGGAATACCTGCCTTTTGATAACGCCTCAATACTCTAAAAAACTTTAATAAATCAATATCATTTGGCACTGTACGTTTTTTGATGTGCAAAAATATTAGTATAGAGTTTACTATTTTATAAATTATTTGTTTAAATAGTAGTTCGTTCATATATCCTCCTATAAATTATTAATGAGATTATTGATAGCATCTTTATTGCCAATTTGGTTATAAAGTTCAATTAAACTGGTTTTTCCTGCTACCACATAATCTAAACCTTTCTCCCACATAGAGATAAATTTATTTTTCTTTAAGGCTTCTTTAATTTCTTTCATTGAACTTGTATGATACAAGATATCTTTTAAATCATCATTAAATAAAACATATTCAACAATAGCTATACGGTTAATATAGCCAGTATGATTACAATGAGGACAATTATTTCTTTGTTCTACAGTTCCTATTTGTTTTAAATCTATTGTTGAAAGTCGATTATATTCTTCTTCAGATAATAAAATTTTGTCCGATTCAGATAATTTGTATTCTCTTTGACAATGAGGACAAAGTATACCAATAAGTCTTTGAGAACTGATTAAATTTACTTGGTTTAACAAAGATACTTTAGACACGCCTAAATCAAGAAGCCTTGAAATTGCCGTTATACAGTCATTAGCATGTAGTGTTGTAAATACCTGATGTCCTGTTGCTCCAGCTTGAATTACAGTTTCAGCGTCTGTTTTATTTCTGATTTCATTGTAGAGAATAATTTCTGGGTCTTGTCTTAAAATTACCTGTAATGCTTTTTGTGAACTAAAGTTAGTAGCATTGTCTTCTGTTTCGTGGATCTGAACCTGACAGTAATTAGGATTATATATTTCTACAGGGTCTTCAATAGTTACTACTATTTTTTCATAATCTGCATTTTTTACTACTTCACCAATTTGAGCATGAAGTGTGGTGGTTTTACCGCTTCCTGTAGGTCCTGTTATAATAAACAATCCTGTTGGGCAAATTTTAAGTTGATTTTTGATAATATCAATATCTTTAGATAGATAACCTATATCATATAAAGTCTTTTGCTTACTCAAAAATTGCTGAAGGCGAAGTACTACTTTTTCCATACCAGATACCATAGGCATGGTAGAAATACGCACATCAACATCATTTCCTAATTTATCTTTTGTTAGAAAAGAGCCTTTATTTGGCATATTTTTTCTAAGCATATCGGAACTAGCTGAAGTATCTAAGCGTTTAATTGCCATAGATATTCTAGGTATTTCATTTTCTGTAAAATCATAATCTGCACTATGATTTACGTTTTTACCATTTATGCGATATAAAATTTTTATAGAATAGCGATTATTAAATTTATAAGGTAAAAAATGTATATCTGACGCTCCAAATTCTATGGCATCAGCTATGATATTTTTGACTTTATTTAAGATAGGAGCATTATCTTCTATATTTTCTTGTACTTCATGAGCCATACTTTGAGTATTTAAGTCTACTTTGTAGTAGTATTTTAGAGCTTCTTTTAGATTGTAATTGTCAGTTAAAACTAATTTAATTGTTGCATTTAACTTTGTAGAAAAAATATTTTCAATTTCATCTTGCTCAAGCAATGCATCTTCATTACAAACAATATATAAAGTTTGATGTTCTTCATCGTAATTAAAGGGAAGAATCTTATATTTTTGAGCAATGTTTTTATCTACTAAAGCGACAATATTTGCAGGTATATTTAATTTTACAAGTGAGGCATCTATATATTTACCTTTATCTATCATCTTTTGTTTTAGTGATTCATCTGTAATAAATTCCATTAATTCACCTTCTTTAAGTTTTGTTGATTTTCTTGATTATCTGTAGTTGAAGTTAATTCATTTAATACTTGGTTTTCTTTTTTTATCTGTGGTAATAGATTTTCAGGTATATCATCGTTGATAATATATGGCGTTATGGTGATGAATACTTCTGTGTTAGATTTATTTTTCGTATGATATTCAAACAATTTGCCTAAAAGAGGGAGTTTTCTTAAAAGTGGAATACCAGATATTGTATCAAAGTCTTCTTTACTCATAAGTCCACCAATAACAAATGTTTGACCAGATTTTAAATGAGCAATGGTGTTTGCTTCACGACTTGCAATCTGTGGAGCTTGCATACCACCTTGCTCTATATATTTTGTAATATTTTTTATCTGTGTATCGATATCTAAACTCACTATTCCTGAAGCTTTATCTATAGTAGGTTTAATATTTAAGGTACTGCCTACATCTTGGTAGTCGAATGTGATATTGGTTGAACCATCTGCTGTATTTTGCTGGGGGATTGGCACACTATCGCCCATGAAAAGTTTTGCTTCATGTCCGTTTTCAGTTAGAATTACAGGACGGCTCATGACTTTTCCTTTAGATATTGCTTCATTAAGCTGACTAGTTACACCAAAAGTTAATTTTGTTCCCCAATTCTGATGAGATATAGGGTCATCAACATTGTGCATGTAACTTGGCATTGTATAGTTAAAGCCAACATCTAAATCTTTAGTGTGAGATGTTTCGATTAATTGTGCTACAATCAAGCATTGACTTACTGGTTTATCTATGGATTTTATAAGCCTTCCTGCCTGAGTTAATTCGTAGCTATTTCCTGTAACGGTAATTGTAGAATATTGGTCATTAGCCACTATATTTGCTTCATCGATACCTAGTCCTTTAAGCTCGTTTATTAATTTTTCTTTGTCTGCATATCTTACATTAAAACGCTCAGAACTTAGCATAGTATCTTCATCTTTAGAAATCCTATAAGTCCCATTAGAGTTAGACCAATTTAAGTTATAGGTAGCTGTTAAATAAGATACTACTTCATCTAAAGTTACATTTTTAAGTGTGGCATATACCTTAACGTCATTTAAGTCATCACTATCTACTACTAAGATATTGCTTCCAGAAATTTTTCCTAGTAAATAAAATACGCTGGCAAGGGGGGCTCCTTGCCAATCAAAATTATATTTAGGACCATCATATACAGGTTCATCTTCTAGCGTTACAATATCATTTTCTGTGGGAATATATTTATAATCTGTAGGAATTCCCTCGCCATATATATTTAGTGGTGTTGGTGTTTCATTAATAGTGGTTATTTCTACATTTGTATTTTTAGCATTATCCTTATTTTCGGCATATTTATTAAGTACATCTTCAGCTGTTAGTTTAGGTTTAAGTGGTTCTTTTTTGAATTGAGCTGCAAATGCTTGTGCTTCTTGACTTGGATTTGCCTGAGCAAATGAAGTTAAAGTTATACTTAAGGGAATAGTAAGCATAATTGTCTTATTTAAAATTTTTTGCATAAATTATCCCGTCCTTATTGTGCTATATTATAAGATATTTGATTACCATTACTGAAAGTAATACCATTATTATTTATCTTAGATATAGTATTACCATGTAAAGTATCACCTTCTTTTACCACTTGACCGTCTACAATAGCAATATTTTCTCCATATTCATTAGAAGAAATTCCTTGAATTTGAGATGTTGGTGTTGTATTTATAGCTGGGACTTGTGGTAAATTGTTTTGATTAAATGAAGGAATTGGTGGTAAATTACCATTTTGATTGTAATTAGGTATAGCAGGTAAATTAGTATTTTGAATTTTATTTTTGACCATTTTTTCTGGATTATTTGCTAGATAAATAGGACTATCTTTATTGACAAAAGGATTTTCTAAGCTAGCTAAATCTATATACTAGCTAAATCTATATAGTTATTATTATTTGCTTGTTTATTTTTAGCTATTGCATTGGTATTTATATTAGGCTTAGTTGTAGTGTTTTTTTTATTATTATTACTATCATAATTAAAGAAAAATAATGTTGCTGTAACACTACCTATAAATACTAATAAAGTAAGAGAAATAATAACTTTTAGTTTTGGCTTGGTTTTAATCGTAAGATTATTCACTAATTCGTCATCATAGCTTATATCTTTATTTTTTTTAGGTTTCAGTTGAATATTTTTAAAAAAGCTTTTCATTTTGTCCTCCTATTTTATGTAAATTCTATATACCATATCGACCTTTACATTATTAGTTTGATTAGTATTTATTTTATCTTTAGATTTAGTGTTATTAGTTTCATCACTAGAGATTTGTATTTTTTCTATGGTTATTAGGGCATCACTTGTGTTAGTAAAATTTGTAACTACAGTTATAGCTTTTGACCAATCTCCTACAAAAGAGATATCATATTCTCTAAAGGATATTTTTGTATCTTTTTTATTCGTTTTTTTAGCTTCTTTTTCTGAGAATTTTTCTAAAAGTAGTTGATGTTTAGCTAGATTATTTAAAATTTCTGTTTGTACAGTATCTAATTGCTCTTTATCTACAGGTCTGTATGTTTCTCCATTTATTTTAGTAGCTAAGTTATTATATTCATCTATCGTTTTTTGCATATTAGCCATATTAGCTTTAGTAATATTTGCTTCTTGGTAACTTACGCTCAATTCAAAAAATAAACCTAATATGATTAAAAATACAATAGAAGTTATACCTATATATTTAAAAGCTCCTTTAATTTTAGATAATTCTTTGATTTTCATTTATTCATCTTTCTCCTTTTTTATATTTTTATTCTTTTTAGGAGTATTTTTAATTACTTTTAATATAGAGATTTCGGCAGAATTAATTCCATCAACAGTATTATTTATCTTAGTTAACATTATGTTTTTAAATCTATCGCTATTTAAATTAGAACTAAATTCTTGTATTTTCATTGGTTCATTAGCTACTAAATCTATTTTTATCCAATCATTATTTTTATCATCCTGACTATTATTAATGGAAAGTTTTGTAAAGCCTAAAGTATTATTGTCTGGCTTATTAGCTAAAATATCACTTAAGATTGGTTGTATAGGTTCTGTTTGTTTTTTCACATTTTGAATAATCTCGTTTTCTTTTTTTAACGATATTATTTGTTTATTAGCGTAGTCAAAATTAGACTTTAAACTATCTGGTATAGTAATAGTACTTAAATAATATAAAGATACTGTTTGTATACCAATGATGAAAGTAAATAATAACAATGCTACTTTACTGGCTTTCTTGATGTTTTGCTCTAATTCAATAAGTTTAGTACTTTCTTTAACTATTTCAGGTAAAATATTGGCTGAATTGATTTTGACGTATTTTAACCTAGCTGCTTCAAGTTCTTGTGGTAAACTACCAATACCTATATAGTAAGTATCAATTTCTGTTTGATTATATTTTTTTATTGTTAGATTAGAATTTGGTCGCATTTTATAAATACGAGCGTTTTCATCAGTAGAAGCAAAAGTTAATTTTGAAATATTTTCCTTGGTAGAAAGGATATGAATATCTGCATTACCTGTTATGGCTTTGAATTTATTTTTAGCTACAGCATTTGCTTGAAGCAGTGCATCAGATAACAATATTTGACTATTTTGGTTTTTAAGGTTATCTAAGATATATTCTTTGGCTAAATTCATCTTAAATAAACCCGCTATTGGCGAATACATAATTATATTTGCACTATGTTTATATATTTCAAAAATGTAGGCTTCTTGCTCAAATGTATTTTTATATCTAATAGCACAAAAACTTAATGGTTCTATAGATTTAATCAATAGATTTACATTTTTACTAGCTTGTAATAGGGTATCAATATATGTTTTTTCAATGCTATATACTGTTTTCCATGAAAAGGCGGCACTTTTTAGATTAAAAGGCAAACTATAATAATATTTATCGATGTCTATATTATTAGTTTGTAAAAATTTATCTATATCTTTTTGTTTTTCACTATTTGTTGGATAGTAAAAATAATTAATATTAAATACTGCATCAGGTAAAATAAAATATATATCTGTTTTACATTTAGTTAGTGATACTATTTCATCGAAATACATAGTTAGTGAATTTACATCTTTATTTATATAAGCTTCATATATGGATTTATATGAAATTAGTGACTTTATTTCTAATTTATTTTTTATTTTTTTTCCTACGACAATTTGTGTAGTATCTTCAAAAATGGTAATGGCAAGCATAAAATCCTCCTTAATCTTCACTTTGTTGTAAAATATATAGTAAATTTACTGCTCTAAGTGAAGCTGTAACCATTTTATTGGCTTTAATAGCTTTAATTTTTCGTATTTTGGTATTTTTTATAATATCAATAATAAAACTTATACCTACACTATCTATAAGGTTAGTATCTGAAAAATCCATTATTACTTCAGTACAACCATTACTAATAGCTTCTTTAAAGTCGTCTGTAAGTTCTAAATATATGGGAAGTGTCATATCTCCTTTAACTTTTATAATTGCTATAGTATTATTCATTATTATATATTTCATATTTATCCCTCATTTTGTGTTCGATTCGAACACATTTTTTAGTTTTATAAAAATTGCAGTGATGTCATCTTTTTTATTTTGTATATTATCTAATGTCAATAAATCAGACAGACCATCTGTACAAAATACTATTTCCTCTGCATTACTTACATCTAAAACTTCTTCTTGGTAATTATCCGTACTAAAGCCTAATAAATTGCTACAAAGTTCAATTTCTTTATACTCTAATTTATCTTTTAATAATATGTTAGGCATACCAGCAGGAATGTAATATAGCTTTTTATTTTGTATATCTAGTTTAAAAATAATAGCCACTACATAAGCACTAGTGTCTGAATCGGTGTCCATTTGAAATAGTATTTCTTCGTTAATATTATTCATAACTTCAATTAATGATTTAAAAACTTTCTTGTCATAAAATCTAAACGCATAATTGAAAATAGTCTTTATCTTTGCTGTTTGTCTCCAAGCAATTAAATCATGACCTGTACAATCAAATAGATAGCCATATAAAAATTTATTATCTTCATCTAGCCAATAATTGAATAAATCTCCAGATAGATTTAAATAAGGGCTATAAATGTAGTTGACAGATAAAGTCTCATTTTCGATTTCGATGAAATTCGGTAATGTCTCAGCTTGGTTTATTTGTGCTTTTTTTACAGTTTCTTCTAACGTAGTGTTAAAACCTAATTTGAAATTATTAAAAAAAGTGGCAATTTGTAATGTAAATAAGTCTTTATCTATTGGTGTAGCTATAAAATAATTGATGTTTAAATCTTTAAGTTTAGTATTATTTATATTTTGTTTAGATAAAAACATAAATATTGTTAAATCTTTATATGAAATACTATTCTTAACCATTAGCTCTTTTATAATTTGACAAAAAACTATGCCGTTTATTTTGTCTAAGTCATCATCAATGAATAAGACTGATGGTTTTAATGTATTATATAAGCTTAATCCTGTTATGGGATTGTCTGTTGTAAGTATTTGATGGTTATTTCCTATTTGTGATATCAATATTTTTTTTATGATATCTTTTTCCTTTGAGATAATTAATATATCCATATGCTTTATATTTCCAAAACACCAATATCTAATTTATTTAGTAATTTTTTATTGGATAGTTTTCTTATTTTATAAGGAAGATATACCACCAAATGTACTGTTTGCATATCAGGCTCTAAGATTACACGGTCACAAGATTGGAGCATTAACCATATTCCCCTACCAGAAGATTTATCTTGTATAATTTCATGCCAACAAGCATTATTATTTTTAGTTAATTTAAATAAATTATCCTTTATCATCTTTGCTTTGGTTTTATAAGTATCTGCTTTTATAGACACAATTAAACTTTTATTTATATATTTTATTGTTATATCTATTTTTGCTCTATCATAAGACTTTTTATTATATCTACAAGCATTACAAATAGTTTCTGTTATAGCTACCATAAAAAATGCAGCTTTCTCGTTATCCTTAAAATACATATAAAAGAAATCAAATAGCACTTGATGAGGATAATTTTGATAGCCAATAAAATTAAATTTATATTCCATTTTGCACCTATTTACTTTGTATATTATTACTGTTATTATTTTGTAATTCTTCTAAATATGCCTGTATTTCATTAAAAATACTTTCATCACTAGGTAGTGAAATACTTACATTGTCATCATAATTAGATACTACATAAGGCATAGTTAAATTATTATAATAATCCCGTAAAGTCTTAGCTAAAGCTATATCACCTATCACTTCACTATCATTAGTAGCAGCTTCACTACTATTAATTAAGTATGAATTTACAGCTACTAGACCTATTAAAATAAGTTCTTTTTTCAAATCAATCACTTTCCTGTAAATATTATTAATGGTATAACTTTGTTTTTTATATTTTTTATGGGAAGTTCTCCAAAATATCTACCATCATAAGAATTTTTATTATTTAATCCGATAGGGAGAAAATAACCCTTATTTATATAATGTTTTCCATATTGAGGAATAATACTTCTACCTAGAGAATCTCTAGTAGATATATTGCCTACATATTCATCATTAACATAAATAGCTTTATTATCTATATAATAAGTATCACCTTCTAAAGCTTGTATTTGTTTTAGTAAATAAGTATTTTTGTCTATATACTCTCTTTGCGTCATAAACTGTTTTATTGTTACTGGTACTTCAAATAAAACTATGTCGCCTTTTTGATAATCTGCTTGAAAAATTTTAGGAATTACAAAATATATTCCACAAGGTACAGATGGCGATAAATTTAAAGTAAACGGACTATACTCAAAAAAATTAAATATCAACAATAAAAAAAGTAGTACTATACAACTTAACAACTTAAGTTTGCTGTAAATTTTCTCATAAGTCTATTCTAATACAGAAGTGCATTTTAGGATTATCGACTTTTGAAAAAATGAAAAAAATTTTTTATCCTTATGTATCAAGGGTTTGCAGGCTTAAAATGATTTTGTGTTCGATGAAAACAGGTAAAAAAAGCGGAACTTTTTGTCAGTAACTAAAAAATGTGTTCGATTCGAACACATTTTTTTAGGCAATCATATTTAATTTTTAGAATATACTTTTGACCAAATTGTGTTCGAATCGAACACAAAATAAATATAGTAAATGATAAAATAATCCTACGGATTAAATTTTAAAACAATGATAAAATAACTTTTTGTCGCTTTTCTGTTAGCACTGTAATGACATTCATTCCAAAAAGCAAGGGTAAAATGAATAGCTTCACTACCCTTGCTTTTTTCCCTTCTGCCATTATCTAAAGACGTGCGAAAATCAACAAAAAAACAGTCGCATGGGTAGAAAGAAGGAAAATGATTATGAACATGAAAGCTAAGAAAGATTATGAATTACTAAGCATAGTATTAGGATTGAAAATATCAACTGATTTAAAACTAAATAGCCTGGCAGATATTTTACAATCTCCACGAGCAATATATGGTATAGGACAGCAAAAACAAGAAAAAATATATGCTTTGAAAGAAATTTTAGAAAGGCTTTTAAAGGCAGATAAAAACGAACGAATTATTATTAATAAACCAAATGATATAGCTAAAATATTAATTCCTAGATATAGATATGCTACACAAGAAAATTTTATCATTGTATTACTTAATACTAAAAATGAGATAATCTCAATTAATGATATTTCAACAGGTTCATTAAATGCTTCTATTGCTGAACCTAGAGAAGTATTTAGAGAAGTTTTAAAATATCCAACTTCTGCTGCGATACTTGCTCATAATCATCCAAGTGGAAATCCAAACCCCAGCGTAAAAGATATAAAGATTACTAAAAAATTAGTTAATGCTGGTAAAATATTAGGAATTGATATTTTAGACCATATAATAATCGGAGATAATGAGTTTAGAAGTTTAAAACAAGACCGTATAATAGATTAAGATATAAAAATTGCAAGGTAGTAAAAACCCTTGCAATCTAATATATGATATAATAAATAGAGGTGTAAAAATGATGCTAAGAAAAATTAATAAACTAAATTTTTCTGGTAGATGTAGTAATGAAGAGTTGGAGGTGCTACTGATGAACGAGCCGTTATTACAAAAAGCAGTATCCTTTGAAAGAGCATTTTTAAATGATGATAAAATGTATAGAGAATATCAGCAAAGAGAAGATGCTATTCGAGAAGAAACAACTAAATTCAATAGAGTTAAACGAGAAGCTAAAGCTGAAGAAAAATTAGAAACTGCAATCAAATTTTTAAAATTAGGTGTAGATGTAAATACAGTTGCTAGTGGAACAGGATTAAGTTTAGATAAAGTAATAGAGATTAATCGTCAACTAAATAAATAAAATTTTATAAAAGAGTAGGTTGTATAGATATGCAATCTACTCTTTTATCTTTTATAATGACAAATGTGTTCGATTCGAACACAAATATAGTAAATGATAAAAATAATTGGATTATACTCTTTTTTGAAAAACGTGTTCGATTCGAACACATTTAATCAGCTAAATCTAAAACTTTAGCTATGACCATTCGCTTTTTAGTAAACCAAAGAAATTTTCTATTACGGCATTATCTAAGCAATT
>ERZ839741.421-NODE-421-length-56141-cov-9.789484_pt1 | contig 56141 bp, 46 predicted proteins | sample MGYA00519880_ERZ839741 | MGnify/ENA primary metagenome ERZ839741 (study PRJEB31850, sample SAMEA3708851) | human gut metagenome | biome: human gut; feature: human-associated habitat; material: faeces | place: China | collected 2014 ...
AGCTGCCGGAGCGGTGCTTAAGCCGCAAGGCGGGAATTGTGCGGTGTTGCCTAAGGATAAAGAAGGGGAAACCGTGGTAGAAATTCTTACGCATGCCGGGTGTTTTATCGGCATCATTCTGTTGGGCTGGGCGCTGCGCCGGGTCGGATTCTTTAAGGAGAGCGACTTCCATGTGCTCAGCAAAATTGTGATCAAGATCACCCTGACGGCGGCGATCGTGACAAACTTTTCCGGGCGGGAGATGCAGACCTCCATGCTGCTGCTCACCCTGATGGGCTTCTGCTTCGGCGTGCTGATGATGATCGTTGGCTCGGTTATGTATCTCCCCCAGGGGAGGGAGCGCCAGGCGTTTGCCATGCTTAATGCTTCCGGCTGCAACATCGGCAACTTTGCCATGCCCTTTGCCCAGGGCTTCCTTGGCCCGGTGGGCGTTATCGCCGTCAGCCTGTTTGACTGCGGCAACAGCATGATCTGCCTGGGCGGGGCTTACAGCATTGCCAGCATTGTCAAATCCGGCGATGGAAAGTTCCGCATCAAGCCGATTTTGAATAACCTTGTGCACAGCATCCCGCTGATGACCTATATCTTTATGACGATCCTGGGGCTTCTGCACCTGAGCCTGCCCGCCCCGGTTGTGGAGTTTGCGGGCATTGTGGGCAATGCCAACGCCTTTATGGCCATGCTGATGATCGGCGTGGGGTTCCACCTGAACGGCGACCCGTCCCAGATCGGGGATATCATTAAAATTCTGGGCGTGCGGTACATCATCGGCATTGCGTTAGCATTGGCAGCCTATTTTATCCTGCCGCTCCCGCTGGAATACCGCCAGGCACTTGTGATCGTATTTTTGGCCCCGGTGGCCAGCGCCAACCCGCCTTTTACCGCGCAGATGGGCAGTGACTTCGGCCTTGCCAGTGCGATCAATTCGGTTTCCATCATTGCCAGTATCGTTTTGATCACAACAGCATTGGTTATCATGCTGTAATCCATCCCCCTGTGCAGACCTTACAAAGCTGCACGGGGGGATTTGTTCAAATAATTAAAATGCAGCATTCCTGAACAAAAGTCCAGAAATTTAAGCAAAGCGGTCTATCTTTCCGGGGCGCGCTTTGCTATACTAAAAAATAAGAAATACGGCATTCCGCTTGCCAAAAAGGAGTCCTGCAATATGTCCAACTTTGTACCGGAAAAAACAGCTCTCGGCATCGAATTCGGCTCTACCCGCATCAAGGCAGTGCTGATCGGCCCGGAGCATACCCCGCTGGCACAGGGGGATTATACCTGGGAAAACCAGCTGCACAACGGCATCTGGACCTACCCACTGGAACAGGTCTGGCAGGGCCTGCAAAGTGCTTACGCTGCCCTTGCCGCTGATGTACAGCAAAAATACGGCTGCACCCTGACCAAGGTGGGCTGCATTGGCATTTCCGCCATGATGCACGGCTACCTGGCCTTTGATGCCAACGGCGAACTGCTGGTGCCGTTCCGCACCTGGCGCAACACCATCACCGGCGCAGCGGCCGAAGAGCTGACTGCGGCGTTCGGCTTCAACATCCCCCAGCGCTGGAGCATTGCCCACCTGTACCAGGCTATGCTGAACAAAGAAGAGCATCTGTCCAAGCTGGACTTTTTTACCACGCTGGCAGGCTATGTGCATTGGCGGCTGACCGGCCATAAAGTGCTGGGCGTTGGCGATGCCAGCGGCATGTTCCCCATTGACAGCACCACCGGCGGTTATGACGCCGCCATGCTGCAAAAGTTCAACACCATGGCCGCCGCCAAGGGCTATGCCGTGGACCTGAACGCCCTGCTGCCGGAGGTTCTGCCCGCCGGTGCGGACGCCGGCACCCTGACCGAAGCCGGTGCCCGCCTGTTGGACCCCGCCGGCAATTTACAGGCCGGTATTCCGCTCTGCCCGCCGGAGGGCGACGCCGGAACCGGCATGGCCGCCACCAACAGCGTGGCGCCCCGCACCGGCAATGTCAGCGCCGGCACCAGCATTTTTGCCATGGTTGTGCTGGAAAAGGCCCTGAGCAAAGTTTACCCCGAAATTGATATGGTTACCACCCCCGCAGGCGACCCTGTTGCCATGGTGCACTGCAACAACTGTACCAGCGACCTGAACGCCTGGGTGGAGCTGCTGGCCCAGAACGCCGAACTCTGCGGTGCAAAAGTGAACAAGGGTGAGCTGTTTACCAAGCTGTTCAACCTTTCTTTGCAGGGGGCACCGGACTGCGGCGGTGTGATCCCCGTGAACTATTACTCCGGCGAGGGCGTGACCCACTTTGATGCAGGCCGCCCCATGCTGCTGCGTGGGCCGGAAAGTGATTTCAGCCTGGCAAACCTGATGCGCGCCAACATTTACTCCGCGTTTGCCACGCTGGCCATCGGGTTGGATATCCTGAACGAAGAACATGTGACGCTGGATACCCTGCTGGGCCACGGCGGCCTGTTCAAGACCCCCGGCGTGGCCCAGCGCTACCTGGCCGCTGCCGCCCACACCGCTGTGACCTGCACCGAAACCGCAGGCGAGGGCGGCCCTTACGGCATGGCCCTGCTGGCTGCTTACCGTGTGGAGCACGCCGATGGCGAAACGCTGGCAAACTACCTGCAGAACCGCGTGTTCGCCGGTGCCGCCAGCACCACCCTGAACCCGGATGCCGCTGATGAAGCCGGGTTTACCGCATTCCTGAAAGAATACAAAAAGGCACTGTGCGCCGAGCGCACCGCCGTTGAAACAATGTGAGGGAACAGTTATGCTGGAAGAACTGAAACAACAGGTATATGAAGCCAATATGGAACTGCCTCGCCGCAGCCTTGTTACTTACACATGGGGCAATGTGTCCGGCATTGACCGGGAAAAAGGGCTGTTCGTCATCAAGCCGTCCGGCGTGGAGTACGATGAACTGACCCCTGATATGCTGGTGGTCATGGATCTGAACGGCAATCAGGTGGAAGGTGACCTGAACCCCAGCAGCGACACCAAGACCCACCTGGAGCTGTACAAGGCATTCCCCGCGCTGGGCGGTGTGGTGCATACCCACAGCACCCACGCCGTGGCATGGGCCCAGGCCCGGCGGGATATCCCGGCGTTCGGCACCACCCATGCAGACTATTTTTACGGCCCTGTGCCCTGTGCCCGTGAGCTGACCCCCGAAGAGATCGAGGAAGATTACGAGAAAAACACCGGCAAGGTGATTATTGAAACTTTCCGCACCCGCGGCATTGACCCGGTGCATGTGCCCGGCGTTCTGTGCGCCAGCCATGGCCCCTTTACCTGGGGCAAGGATGCCGCCCAGGCTGTTTACCACGCCGTTGTGCTGGAAGAAGTGGCCAAGATGGCCCTGCTGACCTGCCAGATCAACCCCAACGCGGAGCCCGCCCCCCAGCATGTGCTGGACAAGCATTTTATGCGCAAGCACGGCCCCAACGCCTATTACGGCCAGAAAAAGTAAAGCCGGTCCTGAACTTGACGGTCCGGCCGGGGTGGCGGTTCTTGCTTTTTACCGTGACTGCTATGGGTAAACCCAAAACATGAAAAGTCAGAGGTTTTGGCATGGCTCTCACCTCCTTTCTGAAGTGGGGCCAACCGCCTGCCGTTGTGTGCAGTGCCTGCTGCAAAATGCAGCACTGCCAGCATACTGTATTTCGCGCTTTTCCACAAACAGTCAGCCCCCGCCGTACAAACTTGTGCGTTTTTAACGGAAAAAGCTCGCAATATTAGTCGAATCTGCCATTGACGGCATGCTGTCGTATGGGTATTATAGAAATACCATATGCACCGATACGGAGGGAAGGACACATGACGTTTGAGGATCTGCTTGACATTTTGGCGGAGCAGTTCAGCTGTGACGCCGCCGAACTGAGCGAGGACACCAGCTTTGAAGACTTGGGCGTGGATGCAGAAGACCTGGTGGAGCTGGCCTGGCAGCTTGGGGAAGCTACCGGTACCGAGGTTGAAGAGGACCGCTTAAAACAGCTTGGTACCATTGGCGAAGTTTGGAACTTGGTCCGCGAGCTGGAAGAAGAAGCTGAATAACCGCTGCCCCTGTGCGCAGGCGTTGTGCACAGGGGCATTTTTTACGTTTTATCTCTTTCCATATCTGGTGCTGCGCGGTATAATAATTATATTTAGGGCAATACCGCATAATTCTAAGTGCCGAAGCGGTGCTTAAGCCGTAAGGCGGGAATTGTGCGGTGCTGCCTTAGTTCTGTTCACGCAGGGAAAGGGGGCCGCAGATGCCGCAGCCGGAACAACCGCATACTATTTTGCTGGTGCACTGCCACTACCGCCTGCCCGGCGGCGAGGACGCCGTGTTTGCCGCGGAGTGCGCCATGCTGCAAGCCCACGGCCACCGCGTGATCACCTATGAGCGCAATAATGATGCCGGCGGCCTGGCCCAAAAACTGCTGCTGCCCCTGCGGGCCATCTACAGCACCAAAACCGTGCGGGAAGTGCGCGCCCTGATCCGCAAAGAACAGGTGGATTTGGTGCATGTGCATAACACCCTGCTGACCATCAGCCCGTCGGTGTTCCAGGCATGCTTCAAAGAGCATGTTCCGGCGGTGCAGACGCTGCACAACTTCCGCATTTTCTGCCCCAACGGCATCCTGATGCGGGACGGCCATGTGTGCGAGGAATGCCCGCAGCATGGCCTTGGCTGTGCGGTGCGGCACAGCTGCTACCGCGGCAGCCGTGCCCAAAGTTTGGTCTGTGCGGGCATTTATGCGTTCCATCGCCTGCTTGGCACCTACCGCAAGGTGAACCTGATCACCCTGACGGAGTTTGATCGCAGCAAGCTGCTGGAATTCAACCGCAAAGCTTCGCGCCCGGTGTTTACCCCGGAGCGGCTGTACTGCAAGCCCAACGGCGTGGCCGCGCCGAACCATTCCCCGCTGCCCTGGGCACAGCGCAAAAACCAGATTGTTTTTGCTGGGCGGCTGGAAGAATTAAAGGGGCTGCGCACCGCCATCGAGGCCTGGCAGCTGCTGGGGCCGGACGCACCGCAGCTGATCGTGGCCGGTACCGGCCCGCTGGAAGCCTGGGCCAAAGAGAACGCCCCCGATACTGTAACCTTTACCGGCCAGCTCCCGCATGGAACACTTACCGAGCTTTTGGCCCAGAGCCGCGCCGCCCTTTGCCCCAGCCTGTGCTATGAAAGCTTTGCCCTGATCCCGGCGGAAGCCCATGCGGTGGGCACCCCCGTGCTTGCCAGTGATCTTGGCAACGTGGGCGCTGCCGTGCAGGAGGGAATTGACGGCCTGCACTTTGCCCCCGGCAATGCCGCCGCGCTGGCGGATGCCGTGCGCAAGCTGCAAAACGTGGGCGAAACCTTTGATTTGACCGCCATGCAGCAAAAAGCCTGCCAGGCGTATAACGCGGAACAAAACTACCGCGAACTGATGACAATTTACCGGGAAATCATGAGGAACGAAAATTCATGAACCAGATCTACCGTGCCCTGCATATGCCGCCCAAGCGTTTGATCAAAAAGCTGAGCGGCCAAAAAGAAATCTATACCATTGCGGTGCGCCGCGCCCCCAAGGGAGAAGGCTGCGACCCGCTGCCCGCTCTGGGTGAAGAACCTTACACCCCGCTGCCCTACACCCCCGGCACCTGGTATGCCGACCCCCTGCTGTATGAGGATGACAACGGCAAACGCTGGCTGTTCTGCGAAGCATTCAATATGGCGGAGAACCGCGGTGATATTGCCGTGGCGGAGTTTGATGAAAATGACCACCTGCTGCCGCCCCGCGTGGTATTAAAGGAAAACTTCCATCTCTCTTTCCCCACCGTGTTTGACTGGCGCGGGGAAGTGTGGATGCTGCCGGAAACCAGCGCCGACCACAGCCTGACCCTTTACCGCTGCACCCAGTTCCCGGATAAATGGGAGAAAGTGCAGGCGTTCAGCGTGGGGCGCGAACTGTGCGACAGCATTATTGTGGATAAAACCCCCGAAGCCCTGACGGTGCTGTGCAGCGAAACCAGGCCGGACAACCAGCTGTACACCCGTTACCGCCGCTATACTGTGCGCGAAAACCCCGAAGCGGAAGAGCGCGATGATGTGGATGAGTTTATCCTGGATGAGGATGAACCCTTTAACCTGCAGCACCGCAATTATGAGCTGGGCAGCCGCAATGCTGGCCCGCTGTTTACCAACAACGACCAGACCGTGCGCCCGGCCCAGGTCAGCACCAAGGTGGATTACGGTGTGTACCTGCAATTCTGGGTGCGGCGCGGTGCTTCGGAAGTGCCACTGTGCGCCGCCATGCCGCAGAACGTTGCCATTGCGGGCATTGACCCGGCGAATCTGATCGGCATCCACACCTATTGCCGGGATGCGGACATTGAGGTGATCGATGCCCGCTACCTGCGCAAGGTGTGACCAAAAGCAAGATACACCCTAAGACAATACCGCATAATTCCCGCCTTACGGCTTAAGCACCGCTTCGGCGGCTGCGGCACGGCATCTGCGTTGCCAAAATGCTCGATAATGTCGGGTTGCGGTACCCGCATCGTGCTTCGGGGGCAAAAGCCCCTCGCACTCTGCGACCGCTGCCCCTGCTTCGGTTCGCTGTTTCCGCCACTGGCGGCGCTCACCTTTGCAGCATCCAGTATTATCTGCGCTTTTGGCTTAGCAGCTGCCGCACCTCGCTCGCCGTATCGGCACTTAGAATTATGCGGTGTTGCCCTAAAAATAAATTGGAGTAGCAAAGCTTATGCGAACCATTGCCATCCCGCAGCTGTACTGCGGGGCATCCGGCAAAAAAGGAGCCTATAACCGGCAGGAGGTTGGCCTTGCACGGGCGTTTGCCGCCCTGGGCTGCCGGGCTGTTGTACTGTACCCGGATCCGGACGCCGCCCCCGAAGCTGTGACCAGCGAGGACCTGGAGCCCAATGTGCGCATCTATTATGTGCCGGCCCGCAAAGCCGGGGTCAGTGCCTTTTACCGCACCTGGCAGCCGCTGCTGAACGAGCATGTGGACGCCGTGCATGTGATGGGGGATAACGCCCTCGGCGTGCCGGGGCTGTACCGCTTTTGCCGGGATCACGATATCTTTTTCTACAGCCAGCTGGGGGCCATCAAAAGTACGTCCGAAAACCCGGTTATGCGGGCTGTGATGGACCTTTTGTGCCGCCGCAACCTGGCTATCTACCGCAAAACCCCCACCTATGCCAAAACCCCCGCCGTGGCCGCCCAGCTGGAACAGCTGCATGTGCCATGCGCCGGGGTAATGCCCGTTGGGCTGGATACCGCCATCATCCCCAATGCAAATGGGGAAAAACATGAACTGCGGGAATTTTTGAAGCTGGACCCCAAAGCCAACTATCTTGTTTTTGTGGGGCGGCTGGATTCCTACAAGCGCCCGCTGGACCTGGTGCCGGTACTGGAAGCACTGCCCCGCAGCTGGAACGCGGTGGTCATCGGGCAGGGGAGCCTGACCGGGGAACTGCAGGATGCCCTGCGCACCCACAAGCTGGAAAACCGCTGTACCTGCATTCCCCAGCTGCCCAACGCAACCGTGCAGGCCTATTACCATGCCTGCGATGTGTTTGTGAACTTTAATGACGGCGAAATTTTTGGCATGAGCCTGCTGGAAGCCATGTATGCGGGCTGCCCGCCGGTTGCCCGCCATGCGCCGGGGCCAGATTTGATCATAGAGCCCGGCACCAGCGGCTATTTTGCCGATACCCCTGCCCAGTTTGCAAAGGCCATCCAGAAAGCAGCGGCGGACCCGGCCTGCGGCCACGCTGCCCAGCGCCGCGTGAATGAACATTTCCTGTGGGCAAACAGCGCCGAAACCGCCCTGGCCATGCTGGACAAACAAGGAGGAAACCGCCGTGGATAATGATGGAGCCTTGCTGGAGGTACTGCGCAATACCTATAAAGGGCTGCGCTTCCGGTGGAAATACCGCGGCCTGATCATTCTGCCCGCGGAACAGGGCAATGCGGCTGCTGCCGATGCCATCCGCGCCGGGCAGCCATTTCTGTTCGGCCGCTGCGGTGCAACCGAGATGCGCACCGTGGCCGAATATTTGACCGGGAAATATACCGAGAAAACCAGGGGTGAGATCAACACCCTGTCCGGTGTGTTTCCCACCGATGATAAAGCGCTGAACCGCTTCTGCAAGCTGTATACTTCCTGCGCTCAGGGGGCGGACCTGCTGGCGCTGTGGGATGTGGGGGCCGAGCGGCAGGTAATCGATGGCTGCCACGGCACCCGCTTTACCCAGCTGCGCGCGCTGGAACCATATTATTATGCCAACCCCTGGAGCGCCGCACTGGCCGGAAAGCATGTGCTGGTGGTACACCCCTTTGCGGATACCATCCGCGCCCAGTACCAAAAGCGCGGGGAGCTGTTCACCAACGCCCCCGGCGGGGTAAACACTCTGCCGGAACTGGCCTCCCTGACCGTCATCCCGGCAGTGCAGGGCCTTGCCGGGCAGAAAACCGGGTATGATACCTGGTTTGATGCCCTTGCCGCAATGGAAAAACAGATGGATGCCTGCGATTATGAGGTTGCCATCATTGGCGCAGGTGCTTACGGCCTGCCGCTGGCCGCCCATGCGCGGGACACTGGCCATGTTGCCATCCAGATGAGCGGCGCTACGCAGCTGCTGTTTGGCATCAAGGGCCGCCGTTGGGACACCCACCCCCAAATCAGCAAGCTGTATAACCCTGCATGGGTGCGCCCCGCCCCCGCCGAACAGCCCGCCAACAAGCAGGCGGTGGAGGGTGGCAGCTACTGGTAGAACCTGCGCCCCTAAAATTACGTTATAACAAACCGTCCGCCCGAATCCAGATGTGAAAAGGAGCCGTATCCATGAAGATCCTGATGATCAGCAACCACCTTGGCGTGCAAAGCGGGGTGCAGCGCTATGTGCAGAACCTTCTGCTCAATCTGGACCTTACCCGCTACCAGGTGGATCTGTTTGTCGGCCTTTGCCCGCCAGATCAAGCTTCGTGCGCGCCGGCACTGGAAGCAGCCGGGGTGCATATCATTGCGGTGCCGGACAATAAAAAAGCCCGTATCCGCGCACTGTACCAGCATCTGAAAACCCATAAGGATTACGATATCATCCATTACCATACTGCCAGCAAAATCGGCGCGCCTGTCTGCGGTATGATGCGGGTGCTCTGCCCCCATGCCAAGATCATTGTGCACAGCCATATCGTTTACCCGCCCATGACGCTGACCTGGCGCGCCGCCCATCTGGTGTACCAGCTGTTTGCAGATTACTTTCTGGGCTGCGGCGTGGCTGCGGGCCGGTTTGTGTTTGGTGACCATATCGACCGCAGGCCGAACTTTTCCGTTGCCTGCAATGCGGTGGACCAAACCCGCTTTTACCCCAACGCCGCGGCGCGCACGGCAATCCGCGCCCAGTACGGCATTACCGGAACCGAGCGTCTGGCCGGGTTTGTAGGGCGGCTCAACCACCAGAAAAACCCGCTCTACCTCATCCGGGTGTTTGCGGCTATGGTTCAACAGGACCCCCGCTGGAAGCTGCTGTTGGTGGGCGGCGGCGAGCAGGAACAGCCCATGCGGGAACTTGCCGCCCAGCTTGGCGTGGCGGATCGGGTGCTGTTTGCCGGGGTGCAGAACAATGTGCCCGACTATATGAATGCCTTTGACCTGTTTTTGCTGCCCAGTAACTTTGAAGGCAGCCCCGTTACCCTGGTGGAAGCCCAGGGCTGCGGCGTGCCCTGCCTGGCCTCCACCAATGTGCCGGGGGATGGCTCGGTGACCGAGCTGGTGCATTTCCTGCCGCTCAGCGCCCCGTTTGAAGAGTGGGCCAAAACGGCGGATTCCATTGCTCCCGGCGGGCCGCACGCGGACTATTGGCCCACGCTGGCCGCTGCCGGTTATGAGCTGAAAACCGCTGCACACCGCATGGAGCAGGTGTATGATAAAGTGGCAGGGGAGGGCGCACGATGATTTACGCCGAACTTTCCGGCGGGCTGGGCAACCAAATGTTTGTGTATGCCTTTGCCCGCGCCATGGGCCTGTGCTGCCAGGAGCCTGTCACTTTGATTGACCGGCAGGACTGGAAAACCGGCTCCCCGGCCCACACTGCATTGGCATTGCAGGCACTGCATATCAGCTCAGAGGTGCAGTTCATCACAGATGCAGGCTTTGCCAAGCAGCATCTGCCGGTGCAGAACGCCGCCAAGGCCCTGATGATCCGCCACGAACAGCGTGTGGGCCTGATGGACCGGGACTGGCACCCCTTTGAAGCCCGCATGGCCCCTATGCTGAATGCCATCGGCCTGCATTTTGCGACTGAAGGCTTTACCCCTGCCAAGCGCGGTCACGCCAAAAACTTTCTGGCCTGGGGGTACTTCCAGGGGGCAGATTATTTTAAGGACCAGGCTGAAACTATCCGGGCGGAGCTGCTGCCCATTGAGAACCCAGAACACGGCTTTACCGCTGCGGCCGCCGCCTTTGCGCGGGAAATTGAGGCAAGCCAGTTCCCCGTCTGCCTGCATTGGCGCTGCGGGGACTATCTGCTGTCGCAGAACGCGGCCCTGCAGGTCTGCACGCCGGAGTATTACGCCGCCGCCTGCCGCACGGTGTGCCAAAGCCTGCCCCAGGCGGAACTATTTGTCTTTTCAGACGACCCCGCCTATGTGCGGCAGCATCTGGACGCTGCGGGCCTGCCGGTGCATTACAGCACCGGGGCAAAAAGTGCCGCGGCGGACCTTGCCCTGATGCGCCGCTGCCGGGCGTTTGTGCTGAGCAACTCCACCTTCAGCTGGTGGGGGCAGTGGCTGGCCGGTGTGCCGGGCCGCCGTGTGATCGCGCCGGACCGCTGGTACGCCAACGGCAAAAAGACCGCCCTGTATGACCACGACTGGACATTGATCCCGACAAAGTAAAGGAAACAACTGCGATGGAACGCACAGGAAACATCACATTTTCGGTCATTGTGCCGGTGTATAATGTGCAGGCTTATCTTTCTGCCTGCGTCAAAAGCGTGGTGGAGCAGGCCGGCCCGGCGGACTGGGAGTGCATCCTGGTGGACGATGGCTCCACGGATGCCTGCCCCGCCATGTGTGATGCTTTTGCTCAGCTTTGCCCCGGCGTTACGGTCATCCACCGCTCTAACGGCGGGCTGGCCGCCGCGCGCAATACCGGCATCAAGGCCGCCAAGGGCAAGTGGCTGCTGTTTTTGGACAGCGACGATTACTGGCCGCCCCATATGCTGGAAAAGCTGCGCGCCGCCCTGGCCGCCGCGCCGGGTTACCGCTGGTACGTCTGCCGCTATCTGGAGCAGGACGAAAGCCAGGGGATGGATGCCAAGCCTTATCCCGGCCCGGTGGAGCGGTTCACCCCCGGCCCGGATGCCGACCCCGATTACGCCGCCCGCGTGGCGCGGCTGTATGCCGCGGGCCACTGGGCGGTCTGGCGCTTTTGTATTGACCGGGAATTTCTGGTTAAGTATAACCTGCTTTTCTGGAATGAGGTCCGCTGGGCGGAGGATTATCCCTTTGACCTGGTGCTGGCCGGTGCCTGCCCCAAGCTGTATTACCTGGATGTGGAGCTGGTGGTCTACCGCGCCAACCGGGCGGGCAGCCTGTTGAACGCGGGCCTTGCCAAACATTTTGCGGGCATCGCGGCGGTCATCCACCGGTTTGAAAAAATGTTCGCCGCGCCGGACTGCCCCTGGACCCCGGCGGAGCAAGCCGAGATCTGGCGGCGCACCGCCAATGTGTTCTGGCCGCAGGCCCGCGGCGCTGCCTGCCGTGATGCCGAGGTACGCGCCGCCTGTGCCCCCGGCCTGACCGCCTGCAAAGCACTCTGGAAACTGGGGGACGAGAACACCCGCCCGGATTGGAAGCTGTTTGCCTTCCTCCTCAACCACTTCGGCCCCCGCTTTGCCCTTTGGGCGGCCGGGCTGCTGAAACGGAAATAAAGCTCTGCACCCATTGTAGGGGGCGGCGTCCCCGATGCCCCATGAATCTCTGCCGTAAATGCCGGTTTCGGCTCCATGCCCCGTAGGGTGGGGTCACTCGACCCCGCCGCCTTTCCGCGCCTTGACCCTATCAAAACACCTAGGAGAACACCTGATTGCGTACACAAAAAACAATTCTGAACCTGATCTATGCGCTGGGGTCCAGCCTGTTGCTGATGTTGCTGGGCTTTGCCACGCGGCGGCTGCTGGTATTTAACTTTGGCAACGATATCACCGCCGCATCCCAGGTGGTGGATAAGCTGTTCAACTTTTTCTCCATCGCGGAATTCGGTGTTGGCAGCGTCATCAGCTACCGCTTGTATGAACAGATCGCCGCCAAGGATACCGAGAAGATCAGCAAATATATGTCCATGTATAAATGGGCATACCGCGCCGTGGGTGTGGTTATCTGCGTGCTGGCGGGCATCGGGGCGCTGGCCCTGCCGTGGATCATGCCCGGCGTGGCCAGCATCCAGACGGCCTATACCGTTTACCTGCTCAACACCATCTCCACGCTGTCGGGCTATTTCCTTGTCACCCGGCGGCTGATGTACACCTGCACCCAGCAGGGGTACCTGTGTACCCGCATCGACTTCTGCTTTAATGTTGCCAACTATCTGGCCCGCATTGCCATTGCGCTGTGGCTGCCAAACTATATTTTGTATTTCGGCGTCAGCATCCTGTTCAACACCGGTGCCAACCTGGTGGTGGCAGCGCGGTATAAAAAGGACTTCCCCGAACTGCACGAGGTCAAGGTTACTTTGCGGGATTTCAAGGATCTTGGCATCTTCCATGACCTCAAGTATTACCTGGTTCACCGCCTGTCCAACACCATTTACGGCTCGTCCGATACCATCGTCACCAGCCGTATGGCGGGCAGCGCTATGACGGCTAACCTTGGCAACTATACCACCGTGTCGGACAGCGCCACCAACATCGGCAATAAAATCATGGACAGCTTTGCCGCAGCCATCGGCAATATCGTGTACGATAAATCCGCCACGGCCAACGCCCATGATAAACAGGTGTTCTGGGGGCTGGATCTGTTCAGCTATTTTTTCGGCAGCTTTGTGGCAACGGCATATCTCTGCCTGTTCCAGCCGTTTATCAGCCTGTGGATGGGCAGTAACCGCCTGCTGCCGCTGGGCTTTGTTATTGTGTTCAGCCTGAACGAATATGTGGGCTGGAACCACCGGATGCTCGGCTCCTACCGCGCCGTGCTGGGCCACTTTGAGCAGGACCAGTGGTTCATGGTCGCCTCTGCCGCCACAAACCTGATTCTAAGCTTTGCACTCTTCCCGGCGTTTGGCATTACCGGCATTGTGGCGGCTACCGTTGTGGCCCACTGCATCATGTGGGTGGGGCGCGGCATTGTGGTTTGCCGCCAGTATATGCGCGGCAGCGGCTGGCGCTACCTGCGGGTGCAGGCGGTGCATCTTGTCACCCTTGTGGTACTTATGGCAGGCAGCTACCGCGTGTGCGCCCTGTTATCCGGCGGTATTCTGGGGCTGCTGGGGCGGGCTGTTGTGGTCTGCATCCTGCCCAACGTGCTGAACCTTGCGTTTTATATCTGGACCAGCGATGCCGCCTATCTGCGCACCCAGGCTGGCCGCCTTTGGCAAAAAATTACCCATCGTTAAGGGGGAAACACAACATGGCAACCATTGGCATGCTGTATATCTGCACCGGCAAATACACCGTGTTCTGGCCGGAATTTTATGAAACTTTCAGCCGGAACTTTTTACCCGGCTGCAAAAAAGAATATTTTGTCTTTACCGATGCACCGTGCATCGGTCACGAGGATGACCCCGCTGTGCACCGCATTGACCAGCCCGCCTATGACTGGCCGCTGAGCACCATGAAGCGCTTTGCGATTTTCCTAACCCAGAAAAAGGCGTTGGAACAGCTGGATTATCTCTTCTTTTTCAACGCCAACCTGACCTGCCGGGAGGTCATTACCCCGGAAGAATTTTTGCCCCGTCCGCAGCAGGGGGAACAGTTGCTGCTGGTCCAGCAGCCGGGGTTCTGGAACAAAAAGCCGATGTTTTACAGCTATGACCGCAACCCCAGATGTACGGCCTATATCCCGTACAACTGCGGGCGGGACTATGTTTCCGGCGGGCTGAACGGCGGTACCTCCGCGGCATTCCTGGCCATGTGCAAAGAGCTGGACCGCCGCACAGAGCAGGATATCCGCAACGGCGTGGTGCCCCTGTGGCATGACGAAAGCCAGCTGAACCGCTATGCCGCCGAACACCCCGGCAGCTACCGCCTGTTGCCCCCCACTTACTGGTACCCGGAAGGCTGGCAGATGCCCTTTGAGCAAAAAATCATTGTGCGCAATAAATCCCGCTACTTTGATGTGGCGGCGGTCAAGCACCATTCTCAGCATACCCGCAGCTGGCTGCAATGCAAATGGGAAGCATATTGCGAAAACTACCTGCCGTATTTGCTGTGCGCAAGGGACAAACTGCTGCAAAAACACCTGTAACCTAATGAGCAATTAGAAATTGCAGAACTCCCGTAGGGGCGCACATTGTGCGCCCGTCGCTTTGCCTTACATGAAATCAAACAATAGAGGAGGGGCGGCCTATGCCGCAAAAAAATGCACAGGACCGCCTGTGGAAAATTTTAACCCCGGTGCTGCTGGTTCTGGCGGTTCTCGCCATGGCCAAAACGCTGTTTGTGGGGCTGGAAATTGATGAAGAATATGCGTTCTCCCTGGGCTTCCGCCTGGTAAAGGGGGACCGGCTGTTTTATACCATGTGGGAGCCGCACCAGCTTTCGGCCTTACCGGCAGCGCTGGTGCTGGCTCTGTATACCGCCATTGCAGGCACAACCACCGGGGCACTGCTGTTTGTGCGCGCTGTGGTGCTGGTCTGCAAAGCGGCCATGAGCGCGGTATTCTACCGCGATTTCAAGCAGACCATTGGCCGCCATGGGGCGCTGCTGAGCGCGGTGGTGCTATTTGTCTACACCCCCAAGTGGTTCCTGGGGCCGGATTATATCAGCCAGCAGTTCCACTTCACCGTGGCGGCATTTTTGTGCTTTTACCATTATTACACCCATGGTTTCCGCCGCCCATGGCTGGTAGTGCTGGGGGCGGTGTGCGCCTGCTTCAGCTTTCTGGCGTTCCCGCAAAGCGCACTGGCGGCGGCGGTGATTTTTATCGGCATGGTGTTGCTGGGCCGCCGCGGCAAGGAGCCGACGATCTGTAAGATCCCCCGCGGCGCGGTACTGTTTGTGCTGGGCTGTATGGCCTGCGCGGCAGCGTTTCTGGCGTATGTGCTGCCCGGCATGGGGCTTACCGTGTTTTTGCAGCGCGTCAGCCTGATCCTGAACGACCCGCAGTATGATTTTACCACAAGCCAGCGGCTGGCCCTGTTGGCAAGCCAGGCACTGAACACCGCCAAATTCCTGGCAAAGCCGCTGGCCGCCAGCGTGGTGCTCTGTCTGCTGTGGTGGGCCAAAACCCGCCAAAAGCGGGATTGGATCGGCCTTGCCCTGAACCTTTGGGCCATTCTGGCGGCTCTGCTCTGCGCGGTGCGCGCTGTGGCGGACTCCAGCTCCGATGAGCGCTACTTTATGCCGGCGCTGGTGCTGGCGGCGGCCTGGGCGTTCCGCAAGGGGCGCGGCACGGCGCGGGAGCCGCTGTTCTGGCTGGGCTTTCTGCCGGGCATGGCGGCGTATGCGTTCATTCTGCGCTCTACGCTGCTGGGCTTTTCGGCTACCTTTATGTATCTGACCTGGCCCGCGCTCTGCGGCTGCTTTGCCATGTTGGCGTGCAGGCAGGAGAATCCGGAGCAGGGAAAACTGCCCCAGGGCCAGTGTGTGCTGGCGGCGCTGCTGGTATTTTTGCTGGTGTGCCGGTTCTGGTGCGTTCTGGTAACGGGTTGGAAGCCTGCCAATGTGGCAACAGCCAACCTGAAGCAGATCACCGCAGGCCCCGCCGCAGGGACCTGGGCGGACGAAAAAGCCGCCGATATGCAGATGGCCCTGTACGAAGCGCTGGAACCCTTTGCGGGCAAGCAGGTGCTGCAGGCTATTGGCGAGCAGCACGGCCTTGGCTTTATGATGGCGGGAGGAACCTTGACCATCGGTCAGGCGTCCGTCATCTCCGGTACCGACAGCGACCCGCGGTTCATCCAGTATTATGAGGAACTGCCCGGGAAGCGTCCCGATGTGATTCTGTATGATGAAGCCGAAGTGCGCGATATGGCCGCGTTCCATGCCTGGATCGAAGAAAACTTTACCATCACCGCCCGCTACCCCGTCACCCACGGCACCGCCCACCTGGAAGTGCTGGTAGTCGATTGAGTTTTCCACAAGCACAGGAAAAAATGTGGAAAACATGCAGGTGTGTAGAACACATTTCCAACGGCTTTGTAAGGAACGGTCTCGACCGTTCCCCACAGCGCAAAACCGCAGGCCCGCCCTAATTCAATCTTCGCTTCTTCCAATTTGACCCCCCGCCCCAAATATAGTATTCTATAATCAATCAAAATATCTTGTTCAGGAGGCTTGCCCTATGCCGGAACGCTTTCTTGTTTTTATCCCTGCCTATAACTGTGAAAAACAGGTGCCCCGTGTGCTGAACCAGCTGCTGGACTGTCAGGTGGCCGCTATGGTCACCGAGTGCATCGTGGTCAATAACCGCTCCACCGACGGCACCGAAGCCGCCGTGCAAAGCTGGATGCAGGCCCACCCGCAGGCCCCGGTCCGCCTGCTGCGCAACGACCAGAACTATGGCCTGGGCGGCAGCCATAAAGTGGCATTCCAGTACGCCGTTCAGCATAACTTCGACTACCTGATTGTGCTGCATGGCGACGACCAGGGCGATATCCGCGATGTGCTGCCCCTGGTACACAGCGGCCGCCACCGTAAGTATGATTGCTGCCTTGGCTCCCGTTTTATGCCGGAAAGCCGCATCAAGGGCTACAGCACTCTGCGTGTGGTGGGCAACTATGGCTTTAACTGGCTGTTCAGCCTGGTGGCCGGGCACAAGATCACCGACCTGGGCAGCGGCCTGAACCTGTACGCCGTGCCACCGCTGGCAAACGGTTATTATAAAAAATTTCCGGATACGTTGTATTTTAATGACTGCATGATCCTGGCCCTCTGCCACCTCAAGCAGAAAGTCCTTTTCTTCCCCATCAGCTGGCGGGAGGAAGACCAGGTATCCAACAACAAACTGACCAGCTTTGGCGTCAGCCTGCTCAAACTGTGCGGGCGCTACCTGAAAAACAAAAACGAGTTTGTGACCCGCGAATGGCGGGAAAAACCAATCGAAGAATATACAAGCACCATCATTGCTTCCAATCTGTAAAGGGGGATGTTGATTATGAAGGTTCTGGTAACGGGTGCTGCCGGGTTTATCGGCGGCCAGCTTATGCATGCATTGTGGAAAAACGGCCATACCGCCATTGGTGTGGATAACTACAGCTATGGCAGCGCCGATAACCTGCATTTTGACGACCATGATTTTTCCGCCGATGTCATCAAGATGGATATCCGCGATAAAGAGGGCATGAAAGCCCTGTTTGAGCAGGAAAAGTTTGATATCGTCTATAACATTGCGGGCATTGCCCCCCTGCCGGACTGCCAGAGCGACCCGGTGGAGGCCGTCAGCGTCAACACGCTGGGCCTTGTCAACGTGCTGGAAAACGCCCGCCGCACCGGCGTTAAGCATGTCATTCAGGCATCCACCAACGCGATGTACGAGAATGAGACCGAGTTCCCGACCGTGGAATCCAAGTTCAACCCGCCCACGCTGATTTACCCCAATACCAAATACTGCGGCGAGCGGTTCTGCCAGAGCTTTGCCGACACCTACGGCATGAACATCACCTGCCTGCGCTTTGCCAACGTTTACGGCCCGCACATTGACTGCCTGCGCAAGCAGCCGCCGTTTGTGGGCTATATGATCCGCGAGCTGTACTATGACCGCGTGCCGGAGTTCCACTCTGACGGCAACCAGCGCCGCGATTATATCTATGTGGATGACCTTATCGACCTGGCCATGCGCGTGTGGGATCAGCCGGGCTTTGATGCCGTCAACGTTTCCAGCAACAAGAACTACTCCGTCCGCGAACTGTACGCCACGGCCTGCGAGCTGATGGGCAAGCAGATCGAAGCCAAATACTGCCCGTCCAGCCATTACTGGGCCAAGTACCCGGAGCTGTACGGCGGCGCTTACGGCATCAAGCCGGAAATTCTGGACCACGAGGTCAACAAGTATTCCCTGTGCGATAACACCCACGCCAAAGAGTGCTATGCCTGGGAACCGAAGATCGACATCCGCGAAGGCCTGCGCCGCGTGATCGAGAACGAGTGCGCCATGCTGGCTGCCCGCGATGCGAAAGGGGAATAACATGGCAAAGCTGCACCTTGTAATGCCGATGGCCGGGCGCGGCAGCCGCTTTTTTGAAAACGGCTTTGTGATGCCCAAGCCCCTGATCAAGATCAACGACCGCCCGTTTTTCTATTGGGCAACCCAGAGCATTGCCAAATTTGTGGACTGTGCCGATATCACCTTTGTGGTGCTGGAGGAGCATATCCGCGACCATGCCATTGACCGGGAAATCAAAACCTATTACCCCGATGCCAAAATCGTGGCCCTGCCCGAAGTGACGGAGGGCGCCGCCATCACCGCCCTGCGCGGGACGGAAAGCCTGCCGGACGATGAGCCGCTGCTCTTTAATGACTGCGACCACCTGTTCCTCTGCAAGCCGTTCAATGAGTTTTGCAAGGCGGGCGATTTTGCCAACGGCCCGGACGGCGCACTGCTGACCTTTGCCAGCGATTCCCCGGCCTACAGCTACCTGCAATATGGGGCCGACGGCAGGGTGTGCCACACGGTGGAAAAGCAGGTCGTCAGCCATGATGCCATCTGCGGGGCGTATTACTTCAAAAATAAGCAGCTCTATGCTTCCGCCTGTGCAGAGTACCTGCACCACTGCGATTATAAAGAATTTTTTGTTTCCGGCATTTACAACGTGCTGGCCGCCCGCGGGGCGGACCTGCGCGGATTTGCAACTGATCTGCACCTGCCCTTTGGCACCCCGGCGGAGTATGCCCAGGCGGAACAGGAAGCCAACAAGGCCGCGTTTGAAATGCTGATGTAAAATCCCCCCAATAAACTAACGGATTCAGGTGACCGCCGATGCAACCTTTCGGAACCATTTTATTATTGCTGCTTTCCTCCGCGGCATTGGTGCTGCTGGGGCATGTGTTCCGCCTGCTCCGGTGGGAACAGTTCATCCGCATTTATGAATACCCCCAGCGTCGAAGCCTGCTGCGCGCCATGGCCGGGGGCTATGCCGTCAACTTTCTGCTGCCATTCCATGTGGGCGATTTTCTGCGCGCCGCTCTGGCTGGCCGCAAAATGAAAACCGGAACAGGCTTTGCTTTTGCCACTGTCATCATGGATCGCTTTCTGGATGTGTGGGTGGTGGCGCTGCTGTTCGGCGGGTTCCGGCTGGCCGGGCTGGGCGGCGCTGCGGTTTTGGGCGCAGCGCGGTATTATCTGGTTTTTGCGCTGCTGCTGGCCGCCGCCCTGGTGCTGGTGGTGCTGCTGCGGGACCTGCTCAAGCGGTGCTGCCTGGCCGTGTGCAGCATTTTCAATGATACCATCAAGCTGGACGGCCTTGTGTTCTGCTGGAGTCTCATCAATACCTTCAAGGATCTGCGCCGCGTCAACCTGTGGCGGCTGCTGCTCAATACAGTTCTCATGTGGGGGGCCTACCTTGCTTCTTACGCGGTGCTGGGGCAGGCAATCATTGCCTGCGGCGGCGCTGGCGGCAGCTTTGGCTTGGTGGAAGTGTTCAACATGCTGTTCGGCGTCAAGAGCGTGGATGTGACCAGCCTTGGCGTGGCGGGCTCCCTCGGTTTGAGCGATGCCGCCCGTGGGCTGGTGATCGCTTGGTTCCTGCTGCCGCTGGCGGTTATGTTTGCGGCACCTCTTTTGCCGGAACATCTGCGCGCCGCCCTGAACGGTGCAGCGGAGCCGATCGCCAACCGGGAAGCCGGGCAGGAAAACTACCTGAACCTGCTGCCCCAGGTGGACCCGCGGGACCGCGGCGCATTCCTCAACCAGTATTTCAGCCTGCAGAACAAAGCCTATGTGGCCAAGTTCATTGAGATCAACCAAAACATTACCATTTTGCAGGATTATTCCGCCGGTTCCAACGCAACCACCATGCTGTGTACCGATGGTGCCGCGACCTTTTACCGCAAATATGCCTTTGGCGCGGACGGTGCCAAACTGGCCGAACAGCTGGCTTGGCTGCGCCGCAATGCCGCCCGCCTGCCGCTGTGCGAAATTCTGCGCGAGGGCACCGGCGAAGGCTACTGCTGGTATGATATGACCTATTCCGGCAGCGCGGTGGGGCTGTTCCGCTATATCCATTCCAACCCGCCGGGAAAAAGCGCAGCTATCCTGCGCAGTGTGCTGCGGGCACTGGATGAACAGCTCTACCGCCCCACAGCCCGCCCGGCGGATCCCGAAAAAATTGAGGAATACCTGAACAAAAAGATGGATGCCAATCTGGAAAAGATCCGGGACGCCCGCATCCTGAAAGAACTGTGGAACTATGACCGCATCTGGATCAATGGCCGCAGCTACCGCAACCTGAAAGAGCTGGGCCGCCTGTTTGACCACAATGCGCTGCGTACCCTGTTTGCCGCAGACCCCGTGGCGGATATCCACGGCGATCTGACGGTGGAAAACATCATCTGCCGCACCGATGTGGAGAACCCCGATAAAGCGTGGTACATCATTGACCCCAACACCGGCAATCTGCACGACAGCCCCTACCTGGATTACGGCAAACTGCTGCAAAGCCTGCACGGCGGCTATGAGTTCATGATGATGACCCCGCGCTGCACTGTGCAGGAAAACCATATTGACTTCCAGCTGACCCGCTCCGCCGCCTATGATACGCTGTTTGAAGCGGTCTGCGATGACCTGCGTGCCCGCTGCGGCGCGGCAGGGCTGCACAGCATCCTGGCGCACGAGCTCATCCACTGGCTGCGCCTGATGCCCTACAAGCTCAACAAAGATAAAAAGCGTGCCCCCATGTTCTATGCTGGGCTTGTCATGGTGGCCAACGACCTGAATACATGGGAAAACGAGGGAAAGTTTGATGAAAAAGCAAGGACTGATCGCCGTTGATCTGGACGGCACATTGTTTGATACGGTTGCCGTCAACGCTGAAAGCTACCGCCGTGCGCTGGAGTCGTTCGGCTTTACGGTGGATTATGATTACTATGCCGCTTACTGCAACGGCAGTCATTACCGCGCCTTTTTGCAGCCGCTGATGGGCGGCAGCCCCTCTGCCGAGGATGTGGAGCGGGTGCATGACCTGAAAAAGCAGTATTACGCCGCCAGCATGGACATAGCCCGCAAAAACGAGGCACTGTTTGTCATCTTGGAAGCCCTGCGCCCCACCCATTACCTGGCCGTGATTACCACAGGAAGCCGCCAGAACGCAACGGAAATGCTGGACCACTTTCACTGCACTGACTGGTTTGACCTGATCCTGACCCAGGAAGATGTGGTCAACAATAAGCCGGACCCGGAGGGTTACCTGAAAGCCATGGCCCACTTTGGCGTGGACGCCGCCCACACCATGATCTTTGAGGACAGCGCCCCCGGCCTTGCCGCCGCCCGCGCCACCGGAGCCAGCGTGTTTGCGTGCAATCAGTTCTGACCTAAATCCATACAAACCAAAACACCCCGCCGCCCGGCGTTTGAACCGGATGGCGGGGTGTTGCTTATTGAATCAAATGGGGCGGGGGAAAGAGCTTACTGGTCCTCTTTCACAAAGCTGCGCACGGCATCGGCAATGGCGTCGGCGGTCAGGCCGTAATCGCGCAGAACCTCCCATGCGGGGCCGGAATGGCCGAATTTATCCTGTACACCAATGCGGCGCACGGGCGTGGGGGCCTTCTCGCTCAGCAGACTGCAAACAGCCTCGCCCAGGCCGCCGATCACGCTGTGCTCTTCCACCGTGATGATTTTGTGGCACTCGCGGGCAGCGCGCAGAACGATCTCTTCGTCCAGCGGCTTGATGGTGGGCATGTTGATCACGCGCACACTGATGGCATCCTGACGCTTCAGGGTGACAGCAGCCTTCAGAGCTTCGCTGGTCATCAGACCGGTGGAGATGATGGCCAGATCAAAACCGTCGCACAGAACCTCGCCCTTGCCGATTTCAAAAGTATAGTTATTGGCATCATGCAGGGAAGGGGTGGCCAGACGGCTGAAACGCAGGTAAACGGGGCCCTTGTGGGCGTAAGCGGCGCGCACAGCGGCACGGGCTTCCAGATCGTCAGAGGGGCAGATTACGACCATGCCGGGGATGGTGCGCATCAGCGCAAAGTCCTCGCAGCACTGGTGGGAAGCACCGTCCTCGCCGACGGACAGGCCGCCGTGGGTGGCAGCAATCTTGACGTTCAGCTCGGGGTAACCGATGCTGTTGCGGATCTGCTCAAAAGCGCGGCCCGCAGCAAACATGGCAAACGAGGAAACAAAAGGCACATAGCCAAAGGTGGACATGCCGGCGGCTACACCGACCATGTTGCACTCGGCAATGCCGCAGTCAAAAAAGCGTTCAGAATATTTTTTTGCAAATACTGAGGTACGGGTCGAAGCGGACAAATCCGCATCAAATACCACGATATCGTCATGGCCTGCATCGGCCAGTTCCAGCAGCGCAGCACCGTAGCTGTCGCGCGTGGCAATGCTCTTGTTATCAGCCATTGATCCGTTCAGCCTCCTTTTCCATCACTTCATAGCTGGCGCGCAGCTCGGCCATCGCCTTGTCATACTCGGCATCGTTGGGGGCTTTGCCGTGCCAATCCACAGCGTTCTCCATAAAGCTTACGCCCAGGCCCTTGGTGGTGTGCAGCAGGAAGCAGGTCGGCTTGCCGGAACCATGGGAGCGGTCAAACAGGATGAATGCCTGCTCCAGATCAGCCAGGCTGTTGCCGTTGCAGATGATGGTGTTAAAGCCGAAGGCATCCATCTTCTGGTCCAGCGGTTCGCTGTTCATGACCTTGGCGGTGGGGCCGTCGATCTGCAGGCCGTTCACGTCGATCATGATGCAGAGGTTATCCAGCTTATAGTGGTTGGCAAACATAAATGCTTCCCAGCACTCGCCCTCTTCGATCTCGCCGTCACCCAGCAGGGTGTACACGTTGATGTCGGGGTTCTTCATCTTGGCGGCCAGTGCCATGCCGGCTGCGGCGGAAACACCCTGGCCCAGGCTGCCGGTGCTCATATCAACACCGGGAACCGTGTTCATGTTGGGGTGGCCCTGCAGGTAGCTGCCGGAGCGGCGCAGGGTAGGCAGGTCAGCCACGGGGAAGAACCCGCGCTCTGCCAGCACCGAGTACAGACCCGGCGCTGCATGGCCCTTGGAAAGCACAAAACGGTCACGGTCAGGGTCCTGCGGGTTCTGCGGATCGATCTGCATTTCCTTAAAGTATAAGTAAGTCAGCACATCAGCAGCAGAAAGGCTGCCGCCCGGGTGCCCGCTTTTGCCGCCATGGGTCGCTTCAATAATGCCCATGCGCACGCGGGTCGCAGTCATTTTTAACTGCAGCATCTCTTGCTTTGTCATATCCGTATTCCTCCAGCCGGGTGCAGCTGCACCCGTATTATCTACTATTATATTATACACGCCCTGCAAAAGGACGCAATAATTTTGTAAAAATAAAACGGCAGATATTTTGATACAGTATAGCATAAAAAGCTACGGTTTTCCAGTGAAAAAACTGGAAAACGCTGTCAAATATTATCAGTTTGCCGCGCATGGATAAAGTTTTGGTGCAACTGCTGAATTTTCTGTACGCAGCATGGGCGAAATTTTACACTGCCTGCCCTTGTAAGCTGCTCCAAAAGATGGCACAATAAAAAGTAAGGCTACTTTTAGCCGGCCGGAAAAGGGGGCAGCAACATGGCAAACGGCATTTATATCCAGGCGGAGTACCGTGGAAAATTGATCCGCAAAATTGTCTGTAACGGCGAAGAACGCTGGTTTATCGGCTCAGACTGTGCAGTCACCTACCTGACCCTGCAGGCGTGCAAAGCCGCCATTGACGCTTTGACGGTGTGAACAGCGCAGACAGGACGGTACCGCATGTCATAACTTGGTATGCCAAAATATTCTGTGGAGGCCGCAGGTACGCACATTGTGCGCCCACCAACCTGATGATGCAGCGGCTTTTCCGGGAAACAGCATACACGGAGAAAGACTGCAGGCGAACAATGTTCGCCCCGACAGAGCATTTTTTGACACACTGCGATGATAAAACACCACACTTTACCGCTTTACAATCCTGAAAAAAGCTGGTAAAGTAAATATGGTACAATGATACCATCTACCCTTTTGCCTGCTTGTGCGCATTTGGCAGGCGGGGGACGGAATGATAAAACGGAGAAAAAGCGAGGTTAGAACAAGTGTTCAAGATCGTTAAAAAGCGGGAATTGAACCCCACAGTGACCGAAATGGTCATTGAAGCACCGCTGATTGCCAAAAAGGCGAAAGCGGGCCAGTTCATCATCATCCGCGCCAAGGAGGATTCTGAACGCATCCCCCTGACGATTGCCCATTATGATGCCGCAGCAGGCACTGTGGCCATCATTTTCCAGATTGTCGGCGCAGGCACCATGCAGCTGAACTCCCTCAAAGAGGGCGAGTATGTGCATGACTTTGTCGGCCCGCTGGGCAAAGCAACTGAAATTGAAGGGCTCAAAAATGTCTGCGTGGTCGGCGGCGGCGTCGGCTGCGCCATTGCCCTGCCCGTTGCCCAGGCCCTCAAGGCCCAGGGCACCAAGGTTACCGGCATCATCGGCTTCCGTAATAAAGACCTTGTCATCTTGGAAGACGAATTCCGCGCCTGCTGTGACGAGCTGATCATCATGTCCGATGACGGTTCTTACGGCCAGAAGGGCGTTGTGACGATGCCGCTGGAAGAAAAGATCAAGGCTGGCGCCAACTTTGACGAGGTCATCACCATCGGACCGCTGATCATGATGAAGTTCGTTGTCAAGACCACCAAGCCTTATAACGTTAAGACCGTTGTTTCCATGAATCCCATCATGGTGGACGGCACCGGCATGTGCGGCGGCTGCCGCCTGACTGTGGGCGGCAAAACCAAGTTTGCCTGTGTGGATGGCCCCGATTTCGACGGTTTTGAAGTCGATTTTGATGAAGCCATGCACCGCGGCACCATGTACCGCGATTTTGAAGCCCACGCGCGGGAAGCGGAATGCAACCTGCTGAAAAAGGAGGTTGAGTAACATGCCGAATATGGACCCGAAAAAATGCCCCATGCCCAGCCAGGACCCCAACGTCCGCAACAAAAACTTTAAGGAAGTTGCCCTGGGCTATACCGCTGAAATGGCTGTGAACGAAGCCAAGCGCTGCCTGCAGTGCAAAAAGCCCGCCTGTCGCACCGGCTGCCCTGTTCAGATCGATATTCCCGCCTTTATTGCCGAAGTGGCAAAAGGCGATTTTGAAGCTGCTTACCAGGTCATCGCAAAGTCCAGCGCGCTGCCCGCTGTCTGTGGCCGTGTCTGCCCGCAGGAGAACCAGTGCGAGGGCAAGTGCGTGCGCGGCATCAAGGGCGAACCCGTCGGCATTGGCCGCCTGGAGCGCTTTGTGGCTGACTGGCACCGTGAAAACGTCCACACCCCGGCTGCTAAGCCGGAGCCGAACGGCCATAAGGTGGCAGTTATCGGTGCAGGTCCTTCCGGCCTGACCGTTGCCGGCGACCTGGCCAAGCTGGGCTATAAGGTTACCGTATACGAAGCCCTGCACGTTGCAGGCGGCGTTTTGATGTACGGCATTCCGGAGTTCCGTCTGCCCAAGGATATTGTGCAGCACGAAGTGGAAGGCCTGAAAGAGCTGGGTGTTGATATTGAGTGCAACATGGTCATCGGCAAGGTGCTGACCGTTGACGAGCTGATGAACGACTATGGCTTTGAGGCAATCTATATCGCTTCCGGCGCCGGTCTGCCCCGCTTTATGGGCATCCCCGGCGAGAGCCTGAAGGGTGTTTACTCTGCTAACGAGTACCTGACCCGCGTGAACCTGATGAAAGCATACCAGCCCGGCAGCCGCACCCCCATCATGAAGAGCCGTGCCGTTGCCGTTGTGGGCGGCGGCAACGTCGCCATGGACGCAGCCCGCTGCGCCAAGCGCCTGGGTGCCGAGCAGGTGTACATTGTATACCGCCGCGGCATGGCCGAACTGCCTGCCCGTAAGGAAGAAGTCGAGCATGCCGAGGAAGAGGGCATCATCTTCAAGACACTGACCAACCCGGTCGAGGTTCTGGGCGATGAAAACGGCTGCGTGAAGGGCATGACCTGCGTGGAGATGGAGCTGGGTGAACCCGATGCTTCCGGCCGCCGCCGCCCCATCGTCAAGGAGGGCAGCGAGTTTGAGCTGGATGTGGATACCATGATCATGGCTCTGGGCACCAGCCCCAACCCGCTGATCCGTTCCACTACCCCCGGCCTGGATACCGATAAGCACGGCTGCATCATCACCGATGGCCCCGATGGCCTGACCAGCCGCCCGTTCGTCTATGCCGGCGGTGATGCTGTTACCGGTGCCGCTACCGTCATTCTGGCTATGGGCGCCGGTAAGGAAGCCGCCAAGGCCATTGACGAAGCCATCAAGGCAAAAGAACAGGCATAACTGAATAAAGACTTATCTCTGCTTTTTCCAGGCAGGCTGCCCGCAACCCCGCAGGCAGCCTGCCTGTTGTGTTTGTTGAGTTTGCCGGGCACGAGTGATACAATATCAGTTAGGAGTTAGGAGTTAGGAGTTAGGAGTTAGGAGTTAGGAGTTAGGAGTTAGGGGATAATTTCTCATTGCTCATTTCTAATTCTCTCAACTCCTAACTCCTCCCTCCTAACTCCTAACTAAAGAACGGAGGTCCTGCAATGTACGGGCATTTTATCCAGTTCACCATCCCCAAAATTGGCCAGGCCCTTGTGGCGGTGGTGCTGTATCTGAATTTTCTCAAACTGCCGTTTGTGGCCTGCTTTGCGGAGGTGCATCCGGCGGTGTATCTGCTGCTGCCGCTGTTGCTGCTGGCCGTGATGTCCTGGATCGGGCGGGACCCGCTCGGCCCCGGCATGATCGTCAACTCCCATCTGACCGGGCTGTATATCGCCGGGGACATTGTGGGCTTGCTGGCCCGTGCAATCGGCGGAACGGTGCAGGCAGTCTGGCAGACCATCTGGATGGGCGGCCTGCTGGCCTGGGTGGGCACGGCCGCCATGATGCTCTGGAGCTATTTCAAGGCTATGCGCCTGGTTACCACCACCTATCGCCTGCAAACCACCAAGCCCCTGCCGGGCGGCAAACTGCGGGTGCTGCAAATCAGCGACCTGCACCCCGGCAAAGGTGCCGTGAACCGCAAGCGCATCCCGGAGCTGAACCGCCGCATCCGGGAATTGAACCCCGATATGATCCTTTTCACCGGCGATATTTTTGACGAGCATGTGGAACGCCCGGATTTTGATTCCTTCAATGCCTTCTTTGCCACGCTGGACCCGCCCGGCGGCAAGTGGTTCGTGTTGGGCAACCATGATCTGTTCCACCACTGGCGGGAGCCGAGCTATGGCCGCGCGGACCTGGAGGGCGCTTTTGCGCGGGCACACATCCGCATTCTGGAGGATGTTTCCCAGCTGGCCTATGTGGGTAAAGATGCTACCCCAGTGCGCATTGTGGGCCGCAAGGACTGGCTGTACACCCAGGGTAACCGCTTTACCCCCGCCCAGCTGATGCCGAACGGCCCGGACAATGTGTATACCATCCTGCTGGACCACGAGCCGCGCGAGCTGAAAGCCGATGCCGCAGCCGGTGCAAACCTGATTTTGAGCGGTCACACCCACGGCGGTCAGATCTGGCCCACCGGCCTTGTGGCAAAGCTGTTCCGCTATAATGAACTGAATTACGGCATGAAACAGATCACCCCCGCCTGCGCCGCCATTGTGAGCGGCGGCACCGGGACCTGGGGCTACAAGATCCGCACCGAGGGCAAGACCGAACTGGTGATGGTCGAGATCGAACAAAAGAATGCTTAACTTGGATATATTAAACAAATAATACAAATTGTACAACGCTGCGCGCGCAGAGAACCGCCGCCCGGCGGCCCGGTTTGGTGCGCTGATTCTGCCAAAATCGGATCGCATGGTTTTGCACCCGCCTGGCCGGGTTTTTCCGGCGGGTGGGTGCTTTTTGATGCAAAATGGCCCCAAAACCGGCAAAATAGCAGGCTGCAACCCAAAGTATCGCCCCAGTTGGTGGCGGCAACCGGGTGCTTTCGCTATAATAAGGCCAGCAAAACACAAGGGGCCGGACCATCCGGCCGGGTTTTGCCGGGCGGTGCACCGCCCACTGCAAGCTGTTGATAGGAGATTATAAAATGAAATATCAAGTATTTGGCATTCTTTGGACGGTATTCAATCTTGCGCTCATGCTGGTTATGGGCATTGTCGGTATCTACCTGCTGTGGCTGGTCATCAAGGCGCTGCGGGTTTACATCAACTCCCACGAAGTGCGGGAAGAAAAGAAAGCCACCCGCAAGTCCCTGGCCGAAGCCCTGCGGGAGAACCGTGTGCGCTGCAAAATGACCCAGGAGTTTGTTTCGGAAACCATCGGTGTCAGCCGCCAGGCAGTATCCAAGTGGGAAAACGGCACCTCGGACCCCAACACCTCCAACCTGATCGCGCTGGCCAAGCTGTATGGTATTTCGGCGGAAGAGCTGCTGAAAAGCGTGGAACACTCTGCCGGAACCGCCAAACCGAACGAAGGCAGCGAGAAAACCGTGTAAAAGAAAAACAGGGCATGCCCCCCTTTTTTGCCACGTTTTGTTGCCCTGGCAACATTCAAAATGCCGGAAACTGGCTATACTAAAACCGTCGGACATGATAAAATATTAACGACCGATCCGGAAAACAAAAGGATTCCGGTACGCCGCAACAAGAGGATGCCCGCAGGGCAGAAAAGGGAAAAGTATGAAGATCATTTTTTATGGCACCCGTGATTACGACCACCTGTATTTTGACGTTCTGGCCGCTGACCCGGACTATGGCTGCACCATCAAGTTCCTGGCGGCCAACCTGGATCCAGATACCGCCCAGCTGGCCGCGGGCGGCGATGCCGTCTGCGCCTTTGTCAACAGTGATTGCGGTGCCGAAACGCTGTCCGTGCTGGCCAAAGCAGGCATCAAGCTGCTGCTGATGCGCTGCGCGGGCTACAATAACGTGGACCTTGCCGCCGCCAAAGCCAACGGCATTACCGTTATGCGTGTGCCGGGCTACAGCCCGGAAGCCGTTGCCGAGCACGCCATGGCGTTGGCCCAGGCCGCAAACCGCCGCATCTGCAAGGCATATATCAAGGTGCGCAATAACAACTTTGCACTGGACGGCCTGCTGGGCCAAAACTTTTATGGCGCCTGCGCCGGCATTGTGGGCACCGGCCGCATTGGCGCCGCCATGGCGCGCATCTGCCACGGTTTTGGCATGAATGTGCTCTGCTATGACATGTACAAAAACCCCGAAGTGGAAAAGTTTGCCCGCTATGTTTCGCTGGAAGAACTGCTGCAGAAAGCTGACCTGGTCAGCTTGCACTGCCCGCTGACCGAGGGTACCCATCACATGATTAACAAGGATACCATCGCCATGATGAGGGATTCTGCCATCCTGGTCAACACCAGCCGCGGCGGCCTGATCGACACCGACGCCCTGATCGAAGCCCTGCGCGCCCGCAAGTTCGGCGGCGTGGGCCTGGATGTGTACGAGGATGAGGATGACCAGGTGTTCCAGGATTTCTCCGACGATGTGCTGGAAAACGAGGTGGTGCCGGTGCTGCTCAGCTTCCCCAATGTGGTCATTACCAGCCACCAGGCGTTCTTTACCCGCACGGCATTGCAGAGCATTGCCGCCATTACGCTGGAAAATGCCCGCGCCTTTGCCCGCGGTGAAGAACTGAAAAATGAGGTAAAAGCGTAAAAAACTATTATTTGTGTGCAAATGGAATACACTTGCCGCTATCGCACAAACAAAATTTTTCAAAAAATATTGTCAAATGCGCTTTAGCGTGCTAATATAAATACCGGTGAAAGAAATAGAGGACCGCGCGCTTTCCGCCAGTTTCAAGGGGTCCGGCAGTGCGGCCGGAAGCGGAAAACAGCAGCCCACCAAAAAAGGAGAGTGTATATCCATGTCTATCAAAAATGCTTATCTGAACGAAGTGTACCAGGGCCTTGTTAAGCGCAATGCTGAACAGAAGGAATATCTGCAGGCTGTTGAGGAAGTTCTCGAAAGCCTGGAGCCTGTTGTTGAGGCCCATCCTGAATATGAAAAGGCAAGCCTGATCGAGCGCCTGGTTGAGCCGGAGCGCATCATCATGTTCCGTGTGCCTTGGGTGGATGACGCTGGCAAGGTGCAGGTCAACCGCGGCTACCGTGTGCAGTTCAACTCTGCCATCGGCCCCTACAAAGGCGGTCTGCGCTTCCATTCTTCTGTTAACCTGTCTATCCTCAAGTTCCTGGGCTTTGAGCAGTGCTTCAAGAACAGCCTGACCAGCCTGCCCATGGGCGGCGGCAAGGGTGGTTCTGACTTTGACCCCCATGGCAAGAGCGATGCCGAAGTTATGCGCTTCTGCCAGAGCTTTATGACCGAGCTGTACCGCCACATTGGCCCTGATACCGACGTGCCCGCCGGTGATATCGGCGTTGGCGGCCGTGAGATCGGCTTCCTGTTTGGCCAGTACAAGCGCATCCGCGACGAGTACTCCGGCATCCTGACCGGCAAGGGCATCCCGTTCGGAGGCTCCCTGGCCCGTACCGAGGCTACCGGTTACGGCCTGTGCTACTTTGCCAAGGAAATGCTGGCTGACGCTGGCAAGAGCTTTGAAGGCCAGCGTGTGGTCATCTCCGGCTCCGGCAACGTTGCTACCTATGCAAACCAGAAAGCTACCCAGATGGGCGGCAAGGTTATCGCCATGAGCGACTCCAACGGCTACATCGTGGACGAGAACGGCATTGACTACAAGGTCATCAAGGAAATCAAGGAAGTCAAGCGTGCCCGCATCAAGACTTACCTGGATTACGTTCCCACCGCTAAGTACGTTGAGGGCAGCAAGGGCATCTGGACTGTTCCCTGCGATATCGCTCTGCCCTGCGCAACCCAGAACGAGCTGCAGCTGGAAGGTGCCGAGGCACTGGTTGCCAACGGCTGCTACGCTGTTGCCGAAGGTGCTAACATGCCTTCTACCCCGGAAGCAATCGCTTACCTGCAGAGCCACGGTATCCTGTTCGCTCCCGCTAAGGCAGCCAACGCCGGCGGCGTTGCTACTTCCGGCCTGGAAATGAGCCAGAACAGCCTGCGCCTCTCCTGGACCTTTGAAGAGGTTGACGAGCGCCTGCACAACATCATGGTCAACATCTACAAGAACGCTGCCGATGCAGCCGAGCGTTACGGCATGAAGGGCAACCTGGTTGCCGGTGCCAACATCGCAGGCTTCGAGAAGATCGCCAGCGCTATGATGAGCCAGGGTGTGGTTTGATTTTTCCCCCACGCTTCAAACAGAATATAGCCTGAAATAACACACCGGGCCGCATGCAATATTACATGCGGTCCGGTGTTTGTTATGTGGTAATTATAGTGTTATGAAAACTGTTTGATATCCTTTTCAAAGGCATTTCTGATAATGATCGCGGTCAAGAAATTTAATATATCCCATATCTCGCAACACTTGAAGCTGCTGACGAATTTTTGCCCGAACATTGTGATTATCGGGATGCAGAGTGGCTAAGCGAGATTCAAATTGATATACATCGTCAAGTGTGAAATCGTTGGAAGAAAGTTCATTTACGCAATCTTGTACATCGTGTAGCCAATTATTTTCACTGTAAGTAATCATAAAGATTCTCCTTCCATAACTTAAGGGAGTGAATGGTAGTAACGGCTTTACTCAAAAATAAAAATCTCCTCGATCGGTGCTTCTACTGTGCGGGAGATATCCACGGCCAGCTTCAGGGAAGGGTTGTACTGCGCCTTTTCCAGGCGCATAATGGTTTCGCGCCGCACGCCCACGGCGCTGGCCAGCTGCTCCTGTGTCAGCCCTTTGGCAAGGCGGAACTGCTTCAGCCTGCAGGTAAAGTCCGGCATGGGTCAGTCCTCGCTTTCGTCAAAATCTTCTGCGGGCAGGTCATCGTGGTCATAGCGGTACAGCAGGTACTCGCTCAAAAACAGGTAGAGCGCCAGCGTGAGGGAAAGTACGATCAACAGCGTAATCAGCACCGCGTCCCCGCCGCAGCCCTGGGCCAGCAGAATGACCGCCACAAAAATAATGCTCAACGCCGTTTTTGCAGCCGTCAGCTGCGCTTTGGCGCGGTTTTCGGTGTAGCGCTCGTCCATCAGCGTGTGGGACATTTTGCCCTCAAAAAAGAACCCGAAAAAGCCAAAGAACAAAAAGAACGCAAAGGGAAAAACTTTCCCGGTCTGCGGGTAGACCCAGAAGCCCAGTAAGCCTAAAAAGCCCAGCAGCCCCAAAAAACCAAACCGCGGGTCAATGGTGCGGGTGGTGGTGGAGCTTTTTTGCTGTTGCGCATGCTGAAAACCGCGCACAAACAGCCAAATCAAGTAAGCAGCGCACAAAATACAGGCAAGCATCAGCGGCAGGTCCTGCACCCGGAAAACGTAAGTGGAAAAATCCGTGGGAGCAATCAGCCGGGAATGATTAAAAACAACGCTGTACCAAACCGAAGCCCCCAAACAGGCAGCGCAGAAAATGCCGGGCAGAACAATGTTCTTCAAGGTGGAGTGTTTCATGGCAAGAACCTCTTGTGTGATATATTTGTATCTTTGCGAGATAAATATATCACTATATAAGAACCCTGTCAAGCCGCTTGCCGAGAATTTTCGCCATCCGTTTGCACCGGTGCGCGGCAGGTGCTATACTGTTTACAGAACCCATGCGAAAGGAAGTAGCAAACGCCATGAACGATGCAGAACTGGACAGCCTGATGGGAAAGGAGGCACCCGTATGACGACAGCACAGCGCCGGGAAGAAATCTTGGCCCTGCTTAACCAGGCCGATGCCCCCATTGCCGCCAAGGACCTGGCCGCGCGGTTTGGGGTCAGCCGCCAGGTGATCGTGCAGGACCTTGCCGTGATCCGGGCATCCCGGCCCAATATCATCTCCACCAACCGCGGCTATATCCTGCAGCAGCAGGAAACCGGCTGCCTGCGGGAGTTTAAGGTCCGCCATACCCCGGAGCAGGCCGAGCAGGAGCTGAACCTGATTGTGGACCACGGCGGCCGGGTGAAAAATATCAGCATCAGCCACCGCGTTTATGGGCGCATCACCGCGGAAATGGATATCCGCTCCCGCCAGGATGTGCAGGAGTTCTTGCAGGCATTGGCAGGCGGCGCTTCCACCGTGCTTTCCACCGCAACGGACGGCTACCACTACCACCTTGTGGAGGCCGCCACCCCCGACCGCCTGGATTTGATCGGCCAGGCCTTGCAGGATGCCGGTTTCCTGGCCCCCCTGCAGCCGTGGGAAAAAGAAAAGTAAGTAAAATAGAAAAGCGGCCGTTTGAGCTTTTTGGTTCAAACGGTCGCTTTATTTTGGGCTTTTTTCGCTGTAAGGGCTGTGTGGTTCGCCATCGGCAGGTTCAACATAGGTTATCAGGTCCTCAACCCGGCAGTGGAAAATCTGGCAGAAGTCGTCCAGCTTGGCCGTGGTAATGCCCTGCCCCTTGCGGATGCGGTCAATGGTGCCGCTGCTGATGTTGTAGTGGTTGATCAGTGTATAAGTGCTTTCCCCACACCGCTTCATCGTTTCCCAAAATTTGTCGTATACAATCATGGTTACGCTTTTTCCTCTGCCCCAAAGCTATACCCCATATCGCGGTACAGAGCATAGGCTTTGCGCAGGAAATCTTCGGTCACGCAAAAGTATTCGGCGGCGTCGGCAAGGGTGTCGCCGCGGCGCAGGCGGGCGGCAAGTTCGGGGTAGGGGATGTGCTTGAGCACGGCGGCTTTGTCGGCCCGGTATTCGGCCTGCGCTTTGAGCTGGTAGGGCGAATACGGCAGATAGAACGCGCCGCTGGCAAAATGCCCGTCCTCGTGGATCAGGGCGGTGCGCACCTCGGTGGAAGAATCAAACCGCGCGGTGTTGATGCCCACAATGCGCCCGTTCTGCAAAGAAAGGCAGCGCATGCTGCGCAGCGGGCATTCCGCCACGGTAATGCCTTCCCGGTCCATCTCGTCCAGTGTGGCTGCAAGGGTATATTTGAACATTCGTGCCCCTCCCGCAAGCGCAGGCCCGGCCAAAGGCGGCTTACTGCTTGCCCTGGTTGATCTCCGCACGCAGGCGGATCAGGGTGGCAATATCGGCCTTGTCCTCTTCGGTCAGGTAGCGCTTCAAGTTCTCATAAGCGGCAATGGGCTCATCGCGGATCAGGTCCGAAACGGCATCCGTCTGGTCCGGCTCGGTTTCCAGCGGTTCATCCCCGGCAAGCTGGGCGATGGTAACGCCAAGATACTCGGCAATGGGCCGCGCGTGCTTCAGCGTCAGCTGTTTGGTGCGGCCGGATGCCAGCTCCGACAGGGTGCTGCGCGGGATTTTCAGCGCGCGGCACATTTTGGTTACGTCAGTGCCGTCGCGGCGGCACAGCTCCTGGATGATATCATACATTCTGCTCATGGCGGGAGCCTCACTTTACCTGCACTGCGCGGGGCAGAACCACGCAGTGATTAAATTCTGTTCCTGTATTCAGGATACCCCCGCCGCAAGGGAATGTCAAGCCTGCTGCTTATATTTTTGCCTTGGGTGTACCTGAAAAGGCGAAAATAAACGGTTTTTCGCAAGTGCAGTTTTGTGGCTTGCGCCTGCAAAACAGCCGTGATTTTTTTCAGATACACCCGAATACCCTCATTATACCACAAGGCAAGGGTGATAAACCGGACTTTGACGGGCACAAACGGAAAAAATATTGATTTGTGTTCCCAATTATGTTCAGGAAAGGGTATACCCCACACGGTAAATGGTCTGGATCTCCTGTTTCAGCCCCAGTTTGCGGCGCAAATGCTGGATATGTACATCCACCGTGCGGGTAATGCCGATGCTGGGGTAGCCCCAGGCGGTATGCAGCAGGTCGCCGCGGCTTACAGCCTGGCCGCGGTGGTCAAACAGCACTTGCAGCAGGGCAAACTCCTGCGGGGTCAGGGAAATATCCTCCCCGTGGCGCGTAACGGCGCGTGCCTGCCAGTCAATATTCAAATCCTTGTAATGCGTTGCGGTATAAGTGCTGTGCATTCCCATACGATGACCTCCTTTGGCGGAAAATTTCAACCTTCTATAATATATAAACGAGGCATGTAACCAAGATGTTACAACTGTAAATGTAAAAGATTTATGTCTTTGAACAATGTTTTCAACTTTTCCACAGTGGAAACGGTAGGAAAATCTGTGAAAAACGTTGAAAACTCAGAGTTGCAAAATTGCGCAGGAATAGATGACGAAGTATCGTGTGATTATTTTGCAGAGATAGTGGAAAACTGACCGTAAACAGGAGAAATTATCTGCAAAAAATGTGGTCAATGTTGAAAACTGTCCTGTGGCAGGGTGGGAAATGGGAACTTTTGCGGGAAATATTGTGCGCGGGAGGGAGACATGGGACGGTTGACGGGAAAATAAAGGGGGAGGGCGGGGTGACCAACGAGCCTAAATTTCGCCAGTCATACGCCCCATGCCTTAAACATTGCAAATCATGTGTAGGGGACGATGCTTGCTGTCGTCCCGCTGACGAGCGTAAAAATGATTGTTCATTTGTTGGCAGTCGCGCGGTAGGGCGGCCATCTCCGGCCTAAGAGCCGGGATTTTCAATCCCGGTTGGCCTCCGAAACGCGCCTGCGGGCGCAGAGCCCTCTGGCCGCCGTGGATGGTTGGCAACATGAATTTTTAGGCTCTGCGTGTGGAACTACCCTTCAGTCTGCTGCGCAGACAGCGCGCAAACAGCGCCTGGTCCCCTCTGTCGCTTCGCGACATCTCCCCGCCCCGCGGGGAGTCACCCTCAAGGGGACGCCAAAATATACGGCAGACTACCAACCAAAATTTGTTATGGCATTCACCACGAAGCTTTCGGAACGGTCAAGACCGTTCCCTACAGAGCGTTTTATAGTGGGCAGCCAACAATAAAACAACCGGTAGGGCGGGGTCACCTGACCCCGCCGGAACTTTGCCTGGTTGCAAGTGAAAACTGGCGCAAGGAACAAGAAAAGAAAAAAGCATGTGCCCCATCCCTCAAAGATGTAAGCACATGCCTTTTTCTATTTCTATAATTCTATTCTATCGCCATTAAAGTTTTTCGCCAGGACTTTTTTCAAAAAGGCCGCCAATCTCCCGTAAATAAAACCTCACATCTTCGGGAAGATAATGCGGATGGTGGTGCCGGTGCCGACGGTGGATTCCAGATCAATGCGCGCACCGTGCAGAACAGCGATATGCTTGACAATGGCGAGCCCCAGGCCTGTTCCGCCGGTCGCCTTGGAGCGGGATTTGTCCACTCGGTAAAAGCGCTCAAACACGCGGCTCTGGCTGTCCTGTGGGATGCCGATGCCATTGTCCTCCACGCAGAAATACGGGCAGCCGTCCGCATTGGTGCCGCAGCTCAGCTCCACATGGCCACCCGGCCGGTTGTAGCGGATGGCATTGTCGCACAGGTTGGTTACAAGCTCGGTCAACAGGTCGTGGCTGCCGCGCACCGTAACGGGCTGTACTTTGTATTGCAGCGTAATGTAGGCTTTGCGGGCGTTCACCGTCATGTTGGTGGCAACATCCTTGACCAGCACGCCAAGGTCCACCGGTACAAAATCGGCGGTAGGGCTGTTTTCCTGCTGCTTGCTCATGCCGTCCAGTTCCGAAAGCTGCAAAATATCCGATACCAGCGTGATCATGCGCTGGGCTTCCTTGTGGATACGGTGGCCAAAGGTGGGAATGTCCTCCTGTTTTGCCATGCCGTTTTCAATCAGCTCTGCATAGCCGGAAATGCTTGTCAGCGGGGTTTTCAGCTCGTGGCTGACATTAGCGGTAAACTCCCGGCGGATGGTCTCATTGTCCTCCCGCAGCTTGCGGTCAGACTGTACCGTGTGCGCCAGCGGGAGCAGCTCATCATACGGCACATTGGCCTCGATGCAGTCCAGGTGCTCCGCCATTCGGGTGATGGGCTGCACCAGATGCTTGGTAATGACCTGCGCCAGCACCAGCGCCAGAATGATGATAAGGATGCACCCGGCCACCAGAACGGGCAGCACTCGGTTGTAGCTGCTCCACATGTTGCTGGTTTCGTCCGCCAGCCGCAAAACGCTTCCGTCCGTCAGGCGCACGGCATAATAATGGGTGTCGTACCCAAGGGTTGCACTGCGGCGCACGCTGGCACCAGTGCCCTCTGCCATAGCCTGCTGGATCTCTGGGCGGTTGGCATGGTTGGGCAAGGTGCTGGGATCAGCAGTGGCAGAATCGTACAAAACGGTGCCATCCTGGGCCACAAGGGTCAGACGCAGGCCGTCTGCATACTGGGCCAGCTGCTCTGGCTGTGGGTCGGCAGAATGCTCATACCCCACCGCAATAGCTTCCACCGTGCGGGAAAGGTCGGTGTCAAACTGCTCGGCAAAAGCGTGCTGGAACAGCAGCACTGCCCCCACCACGCTGAGCAGGAGGGACAAAATACCCACAGCCATCAAAGTGGTGCGCAACAGGTGAGCCATACTGCGCGGCGCAGTGATGTGGGCGGTTTCGGCGGTATCAGGCATCTTCCCCGGCCTCCGTGCCCTTGGCGGACAGTTTGTACCCCACCTTGCGCACGGTGCAGATGGCGTCCCCGGCGTGGCCCAGCTTTTGGCGCAGGGTCCGCACGTGCATGTCAATGGTGCGGCTTTCCAACAGGTCGTCGGTATCCCACACGGCTTTCATGATGCGCTCGCGGGCCAGAACTTCTTCGGGATGCTCCAAAAAGAAATGCAGCAGCGAATATTCCTTAAAGGTCAGCTCCACCGGCTCACCGTCCACCGTAACGGTGCGGGCAACGTCATCCAGCGTGATGTCTCCAAACCGCAGGGTGGTGGTGCTGGCTGGTGCGGTGCTGGCGCGGCGCAGCACCGCCTTGACGCGGCTGATGAACTCCATAATGCCGAACGGCTTGCAGAGGTAATCGTCTGCACCGTGGTCCAGCCCTTTTACCACATCAATCTCGCTGGTTTTGGCTGTGACCATGATGACTGGTACGGTGCGGGTCGCGGCGGTCTCCCGCAGGCGGCTCAAAATCTGGTAGCCGTCCTCATCGGGCAGCATAACGTCCAGAATCACCAGGTCGGGCACGGTCTCCCGCACGGCAGCCCAGAAGGAAGCCCCGTCCTCAAACCCGCGGACGGTATACTGGTTGGTTTGCAGAGCATACTGCTCCAGCTCACGGATGGATGCGTCATCTTCAACAATATAGATCATAAGATCCTCCCAACAAACAGGCCGAAACCTGCGATGTGCCACAGGTTCCGGCCCATTTTACAGGGGAAAGCCCTGCGATAATTATTTTTTCTGCTCCGGTGCAGCGGCAGTTCCGCTGGGGCCGGGCTCAAAGGTATAGCGGCCGCGGTAGCGCTCATAGCGCTTTTCAAAACTGGGGCTTTCACCGTTTTTGATGTGGTTCAGGTATTCATGGGTATCAAAGCGGTCCTCCGATACTTCAATCATGGCAACGGCAATGTTGGAGCAGTGGTCCGCAATGCGCTCATAGTTGGTCAGCAGATCATCCAGCACAAAACCGTACTCAATGGTGCAGGCGCCGGCCTGCAGGCGGGCAATATGGCGGGTTTTGACTTCGCGCACCAGGCCGTCCACAACCTGCTCCAGCGGCTCGATCTTGCCGGCGGCGTAACAGTCGTTCTTCTGGAACGCATCCACGGTGCGGTTCACGATATCCTGAACGGCGGCCTCCAGAACGGAAAGATCGTCGATTGCTTCGTGGCTGAAGTGGATGGATTTTTCCTGAATTTCCTGCCCGGCCTTGAGCAGGTTGACCGAGTGGTCAGAGATGCGCTCCAGGTCATTGATGGTGTGCAGCAGGGTGTTGATGGTGCGGTTGTCCTCGCGGGAAAGTGCCTTGGCACTCAACTTGACCAGATAGGTACCCAGAACGTCCTCGTAATGGTCCACAGCGTCTTCCTTGCGGTTCACCTCGTCGGCAATGGCTTCATCCCACTTGTGGGTCAGGGACATGGCCTGCAGCAGGGAGGTGCGGCAGATCTCGGCCATATCGCCGCCGGTCAGCATAGCGCGGCCAACGGCAACAGACGGGGTGGAAAGCAGGCGTTCGTCCAGCAGGGAATGCTGCTCGCCCGCCTGATCCTTGCTGTCCGGCACGGTCAGGATGGCCAGCTTTTCCAGCACGCGGTTGAACGGCAGCAGGATGGCGGTGGTCACAATGTTGAATATTGTGTGCACAATGGCAATGCCAAAGGTGTTGGCGGTTTCGTTGTAGAACGAGAATCCCAACAGCGCATGCAGCCCGTAAAAACCGCATAGGAACACCAGCGTGCCGATGAGGTTAAAGTACAGATGAACAAATGCGGTGCGCTTAGCATTTTTGTTGGCACCGGCAGAGGAGATCAGCGCGGTAACGGTGGTGCCGATGTTCTGGCCCATGATGATGGGAACCGCCGCCGCATAGGTGACGGCACCGGTGGAGGTGAGGGCCTGCAAAATACCCACCGAAGCGGAGGAAGACTGCAGCACAGCCGTCAGCACGGCACCGGCCAGCACGCCCAGAACCGGGTTTTTGAAGCTCAGAAACAGGTCCATGAACCAGGGCTCATCGGCCAGAGGACTCATGGCGGTGGACATGGTGTTCATACCGGCCATCAGGACGGAAAAGCCCACCATGATCTTGCCCACGCCGCTGCGGCGGTCCTTATCCTTGCCCAGCATATAAAGGAAGATGCCGATAAAGCCAAGGATGGGGGCCCACGCGTTGGGGTTCAGCATCTGGATGGCGAAGGAATCACCCTCCAGGCCTGAAAGCGAGAGCAGCCAGCCGGTAACGGTGGTACCGATGTTGGCGCCCATGATGACGCCGATGGCCTGGTGCAGCTCCATCAGGCCGGAGTTGACAAAGCCGACCGCCATAACGGTGGTGGCACCGCTGGACTGGATCACTGCAGTGATGACCATGCCCAGCAGCAGCCCGCGCACCGGGCTGGCCGTCATTTTGGAAAGGATGCCTTGCAGTTTGCTGCCAGCGGTCTGCTCAAGGGCTTTGCCCATGAGGTCCATGCCGTAAAGGAACATGGCAATACCGCCCATCAGCGTGAACACATTAAAAATGCTCATACAGGGGGTTACACTTCCATTTCTCTTTTGTTATGTTTTCATTGTTGGGTGCAGCCGCACCCGGAGCAAAACCGAATCAAATCGTTTTGCAGATGCCCACAATGGCACTATACCGTTACCTATTATAATAGAAAACAGGGCTTTATGAACACCAAAAGCCAGTAAAAGAATTGTAAAGACTGTGTAAAATGTCGAATCAACGCAAGAAAACTGCTAAAATTGGCACATTGTAAAAATTTGGCGTGTTGATTTTGGGCAACTTTACACAAACTTTGCAAAATGGAAGTTTCCATTACCAAAGCTTTACCCGGATTGTACTGCACTATGGTCGATACTGGGGAAACAGCGCGGTACAATAAATACGCACTCAGGAAGAACGAATAGGAAAACACGAACCCCTGAGCGAATGTGTGAGATAGAATAACAGATACAATTAAGGGAGAAGAAAGTTTATGTTAAAGCGTAATGTTTCCGTTGCAGTTGCTGCTGCTCTGGCTCTCAGCCTGGCCGCCTGTGGTTCCAGCCCGGCATCCTCCGCTGCTTCCAGCGAAGCAGTTTCCAGCGAGGCCGTCTCCAGTGAGGCTGCTTCCAGTGAAGCCACTGCTGCACCGGCTGCCGGCGATTTCGATGTCGATCAGGACATCACCGTGATTTCCCGTGAGGATGGCTCCGGCACCCGCGGCGCTTTCATCGAGCTGACCGGTGTGGAAGCCAAGAACGATGCAGGCGAAAAGGTTGACAACACCACCGAGGCGGCTGCCATCCAGAGCTCCACCAACGGCGTTTTGACCGCTGTTTCCAACGATGAGACCGCAATCGGCTACATCAGCCTGGGTTCTCTGAACAATGATGTCAAGGCTGTCACCGTGGAAGGCGTTGCCCCCAGCGCTGACACCGTGAAGGATGGTACTTACACCCTGGCTCGTCCGTTCAACATCGTTACGAACGGCGAAGCTGCCGACCCCGTTGCCGTGGACTTCATTGCTTACTGCATGAGCACCGACGGTCAGGCCCTGGCCACCGAGGAAGGTTACATCGGCGATGTTGGCGCTGATTACACCAGCACCCAGCCCGCAGGCAAGGTCGTGGTTGGCGGTTCCTCCTCTGTTTCCCCGCTGATGGAAAAACTGATCGAAGCGTATAAGACCGTGAACCCCAACGCAACCCTGGAACTCCAGACCACCGACTCCACCACCGGCGTTTCCGGCGCACTGGATGGCACCTACACCATCGGTATGGCCAGCCGTGAGCTGAAAGATTCTGAGGTTGAGGGCGGTGCAAAGGCGACTGTCTTGGCAAAGGATGGCATTGCTGTTATCGTCAGCAACGACAACCCCACTGATAACCTGACCGTTGACCAGATCAAAGGCATCTACACCGGCGAGCTGACCACCTGGGCAGACGTTCAGTAATCCCCCTTTCTAAAAAAGACGGCTGTTGCGGCGGCAAAAGGCGGCAACGGCCGTTTTTTGAAAGCCATCGGTATATAGTTCCTGAGCAAAGACAGGAGAGTATGGGAAAATGAAAACAACAACTTCGCACCTGAAAGAGATCGTCATGCAGGGTGTATTTACCGCCTGCGCGTGCATCTCCATTCTGGCCGTGGCGCTGATCTGCATCTTCTTATTTGCAAACGGCCTGCCCACCATTTTTGAGATCGGTCCCCTCAAGTTCCTGCTTGGCACCACCTGGAAACCCGGCAACAACCTGTACGGCATCCTGCCCATGATCCTGGGGAGCATCTATGTCACCGCAGGCGCGATCATTGTGGGGGTGCCCATTGGGCTGCTGACGGCCATCTATATGTCCCGCTTTGCATCGCCCCGTATCAACAAGGTGCTGTTGCCGGCGGTACAGCTGCTGGCCGGTATCCCCTCGGTCGTGTACGGCTTCTTCGGCATGATCGTTATGGTCCCGGCGGTGCAGGCTATGGTCAAATCGGACTTTTTCAAAACTGTGCTGCACGTGAAAAGCGGCAAGGGCATGAGCCTGTTTACCGCCAGCCTGCTGCTGGGCATCATGATTTTGCCCACCATCATCACGGTCAGCAAAACCAGCCTGGACGCTGTGCCCCAAAGCTATTACGAGGGCAGCCTGGCTCTGGGTGCTACCCATGAGCGCAGCGTGTTTTGCGCGGTGCTGCCCGCCGCCAAAAGCGGCGTAATGTCCGCTGTAATCCTGGGTGTTGGCCGCGCCATCGGCGAAACGATGGCCGTTGTGATGGTTGCCGGCAACCAGACCTGGATGCCCAAGGGCTTGTTCCAGGGGCTGCGCACGATGACCTCCAACATCGTCATCGAGATGGGTTACGCTGCAGACCTGCACCGCGAAGCGCTGATCGCAACCGGCGTTGTGTTGTTCGTTTTCATTCTGCTGATCAATCTCTGCTTTAGTTTGGTAAAGGGGGGCGAAAAGAATGGCTGATTTTGCTGCAACCGCCGGTAAAACCGATGATATGACCCACGCAAATGCGAAAATCGTTCCCCCCGCCCGCCACGAAAACCGCATGGCGGCCCGCGCGTATGCTCTTGTCATGCGCTGGCTGGTGCGGCTGGCGGCCCTGATTACCGTGGCGATCCTTGTGTTCCTGATCGGTTATATCCTGGTCAACGGTATTCCCAACCTCAAGCCGTCCCTGTTTGAGTGGACCTATAATTCCGACAACGTATCCCTGATGCCCGCGCTTATCAATACCATTCTGATGACGGCGTTCTCGCTGGCCATTGCCACACCGCTGGGCATTTTTGCTGCGGTCTGGCTGGTGGAATACGCCAAACGCGGCAGCAAGCTGGTCAAGGTGGCGCGCATCACCACCGAAACGCTGCAGGGCATCCCCTCCATCGTATACGGCCTGTTCGGTATGCTGTTCTTTGTCATGCAGCTCAAATGGGGCTACAGCCTGATCGCCGGTGCCTTCACGCTGGCCATCATGGTGCTGCCGGTCATCATGCGCACCACCGAGGAAGCGCTACTTGCAGTGCCGGATTCTTACCGCGAGGGCAGCTTTGGCCTGGGGGCCGGCAAGCTGCGCACCGTATTCACCATTGTGCTGCCCAGCGCCATGCCGGGCATCCTGTCCGGCGTGATTTTGGCAACGGGCCGCATTGTAGGCGAAACCGCGGCCCTGATCTACACGGCCAGCACCGTTGCCGCCGTGCCCGCCAGCGTGTTCAGCTCTACCCGTACCCTTGCCACCCATATGTATCTGCTTTCCAACGAGGGCCTGCATATCAATGAAACCTACGGCACTGCCGTGGTGCTGTTGATCCTGGTGCTGCTCATCAACAGCCTGTCCAGCTTTATTGCCGGCCGCCTTGCCAAAAAGTAATGCCGAAAGGAACTGCATGATGAATAAATTCGAAGTTAAAAACATGGACCTGTATTACGGCAGCTTCCATGCACTGAAAAATATCAATATTGCCATCCCCGAAAAAGAGATCACGGCGTTCATTGGTCCTTCCGGCTGCGGCAAGTCTACTTTCCTGAAGAGCCTGAACCGCATGAACGACCTGGTGGAAGGCTGCCGTATTTCCGGCGATATCCTGCTGGACGGTGTGGATATCTATAAGGATAAGATGGATGTCAATGTGCTGCGCAAGCGGGTTGGCATGGTGTTCCAGAAGCCCAACCCCTTCCCGATGAGCATTTACGATAACATCGCCTACGGTCCCCGCACCCACGGTGTGCGCAGTAAGGCGCAGCTGGATGAAATTGTGGAAAAAAGCCTGCGCGGCGCTGCCATCTGGGACGAAGTGAAGGACCGCCTGAACAAAAGCGCGCTGGGCATGTCCGGCGGCCAGCAGCAGCGTTTGTGCATTGCCCGCGCCCTGGCGGTGGAGCCGGAAGTTCTGCTGATGGACGAACCGACCTCTGCCCTGGACCCCATCTCCACCTCCAAGGTGGAAGAGCTGGCTCTGGAATTAAAGGACCGCTACACCATCGTAATCGTGACCCATAACATGCAGCAGGCCGCCCGTATTTCAGATAAGACGGCGTTCTTCCTGCTGGGTGAGCTGGTGGAAATGGGCGATACGGAACGCCTGTTCTCCACCCCTGTGGACAAGCGCACGGAAGATTATATTTCCGGCCGTTTTGGTTAATCGGAGGAGCAATACCATGCCTAGTGTGCGTAAATCTTATGATGAAGAGCTTTTGCAGCTGGATACCTTGTTGGCCCGCATGGGTCACGAAGCCGGTGCCGCCATTGAAAGCGCACTGACTGCCCTGCGCAATGATGATATTGAACTGGCCCGCAGCGTGGTTGCGCGGGACAGCCAGATCGACGCAAGCGAACACGAGATCGAACACCGCTGCCTGCAGCTGCTGCTGCGCCAGCAGCCGGTGGCTTCGGATCTGCGCAAGGTCAGTACAGCCCTGAAAATGGTAACGGATGTGGAGCGCATCGGCGACCAGGCCAGCGATATTGCGGAGCTGGTGCTGCACCTGCACGCCAAATCCACCGATGCCGTGGGCGTGCTGGAAGATATCCTGAAAATGGGCGATGATGTGCTGAAGATGGTCAAACGCTCCATTGCCGCCTATGTGCAGGTGGACCTTGCCGCCGCCGCGGAAGTGATCGCCCATGATGATGTCATCGACGCCGCGTTCAGGCGCATCAGCAGCGAAATTGCCCAGTACATTGCCGCCCACCCCACCGAAGCAGAGACCGCGCTGGATCTGTTTATGGTGACCAAATATCTGGAACGCCTTAGTGACCACGCCGTGAACGTGGCCGAATGGGTCGAATTCTTAAAGACCGGCGTTCACAAATCCCGCAAGATCGTGTGATCTTGCCCGGCGGCGTGTGAGGCCGCTCCAAGGTGAACCTGAAGCCAACTGCTTGGATTTTGGGCAATACCGCATAATTCTAAGTGCCGATACGGCGAGCGAGGTGCGGCAGATGCCAAGCCAAAAGCGCAGATAATACTGGATGTCTTATCGAGCATTTTGGCAACGCAGATGCCGTGCCGCAGCCGCCGGAGCGGTGCTTAAGCCGTCAGGCGGGAATTGTGCGGTATTGCCTTGAATTTTCAGGTACACCCAATAACATTGCCATTCTCTTTTTTATGTTTTCCTATACCGCACCAAAGGGCCAGCACTGCACGCTGGCCCTTTGGTGTTTTTATGTGTAGACTGCTGGGAATGAAACCTGGCAGAAAAGTGGAAGAAGCAATGCAGAGTGTGTTATACTGAAAAGGACAAATCGAAAACGGCTGCACAATATCAAAAGTGAGGAACATCTCTATGCAGTTTCTTCCGCCAGCCTGCCGCTGGTCGTGGTTGCGTTCATTGTGGCGGCACTGGTTCGCATCTCGGTTGGTTCTTCTACCGTGGCCATGACGATGGCCGCTGGCATTATTGCCGCCATGCCCGGCATCAGCGAGTTGTCTCCTCTGTATCTTGCCTGCGTTACCGCTGCCATCGCAGGTGGTTCCACGGTCTGCTCTCACTTTAACGATTCCGGCTTCTGGCTTGTTAAGAGCCTTGTCGGCATGGATGAAAAAACCACCCTCAAGACCTGGACCGTTATGGAAACCTTGGTTGGCGGCGTTGGATTCCTGGTTGCGCTAGTCATTTCGTTCTTTGCCTGATTGGTACATTTATTGAAAAATTCTATTTTATAACCCAAAAGCCCAAAGCGGCACGGTTCACTTAACCGGCAGCTTTGGGCTTTTGCTGTTTTATCAGAGAAAAAATTACGCGCTTACATCTTCAAACTGGCTGTTGTACAAATCGGCGTAGAACCCGCCAGCGGCCAACAGGTCGTCGTGGGTGCCCTGCTCCACAATGTCACCATCCCGCATGACTAAAATCAGGTCGGCGTCCTTGATGGTGGAAAGCCGGTGGGCAATCACAAAGCTGGTGCGGCCGCGCATCAGGTTGTCCATGGCGGTCTGGATGCGCTGTTCGGTGCGGGTGTCCACACTGCTGGTGGCTTCGTCCAAAATCAAAATTTTGTTGTCTGCCAGAATGGCGCGGGCAATCGTCAGCAGTTGTTTCTGGCCCTGGCTCACGTTGGAAGCATCCTCGTTCAACTCCATCTGGTAGCCGCCGGGCAGCGTGCGGATAAAGTGGTCGGCACAGGCGGCCTTGGCGGCGGCGATGACTTCCTCATCGGTGGCATCCAGGCGGCCATAGCGGATGTTTTCCATAATGGTGCCCTGGAACAGCCAGGTATCCTGCAATACCATGCCAAAGCCTTCGCGCAGGGCGCTGCGGTCAAAATCCTTTACGTTGTGGCCGTCCAGCGTAATGGCGCCGGAGTTGACATCGTAAAAGCGCATCAGCAGCTTGACCATGGTGGTTTTGCCTGCGCCGGTGGGGCCGACAATGGCAACTTTCTGGCCGGGTTTTACATCGCAGCTGAAATCCCGGATAACAGTCTTTTCCGGCGTGTAGCCAAACTTGACATGGTCAAAGGTGACCTGGCCGTCAATGCAGGCGGGGTCTGCCCGGCAGGCGGGGTTAGCGTTCTGTTCTTCTTCCGGCTCACCCAAAAATTCAAACACGCGCTCCGAAGCCGCCGCCATACTTTGCAGCATGTTGCTGACCTGGGCCAGCTGCTGGATGGGCTGGGTGAAGTTGCGCACATACTGGATGAACGCCTGGATGTCACCAATGGTGATGATGCCGCGCGCGGCAAAAATGCTGCCGGAAACGGCCACTGCTACATAGCCCAGGTTGCCCACAAAGGTCATGATGGGCTGCATCAGGCCGGAAAGGAACTGGCTTTTCCAGGCGGATTCAAACAGGCGGTTGTTGGCTTCGTCAAAATCATTCAGAACGGCATCTTCGCGGTTGAACGCTTTGACCACATTGTGGCCGGAATATACTTCCTCCACCTGGCCGTTCACGGAGCCCAGAACTTTTTGCTGGGCGCGGAAATATTTCTGGCTGAACCTGACCACCAACAGCACCAGCGCCATCGAGACCGGCAAGATCAAAATGGCAATCAGCGTCATCGTGGGGCTGATGGTCAGCATCATGATGAGCACGCCGATCATGGTGGTAATGCTGGTGATCAGCTGGGTAATGCTCTGGTTCAGGCTCTGGCCCAGGGTGTCCACATCGTTGGTAATGCGGGAAAGTACCTCGCCCACGGTGCGCTTTTCAAAATAGGCAAGGGGCAGGCGGTTGATCTTTTCGCTGATCTGGCGGCGGAAGTCATAACACATCTTCTGCGAAAGCCCGCTCATGATCCAGCTCTGGCAGAAACTGAACGCAGCGGAAACCAGATACATGACCAGCAGGATCAGCAGGATTTTGCCGATATAGCCAAAGTCAATGCTGCCGGTGCCCCGCAGCTTGGCCACCCAGCCAGTGGCCAGGGCAGTGGTGGCTTTGGCCAGCACCTTGGGGCCTGCAATATTAAAAATCGTGGAAAGAACGGCAAAAACAATCACGGCAATCAGGCGGAACTTGTAGTGCCCCAGCTCTGCCAGCAGGCTGCGCATGGTGCCCTTAAAGTCTTTTGCCTTTTGGGTCGTCATTCGTCCGGGATGCGGCATCAGGATTCCCCTCCTTTCAGGTCCAGCTCTTTGTTGCTCAGCTGGCTGCGGGCAATTTCCTGGTAAGCCGGGCAGCTTTCCATCAGCTGGGCGTGGGTGCCCTTGCCCACAATGCGGCCATCTTCCAGAACCAAAATCTGGTTGGCGTGCAGCACAGTGGAAATGCGCTGTGCCACAATAATCACGGTGGCGTCGCCGGTTTCGGCTTTCAGCGCGCGACGCAGGGCAACATCAGTCTTGTAGTCCAGCGCGGAGAAGCTGTCATCAAACAGGTAGATCTTCGGGTGTTTGGCAATGGCGCGGGCGATGGAAAGCCGCTGCTTCTGCCCGCCGGAAACGTTGGTGCCGCCCTGGGCAATGGGGCTTTCGTACCCCTCCGGCTTGGCGGAGATGAACTCTTCCGCCTGGGCAATGCGGGCGGCGGTGCGCACATCGGCATCGGTGATATTCTCGCCGCCGAATTTCAGGTTGGAATCAATCGTGCCGCTGAACAGCACGCCCTTTTGCGGCACATAACCCAAAAGGCCGCGCAGGGTGCTCTGTGGCATCTGGCGCACATCCACGCCGTCTACCGTCACGCTGCCGCCGGTCACATCATAAAAACGGGTGATCAAATGCAGCAAACTGGTTTTGCCGCAGCCGGTGGAGCCGATAATGGCCGTGGTCTGGCCGGGTTTGGCGACAAAATCAATATCGTGCAGGGCGTCCTCGCTGGAGCCGGGGTAGGTAAAGTTGACATGATGGAATGCGACTTCGCCGTTCCAGTGGTGCTGATTGAGGTCAGCGAGGATGGCTTCCGGCGCCGGGTCATGGATGGCCGGCTCGGTGGTCAGCACTTCGTCAATGCGGTCCGCGGCAACGCCGGCACGGGGCAGCATCACGGCAACCATCGTCAGCATCAGGAAGGACATCACGATCTGCATCGTGTAGGTGATAAAGGCGATCATGCTGCCCACCTGCATGGTGCCGGCATCAATCTGTTTGCCGCCGAACCAGACGATCAGCAGGGAAGTGCCGTTCATAATCAGGGTCATAAAGGGCATCATGGCGGCCATTACCCGGTTGGTGAACAGCTGGGTGCGCATCAGGTCGGTGTTGGCGGCGTCAAAGCGTGCTTCCTCGTGCCGTTCGCGGCTGAATGCACGGATGGGCATAATGCCGGTCAAAATCTCGCGGGATACCAGGTTCAGCCGGTCCACCAGCTTTTGCATGATCCTGAACTTGGGCATGGCAAACTGCATCAATACCGTAATCAGCGCCAGCAGCAAAGCGACGGCCAGCACAATGATCCAGGTCAGGCTGGAACCCGCCTGCGCCACATGGATGATGCCGCCAATGCCAAGGATGGGGGCATACGCCACCATGCGCAGCAAAATTACGCAGGTCATCTGGATCTGCTGTACATCGTTGGTGGTGCGGGTGATGAGGGATGCGGTGGAAAACTTGTCCGTTTCAGAGGCAGAAAAGCTGACCACCCGGCGGAACACACCGCGGCGCAGATCCCGCGCAATGGCAGCCGCCACGCGGGAAGCAAGCAGCCCCACCAGAACCGCGGCGGCAACCATCAACAGGGTCAGCCCCAGCATCCGGCCGCCGGTCTGCATCAGGTAGTTCATCTGTACCGCATCGCTGATGCCAAGGGCCTGATATTCCAGCCCCACCAGCAGCACTGCCTGGGCTGAAAGCCCGCTCAGCTCACTTTCGCCGGCCTGACCCATGGCTGCAGCCAGCTGGGCCTGTACGGCATCCCGGCTGAAACCGGGCATCTGGGTCATGGCCGCAAACTGGGCGGTAACGGTATCCAGCGCGGCGGCATCCGGGGCGTTGCCCTCCCCGGCTGCCTGAGCGGAAGCCAGATAGAGCACAATATCCGGGGTGGAAAATACCTCCGCCAGCGTATCCCGGTCCGCATCGGCCCGCAGCAGGCGAACCGTATAGGGGGATGCGAGCTTTTTCTGTAAGCTGGTAGCGGAGGAGAGTGCGTTGTCGGTGCCGCCCGGCTGGGTGTAAGCGGATTCCACCGCGGCGGCGTCCGCGTCCGTCATCAGCAGCTCCAGCACCTGCAGGGTGGAATCCCGCACTACTTCTGGCACAGCGTCCGCAATGCCGGACTGTTGGATGCCGGTATCCACAATTTTGCTGGTGTAGTCCGGCAGGGTCAAATCGCCGTATGCCTGCACCAACAGCAGGGCAATAATAACAAGGCAGGCCGCCCAGTGTTTGGCCAGATGTTTGAAAATTTTTGTCATGGCATCTTCTCCTTTTCGGCCAGCAGCTTTTCGTTCTGGCGCTCAATGGCCTGCAGCAGGGTTTCGGCATCCTTTGCAAACTGCTGGCAAAATTCTTCGCCCAGGTCATCCATAATGCCGGTGATGTAATCATTCAGTCGGCTTTCGCAGATCAGGCGGGATTCCTCCCCTTTTGGGGTGATGCGCACCAGAGTGCGGCGGCGGTCATTGGGATCGGTCTGGCGCTGGGCCAGGCCATCCTGCTCCAGTGTGCGCAGTCCGCGGGAAATCGCCGGCAGCGGCTGCTTGAAAATCTCCGCCAGGTCCGAAACATACACGGCACCATCCTGGCCGCGCACCTCAATGGCGTGGTTCAGCCCTTCCAGAATGCCAAGATGCAGCTTGGGGGCGTTGGCAAGGCTTAAAGACGCCCCGCGGCGCACAGACTTTTTCAGCCGGTCAAGATAGCGCATCACGGCTTTGCTGCGCTGGTCACCACTATGTCCCTCCATAAAGGTTCTCCTTTCTGTTGCTATATGTAAATAGTTGGCATATGTTAAGCATATGGAAACAGTATAGCCCCGCAGCCGAAAAAATGCAACGGCTGCGGGGCTGTGTTTTAAATTTGTTTACAAACTACTTATAAATCAAAGTCACCGGTAAACAGCTGCACCCAATAGGGGTGGCCATCCACCATAGTGTAGCCAACGCCGATGCAGTCATAGTTTTCGTTCAGGATGTTGGCGCGGTGGCCGGAGCTGTTCATCCAGTCGTTCATCACGATCTCTGGGGTTCTCTGACCCATGGCAATGTTTTCGCCGGCATAGGCATAGTCAATGCCCAGGTGCCACAAAATGGTAAAGCATTCAGAACCGTCGGGGCGGGTGTGGCTGTATCGCTGGGAAAGCTCCTTGGCGCGGGCTGCTGCGGCAACCATCAGGCCATCGTGCTTGAGCAGGGGCTGCAGCCCGCGGGAGGTGCGCTCCTGGTTGACCAGCTCGATCACGCGGTCTGCCATGGCTTCCTCGCTGGTCGTAATGCTGGCCTGCATCACGCCGGTATCAACATCAAAAAGGTACAGATTGCCGTCGATCGTCACAATGCCTTTGGCCATGGTGCCGTACACCTGGTCAAAGTAATAGGTGCCGTCATTGTTGGTATCCCAGCCTTTTACCATGTGGCCGTTGGCGTCATACCGCACCCACTTGCCGGTGCCGTCTGCGTTTTCGGCCCAGTCGCCGGCTTCGGATTCCTGGTATACATCCTTGCTGACGGTTTTAGCACCCTGCTGCACGTTATCCAGCCAGTACCAGGCACCGGAGGCCGGATCATAGATTTCTTTGCCGCGGTAGGCTGCATTATTGGGATCATAACCCTGGCGCTTGCCAGCCTCATACCAGTAATCTTTGCCGTCCATGCTGTGCCACATCAGATTGCAGCCAATGCCGGTGTTGGTATCAAAGCTGCAGGGCAGGTTGTCCACCACAATATCGCCTTTGGCCATGGCGCCGGTGATCAGGTCAAAGTAATAGGTGCCGTCATCGTTGGTATCCCAACCTTTAATCATATGGCCGTTTGCATCGTAGCGCACCCATTTGCCGCCGTTGGATTCCTGGTAAACATCCTTGCTGACGGCTTTTGCGCCGCCCTGGTTGGCGTCCAGCCAGTACCAGGCGTCGGAATCGGGGTCATAGATTTCCTTGCCGCGGCCAGTGGTGCCTTGCTTTACGCCGTTTTCGTACCAGTAGTCCTTGCCGTTCACGGTTTTCCAACCGGTATAGCCGCTGGCAGGGGTTGCGGTGGGTTTCACAGGGGTAGCGGTAGGTGTAGCAGTCGGCTTGACCGGCGTTGCAGTGGGGGTCGCCGTAGGCTTAACCGGCGTTGCAGTGGGGGTCGCGGTAGGTACAGCAGTCGGGGTTGCTGTGGGGACTGGGATATCCCTTGTCTTGATATACTGGCGCACATCCTGGTGGTATTCCTGCTGGCTTACGGCATAATAAATGCCATCCCACTGGGCTGCAATGCCGATGCTTTGGAGACTTTCCTTCTTTTTCTCGGTCACTTCATGGCTGGCCGGATCCAGTTCATATTGTTTGATCCAGCTGCTCTGCTCACACGCTTGTTTGTCCGTGGCGACCAGCAGCGTTCCGTCCAGCGCAATACTGCCGGCAACCACACCCGAATCATCTTCAAGCGCCAGGTTGGAATCACAGTCGCCCAGGTTATCACGCCAGAAAAGGCGTTCGCCGGACGCATAGTACCAGTCGCCCCCGCACGGGAAGATTGCACTCTTTTTGTCTTTCCACCAGGTATTTTCATAGGTATCATCGGTGGCCAGGTTCACGATGTTCTGCGTGCCAAGGTTTTCAAGGTCAAAGGCAACGCTGTCATCGCCGTCATCGTTATGGTTGGTGTTCATCTCCTCTGTGGTACACAGCAGGTGTTTATGCATGCAATATCCCAGCTGATCCGAACCGTCCACCGGGTCATCCCAGGTGCAGTCCACCTGGTACCAGTTCCCGTCCAGCTTGACCATGTTCCACGCATGGCCGATATCTTTACTGGTTACCAGCACACCAGTGATACCCAGCTTGTGCAGGGTAAGGGCATACGTTTTGGCGTAACCGTCACAGACGGCAGTCCCTTCCAGCAGGGCGCCGCGCAGGTTGTGGTCGTCCTGCACATCATCACTAAGGTGTTCCCGGTCATAGGCAATGTTCTGCACCAGCCATTCATGCACATAGAACACCTTTTCCAGATCCGTCTGGCACAGGGTGTTGGCCTGGTCCACCAGCTGGTCCAGCTTTATCTGCATGGCGGCAACATCCTGCGCCGTGCAGTATTCAAGGCCGATTGCCACCGCCAGCCCGGTATCTCTGCTATAATAGCAGGACAATTTGCTGATGGCCTCGCCGCCTTCCACACGCGCATTCAGGTCAGCCAGGGTGGAAAGCACCAGATCTTTATCCAAGTTCAGGTCTTTGATATTTACTTTCTCTGCTGTTTCCGTATGGTTCTTTACGGCATTGGCCACGCGCTCCACCATGGTCTGCGCCGCCTGAATGTTGTTGTCATCCTCCGCCAGCGTTGCCGGCTGCGCAGCCAGTGCTTCACGGGCAGCTATGATGTTTTCCAGCGTGCCTTCCACTTCCACCACGCTGCTGTCCACCGTTTCCGGGGTCTGGGCCCAAACCGGAAGCGCAGTGGTGCCCATCATGGCCGCCGCCAAAACAAGGGCCAAAATCCGTTTATCTTTTTTCATTTTTTCCTCCCTGGAATACAGCCCAAAAAAACGTTTTTGCCGCTGTATATCCTAATTTTAAATTTTACACGAAACAGAGGAGAAATACAATGCAAGACGCACCAACATCCTGCACAGAAAAAGTTTTCAGACTTCACATTTTTTAACAAAAAGGCTATCTTTTCGCGTGCAAAGTGGTGTATAATAATACAAAATATGGGGGTGTGTGTCCATTTTGGCACACCCCGGAGGCAGCGTGGGCGGAACGGTGTATCCGGCACGTTTCCACTGCCCGAACAACCGCCACCTGCCCTTGCCCCCACCCGCAGCTGGTGGACAAAAGGAGGATGACTTTTTGATGGAACACAACATTCCCGAACTGGTTGCCCAGCTCACGCTGGAAGAAAAGGCCGGGCTTTGCTCCGGCGCGGATTTCTGGCACACCAAAACCGTGGAACGCCTGGGCATTCCCACCCTGATGGTCTCGGACGGCCCGCACGGCCTGCGCACCCAGGACCCGGAACAGGACGACCCCAACCACAGCCGCAAGGCGGTCTGTTTCCCCGCCGGGTGCTCCGTTGCCGCCAGCTTTGACCCCGACCTGGCCCGCCGGGAGGGTGCGGCCATCGGGCGGGAAGCCCGCGCGTTCGGCGTTGGCGTTGTGCTGGGGCCTGCCGTAAACATCAAGCGCAGCCCGCTGTGCGGCCGCAACTTTGAATATTACTCCGAAGACCCGGTGCTGGCCGGGGAGCTGGCCACCGGGTACATCAACGGCGTACAGAGCCAGGGGGTTGGTACCTCCATCAAGCATTTTGCCGCCAACAGCCAGGAGTACCGCCGCATGAGCGCATCGTCCGACATGACGGAGCGTACGCTGCGCGAAATTTACCTGCCTGCATTTGAAACCGCCGTCAAGAAATCCCAGCCCTGGACGGTGATGTGCAGCTACAACCGCGTGAACGATGTATTTGCCAGCGAAAGCCGCATGCTGCTGACCGATATCCTGCGCACCGAGTGGAACTTTAAGGGCTTTGTGATGTCCGACTGGGGCGCTGTAGCTGACCGTGTAAAAGGTGTTGCGGCTGGGCTTGACCTGGAAATGCCCGGTTCCGGCGGTGTCAATGACGCCAAGATCGTGGCCGCCGTTAAAGCCGGCACCTTGAGCGAAGCCGCGCTGGACAAGGCTGTGATCCGCATTTTGAACATTGTGTTCCGCGCGGCGGACGAAGCTGCCGCCCCGGCCCCGGAGCTGGACCTGAAAGGCGACCACACCATCGCCGCAGAGCTGGCCAAGGAATGCGCCGTGCTTTTGCAGAACCGCGGTGTGCTGCCGCTGAAAAAGGGCAGCAAGGTAGTATACATCGGCGGCTTTGCCAAAACGCCGCGCTATCAGGGCGGCGGCTCCAGCCACATCAACACCATCAGGGTGGACAGCGCGCTGGAAATGGCCGAAAGCCATGGCCGCCGGGTGAGCTATGTGGAGGGTTTCCCCGCTGATCTGGACCAGCGGGAGGAGGAAGAGTTCCTGCGCGCGGTTTCCGCCGCAGCGGAAGCTAACGCGGCGGTGATCTTTGCGGGCCTGCCGGAATCTTTTGAAAGCGAAGGCTTTGACCGCAGCCATATGCGCCTGCCGGAAAGCCAGAACAACCTGATTGCCCGCGTGGCCGCCGTGCAGAAAAACACTGTTGTGGTGCTGCACACCGGTTCCCCGGTGGAATGCCCCTGGGCCAACGATGTGAACGCCGTGCTGTGCATGTATCTGGGCGGCGAAGGTGTTGGCGCTGCGGCGGACGCCCTGCTGTGGGGCGATGCCAACCCCAGCGGCCGCCTGCCGGAAACCTGGCCCCTGCGGCTGGAAGATACCCCGTGTTATCTCGACTTCCCCGGTGACGGCCGCCATGTGGAATACCGCGAGGGCGTGTATGTCGGCTACCGCTGGTACGACGCCCGCAAGATGCCGGTGCTGTGGCCGTTTGGGCACGGGCTTTCCTACACAGGGTTTGTGTACCGCAATGCTCAGCTGACGGCGGACGAGTTTGCCGAGGGCGACAGCGTGCGGGTACGGGTGAGCGTGAAGAATGTTGGCATGATGCCCGGCAAGGAAGTTGTGCAGCTGTATGTAGCAGACTGCACCGGCACCACCGGCCGCCCGCCCAAGGAACTGCGCAAGTTCGTGAAGGTCAAGCTGGAACCTGGCGAGGAAAAGCAGGTAGAGTTCACCCTGACCGCGCAGGATTTGAGCTACTATGACGAAACGCTGGGCAGCTGGTACGCCGCCCCAGGCGAGTACAAGATTTTGCTGGGCCATTCCAGCCGGGATATCCACGCAACGCTCAGCGTGCGGTTCAGCACCCCGCGCCGCCGCCCGTTCGTGATTGACGAAAACACCACCATCGGCGAGCTTTCCAAGGATGACCGCACAGCTGCCATCATCCAGCAGGTGCTGGCACAGGCAGGCAATGCCCTGACCGGCGGCAACGCAGGCGGCAGCGAGATTGCCAGCAGCGAAGCCGTAGCTCAGATGCTGGATTCCATGCCGCTGCGCGGCATCGTGAACTTTGGCGGTCCCGCTGCAGCCGGGATGATCACCCCGCTGCTGGAAATACTGCGCGCCGCTATCCAGTGAATTGGGCCTTGGCGTAATCAAGGCATCCCCGAACCCCGCAAAAGAGAGTTGAAATGTTCCGATCAACACATTTATAAGGCAACACCGCACAATTCCCGCCTTGCGACTTAAGCACCGCTCCGGCAGCTGCGGCACGGCATCTGCGTTGCCAAAATGCTCGA
>ERZ839741.426-NODE-426-length-55571-cov-5.665952_pt1 | contig 55571 bp, 51 predicted proteins | sample MGYA00519880_ERZ839741 | MGnify/ENA primary metagenome ERZ839741 (study PRJEB31850, sample SAMEA3708851) | human gut metagenome | biome: human gut; feature: human-associated habitat; material: faeces | place: China | collected 2014 ...
ACAGCAGGCGTTGCTTCATGCCGCCGGAATATGCAGAAAGGCGCTTGTCCAACTCGGCAGTTAAATTTACGGCAGCCGCCACACGGGCTACCTCAGATGCAACGGATTTCCGCGGGATTTCTTTCAGCGCGGCCATATAGGTAAGAAAACGGCGGCCGGTATAGCTGTCGTACAGTCCCTGCTGCTGCGGCATATAGCCCAAAATGCGGCGAAAGGCAATACCCGCTGCGGGCTTGCCGCACCAAAGCACCTCGCCGGAATCGGGCGCAAGCGTACCTGTGATAATGTGAATCAGGGTGGATTTGCCCGCACCATTGGGACCCAGCAAGCCGTAAAGACCCGGCGTCAGGGTGAGCGACACGCCCGACAGCGCTCTTTTTACTTGCGGCCGCGCATTTTTCCCGAACGGTAACATCGGAATAGGCGAAATATAGGTCTTGCAGAGGGAGTCGAGAATAAATGTAGTATCCATTTCTTTTGTCACAGGCATAATTTCGCAACGTTTATGTAATTCGGTACGGAGGAAAGATAATCTTCTGGTGCAAGAATGGCGAGTTCCTCTGTAAGCATATCTGGCATAGAAGGATTCGCAGACACCCAGTCCACACGAACAGCCAATCCTTCTTCGGTTATGGCTAAAATATCAATGGGACTCTCATTGTACGCTTTAAGGAGTGTAAATTCACAAAATTCTCCAGTGTCATTATCCAACAAATAATAACATGTTTGATATTCATTGGTGGGGGTTAAATATTTGTACCCTACTAAGCAGTATTTCGTGTCAAAAGGAAGCGGAAACATTAGCTTTGACTGGATATTTCCATGGGCTGCAATCACAGAGTTTTCGAGATTCGTTGTGCTGACTTCATACAGCGTAGTAAGCGAAAGGGTTTGAACTAGAATCTTTTGCTCCTCATAGTCATATATGTAAATTTCCTTTCCGCAAAATTCCAGACCGTGCATATTATCCATCGTCAACTCAAGCGCCGTCTCACTTTGGGTATCCACATCCAACGCAAAGTATGTGAATTGTATGTCACGGACAGATTTTCCTTCGACTTTACGATAAATAAGATTTCTGCTGTCGGCTGCCACAATGTTCACCTGTAGCGTATCGTTAGAAAACTCTTTTAATATGGCGATGCTACCGTCCGTCAAGGACACTCTAACAAGCTGGCACACTGTTGTGGCTGTATCACTGTCAACATTGCTCAAAGTAAAATACAGATTTTCGCCGTCTGTATAATAATCGCTTGTAAAAGAACCCGGTAGTATTTGCGATGATTGAAAACACTGAATTTGCTTTATTAAATTTCCAGTCAAATCCATAACATCAATGTGCGGGTCAGATTTTTCCGTTGCTAGAATTTGTATGGCCAGAAGTTTGTCCCCCACCACTAAAACACCGCCAGGCATCGTCCTATTTGTCAAAAAAGAAAAAAAGCTGGGACAGGTATCTGAATTGTGTGAGCAATTTGGGTTTGGGCACAAAAAAACATTCTTACCGTTTGTGTAATCCCAATAGGTCAAACTACTACCCCCGTCAAAATATTGATTGATTTCATAATATCCGTCTTTGGCAGAGGCAGAACAACGCGTAATCTCACTCTCGTTTATAATTGGTGTGGGTTGGGCTTGTGTAAAGCTATCTTGCTTATTTTCGTTGCATGCGGTCATTGTTGTCAAGACAAGCAATGCAATTAATAGCAATAGATTTTTCTTGCTCATAAGGATGCTCCATTCCATTCTTGACGCATAGGAAATTCTATCTGTGAAAGATAATAATAAAAACACAAGGGAGAAATTTTTTCACTTTCTCCGATGTGTTTTAGCTTTTGCAGAAAAAGTTGCTAATAAGTTAAAAGGGTACGAGATTATTACGTGATGGCGCTTGTTTTATAAAATACAACGACAGCCAAAATTGTATGATATAGTAATACATATTAGGCGCCGAGATATTTTAAAGAGTAGGTGTTCCTTCAACAAACCACGCGGAGGAACCACCTTGAGCAAAGTATACGTTTGCAGATGTGATATCCTGTGTGTAACGTAGGCCTTCATTATAATTTAAGAGATTCACAACGTAGTTACTGTCAGATATTGGCATTTTAAACGCGGAATCTTTCAGGCCGGCACTAAAGCTCCACATGATTGCTCGCTTGCCATTTCGAAAAGTTTCAGAGCTTCTGTTGATAGCATACTTCACGCCATTTTCTGTCTTTGTCAAGTACATACAAGAAATTCCACCGTAAGAGCGATACTCAACGGTAAATTTTTGATCATATCCTGGCTCACTTGTATGGAACAAAATGAGCTTTTTACCGTTAATCGGTTCGGAGGAAGAATTTCTGTAAATATTTAGGTAGTTATTGTTTAAAGGCTGCGAATCCGGTTGTAATGACCAATCGGCAAATGTTGGCAGTGCCATAGCCACCATCATTGCAAGAGCGAGCAGGAACATGGGGATGCGTTTCTTCATCGTTGACATTTGATAAGCCTCCAATCCAATGGATTTAATAGGGTTGATGTTCGGACGATATTTCAGCATCTGCGCGCCGATGCTTAATACTGAGTATGAAATGGTCGGAAGTTGTGTGTTATCTTGACATCAAAATAGCACAGTTAATTCACCATTTCTACAAATTCGACATAAAATTAGAGTGCTTTGCCACAAAGTACGAGTATATAAAAAATGCCCGGCGACAATGCCGGGCTATTTCTAAGCGATAATGAGATAAATGCTATCAAATCAATAAATTAACAAGATTCCTAACTAAGCGTAGCCGTTGTTCACTGGCCGACTTTTGGGACGAATTAGAGCCAAATACTTGTAGAATTTCTACAACGAGAGCTTTCTGCGTGGGATTCAATGTGCGAACCGAGACTAAATCGGCAGTTTCCCCATAAACCAACGTATCAATGGAAACGCCAAAAACTTCTGCCATTTCAATCAAGCAGTCTGCAGAAGGCAGCTTGGCATTGGTTTCGTAGGCACTGATAGTTGAGGTCTTCTTCCCCAGCTTTTTGCCTAGTGTTTGCTGCGTCCAGCCCTTGCTTTCTCGCAATGCACAAATGTGTTCTCCAATATAATGATGGCGTTCTGTATCTTTCATATCGATATCCTGTTTGTTTTTATATCCAATAGCACAATTTTTCTATGTCAATACAATTTTATACGATTTCACTTGCAAATCGGTGTAGTTGTGAGCTAATATTACACTATAAGTGCATTTTTGCCGAAAAACTTGACTTTTAGGAGATTTAACCTTATGTTGGATTGCAAAGAAGGCCGTCTGTTTCGACAAGTTAAAAGAGAGGATACTACTATGAAAATAAATATTTTACTCTGTGATGATGACAAAGACTTTTTGCAACGATTAACAGAAGTCGTTACCAGTCAACCGTTACCTCCGGGGATATCGGCCTGTGTGACAAAAAGTGCGCACTCCGCTGCCATAACGGATCGACAGTTGTCGCAGTATCAGATTATGTTTCTGGATATTGATATGGATGAACGAAGTGGTATGGACATTGCACGGCGGGTACGTGAACTGCATCTGGACACAATAATCATTTTCGTGACGAACTACCCTGAATTTTCTATGGAAGGGTATGAAGTACGGGCGTTTCGCTACCTTTTGAAACAAGAAATGCAACAGAAGCTACCACTTTATTTTCGTGACGCTTTGGCTGAAATCCCCCACGATAAAAAAGAACTGCGATTCTCCGTAAACGCTGAACCTTATCGAGTTGCCTATAAGGACATCCTTTATCTGGAAAGTCAACAGCGCATTGTGGTTTTGCATACTGAAAATCCTCTGCAAGGCGGAGATCGTTTTTACGGAAAACTTGAGGATTTGGAGAATGAGTTAGAACCAGACGGATTTTTGCGGATCCAGAAGAGCTATCTTGTTAATATGGCACATATAAAAAAGCTAAATTATGATAAAGTCGCTCTAAGCAATGGAGAGGAGCTGCCCGTCAGTCAAAAGCGCTACGCACAGATTAAAATTCAGTATTTAGGCTGGAAAAATAAACAATGGGGGTCCGCACTTTGAGCGAATATCTATTGACCTATTTATGGGTGGGCATGGAATGTGTGGCAGCTGTTTTACTGTTTGATGCATTCTCCCAGAGGAAGAAAAAACAAATTGTTCATTGGATTACAGTGACGTGCTTTGTTTTTTTGGATGCTACGTTTCTAAATCTAATGAGTCCTAATATGGCAAGTTATTGGAAAATAGCGATCGCGTTGGCTGCTTATTATTTCCTTCATAGATTGCTTTATGTAGGAAAGCGAATATTCAGCTTATATATTGCAGTGATTATTTATGCGACCGTATGCTGCATAGATAATATTTGGTTCACTTTCTTGATTCTGACGTTAGGTATGCAAAGCGGTGCCATTTTTAGTCAAACTTTTATTTCAAGATTCTTAATGTATTGCTTAATGCTTGCAAGCTGCTATTTACAACTGTTTGTACGAAAGCGTAGCCATAATCAAACAGCTGACTATAGATGGTACACTATTCCAGCGGTGCTTTCCGCTGTAAGCGTCTTAATGATTTTCTTCTTTGGTGATTCCTTTCAGAATGAACAAATATCAGCACTTCCCCTATTTGTTTGCGCCTCCTTTATTACCTGTATGCAAATAGCAGCATTACTTTTGGTCAGTTGGATGGAGCAAACCGCTCATTTTCGTGAAGAAGCGCTCAGCCTACAAACAAAATCAACGGCACAGCGGGAAAGTATTGAGGCATTAAGCGCCGCTTATACCCAGCAACGGAAACTGACGCACGATTTCCGCGCACATTTGGATACACTGTCAGCTATGTTGGCGCAGCAACCATTTGACATAGATGCAATTAAATCTTATGTACGCAGCCTTCAATCCGCACAGACCAGCCGTATTTTGCTCGTTAATACACATCATTCAGCATTAGATGCGCTCTTGAATCAAAAGGCTCTTGTCGCACGAAATAGAAGTATCGATGTTCAATTTAGGGTGAATGACCTATCTGCTGTGAAAATTGATTTGGTTGACTTAACGGTTATCATCAGCAATACACTGGACAATGCGATTGAGGCGTGTGAAAAACTCCCGGTGCAAGACAGGCAAATCTATATACAAGTTGTTCTGGATGATAATGAACTGTTCTATGCTGTCCGCAATCGCTCCTTACCGGTAGATGTATCATCGGATAGACTCCCAGTCACAACTAAAGAAAATCCGTCTTTTCATGGATATGGCCTACAGAATGTGCAAACAACTCTGGCAAAATATCATTCTGTCTATGCTATGGATTATGCAGATGGATGGTTTGAATTTGCAACAGATTTGCCAAATACTCTCATTTCATGACAGAAAACTTTGATTTTACTACAAAAATAGTGGAAAATATAGGACTTCCTGCTTTAATATATATAGTTATTAAGTAATGGGAGCCTATTAATGGAACGGTTTGCAAAAAAAATTGTTCAAAAATGCATTCAGACGAATCTTATAGAGGAAGACCAAAGTGATTGGCTTCTCTACTCGTTACAGCGACGCTTTATGAACATTGGAGGCTTTCTGTTCCTTATCCTCTTAGGCGTTCTTATAGCACCTTTCCAGCAAGTGTTACTTTTAAATCTTGGCTTAGCATTTTTGCGGGAAAAGACAAATGGGCTACATATGCCAACGAAGTTGTCTTGCTTTGGATTCTCACTGATTTGTGAATATAGTTGCTTGTTTATACTTCATCAACTACAGGAGAATGTGTCATTTGTATCAGTTGTTTTGCTAGTTATATCAACGGGACTGATTGTAGCACTTGCCCCCTGTAATAATGCGGCGATTCATTGCAGTTTGTTGGAATTGCATTCGATGAAGAAGTCTGTATATAAGCGCCTTGCATTGTACGGTTTGATTGTAGTGATTTTCATCATATGTAAACCAATTCTTGCTAATACTTTGATTGTGGCCGAATCCGCAGTTGCTTTGCTGGTTGCCTTGTCAAAATTGGGAGTTGGAGTTCATTAAAGTTCTTTAATTAAATTTACATAACCAGAAAGTGAGGATTCCTATGAAAACGAATGAAAGTCTTCTGCACAAAGGGATGCGTACTATCATCCAGTCGAGCTTGCGTATGGAAGCCAGTGAACCTTGCAACGTGTACTGGGCGTACCAGCCGCATCGCCCCGAAAAGCCCCTGCCGCAGCCGCAGAATAAGAAGTAAAACATCCCAGTCATTTCTAGTCCGTCGCATCCCTGAAGTGTGACGGGCTATTTTTGTATACATCGTATAATTCATTTCCCCGTGTATAGGAATGGCTATACATAAGTCTGGATGGTCATATAAAAGCTTCGGCAAAAGAAGTTTAACGGAGGTTCATAGACAATGAAAATAAAAATGTATAATGTCGGATTTGGAGAGGCGGTTCTACTGAAAAAAGCGGCGAATGGCAGGCAAGAAAATCTTCTTGTGGATTTCGGAAGCGACACGCCAGAAAACTGTATTGCAGATATAGGGCAGACGATAAGTAAAAATGATAATGTAACGACAGAAATTTATAATGATACCAAAGGTGAAGAAGTTTCTGTACTGCTCTCCCATTTTCATATGGATCATATCTATGGCGTTCTGGAGACTGATTTACTTGACCATGTATGCCTAAAAAGGACATACATCCCAAATTTGCTTTTAATGCAAAGCAGAGACAATACCTATAGTTTTCTCCAGATACAAATTCTTCGGGAACTATTTGAAAGCGTGTATTTATATGAAGAGAAAAAAATAAAATTCTCTTTGTATGACTTACTGGTAAAACTTACAAATAACAATGCAACGCTTCAATTCGTTAAGGCAGGAGATCATTTCGATTTTGCTGGCGATTCATACAGGGTGTTATGGCCCGACTTCGGGAAAATTAAGGTAAACAAGAAGGTCTCAGATTCATTAACAAAATTGCTCCGATTGATTGATGCAGATTTTAATGATAGTGGTGAGTATAATTTAAAGTTTATTGACGAGTATATTAGCGTGTTGTGTGATGCGTACAGCAGATATGAGGAAACAAACGGGGACGTAAGAATAAATTTGGAATACATAAAGAACCTGCAAAACAGGATTGTCGAATATTACTTTCCGTTGCTAATAAATCAAAATAAGCAAATTATGAAATTGATAGCAGCGAGTATTGAAAGCATAAAATGCCAAGAAAATCGTATATCTGTGGTATTTCAGGACTTCCCACGTGGATTAGAGGCAAACCTTTTGATGACGGGAGATATTCCAAGGCCGGAGATAAAGAAAATTGAGTCTCAAATAGAAGATGTTCATTATAAGGTTATAAAAGCACCTCATCATGGAACTCCGACATACTATTGGAAGAATCTTCCGAAGAGCGACACGATAATGATAAGTAATGGTGAGCCCCGCAGCCAACATAGAAACTGGGGAAAAATTGCCTATGAATATGCGGGATTTTATAATAGCAATAAAAAATGCAAGATTATTTGTACGAATTATCGATGCCAAATGGAAGATCTGCAGCAGCGTGGAGCACAGAGATGCGACCCCTGTGTAGGAATCGAGTCATTTCGGGAGATTATATTGTAAAAAAGTGGTAGGTCGCGAATTGCGCAATTTCAAATGATATTTATGCATAAAGGTGATGATGAAATTCGACCTCGAAAAACATGAAATATAAAATATAGAAGACATTACAATTATCCCGCGGTGAGCAGCTAGATTAAGGATAAATAGAAAAGACAATTGGGATCGGCGTTTTGCTGATCCCAATTGTCTTTTCGGAGGATGAGAAAAATGGCTGAAGGAATTATGTGGTTATTCACGGAGTAGACAGCGGATAAGTTTTTCGCATTAGGTTTGATCCGCTTTGCTGTTCTCGTTCATTATTTCCATCAAACAATGATGCTTGATGGGGTAATAGAATGGTAAAGCGGAACGATGGAACATCCAAAGAGGATATATGTCAAAATCAGTTTACTGCCTATGTGGTTTTGGCAGTAAAGCGAAAACGTCAAGCTTACATAAAAAAGAAAATGCGAGATAAGGAAAAACAAACTAAAACCGAGGAGAAACTATCAAAATTTAAAATCGAAGGAGATGATGTCTGGAATGGATTGGAGATTCAAAATGAAGAATTAGTGATTGTGATGCAGCAACTAAAACCGAAAGAACACTTTATTGTTGTGGGCTATGTCTTAAGAAGAAAAACATTCAAGGAACTTGCGCAGGAAACGAAACTCACAGAAAGAACAGTAGCATCCATATATTATCGGAGTATAAAGAAATTGCGAACTAGGATGGAGAATGTGAAGTGACTTTTATTGAGTTGTTACTTGCAGCCAAAGAGGGAAGTGCATCTGCCTTTGAGATACTGTTTGGCCGATATAAAAATCTCCTGCGAAAATACTCAGTAATAAACGGAGTGTTTGATGATGATCTTTACCAAGAACAATGTATGATTTTTGTACACTGCATAGAAATTTTTGAAGTGAAATGAGCGGAGAGAAACCACTACAACCGTTCGAAGTGTGAAGAACTTTCTCTGTGATATCAGATACAAACCATCAGTGTGATGTGCAAGAAAACTTTGCGCTGATTGGCGGAAAAGCATAAGGAAATGTTTGTGGGGGCAAGAGAATCTTAAATTTTCATAAATTCTAATCCGTTTGTATTCACTTTGTTACGATATGTCGATATAATGAACATAAAAGGAATCATGAATTGTGGGCGTGAGTAGAATGGATAGGACTGTAAAACGTAAAGGGGTAGCATATGTTTGATGAGTTTTTAGAAGATTATAAATATAACTGGAAAATGGCGGATAAAAAGTATATGGAAGAATGTTACAGAAAAAGTTTGTCACCAAAGCAAATTGAAAAAGCAAAAAACAGTCAGATGATTTCAATCTTTCTCAAGATCAAATGGATGTGGGAAAATCTGAAAAATAGTATTGAGGCTGCAAGGTTCCCCGAAATTTTAGCATTGGCAATAGCGGTATTCTTGATTTCTTTAATTCTTTTGATTGTGTTAGGTGACATATTATAACAGTTTCGGAACCAGCATTGTATGGTTGGAGCTTGATTCTATACTTTGTCAGCGGTCATCTGGCTGTAAAACTAATGCCAAGTACGGTAGCATACACCCGGACGAAAAGTAAGCAATGCTCAATAAATGATAAGCATAGCATGGCAAAAATAACAAGATATTTTGAAGATGTTTCTGTGAAAGCGCTTGTTGAAACGGCAGAAGACTTTGGTTTGGATTTGAAAAGCGCAATATCATGGTTGATTCTGGAAAATCAACAGTATATGAAAGATGAAAAAGGAAAGCAGCAGAAAGCAAACTTGATGACGCAGATAATGGTTGCTGTTTTTACAGCGGCCCTTAGCAACATGGTAAATGCAATTGGAGAGGGAACAAGCGAAGCAATGAAGAAAAGCGTAACCATAGGTAGTGTATGCATAATAATTTTAGGCGGTATGCTATCTGCGTATCACATGAAAAAGAGTATGGAAAAATCAAACGCAGAATTCCAAATTGGTAAAAACTTGAGTGAGGCCCTTAATTACTATGCCAATAGTTTATATAAAGGAAGTTCGTTAACAATCATCTGATATACCGAATTTGTGAGAATATTTGATTTTTCGGAATCACATTAAAGAAGGAAGGAACGAATCGGCTTCTAGCATTTGCGTACAGAGACTATTGAGTTTTCTAATGCGCGTATCGTAATTTCCCTTAAGCTGGATAAATTATGACGTGACTATATTGCTAACGATTAAAGAACCTAGGTAATGCGTTATAATATAGGTAGAAATTTAGGGGTGGGGTATACTAAGTACGAGGTGAAGCTAATTACAAAGAGAATTTTCTATTTTTTTGTTGGGTTAATTCGGCCCCGATAATAAGAGAAAATCCGAACTTGCGAACATTCATTGAATATGATTAAAAGTGCAAAAGTCTCCGCCACTTATAATGTGGTGGAGACTTTTTGTGAAAGTGAAAAGGAAAATGAACCGCAGGGAGGATGGTGGGAAAGCGTCAATCAAAACACTTTGACGTGAAAGGCTAAGTGCCTCACTTGCAAACGAAGGACTCGCAGCAGAAGGATATTTTAATATCCGTAACTACTACGAGTCCTTACTCTTATGTGGTTAAACTGTTGCAGGTCGTTCGGCACACACGGTGATGGGAAAAGGCTGGTTATAGGAGTTCCCTACTTAATTTTTAAATGATTGGGAAATGTGAAAAGTGTTGGACTTTGTTAAGGAAAAAGTGCAAATAATTTCATAAAACTGATGGTACTCATTATGCTCTAGAGCAACTCTGCGATGTAAAAAAGCAGAGAATGCTATTTTGTTGTGGATATATAAAAATAAGCAGTGCATGCAGAAACAATATGATAAATATAGATGGAATTTAAGATTCTAATAGTGCTATGCTTTACTAGTAGGAAAAACTGGGATATTATGAGTGAAGGAAACACATATGAAAGTTGATTTTAAACTAAAAATCAAAATGGGTAAAAAGGCGTTTTTGAAGTATATTGTGGTGCTGTGGGCCGCAATATATCTTGCACTTCAAGTTGCGGTAAGATAGTTACGGTTTGACATGCTTATAAGGGATGAATACCTCAGAAATGACAGACGGCGCACTGTAATATACAGAATAGGTCAACTCCCCTTCGCCATTTTGTGAATGGGGGTTTACTCGTTCTTGAATTCGATTGGCTTGTTTTTTGTTCTTTTTGCCATTTTGGTCTTTGCATTTAAAAAGGTACTCGTGAAAGCCGGTGATCTTAAGGACAGCACGCATTTTCTCGTTTTCTTCATATGTACCTGTAAAGAACTTCGCATACATATATTTAAAACGAAGGTAATTAATAAGTGCTGTAGCAAAGTGCTTCTTTCGTTCTGTTTCAGAGGTTAACTGAATACCGAGTTCAATATCGCCGTCTGTTCGAATTTTATAATCCAGATAGCTAACAAGATGATTCTCTTTGTTTTTGTAAACATATCCAGTCCACTTTTCGGTTTGTAAACCATTTAATGCCATCGATGACAGCGTGCGATTGCGCCAAGATACTTTGGGACGAAATTCACTTAAGTGCAAATCAATAAAATCGCTGGCACGAATATAGTCAGGCTCTTCCAGACGACAGAGGGTGTAGTTTTCAGTATCTAATTTATAATACAATGTAATGCAACCAAGGCTGCAATCAATTTTCATGATGAAAGCACTATTCTTTTCAATGAATTCAAGAGCGCGCTCATAGCTGAAGAACTCCTTTGTGCAACCATCGGATTTGTCCTCGACCAATTTAATAGAGAGAGCGGTACTGCTGCTATGCTCAACCGATAGGCCATAAGGATCGTCATGGAGAAGGTCTTTGGGTTTGCTTCGCCATGCGGGAAGAGGAACCGGGTCGGACTTCATGTTTTCTTGGCGAAGAGCGGCAAACATGATGCGAGAGATTGCGGTATAATATTTTTCGTTATTTGCGTTTAAATCGGTTGAATATTCTGGGGGAAGGTTGGAAGCAAGATAGGCAGATTCCGAGTTCTTGGGAATTTTCTGAACCAATTCAACCAGAAGTTGACGGAAGAATTCGTGTTGCTCATTAGTGAAGCGAGAAAGAAATCGGTCACGAACATTAAGAGAAAAAGTCTCGAAAATATTATCAGCTAAAAATTTGTTGGTGAAATAGTCCGGAACGTGTGCAGTATTGCTAACGAGACGGGATGCTCTGGAAGGGTCAATCCGAAGTGAAGTGTTAAGCTCGTCATTCGTGTAGAGAAGGCAACAAATCGTTTCGACATATTGAGGCTGCGTGGGGGAATGAATAACTTTGCAACATTTTCCCTCCTTATCGAATGGAACCCACAGAGAATCACTGCTGCGCACGGTGGCAATGCGCAAGGCGTGATAAAGACCGCCGAGATTGAACTCAGCATTGGACGGAAGAGAAGACACCCTTTTTGCTGAACCCTTTTTCATGTTTGTTTTATCCTTTCTGGCATCAAAGCCATAGAAATTTAACGATTAATATGTTACCACAGTTTCAAGATGTAGAAATTTCAATTTTTTTGTACATTTTATCTGGTGATACGCTGCGCAAAAGAAGATTGTGTAATGGATAAACTCTATGGAGTAAGGCTGGATTTGATATAGTAATAGTGGGGGAAATATGCACCCTAATTAAGTACAAAACAAAAGGAGCGATGACAAGATGAAAAAGAAATTCGTTGAGGTTGAAGGTACAATCAAGGTGAAAATTAAGAAAAAGTTTGTGGCGTTCCTCTGGGGCGGAACACTTCTTCTGGCACAGGACGTGGTCTTGATTGTGGTTGTCATGACTTTAGTAAAATAAGTATGTACCATAAAAACATTACATTAAATCGAGACTTGTAGTCCTCCCCTAAGAATGGATAAAAGATGTCGACCTTTGATAGGTTGACATCTTTTATTTTGTATATACCCAGCATGGGCAACAACAAGATGGTGAGAGAACATTACGTGCTTGGCGGAAGAAAAGGTGGTAGAAGGGAAAAACTACAATTAAGTGAGACAAAAGTTAAACTCTAGAAATTGAATAATGTCCTTCAAAGACCATAAGCCGATAGAACTTTCCCCGCCAATAGAAATTCATTCGTAGTGCCTTCCATCCAGACGGTAAGACAGGGGAGAAAGCTGGAGTATCTCCATCAAAGTTCGCTCCCAAGAAGCCAAAGAAGATACTTGACCACGTTTCGCCCAAGCAGGCAAGATGAAGACCTTCTTTTCCGGTGTTGTTCATGATTTCGTGTAGGTCGAGATACAGCGCTTTTTTGAAGTATTTTTCGGCAGCTTCCTGCAGGCCGTTTTGTGCAGCAAAAAGTGCATGGCTGGCGAAGCTCAGAGTGGAATCGTGCAAGCAGCACGGCTCGAAATCTTCCCATGCGTTCAGACGCTCTTCGAGAGTGAACTTCTTAGGCAACCGGGACATCAGAAGCAGTGTATCAGCCTGCTTGATAACTTGATACCTTTGCAGACGGTCAAAGCAAACATGATGATAGCTGGCACCGTCATCGGTTTTGAGCGTTTTAATGTCTACGGGCTCTAGCCGAGTAAAAGTCTCATCCGGCAAATATCGGCCAGTTTGCGGATCGCGACATTCTTTTAGATTGTCTCGCAGAGAATGCCAGGCAAGGACTTCCTCATCGCTGAGGGAAAGCTTCGAATACCGATTGGAATCGGTTTCCTTGAGTTTCAGCGCTGCCTTGATGGCCAAATCAAGATTAAACTTTACCATGCAATTGGTAAAGAGGTTGTTGTTGGTAATGCCGCAATATTCATCAGGCCCCTTGCAGAACATGAGGTCAGCAGAGCCATCAGGATGAATGATGCAGCGGCTATACCAGAAGCGGGCAGTTTCGATGTAAACTTCCATAGCTTGCAGGTGAAAATTCTCATCACCGGTGGCATCAAAGTACTGCTGCATAGCGAAAGGAATATCTGCGGTAATGTGCAGCTCACTGGCACCAATGTCCCAGCTTTCGCACTGCTCAGAACCGTCGAAAGATGTCATCCAAGGATACCGAGCGCCGGCATTGTTCATCTTTTTGGCGTTCTCTTTTGCCTGCGGAAGGGTTCTTACGCGATATTCCATTAAGCTCTTGGCGGCTTCGGGGTGGGTATACAGGAAGAAAGACAGCATAAAGAAATCCGTGTCCCAGAAATAGCATCCTTTATACCGTGTGTGCGTCAATCCGCGTGCGCCGATACTTACGCTGCTGTCACGGGCAGAACAGCTGGTGATAAGCTGGAAGATGTTGTACCGCACAGCGGACTGATCATCAGGAACTCCATCGATTTCGATATCCGACTCATTCCACCGAGAGGCCCATGCCAGAGAGGATTTTGCAAAGAGTTCATCATAAGTGTCAGAGATTTCGTTGCTCCCAATAAGTGGGTCGATGTCTCGACTTGTGGTGATGCGTGTGGTGATCTCCAAAACAAACTTTTGACCGCTTTGTAAAATCCCGCACCACTGCTTTCCAAGGACATCATCAGAGATATAGTCTTCAGAATCTGAAAAAGAAGTATGGAAAGACATCTGTTCTCTTACAATCAAGCCGGTACCTAAAATAGAGAAAGTACAATCAACAGAATCCTTGCACATGTCATGCTGGGTGGGCTCGGCAAGTTTGATGGTTTCGTGATTTTCTTTTACCTGATCATCCGGAACAGGGCAGTTGCAGCAGGCAGTATGAATTCCTGCATGTACCGAGATATTGGAGGTGCGTGATGCGGAGAAGGAAAGCCGCTGTACGAGCAGTGAGGGATCGGACATACTGCAGAACACCTGATGCTCAATATTTAGAGTGGTTTCACCGCTTTTGGCTAAAAAAGACTGTGAGCGAACGCCTGTTTTCATATCCAGCGTGCTGGATACAGGAGAGGAAAGTGTAATAGGATGTCCATCACATTCGATATTTCCCCAGACGGGGGTAGGCAGGTTCACAAAATCGGTGATGCCGGGTTTGATTTCACCGAAGATGCCGGCAACGAACAAACCTGTCTCAAAGGTGCGCTTTTCCTGCCAGAAGGGGAGATATCCACGGATGCCCATGCGTCCGTTCCCGGTGAAAAAAGTGCTTTCTTCAAAACTGTCATTTGTGCTATTTGTCGTAAGCTCAATTTGCCAAGGCTTCAAAATTATGTCTTGACGCATAAAAGCATCCTTCTTTCTTTTATAGTAATGCTTCACGGATAGAATGGCAAAGGAATCCTGCGCAGGTAGCGAAAGCCTCGCCGGTGGTGCAGTAACCAGTCACTTCATCAACGCTTTCGCATGCGATGCCATTGTCCATAGAGATTTTTTCTAAAATGGCGCGGCAATGTTCTACGCGCCCGCACAGCAAGCTATTGGCTAAACTTAAGATCCAGGGGTGAGGTGCGTGTGGACACCCGATTTCGTTGATTGGACTGTTAGCAAAGCTGTATTTGTATTCCGGCGAACGAATCATTGCAACGGTATTGCGGTATATCTCATCAGTGGGACTGCAAAAGTCGAACAAGGGAAGCAGCTGTAGACTTCCCGGCGGCTCGTCGTAAACATCGTGACTGCCGTTCAAATCAATAGACCATCCGAAATAAGGTTTCCCCTCTGTGTCCTTTTGGACACAATGTGTCATGATGGCATCCTTAATCTCACTGGCAGTTTTTTCAAGATGTGCATATTGGGGCGCGAGTTGGGCCAAATCTTTAAGTGCTTTCCACACAAGCACATTATCGTATGTAATATAGGGGTAAACGTGCTCATCGTCTGTTGGCTGCAGGAAAGTATCATACAATCTGCAAGATGCGGCTTCATGCTGCCGCAGGCGATTCAAAATGAGGCTTATGCCTTGAGCGATATCGGAATCATTCAAAATGGATTTGTCGTCGGTTTTGTTAATGTAGCGTTCAAGCGCCAGAAGAGGGGCAACGAGTTCGTCCAGCTCAAAGCCCGGCTCCAAAACAGTGCCATCAATGTATCGTGAATGGATACCAAAATTTCGGCGCTGTCGGCCGAATACATAGGAAAGCATTTCTTTGGCACGTTCGGGATCGGCATCCAAAATAGCAGGGAAACTCCAAAGCAGACTGTCTCGATCCCAATAAGCGGCACTTACATAGTAGCGGGGGCTTCTGCTGGTAACGAGCACCAACTCTTCGGTGTCAAGTGTAATGCCGGTTGAGAAGAACATACAGAAGAACAGATTCGTATTGTAGAGTTGTGTGAGCTTTGCATCACCATTAAAGGTGACACGACGCTCTTGAAGCCAAGTTCTTGTTTTTGTAAGTTGTACATCGAAAGTTTGCCGAAGCATCTCTTTGGCGCTTGTTGCGGCAGCAACTTCCTCGAAACCGAGACCCCAATAAAATACGACTGAGGCTGTTCCATCGGCAGCAATTGTACAGTGATGGGATAAATCGTAAGTAATACTGCCATCATCGGAACAGGTAAAAGAAGAATCTGTTTGTACATCGGCCATAGGGGCAAAGGCAAACATCGGGAATCCTGCATGATATTCGAAAATCAAACTGCTGTTCCAGCCACTGCGGAAACAAGTTGCTTTACCACTTAACGGCTTGTCCTCGTTTACACAGTGCCAAGAGGAGGCCCAGCATCCATTTAACCCTATAACAACATCTTGTGCGCTTTCAGAAGTATTATGAACCGTCATCTGAATTGCGAAACCGCGTTCATCAATAGGAGGCACGTAAAGGGTTTTGAGTTCAAGGCTGCCAAGCTGTGCAGTAGACTGGGGCAGCCAATCATCAAGCCGGGTCCACGCAAGATGAGCCGGAGAGAGGGAACCGACGCCATCTAAATGAACATAAGGCTGAATCAAAGGTGTGGATTCGCTCCCGCGAATATCTATAAGCCCTTTTGCGGCCATATATAGGAATGTTATGTCCTCTATCCCGCCTGTTCGTTCGTTGATGCGGGGCAAAGAAACGAAATCATTGCCAGTTGGCAGATACCTGTCCATAGTGAATCCCCTTATAAAGTGAAATAAGTATACAAATAAGATTAAGCGATTAACCTTGTTGCTATCATCAATATAACAGGAATGTTCGGCATAGTCAACAATATTTTTTCATAAATAGCAGGTTAATTTAATTAACTGTTGACATTTTGCTGCCGGCGTGGTATTGTAATGCCAGAGAAACGAGTTAAACGCTTAAACTAAATCCGTAAGATTGGTGGAGTCGATATGGCAAGACGCGCAACACTAAAAGATGTGGCAGAGCGTGCCCAAGTCAGTACGGCTACGGTGTCTTATGTTTTGAATGACAAGAAATCAATCTCCGAGCAGACCAAGACCCGTGTGTACGATGCGATTCGGGATTTGAATTATGTTCCCGATCTCAGTGCGCGAAGCCTGTCCAGTAGAGATTCAAAGCTGATTGGAATTGTCATTCCACAGACCGAGCCCGGCAGCAAACTGATGCTGCAAAATGATTTTTACAGTGAAATCGTTGGCAGCATTGAGTATCACGCAAGACAGCATGGCTATCATGTGATTATTTCAGCCACGGATGTAAATGAAAGCTACTTGACTTTGGCTAAAGAGAGAAACCTTGACGGAATTATTGTTATCGGTATGTACCCGGATGACTTTTACCGTCAAATGAAGAAAACACAAATCCCCATTGTATTGATTGACAGCTACTGTAACGATCATTATTACCATAGCATACGAATTGATGATGCCTATGGAAGTTATCTGGCTACCAATCATGTGATTGGATATGGGCATAAAAAAATTGCTTTTTTCTGCGGTCAAATCAAAGAAAACGGTGTCATAAAGAAAAGACTCTGCGGCTACCAACAGGCACTGGAAGAAGCCGGAATCCCATATGATCCCACGCTTGTTTACGAAGGCAAAGTTGATTACGATAGTGGCATCGAGCTTGCACGTAAACTGTGCAATGAAAATAAAGATGTCACAGCAGTAGTTGCTACCGCAGATATCTTAGCTATTGGAGCTATGAAGGGGTTCTACGAACAGGGAGTTTCGGTTCCCAATGATATTTCTATCGTTGGATTTGACGATTTGGAGATTTCTAAATACCTGACACCAGGGCTGACGACAGTTCGCCAAGAAATTTCTCAAAAAGGTGAAAAGGCAGTTGAACTGCTTTTAGATAACATTCAAGACGCGGATATGACAAAGCGAGAGGTTATTATTCCGGTTAGCCTTTCTCGCCGGGAATCCGTTCGAGATATGAGAGGGGAGGAATAAAAAAGGACTGCACCAACCGTCCAAAGTCTGTGCAGCCCAAATCCAAAGAGCGTCTTATTGCTCTTCTATAATAAGTGTAAGCGAAGAAGAGCAAAAAATCAAGTGTTCCACTACTTATACAAGGAGGAAAAACAATGAAAAAGGCGATTTCTTACATGGCATGCTCGATGGCCGCAATGCTTGCACTCAGTGCCTGTGGTTCTGCAGCCTCGTCTGCAAGTACCGTGGCAAGCTCTTCTGATGCAGCTTCTACGGAAAGCACGGCAGCATCGGAGGCTTCTAATGAGCCTGTGACAATCACGTTTGCACAGTACTCCGGGTCCGGAGACAACGAGCAGTATCTGCAGCAGATGGTTGACAACTATATGAAAGAAAACCCCAATGTCACCATCGACCTGCAGACCTATGGCTATGACGACTACTTTACGCAGATGACGGCGAAGGTTTCCGGCGGCCAGGCTCCCGATGTTTTTGAACTGGATTACCAGAATTTCGTCTCCTACGCAAAGAAGGGCGCATTGATGCCGCTGGATGACATCCTGACCAAAGACGGCATCGACACCTCTATCTACAACGATATGGCCCTGAAAGCGTTCAGCGCTGACGGCGTACAGTATGGCGTTCCTGATAGCTTTTCGAATGTTGTGCTGATTTACAACAAGGATCTGTTTGATCAGGCCGGTATCGACTATCCCACGGATGACTGGAAGTGGGAGGATGCAATGGCTGCGGCGGAGAAAATCCGTGCGCTGGGTGATAATATCTTTGGCTATTATCATCCCATTTCCTTCAACGAGTTCTATAAGACCGTTAAGCAGAACGGCGGCAGCCTTTTCAATGATGACTTTACGGAGTTCACGATGGATACCCCGGAAAACATTGAAACGCTGCAGTACATGGTTGACATGCAGCAGAAAACCAATGTTATGCCCACCGAGGAGCAGATGGCAGGCATGGGTGACTGGGACCTGTTTGAGTCTGGCCGCCTTGGCATGATTGTGACGGGTATTTGGGCATTCCCCGAATATACGAGCAATTGCGACTTCGATTGGGATATCGTTGTTGAACCTGGTCACACTCAGAAGGCTACGCACTTCTTCTCCAACGGTTACGTCGTTTCCAAAGATTCTCAGGTTGCTGATGAAGCCGTTAAGTTCATCACCTACATTTCCTCCAACCGTGAAGCAACGCAGATTCGCCTGGACGCAGGCTGGGAGCTGCCTCCGGTTCAGGACGAGGATATCATCGCTCAGTACAAAGAAAAGACTCCTCCGGCAAATCGCGAAGCGGTCTTTAAGAGCCTTGATTACCTTGTGACTCCTCCTGTTATCACCCAGTATGCAGAGCTGCAGGACATCGTTGGTCAGCATTTGAGCGCTGCGGCCGCCGGCACTGTCACCCCGGAGCAGGCGCTGAAGGATATGCAGGCTGAGTGCGAACAGAAAATCGATTTGACCAAGTAAATAGTTTGACGGGGGCAGGCGGGAGCCTGTCCCCGTATTTTTATCGGAGGGTTTATAGAATATGAAAAATTCCCGATTGGCAAGCTGGAAAACAGCATTACCATTTTTGCTTCCAAGTTTGGCTGGTTTTGTTGTGTTCAGTATCATCCCAATGATTATGCAAATTTTTGTCAGCCTGACCAGTTGGGATGGATTGAGCGAACTGACATTGTTCAGTGATTTTAGCGGATTCATGGATCGATTCTACGTAGGAATCGAGAACTATAAGGAAATTCTCACATCAAAAGAGTTTTATCAGGTGATTGGAAACACGCTGGAATTTGTGATCCTCTACATTCCTTTGATGCTTATTGCTTCCATGATTGTGGCGCTCATTTTGAACAGTCATGTAAAGGGTGTTGGAATTTTCCGCGTTCTTTACTATATCCCGGTTATCACCTCATGGGTTGCGGGCGCATTGATTTGGAAATGGGTTCTTAGTCCTGAGTATGGTGCTATTAACAATATTCTGGCCTTGTTCGGAATTGAGGGGCCCTCGTGGCTTCAAAGCTCAAAGTGGGCAATGCCCGCAATCGTTCTTGCCTCGGTCTGGAAGGATATGGGGTACTTTGGCCTTATGCTGATGTCTGGCCTTCAGGGAATCAATCAGGAATACTACGATGCGGCGGCAATCGACGGTGCCGGCAAAATCAAACAGTTTACAAGAATTACATTGCCATTGCTGACTCCTACGCTTTTCTTTGTCTTGATTATCAGCTTGATTAACTCCTTCCAGCTGTTTACGCAAATTATGATCATGACCCCCGATGGTGGCCCGCTTGGCTCGACAATGGTGATGGTTGAACGCATTTATAAGTGCGGCTTCCGTTACTATGAAATGGGTACGGCTGCCGCATATAGCTGGATTCTGTTTGCGATTTTGCTGCTTCTGACAATGGTTCAGATGAAACTTCAGAACAAGTGGGTGAACTACGATGACTAACGCTAAAACATCTTCTTTGACAGGGCTGAAACAAAGACGAATCATTGGAAAAGTGGCATTTTATGTACTGGGATTGTTGGTGGCCGTAATTGTCTGCATCCCGTTTTATTGGATGATTATCACCAGCTTAAAAGGCCGCGGCGCTATTATGAGCATTCCCGTGGAGTGGATTCCCAAAGAACCGACACTTGATGCATACAAAAAACTTTTTGCTATGCCGGAATTTGTGGGTTCTATCTTCAACAGCTTTTACGTGTCTGTTCTTTGCACGGCAGTGCGGCTTCTGTGTGCCGCGATGGCTGCATTTGCACTGACAAAAATTCCGTTCAAGGGACGTAATGCGGTCTTTGGTATTTATGTTACGGCGCTGATGATTCCGTCGCAGATCACTTTTATTCCACTGTTCATTATCATGACGAATATGCACCTTACCAATAGCTTAAATGCGTTTATGCTGTTGCAGCTGTTTAATGCCTTTGCCATTTTTATGATGCGGCAGAAAATGATGACGATCAACGATGCCTATATTGAAGCTGCTGTTATTGATGGCGCGAGCATGTGGCGCATTTTTTTCAAAATCATACTGCCCATGAGCGGAAGCGCTATTGCAACGCTGGCTATCCTTGCATTTATGGACATGTGGAATGATTACCTACTGCCGTTGGTTTTGCTGAGCGAAAGAAGCAAATTTACGCTTCCGCTGTTGTTGAGCACATTATCCGGCCAGTACAAGAATCAGTACAACCTGACAATGGCTGGTGCACTGATTTCGATTATTCCGATTCTGATCGTTTATATTTTTGCGCAGAAGTATTTCAAAGAAGGCCTTACGGTTGGCGGCGTGAAAGGATAAAAGTATATGATTGAGTGGGAGCCTAATAAGAACGATGCCAATCTGAACATACCAGTAGACGGTCAGGTGGCTTCTATATGCTGGAATGAACAGACAAAACTGCTCACCATGAGTCTTGCGTATTCAGCAGTTTATGGAATGGGTGAACGGTATAATGGACTCAACCAGAATGACCGCATCGTGAAAATCGAGGTGGAAGAAAAGTTCTGTAATCAAGGGGATAAAAGCTATTGTCCCTCGCCGTTCTTTTTCACGGATACAGGGTTCTCTTTCTGTACATTGTCTGGTGGCACATTGATATTCGATTTCACACAGAAAAACGTCATAACGGTTCATGCGCCCGGCAATTGTAAGTTTATATTTAACGCAGGAACGCCTGCAAAGCTGATTTCTGAGTATATGTCTTTGTCCGGGCCTGCGATTCTTCCGCCTGACTGGGTCTTCGGGCCGTGGATTTCTGCAAACCATTGGAACACGCAAAAGGAAACGGAAAAGCAGATTGAACTTCTGAAGAAGTATCAATTCCCGGCTACCGTGCTGGTTCTTGAAGCATGGAGCGATGAAGCAACCTTTTACATTTTTAATGGTGCCAAATATAAGGAAAAGCCGAACGGAGCTCCTTTTGCAGTAGATGACTTTGACTATTCGGAAAGCGCCTATTGGCCGAACCCACAAGAAATGATTGAAAAGCTGCATAAGGCAGGACTTCATCTGGTGCTCTGGCAGGTCCCGGTGTATAAGCAGCAAGGCGATGATGAAATCAGAAATCATCAGAATGATTTGGATCGGGAGGATGCAGTAAAACGCTCCCTGTGTATTCATGACTTGGATGGGACACCCTATAAGATTCCGGAAGGACATTGGTTCCCCGGCTCGATGATCCCTGATTTTACAAATCCTGAAACTTGCAAAACATGGTTCGGGAAAAGACAGTACCTGCTTGACATGGGCGTAGATGGATTCAAAACCGATGGCGGCGAATTTGTTTGCACAGATGAAGTCTCCTTTTATGACGGCAGTACGGGCAAGGAAAGCCGCAACTGCTATCCGCAGCAATACACGAAGGCATATACCCAATTTTTGGGCAATAATCATGTCCTTTTCAGCCGTGCAGGCTATATGGGACAGCATACAACACCGTGCCATTGGGGTGGGGATCAGCAGTCCACAAATGATGAACTGCGGCATGTCCTTTCCGCAGGGCTTAGTGCAGCTTTAAGCGGCATTCTGTTCTGGGGATTTGATCTTGCCGGGTTTGCAGGGCCGCTTCCGACGTTGGATCTCTATCGCCGTGCAACGATGCTGGCGTGTTTTACGCCAATTATGCAATGGCATTCTGAACCCGATGGCGGTCAGTTCAAAGAATTGATGCCAGGCGGCGAGGGAAACAATGAACGCAGCCCGTGGAATATGGCAGCAGTCTATAATTCTCCTGAATTCGTGACAGAGATGCGTTTTTGGCATTGGCTCAGAATGAATTTGCAGCCCTATTTGATGGCCACTGCATTCAGGTGCGCAGCAGAGAAAGTCCCAATGATGCGTCCGCTGGTGTACGAATGGCCGCGGGACAAAGCCGCTCGCCAAGTTGAGGACGAATTCCTTCTGGGGGATGCTATCCTTGTTGCACCGCTGTTGGAAGAAAACCAAACTGCAAGAGAAGTCTATCTGCCGGAGGGCGAATGGTACGCCTTTTTTACGGGAAAATGCTATCATGGCTGCCAGACAATTTCTACGACGGCAGATATGAAATTCCCTGTTTTTATCCGCGGCGGCTATGCAGTTCCTCTGCATGCTGATGGCATGGATTCACTTGGCAATCCAGTTTCTCAGAATCTTAATTCTAAACTGATTCTGCTTGTCGCTGGAGCGGCAGGCAAAAGTACTTTCACCACAAATAAGTCGGTTCTTACCTGCGAGTGGAAAAACGAAAAGGTCCGCGTGGAAGGAACTGGAGCAGAAACCGTTCAAATTCACCATTTTTGCTGACCGCAAGAGGCTTTAGCACACAGCAAGAGGCTGTTTATTTGCAGTCAAAAGGATTTGCCTATGAACGCTATTATTTTCGATTTAGATGGTGTTCTGTGCCATACAGATGAATATCACTATATGGCATGGAAAGCCATAGCTGATGAATTGCATATTCCTTTTAATAGAGAAGTCAATAACCAGCTGCGAGGCGTTTCGCGGATGGAGAGTCTCAAACTAATCCTGCGCAATTCACCAGTCTGTTATAGCGAGCAGGAAAAATTTCTGCTTGCGGAAAAGAAAAACAATATTTACAGAGAACTGCTACAAAATATAACTTCAAAGGATTTGGCAGATGGTGCGTGGGCAGTGCTGGAAAAGCTACATGCCGTCCATATCCCGATGGCTATCGGATCTTCAAGCAAGAATACGCCGCTTATTGTAGAAAAACTTGGAATTGGAAAATTCTTTGATGTTATTGTAGATGGAAATCAAATTTCACATTCAAAACCGGATCCGGAGGTCTTTTTGCTAGCGGCAGAAAAGCTGCACCAAAAGCCAAGTGATTGCCTTGTCGTTGAAGATGCAGAGGCAGGTGTGAAAGCCGCCCTCAATGGGGGCTTTCTGGTGGCTGGAATCGGGCCAGCAAAAGATTGCCCGAACGTCAATTATCCGCTTCTATCATTAAGTCAATTACTTGCAATAAAAGGCTGGCAGACTTGATAGAAAATCAATCAGGGAGGTTACGATGAAAAGAGTAGTATCATTACTTGTGGGACTCACATTGATTCTTTCTTTGGTGGCACCATCCGCTTTTGCATTGGATGGCGTTTGGCATGAACCCTATGGAAACAACTGCATTTATGATATTGGCGAAACAGAACGCACACCTCGCAATCCTGCAGAAGGTGAAAATGTTATAGTAAAAGGAACCACATGGCCGATTGAACCGGGACAGTCCGTATGGGCTACATATACTGTTAATGGTGAGCCCAGAACAGATAAGGGTGCGGAGTGGAAGTATAACAGCGGGAACAATACATATTGGGAAATCTCGCTGGGAAGCTTTGCAAAGGGCGATACAGTTGAGTACACTGTTTGGGCTGCAAAAGACGGCGCAGATTTCAAACAAGTGGGCCCATTTACGTTCCATGTAACAGGGTGGGAGCACGCAAAGCAAGTAGCTTTGAATGCGAACTTACAGGATCACATCGTCTTTGATGTTATTCCAGATCAGGGAACATTTTCCCCGAAACTGTCGCTTAGTTTTACAAATAGTAAAACCTTGCGATTCCAGCTTTCTCCGAAGGGAACAGGGACATTTGCTTCCGGCATTTCGGACTATGCACTGACCGAGACAGACGATACGGTTGTGATCACGACAGATTCTCTTCGGGTGACTGTAACGAAATCCCCCTATGGCATCGAAATTTATGATCTTATCAATAACCGTGAACTGTCTGGTAATGGAACGATTGGGAGTGAACTCTCTTGGCGCACAGATGGGAGCGATGTGATTGATAAAGTCCGAGACAGCTATACTTCTCCGGCAGATGAGCAATTTGCTGGCTTTGGCGAACGCTATAACGGCTTGAACAAGCGTGGACAGACTGTGGACACGTATGTTTACAACCAATACCAAAACCAGAATGAGAAAACGTATCTGGCTGTTCCGTACTTCTATTCTAGTCGCGGATATGGTCTGTATCTAAATAGCACATACTATTCTACATTCGATATGGCGAACAGCAATAGCTCCACTTATAGCTTCTGTACTGAAACGGATGGAACTTCAGATACGATGTTGGACTATTACATCATCGACGGAGAAACACCGGATGAAGTAATCAATTCTTATACTGATATTACAGGTAAACCGCAGGAACTTCCCAAATGGGCATTTGGCCTTTGGATGTCGGCCAATGAGTGGGATCGACAGAGTGAAGTCATCAATGCGATGAACAAGGCAAATGAAAATGATATTCCGGCAACAGTTGTCGTCCTTGAACAGTGGAGTGATGAAAATACATTTTACATTTGGAATGATGCAACCTACACACCGGTGTCCGGCAGTGCGGTTCTGACAAGTAAAGATTTTACATATGGCGAAAAATGGAGTGATCCGGCAGCAATGGCAAAAACGCTCCATGATAATGGAATGAAGCTGATTTTGTGGCAGGTTCCTGTTGAAAAATGGACAAGCTATAGCTATGAACAGAAAGACAACGACGAGGCCTATATGATTGAAAAGGGCTACGCTGTTGGCGATGGGAACGGCGGCCAGTACAGAATTCCGCAGAATGGCTGGTTTGGCAATAGCCTATTGTTGGATTTTACAAATGCTGATGCAACCAATTGGTGGATGTCTAAACGTGCATACCTATTCGATGACATTGGGATTGATGGCTTTAAAACTGATGGCGGCGAAATGGTCTGGGGAAAAAATACGACGTTCTCGAATGGAAAGACAGGACCTGAGATGCGAAACCTTTACCCGACAGAATATGTAAAGGCGTATAATGACTTTTCTAAGCAGAAAACGGGTACGGGTATGACATTTAGTCGCTCTGGAACGGCAGGCGCGCAGACTGCAGGAATTTATTGGTCTGGTGACCAGAGCTCTACCTTTGAGTCTTTCCGCCAGGCTGTAAGCGCTGGCTTGAATGCGGGTATATCTGGAATCCCCTATTGGAGTTGGGATATGGCGGGCTTTACCGGTGATTTCCCGAATGCAGAACTTTATAAGCGCAGCACAGAAATGGCAGCGTTCTGCCCGGTCATGCAATTCCATTCGGAAAAATCTGATCCGACTCCCAGCGAAGAGCGCTCTCCGTGGAATGTGCAGGAAAGAACTGGTGATACTACGATTGTTCCGGTATTCCGCAAATATGTAAATACCCGTACAAATTTGCTCCCCTATATCTATAGTGAATCGATTAAATCTTCTGCAACAGGTTCACCGATGATGCGTGCAATGTTCCTCGACTTTGCTGATGATGCCAATACCTATAATCTTGACCAGCAGTATATGTTTGGACATAGCCTTCTGGTGGCACCCGTGATGAACGAAGGTGAAACAGAAAAAGCTGTTTATTTGCCTGAAGGTGAATGGATTGATTTTTGGCATAATGCTCTGACTGCCGGTGGGGAGACAAAAACATACTATGCAGATGTTGATTCCATCCCTGTATATGTGAAGAATGGTAGCATTATCCCTATGAACCTGAACGCAAACTATGAATTGGGCGGTTCGATTGGTAACAATGTTGATAATTATACGAATCTCACATTCAGAGTATATCCGCAGGGGAACAGTAGCTATACGGTAAATAATAGTGACGGCACTTCAATGGAGATTCAAGCAATGGAAAACTTTGATCAGCACAAAGTTACCGTACAACTTCCTGCATATGATAGCCAGATTACAACGCAAATTTTCGGAAGCAGACCGAGTAGTGTTACTGCGAACGGAAACGAATTACAACAGGTTTCTTCTCTGGATGAATTTGTCGCCGGTACAGACTGCTTCTTCTACAATGCAAATGAGAAATTCACCTATGTGAAGTCGTCCGTGAAGGACGCGGTGGCCATTTGTGTTAATGGCATCTCCAAAGCACCTTTTGAAGCCGAACACGCAGCACTTACGGGCGTTTCAACAAATACGAATCACACTGGTTACTATGGAGAAGGCTTTGTTGAGCAATTCGCTGAGAATGGTGATGCGGTTGCGTTCACTGTATATGAGGACGCGGAGGCCGAAAAAAACGTAGTGATTCGCTATTCTGCTGGAACGGAAGACGCCCAAAGAAGTATTAGTGTTAATGGAGAAACAGTACGGATTTCTTTGCCCAAAACGCAGGACTGGGATACATGGTCAGAAATTAGTGTGCCTATTCATGTGGTTGCAGGTAGAAACACCATTAACGTTTGTTATAACGAAGGTGACTTCTCAGGCATCAATTTGGATTGCATTCGTATTGAGTAAAAAAGTATGTTAAATACAGAAGGAGGTAATCATGCGTTTCATAGAGAAAACTGCAGCGCTTTTGCTATCTGCTGCGCTAATGGCAACTAGTACCTTATGTGTGTTCCCAGTACATGTTTTCGCTGATGATAGCAGCGGTTTGGGCAATGTCCTTAGTGCAACGACAGATGGGCCGAAATTGATTCTTACAGTTGCATCGAAGTCTGGCAATCCGGATAAATTGACGATTGATGTATGTAAGGACAATATTCTGCGGGTAGACTATCAGCCGAATTCCGTTTCGGAAAGCCCTGATACACCGATGATCGATCCGAATTTGTCGTGGGATGCGGTTGATGCAACAATTGACACAGCGGCTGATCCTATTACTGTTACTACGGCAGATATGCGCATTGAAATTGCGAAAGAACCCTGCAGAATGACGGTACAGAAGGCAGATGGTACGACGCTGTTCTGGGAACCGAGTTCAGGTGGTGTTTTTGATGATGGCGTTCGTTTCGTTCGTGCATCGTCATCAAATTTGTATGGCATCCATAGCTATGACTGCTTTTCAAGCAATGGCGAACTGCTGAGAAATGATAATACGGATACTGCTACTGCAGGACAGCAGGGAAACTCTGGAGGTCCGTTTATGTGGTCTACGGCAGGCTATGGTGTGCTCATTGATTCAGATGGCGGTTATCCATATACTAACTCGACCGATAATAAGATGGAATTCTATTATGGTGAAATGCCTACAGAAGGGCGCCGCTATGAAAAGGATGATGTGGAGTATTATATTATCCTTGGTCAGCCCAAAGAGATTCTTGCGGGATATGCAAAGATTACAGGTACTTCTCCCATGATGCCGAAATGGTCTTTGGGATTTTCCAATTTCGAGTGGAACATCAATGAAGACGAACTAAACAACATGGTAGACACTTACCGCGCAAAAAATATCCCAATTGATGCGTATGCGCTCGACTATGATTGGAAAAAGTATGGCGAAGATAATTATGGTGAATTCGCATGGAACACCGATAATTTTCCGAGTGCGGCGTCAACGTCCTTGAAAAATGAAATGGACGAAAAAGGAATTAAACTTATTGGCATTACAAAGCCGCGCATTGTAACACAGCTATCTGATGGGACTGTGACGCAGCAAGGGAAATACGCACAGGAACACGATTTCTTCTATCCGGGGCACCAAGCATATACAGATTATTTCCTTCCGGTCACTGTCCGCAGCATTGACCCATATAAGGCCGATGAGCGTGCATGGTGGTGGCAACATTCTCAAGATGCCTTTGATAAGGGCATTGTTGGCTGGTGGAATGATGAAACGGATAAAGTTTCGTCGGGTGATGCACAATACTGGTTTGGAAATTTCTCTACGATGTTTATTTCGCAGGCCTTGTATGAAGGGCAGCGTAATTACACAGATGGAGGAACCCGAGTATGGCAAACTGCGAGAAATTACTATCCAGGTACACAGCGGTATGCCACAAGCATTTGGTCTGGTGATGTCGCAACACAGTTCTATAAAGGCGAACGTGTTGATTGGGCAGCGGGCCTTAATGAGCAGAAAGTTGCGATGCTCTCTACCATTAACAACGGCCAAATGAAGTGGGGCTCTGACGGTGGTGGTTTTAACCAGAATTCTGGGAACATTGAAAATCCGTCACCCGAACTGTACACGCGATGGCTTCAATTTGCTGCACTTACTCCTGTTGACCGTGTTCATGGTACAAATTATCAGCAGCGTCAGCCGTGGTATTTTGGATCGACTGCGGAAGAGAATGCGAAGACGGCAATCCGTATGAGATATTCCCTTATTCCGTATATGTATTCTTATGAGCATTCGGCGTATGAAACAGGGCTCGGATTGGTATATCCGCTTCTGTATGACTATCCGAATGATGAAAATCTAGCCAACTATTCTGATGCATGGATGTTTGGTGACTATCTGTTAGTAGCTCCAATTACAGAACGTGGTGCGAGTTGTAAGTGGATTTATCTTCCGGAAGGTCGCTGGATTGATTACAACCGCGGTACGGTGTATGAGGGTGGACAATATATTCCGTATTCTCTGAACAGCGAGACATGGACAGACATTCCTATGTTTGTAAAGGAAGGCGGCATTATCCCTACTCAGGATGTGGAGAACTACGTCGGAGAAAAGTCGGTTGAACATCTATATGTTGACGTTTTCCCCTCTAGTACGAGTACATCCTTTGAGTATTATGACGATGATGGGCAGTCCTACAACTATGAGAACGGACAATATTTGAAGCAGAGCATTACTCAATGCAAAACTGGGGATAGTACAACCATTACTGTCGGAAACCGGGAAGGCAAGTTTACCAATGATGTTAGTTGGATGTATTTTGCAATTCATGGTCAAGCTGGAGAGTCTGTTACGTATGAGGGTCAGGAACTTGCAAAATGCACAGACTACAATGAGCTCTTTGCGTCTGGTGCAGCGGCGTGGACCACAAGCGCTGATGTATATGGGAATGTTACCTATGTGAAAGTGCCGGCTGGATTAACGAATGAAACTTCCTTTAAAATTCAAGGAAATGGCGGAACTGGCAGTACCAGCCAGAAATATGAGGCAGAATATGCATCGCTGTCAGGAAAAACTACCGATGGAATGGCAGCAGTGAATGAGAATCATTCTGGGTATTCCGGAACGGGATTTGTTGACAAATTGGAAGCTGACGAAGCTGCAATCACATTTTATGTGAAAGTTCCTGATGCAGGATCCTACAGCCTGCCCATTCACTATTCCAACGGCGATACAACCCCAAAAACGCTATCGGTATATAGCAATGGCACGTACCAGAATCAGATTGGTTTTGAACCAACAGGAAGTTGGGATACATGGATGGATTCTACGGCCAATGTTGATTTGGCAGCTGGATTAAATGCCATCAAGCTCGAATACAATCAGGCCGCAGGGGATAGTGGATTTGTAAATGTTGATTATCTATCTGTTCCGTATGCACCGGATACGATTGTGGAAGAAGCTGAAAATGCTGCTCTGTGGGGAAGCGCGAAGACGAATCAAGACCATTGGTTCTACAGTGGAACGGGATTTGTGGATACATTGACGAATGTTGATGCACGAGTCACATTCGATGTGGAAATCCCCGCAACGGCCGATTATCCGGTTACGTTCCGATATGCAAATGGCAATCAGGAAACAAAAAATTTGAATCTCTATGTTAATGGAGCGTATGTAAAAACTATTGATTTTACAAGTGTAGGGGGAAACTGGAACGAGTGGCAAAATTATACTGAAAATCTTGCCTTGCAGAAAGGTCGGAACGAGATTTCTCTTCGGATGGATAATGGCAACACCGGATCCATCAATATAGACAAAGTGGAAATCAAAGTGAAGGATGGAGCCAGTCCCACAAAAAACCTCTTGGATAATGGAGACTTTGAACGGAATACATCGATGAATTCGAACTGGTACGAATGGTGTCCTGATGGTCAGAACTCTGCCTATGGTATAGATTCTGGATCTGGAACGAATCCACCGGAGTCCCCCATTGCAGGTGACAAACGAGCATATTTCTATTCTAGCGGTGCCTATGAGCAGAGTATTCACCAGAATGTTTCTGTGCCAAATGGAACTTACAATGTTGATGCATGGGTCAAAGTGTCTAACACCGCTCCAACGATAGGGCGCTTGGAGATTGTAGATTATGGTGGTGATGCGATTTATCAGGATATGCCGCAGACAGGAAGTGGTTGGCATCATGTGCAAGTTTCAAATATGCTTGTAACGAATGGAACAATCAATGTTGGATTCTATGTCAAATCTTCTGGCGGAACAACTGTACACATTGATGCAGTAAGACTGCTGAAGGTAAGTGACGCAGCGATTCAAAGTTCGGAATCGGATGTTGATGCAGAGGAACATGATATTCCAGTTACTATAGCATCCACGGAAGAACAAGAAACTGCCAGTGAAGAAACTTCTCCGGAAGAAAGTGTCCTGTATGAGGATAGCGAAAATGAGGAAGAAATTGCAACGCCCGAAAGCGCAGAGCCTGCAAGTGATTCTACAATTCCGCTAGAAGAATCTGAAGATGCGCAAGAGGTCGCATAGAAGATCCGGGTATTAATCGGCATTTATAAAAATAAACTTTTATAGCAATGGTGGCCGCTCATATGATGAGCGGCCACTTTTACTGAAAAAATAGTTTGATATTTACTCTTGATTGGAACTTATGGCGTTTACATCGTGCAGACTATTGGCAGTTATACAGGAAAAATGATAACAAAAATTGACGCCCTTACAAGTAACTATAGCTGGTAAGGCTGTGAAGTCCCAACAAAATCAAGTTAACCATCATATTTGTTTTCGCGTGCAATATCGCTTTTGAAGCGGATGCACCGCACATGACCGAGACGCTCCACAATGAAACAGTATGGACGGATGCCATCGTCGATTTCCAAAATCTCATAGGGCTGCAGCTGCATAGAAAGCAGCTCCGCCAAAGAGTGTCTCTTGGTTTGCTTTGCAAATTCCATCGCCGTATAAGGTGACTCTCCCTCATACCGCACTGCATAGCGGCTGGGGTATGGGAAAAACGAGATTCCGTTGGCCGCAAGCATACATTCGCCCTGTTCGATTTCCGGGGAACGAAAGTGATAAATCCGCAATGTGGGCGGCACACGCCGCTTAGGACACCATTTCGGCACATTGACCTTCGGATCATCGGACTTAAAAATAATGATCTTTTTGCCACCGGTGCAGTATTTTGTGTTCGGCTTCATGCGTCGGCCATGAATTGTCTTGGTTTCAGACCCGGCGTAGAGGTTACAGTCCGGGCAGTAGTAACATTTGAACTTGCGTACTTTTTCTTCGTACATAGGCTTTTTGCCTCCCTACAGTCTAAATCAAATTCTCAGTATACATATAAAAATTCCTCCAAACTCATCTGACCGTGAATGAAATCGTCTTCCATCCACCAGTGAAACACATCCTCCGCCGTAGTACCCATGTGCCAGCTTCCATCGAGCTTCCCGCGTCTGCACCGTTCTTTCAGCATTCGCTCAAATGCCATAAGATACAGCTTCTCATACTGCGGGTAGCGGGCAAACTCAAAATAGCGATGTTTCCCGGCCATCGGGCAACCAATACAGCCAACTCTTGAAAAGCCGCAGGAATACAGCGGATTCACAGGTATCCTTGCATCATGCAGAAAATTCCAGACTTCACGATTACTCCAATCCACAATGGGATTCACAAAGCGTTTCGCTGCCAGCCTGCAGGGGGCAAACAGCGCATCCAGACTTTCCTCGTTATTTCGGATATGTACTTCCTTATCGCGGTTGGAAACGTGCTTTTCAAAGATACCCCTGCGCTTGGAGCGGTTGACACTATCTGCCCAGCGCACCCCGGTGGCGAGAAAACGCCCTTTACCGTTCTGTTCTTTGAGGACAGCGCAGCAATACCGGGCCACGCGGGTTGGCGGCATCAGCTTGTGCGGGATCAGGTCCCACATACTCGTGCGCTTACCTTTATATAAAGGGTAGTTGATGCTGCACCGTATGCCACGGTTCTCCAGCTGCGAAAACTCACTCCGCACAAAATGGACGGTTTCCGGCGCGTCGGCCGTAGTATGCGCGTGCATAACCTCAAACGGTATCTCGGCGCGCAGGGCAAGCTCGGTCAAAACGCAACTGTCTTTTCCGTCTGAATAGGTGAGCAGCAGATGTGTTTTGTAATGTTTCAGCGACATTTCACTGGCAATCTTTAACCGTGCAATCGCACGCTGTTCCGGGTTGGCGTGGGTTGGAAGTGTAATAAAGCCCCATTCATTATTTGTCATAGGGGGATACCTCCAAAAGAAGCCGTGGCAGCAAAGTGCCGCCACGGCTATAATTAAATCATTCTGTGAACATTCAACCCTTTACGCACACGCGGCCAGCGTTTGTCGGCGCGGGTTGAGGACCGCGAGTACAAAAGGGCGGGGCTTGATGTAGTAGTGGGTGGTGGATGTCTCAAAGTGAATCTCCTGCGTTTCCGTCTCATGAATCTTCACCACAGGGGCCGTATGGTACATCTCGCCGCCTGTACTGAAGATGGCGGGTCTGCCCACCATCAATGCGGACATGAGTTTGCCGGTAATGTAAAGTTCCAGCTTCCGCTTTTTCATTCTGTCCTTGCCTCCTTTTAAGCATCTCGGCACAGCTCGACCACAATGAACCGTGCATTGTCCAGCAGCGTGTTTACATGGTACAGCGAGGTATTTTGCATCTGCGCAATCTCGTTCGTCTGGTAGCCCTTGGTACGCAGACGGATGATCTCCATCTGCTGGGGTGTTACCCGCTTGGCGAGGGCGTGCAGGAGCAGTGCCACTTCACTTTCACGCAGCGCTTCCTCATCAGTGACTGTCGGCGTAGAACGCCGGGTTAGATGCCCGGTGTAAGACTGCCGAGGGCGGACAAAACGGATGACGCGGAAACGGCGCTTGTCGGTGCGGTAGGTGTTGACAACTTCGCCCTCCATCGCACGCCATGCAACCGTGGCAAAGGAATAGCCTGCAAGGTTCGGGTCGGTCAGATACCGCTGCACGGCCCGCAGATAGCCGAAAATGACGATGTCATAATACTCGCTGGCGGGCAGATTCTTCTCGTGCAAAAACTTGTAGACAAGGTTGTGGTTTTTCTCGGCAAAAATGCGCTGGGTATCATTCAACGGAATATCGTGCATAAAGCACCTCCTTCATAAACTGTCACGCGGGCAGGGGCTGCGTGTCGCCGTTCACTGTAGCACCGATGCAGAAGCTGTCATCGGCAGCCGCAGGGGCAGCGGTGTAGCTCTCTACCTCGCAAAGACCATCATCCTGTTCACGTTTTGCTTCGATGCGCTGGCGGTTCATGCCGCGAATCTGCTCACGGAAGCTCAAGGCGTACTTGCGCACAGCAGCAAGCTGGTCACCGTGGAAGTCACCAAGCCGCTTGAACGTGGCAACGCTGTAATCCTTGCCCTCCGGGTTCGTCTGGCGTTTCAAGCCAATCTCCACAAGGCTGCCGTAGGTGGCGCGGTTTCGGAAAACAAAGCCCTGATTCAAAAACTCGCGGAACGGGCTGATGCTGGTGGGCGAGAGATTGATTGCCAGCGGCATAAACTCCCCGCTGCGCAGCAGATACAGCACCCGCATATTCTTGCAGGCTTTGCCGCGGCCGTTGCTGGCGCTGCCAAACTGGCTCAACGTACAGGTTGCACAAGTGCCACCGGGTTCACCGTAGCCCTGTTTGCCGTCCACCGAGGAGCAAAGCGGCGGTACATCGTCGTTGTACTCGTCACCCTCCGGCCAGTAGGCGCAGCTTGCATGGTTGTACAAAATCACCCCGGTGAGTGTGGGACAGTAATCCGGATGCTGCGGGTCGCCGGTAGGCAATTCAAACTGCAGCACGCCGCCTGCGGGAATCTTGATGCGGGGAAAGGACATCGTAAAGCCGTCCCTATCCTCGGCAAGTTCCTCACTGCTGAAATCGGCATCGCCCATTTCGGGCAACACAAAATCCAGCGGTTCGTTGGTGGTCATGGCGGTAGTGGCTGCGGCGTTAGCGTTCATCATAGACATAAAAGATCCTCCTGTGTGTAAGGGCAGTGTTAAGCGGCTGCCCGGTTGATTCTCGACCACTGCCGGGGCGGCATGGTCAAAATACTGTAACCAATACTTTCCAGTTCACTGGCGCGGTCATAGCTCTCCACATCCTGGCTGTGGCGAGTCACGGCGTTGGATAACCCGTACAGCGTCAGATCGTTGGATTCGATCAGCCGCTGCAATACGCCGGTGCTTTCGCTGTCGGTAATGTGGAACTCTTTGCTGGCAAGTTTGACGACGGCCGGCACATCATGGGTGTCCATCTGCGCGGCTTTTGCCTCCTGCATTTTGCCGACGACTTGTGCAAACCGCGCTTCTTCCACAGCGGCGCGCACGGTGTCCTGAATTTTCATAACAAAGGCTTTGTCCTCCGCGTCCAAGGTTGCTTGGGAGTAGACGCTGAAGTTCTCTTCGCTGTCGGTAACGCGCCCCACATGGTTGCGGCGGGCGGCTGCCTCATTCACGACCATACCGTTGCTGCACACCAGCCGATAGATCAGCGGCTGGATGCTGACGGAACCAAGTCCGACCTCGCTGTTGCTGACGATGATTCCGGCCTGCACGATGTCGCCGGGGGATACCTCCGCCTGCAAGCGGGGGTTCACGGCCTTGATGTACATACGACTTTCGGTGATTTGGCAGCTTTCAAAGCGGATGTCGGGCAGCCCGCCGAGAATCGGCAGCGTCACTCCGGCAATGTCGATATTGTCGATGCGGCGATAGCGATTGCTCAGGTACGCGCGAGCGGAGCCGTCCAAGGTACGCAGCATGCGCTGGCTGCTTTCCTGCTTGAACCATGTGTTGGCGTTGTAGGCCAGCAAGTCGGGACGTTCCTCCCGCATGCGGTCATAGTAGGCGGCGGGAATACGCAGGTAGGTGCCGATCTGCCGATGCGCGATGCCGGTGATGGTCATGGGCTCAATCAGCTCGGTGCCGCTGTCGTCTGACAGGTGCAGAAACATTTCTTTGCCGTAGGATTCCATCCGCAGGCGATTGGGGGCAATGAGGTAGTCCTCCTTGGACTCGCTCTGCCGCTTCACTTCGGTCAGCATCTGCTGTAAAGTTACACCGGATTTCATACGCGAAACCTCCCTTTACCACGAGAGAACCAGCTTGCCGGAAGTTTCCTCGGCGGCCAGCCCATCTCCTGCAAAGACCTGTTTCAACTTTTCCCAGCAGCCCACAGGCGGGAAACCGTGCAGTTCCGGGAGTACCGATGTGCTGCCGTCCACAAGCTGGATGTGACCGTCCTCCTGCACGGTCATCGAGTGATGCCCGCGGGAACTGAGGTCAGCTACGATGTTTTCCAGTGTTGTGCGACCCTCGGTTTCATACCAAATGCGCGGATCGGGCAGTGGGGGAGTCTCGGCGGGGATTCGCGGCTTTTCGGGTGCGTCTGCCGTGGGGTTCGGACGCAACGGCACGGCGTTGATTAACTCACACCGCAGATGCGCCTGCTTGTCCAGTACGACCTCGGCACTCTCAAAACCGTCTAATCCGTGAACACGGATCAGGCAGCGCCCACCCTCTTTAACGATAGCAAGCGGGTCCTTGGTGGCCCATTCCCATGTAATGTTGCTGCCCGCTGTGCGAAGCGCCGCAGTGATGCGCTGGTTTACATGGAGCAGCAGAATATCGCTGAGGGGTTCATCCTCGATGTCCGGCATCACAAACTTGGTGCGGCGGAGAGCCTTGGCGTTCTTCTTGGGGACTGCCGGGAGACTGCCCCGCAGATGGTGCAGCACATACAGCCCCCAGACGGAGCAGGCGACAAGCAGAAGCGGTAGCAGCAGTGCGCCGCGCACGAACGCGGCGATGGATACAATGATGCCCACGAAGATACTTGTGCCATTCCAGATGGCATTGTCAGATTTCATTGTCGATTACCGTCCTTTCACAAAAACAAAAAGGGCTGCATCAGGTGTCCATTCTGAACACTTGATGCAGCCCAAGGTGCGGCCACTGTTCGGCGGCCATGCGGGATGCGGATTGATTCTTGGTTCACTCCTTTCTGCCAATGGCAGGAAATATCTATATAAAAAAGTGCCGGCAGGGGAGACACCGCGCCAAATTCAGCGCAATGCCATCTGCTACCGGCACCGATTACAAAAATAACAGCGTATGCTTATATAGCATAAAAATCATTTACGAGGTTATTATAATACTATATCTTGTGGCTGTCAATACAAAAAGCAAATTACTTATATAGATGGCAATGTGGCAATCGGTAACGCCAAAACAAGGAGAAACAAGGAACTTTTTGCTAATTTGGACAGGTTCTTGCTTTTTACTACAAAAAACTTGTCACATGATACAATTGTGTTGAATGTCTGAATTTTATGTGGTAATCTAATGTCGTAAAAATGAAGCTGACAGAAATGGTATTCACTATTAAGTAATAAAGCGTCGGTGCACAGGCGCTTATATTTATTCCGAATATTAGCATTAACAAGATTGGAGAATCGAGATGAAAAAAATTATTAGTCTTGCAATTGCACTTCTTTCCTTATCAATTTTCTGCCTTTCGCCCTTTGCAGAGGGAACGCAATCCGCAATGGGGAATTCTCCTGGCCGTGCTTATGGAGTCGATATACCGGGCAGTGGGGAACCAGGGACATTTGGTGTCAGTCGGGTTTTGGCTGAGTGTAATGGTGGTCCTCACGATATGCTTGCACACGGATGGGGAGATATCTACGATGTGGATAAGGGAAAAACAATTGTCAGCAACGGTGCCTGCGCCCAGTGTACAAAGTGCAATCTCGTAATTGTAACCCAAGGTGAGCCTGGAACTGGGCAGGCATTGGGCTACTATACTACGTGGCAGGCAGGCGAACAGTTGTCCTCGTTTGTTACGCCGATAAGAACCAATAGCAAGTATATTATGTATACTAGTAGTTCGACCCTTCCGGGTATTCGCTTTAGATACGCTTGAAACAAATGCATATAGAGGCCAAAGGTGATGCAATATGGTTAGCCGCAAAAGAATGAGATTAATAATTGCGATACTTATTGTTACGGCATTGGCAGTTCTGGTGCTAGTCATGATGAACTTCAAAAATCGAGATGGTGCGATAAATGCAGCAGACGCGATGATTGAAGAACTTTTGAAATGTACAGCTGAAGATGCCGATACAATAGTGGAAACACTCAGGTTAAGTGTTGAAGATGATACCCAATTACGAGATCTCTTTACTGCGCGCTATGGCTCATTAGCAACGGACGAATGTATCTCAAACCTTATTAGCAATCGAGCAGTCCTTTACAGTGTTACGCTTGCCCAAAAGTATGAGTCAGACATTGATGTCTCTAATGTGAAGCTTAAGAAAACATCTGAAAGTTCAGAAGTATATGCTTTTTCGGCTGATTTGATTGCATTAAAAAGTAATGAGAATATTGCGCATGTAACCGGAACAATAGTAATGGAGAAAATGCCAACAGGGTGGATTGCAAAGCGAATCTCTTTAAATAATTAGGCAACTGTAATTATGTGATATCATTCGAGAAAACCTCTAAAGTTCACAAGGAAGAAATCCGACCATAGTAGCCCTAAGAAGCGGAAGATTTTTGCTTATGACAGCAAAAATCTTCCGCTTTCATTTTATCAGTTATCACATCAATAAGTATATATTATGCGCAATTTGCACGAATAATTAGCACAAGAATATTCCGACGAGGCTCTTTGTGAGTTCCAATGGTGTCTTGTGTTATCTGCTACTGCGGGCAAGATTAACTACAACCGCTTTCGAAAATGAAAAAAAATCTGCGTTTTTGAAAACGACTGCTTGCAAATACTATACGTACCTATTATAATAGAAGCAACAAGGCGGCTTCAAAACTTAAACATTTTTCATTTTTTGAAAGCGGTACACTATGAAAATTATTCCAAGAGACAAATATTTACAGCGAATCATCGAATTGAACGGCACCCCGGACATCAAAATTATCACCGGAATACGCCGATCCGGTAAGTCCAAATTGATGCAGGCCTATATTGAATACCTGAAAAGTCATGTCGATAACTGCAATATCATTTATATCGACTTTATGGACTTGGCCTTTGAAGAAATCAAGGAGTACCATGCACTGCACGCCTATGTGGAAGCACGGTATCAGGCAAATAAGACGAACTATCTTTTCGTGGACGAAGTGCAGATGTGCCCGCAATTTGAGTTGGCTATCAACAGTCTCTACGCCAAGGAAAAATATGATATCTACCTGACCGGTTCCAATGCTTTTTTGCTAAGTGCGGATTTGGCTACACTTTTTACAGGGCGCTATATTGAAATCCATGTTTTCCCATTCAGCTTTTCGGAGTACTGCCGATATTACGAAGAAACAAAGGATATAGACCAACTGTTTGAGGATTACACCATAAAGGGTGGTCTGGCCGGCTCCTATGCGTACAAAACGGAGAAAGACCGAATCAATTACATCAAGGAAGTTTACGAAACAATCGTTACAAGGGACCTCGTGCAGAAATACGCACTGCCGGACACCTTAGTGCTGCAGCGGCTGAGTGAGTTCCTTATGGACAACGTCAGCAACCTTACTTCACCCAACAAGGTCAGCCAGCTGTTGACAGCCAATAACACCCAGACAAATCATGTGACGATTGGAAAGTATATCAAGTATTTGTGCAATGCCTTTGTCTTTTACGACGTCAAGCGCTATGACATCCGGGGCAGAAAATATCTGGAAAGCTCGGAAAAGTTTTATCTGTGTGACACAGGTATCCGTTATGCCATTCTGGGTAGCCGGAATATGGATTACGGCAGGATGTATGAAAACATGGTCTGTATTGAACTTTTACGCCGTGGGTATGATGTGTATGTCGGAAAGCTGTACCAGAAAGAAATCGACTTCGTTGTACAAAAGGGTGACGAAAAAATTTATATTCAGGTAAGCGACAATATTACAGCGTCGGACACCTTCGAGCGCGAATGCCGTCCTCTTTTGCAAATCCGGGATGCATACCCCAAAATGATTCTTGCCAGAACCAGACACCCCAAATATAGCTACGAGGGAATCGACATTTACGATGTTGCCGATTGGTTATTGCAGGAATGACCTCTATACCACACATAGTATGGCACAGCCGATAGATTCGCCGGCTGTGCCTTTTGTGTGCCTAAACGATGAACATATTACTGTATATCAATGCGAATAAGGCGTTAGTAAGTATCAATCATAATCTGCTGCCGCAAGTAGAGGTTTGCTACTGCCGTGATGACCTCGCGGCTGCAACGGTACTCCCGAACAGCCTGAGCGAAGTTATCGCAGTTCAGGTCGTTGTCATCGTACAGCTTATCCAGCACATCGTAGCCGTCCTTCAGGCGACGGATGTCCATCTCAATACTCTTAATAATTTCCGCACAGGAGAGGGGAGTCTGCCGGGCAAGGCGAATGACCTTTTTCTCGCAGGAACTGCGGGCATCTACATGGAACAGGCGGCGAGTGATTTTCCATGAGATGCCCTCCAAAAACGTCAGTTTCAGGAACGACAGCACCCGCAGCGGCCATGCCGCGCCGATGGGAACAATGAATCGGCAGGCAAGCAAATCATACAGCGCATCATACTCGGTATCACCGGTGCCTGCAACAATAAGCCCGCGAACCAGCAAGCGCTGCACGCAGTCCTGCCAGCCGCGGTGGATGGTGACGTTGGTATTGTTCGCCATCTTTTCGTAGTAGCTGCCGATTTCTTCTTCCCGCAGGATGCGCCAGTTGAGGATGGACCAGAGCATAAACTCCTGCACATCGACTTCGTATTCTTTCTCGCAGACGATGATGACCGGGCGGGTACCTTCTTCGGTGCAGCAGCGGATATAGCGGCCATTGGCAGTGTAAAGCATTTTCATAAAGGTTCCTCCAAATTTCAATTTTCGTGTAGAGATGAGAGAAAAAATTCGTTGTTTCGCAGTTTGCGGACGGCACGGCTGATCCACGCCGAAACGTGGTTGGGCGGGACACTCATGCGGACGGCAACTGCGGTAAGCGGTATGCCGGAGACTTGCAACGCCAGCGCATGGATGCCCTTGCGGGTCACGCCGCTGTATTGAGATTCTGCAGCGACAAGCAGCAGGGGAGTCTCACACTTTGTATGACTTGAGATCGCGTTTTGAACTTCCAAGGCAGTAAGTACAGCGGGCTCCAAATCACCAAGCAAAACAGTGTGCTGATACTTACTCAAAACATTGCGGCAATAGCCGATAAGGCCATTCTGTACGACCCGCCGGGCATAGGATGCAAAGCTGCCACGCGCTGGGTCGAAGGTCAGTGCTGCATTGCAGAGCCAGACACAGCCCTCTTGATACAAGTCCTCATAGCCAAGGCCTGCAACGCAGGAATTTGCCCGGACATCAAACCGCAGGACACGCTCCACAACAGCTAAATTTTCTTCCACCAACTGACGTTGGGCGGCGGTAAGCCGTTTTACGCATTTCATAGCCATCACCTCGCAGTCGCATTCTCGCAGATGCGGATGATTTGCTCGCAGCGGTAGCCGCCACACTTGGCAATATGTACCTGATCTCCGGGCAGACCCATCTGCATTTGCAGCCAGCGGTAACTCTGGTCGCGGCTCATACCAAGCTGAGCCTGTACACTGTGCAGTGCATGGTGGGCAAGAATACGTTTGTGCCGCAAATCTCCGTTGGCAAGGGTGCCGAGGGGCTGCTTTGTGCGGCGGTCTGCCGTGACATAAGCATCACAGGCGGGCCAGCGGCGGCAGACGTACAGATACGTTCCGGCGGAAATATCGGACAGACCATGAATCGCGCTTGCCGGGCGCAGCGTGGCAAGAGAGCCGCAGTAGGGACAATGGATACGAGTTTGTTTCATAGAATTTCACCTCCAATTTGTTGCAAAATAGGCCGAAAAAACCTATTTGCCCTTATTACTGTCATCTCGAACGCGAAAATTAAAAAAATTCGGCCACTTTTTCAAATTTTACAATTTGTTCACATCTTCGTGGCGTTACGCCAGCATCGGACGAAATCCGCTGTTGACCGACTTTCGCACATCCAGCATGGTTCTGCCGTTTAGCGTGACAGGCGCATTGAACAGCATTGTCAGAAGATATTTCTTGAGATTTTTGACGTCTGTGCGCAGATTGCGCAGGCCGTCAAGGACAAAGCGGATATGCTCGCTTGTCAGCTGTAACAGGCGTTCCCGCACCAAGGCCATCGGAAAGAGGTTATTCCCTAGCCGAAGTACAGAGCTGCGAAGCTGGATCGTTTCCACGACCAGTTCGTAGATCTCCTGCATCACAGGGGCGCTCTCCGGCTGATTGTGGCAAAGCAGGTCCAGTTCGATGTTGTCGCGGACTTTTGTCCGCACGGACTCGCCCCCGGATAAGATTGGATCAGTATTTTGTTTCTCTTTATTTTGTATTTCTTTATTTAATTGCATGGGATTTCCCAGTGCAGCAGAATCCGATGCAAGGGGTTCCAGCATAGGCGGCACGGATTCAGCACTGCCGCCGGAGCCGGACGAGGGCGTTTGCGGATACTCGTAAACATAGTAGTCGCAGCCCCTCAGACAGCCGCGTTCATCCCGGACGCGGGTGCGCACCACGTACCCGGCATCCTCCAGTTCCCAAATTGCAGTGCGGATGGCGTCCACGCTCTCCTTGTTGATGGCAGCCAGGCCTTTGAGGGTGTAATCCCAGTCGTCTGGCAGGGAAAGCATCTGCGACAGCAGGCCCTTGGCCTTCAGAGACAGATTTTTATTGCGAAGATGATGATTGCTCATAACGGTATAGTCCTTAATGCGCTCTACGCGAAAAACAGCCATTTTACGAATCCTTTCATGTAAGAAGATGGGCAGCCGCCGGGGCTGCCCACGGTTCATCGGTTACAGATTCTGACGGATAATGCGGGTGATGATGCCCACCGCAATGCTGCGCTCCTCGTCCAGCTTCGTCACCACAAAGCTGACATCGTCCTTTTTGCCGGGCGTGCGGCGGTCATAGCAGGAGTGAGCCACAGCGTTCACCCCGTTGGAAAGCCGCACATAGACGATGCCCTTATGTACATCGGTGACGCGGCCAGCGTATTTACTCTGCACGCGGCAGCGCTTCAGGGCCTCGCGGCTGGTGTTCTCTGTGACGCTCTTTACATCGGCATGGACGGACAATTCCTCCTGCGAGGTTTTGTTCACCTCGGTCACGCGGACAAGAATTTGGTCGCCTACAGCAAAACGGTCATGGGCATCACCAATCCAATCCCATGCCAGATCCCGCGCCATGATGGAACACTCCACGCCAAAAATCTCCACGCGGATGGACTTGTCGGCAACAGCAATGACGCGAGCCTGTACCACGCGCCCCTCCCGGACGCGGTACTCACCGTTGGCATCTGAGCTGAAATAGAAAAGCTGGCGTTTGCGCATCATGGCTTCGCGGCGGCTGGCGACCACACTGCGGCTCTTGGAGTCAATGCCGAGAATAACAAAGTCGATTTCTGCGCCCAGCATGTTGCCCAGCAGTTTCATCTGGCGGACAGCCATGCTGTCGGCATTGTTGGCCGCACTGGGAGCAATCATCATTTCTTTGAGGGGGATGACAATGCGGAAGCCGTTGTAGTCCACGACTGCAATCGTCTTGCCGCTGTCGGTCTGCTCGATGCCTCCCAGCGGTGCGGAGAGGATGCGCCGTGTGCGGTAGGCGTTGTGGATCTCGTGCCAGGCAGCAGCTTCGCGGGCATCCGCGGTTTCGATTTCGTCACCGCTTTCAATAGTCAGCACCGGAGCATCTGCTTTGCGTCTGCGGCGGGGCGGGGGAGTCTCGGCAGGCTTTTCTTCTTCGACAGGGGCAGGAATGGGTGCATCTTCAAACTCCACAGGTTCGGGGATGGGCAGGTCAGGGGTAAAAATATCATTGTTCATTTCCATGGGAAACCTCCTATTCAGTTTCAGGTTTTGTTATGATGGATTCTTTGTCGGTGGCAACCACCGTTTTTGATTTGGCAGGACGGCCACGGCGCTTAGGCGGTGCCTTGGGGGATGCTTTAGCTGTTTCCTCCGGGAAAATTTTGAGCGTTTCCGGTAAGGCTTTCCGCCACTCCGGGATATGGGCGGACGCTTTGCATTCCCGCAGCTGCTTATAAGCAGGATGCAGGGAGTAGTCCATTTTGTAGACTTTCAGAACTTTATGGCCGCGCAGAATCACCAGTGCTTCATCTACCGGCAGGCGCAGCACTTCGTCCGGGGTCAGCACTGGCCGCTTGCCGACACCGCTGCTTTCGTGGTACTGCGGCGTATAGTCGGAGACGCGCAGGGTGCTTAGTGCCTTGGAAGTGCTGGACACCGCCACACTGGCGATGCCGGTGCGCTGGGAGACGTACTCGGCGGTCAACTGGTCTGTGCAACCGAGAAAAAGCTGCACATCGCAGTTGCCCAAAATTTCCTGCCACTGGTTCTGCGGATAGCGGTTTTGCAGGCCGGCAAGATTCTGGAATACGCAGGACATAGAGATATTGCGGGAGCGGATAACGCTGATGCGCCGGGATAATTCAGAAATCGTACCGCAGGCGGTCAGCTCCTCGCCCAGCACATGGACCGGCACAGGAAGCCGCCCACCGGGGCAATTGGCATCGGCATAGCGCACGAGTTTGATAAAGGCAAAGGACAGAAACAGCGATGCCAGAAAATCAAAGGTACTGTCCTGATCGCTGGTGACGAGGTAATACGTACAAGGCTGTTGTCCCGGCAGTTCAAGGCTGATTTCGTCATAGGCAGTGATTTTCTTGATAAGCTCCGATTGGAACACCTGCAACCGGCTGCCCAGCCCGCTGATAACACCACTGCGCACCGAATCCGAAGCCCGCTGGTACAGGCTGTACGGCGCTTTGGCGGGGTGGGTCAGCGGCAGGACATCAAACAGGCTGTCCAACTGACTTTCGCTGCATTGCGTGATAAGGTTGTACACCTCACCGATGTTCCGCTGTTCCGGCGGGTAAGTGAGGTCAACGTACAAGACCAGTGCTTTCAGCAGATTCATCTCTCCTGAGTCCCAGAAACGGTCACTTTTCCCGGTGCCGTTGGTGTTTTTAATGATGACATCCACGAAAAGCTGCGCCATCAGTTCCTGCCCCTCAATTTCTTTCAGGCAGTTCCACGAGTCGGAGTTCTCGGGGCTGACAAGGTTGAACACCCTCACAGTGTACCCCAAATCCCGCATATATTCGCTGGATTTTTCGTAGAGTTCGGATTTGGGGTCACAGATAATCAGCGACTCACCGCGAGCGGCGCTTTGCAGGATACAATTCATGCAGAACGAGCGAGTTTTCATCGAGCCGCTGGCACCGTAGACGGCGAGATTGCCGTTCATGCGTGTTTTCTCCGGGATGCAGAGATATTTTCCATTCAGCATCCCCAACACAGTGCCTGTGTGCTGAGACAAATCGGAAACCATATCCAGCACAGCGGGAACTTCTCGCGGCTGCATCCAGCCGGATGTGCCGTAAGTACCTTTTGCAGAGAAATCGAAGTTGCGCTCGGAGTCCGTTAAGGTATCTTGACTGAACAGCTTTCGATACAGGAAAATCGCGGTGACTGCTGCTGCGCAGCCTGCCATACAGTAAAGGCTGTACGGAAACCACAAAATACCTTTGAGGCAAGCCAGCGGCGTCAAAGAGGAAAAAGGCGGGGAAGTGCCGCCCAGCATACCGCCGTTTTTCTGCCAAACAGCATAGTTGCCGATAAACTGCGTTACATAGCCGCAGGCATAGAGCAACAGTGCGACTGCCAACAGAATCTGTAATCTTTTTGAGGGACGTTTCATGGTGAAGTCAGAAACCTCCTCTCGAACTCAGCAAAGTCGATGGTCTGCACCTCGACCCTGTCACCGCAGAGAGACCGCAGCGCGTCTGCCTGGAAATCAAAGCAGAGGATGGCACCCTTCATTTGCAGCAGTTCCAAGGCAGACAGGAATCGGAACAGACGCGGCAGATCTGGCAGATAGCAGAATAGAATTGGCGCGCCTGCATCTGTGCGAGCATCGTTCTCGATGAAAGCATTACGACAAGGCGGCTGTAGCTCTTGCAGCAGCATGGCGTTTAACTGCCCGATAATCTCCGGGTGACAAAGCAGCCACAGCAACGTCTCGCCGTTGTAGTCATTGGTGAGAAAGTAGAAATGTTCGTAGCCCTCGCCAAAAAGGAAGTGTTCTTTCTTGTAGGTCTTTGCATCTTCCAGCAGAGTAGTCATCACCGTCCACTGATTGGACAGCAGAATGCCATCAGGCGTGTGACTTGCGCCAGTCCGCGTACAGCGGATATTTTGCAGCATGATTTTTCCCCGCTGTTCGATTTGCGTGTCAAAGGTCGGAACAGCATCCATGCCGTTGAACACAGCAAAGGTGTGGGATGGGGTCAGCAGCGAGCCTACCATGCGGGAGCCGTGAACCTTTATCATTTCAAGACCCAGTTCTTTCATCTCGCGGGAATCATAAAAAGCGGGTGATTCAATGCGGCAAGGACTGCTGCCACCAGGCACAAATACAGGCGGCTTTTCATCTCGATAAATCGCCGTGCCTGCATTCAACATCGTAACATAGGTTTGCGCGATACGATGCAGCCGCAGACGCCGGGCAAGGGACGACTTGATGGAGTTGGTGTCGGTGCGGCCTGACAGATAGAACTGAAATCGTTCTGGCACTCGCTCCCGCAAAAGATGTTTGCCACGGATACCGAGCCGATAGCCGCGAAGATGATCTTTGGAGAAGATGCGCAGGAGCTTGTCGTGTGTCAGGCTCGTCACCACTTTTTTGCGGTAACTTTTGCTTGAGGTAAGGCGGTCAGCACACACACAAGGCAACTCACCGCAGATGGCAGTGAGCGCCAAAAGTTCATAATAGAGGCTGTCTTGCGCGGGCAGGACAGGAAAAGCAGAAAAAATAGAAATCACCTCGGAATTTAACCGTGCCTTCTTTGACTCCGGCGAAAGTTACCGCTGATTTGTGTATAAAACGGCTTGCAGCAATGCTGAAAAGTCACTTTCAAGCACAGGTATCTGATTTTTACGAATTTTACGGGAAAAGTGGAGGTCTGTTTTCAGCCGTTTCGGGAGCGTTTAGCCATGCCGAAAAGCAGTTTTTTGGCATCACGGTTATCACGGTAGAGGACGAATATCCAAACCGGGTCGTCTGGAAAGAATCGCACAGCGCCGCGGTGTCGTCCGTCAGGCAGAACGTGGCAATGACATCTATGACGGCTTTCAACTCTAAATTGTCATAATCCCGGACCGCCTTGATTGGGAGGTTGTGGTCGTAGATATGTTCCACGCAAATCACGCAGTCGGAGAAGTGGGGAAGCGGCCCGCTTTGCACCAGTGCCGCCTGAAGCGGCAGCAAAAGAAACTTACAGCCATCGCGCTTCTTTTTATCCGGCAGCAGCGCGGGGAGCAGCACACGCAAGTAGTTGGTATCTGCCCACACGCGGATGCCCTGTACTTCGGCTGCCTTGGGGTAGTAATAGATTGGCGGCTCGTTTGATACGGAGAAGAACATATTGCGCAGATGCGCCGTGCTTTTCTCGCTGAGAAGTGCCGCACTCTCGGCAGTTTTGGCAAACTGCATCGGGTCGGGCACAGGCAGCAGATGCTCCATTTCGTACAGCTTTTTGTGAATGTCGATGAGTCCGCGCTGCTCCAAGCGGATACGATTCAAAAGTACGTCAGGATTCAAGCTCGGCCTCCTTTTTGTAGTAGCTGACGGTGCCGTCTTCGGCTACCGTGCAGAATCCGGCCGCCTGCGGAATATCCAGCAACTCAATCTGGGCAGCATCATCGACCACCACAATGCGTTTGCCTGCATCTTTTTGTGGCTGTCGCAGAAGCTGGCAAATCATAGTCTCCTTGCCCTGCGGGATAGGCACGATCTCATACAGTTCTCCATTTGCAAAACAGAGGATAGCTGCCGGAAATTCTCCAACGGTGTGGTATTCCACCTGATCTATGAAGTCGAGCAGGACCCAAACACAGCGGGATAAGTCCTTGACTGCGTTGCTTTGCACTTCTCTATTTGCGTAGTAGCGGTCATTCCCGGCGCAAAAGATACGGCCCTCTTTCAGCATATGGGCAAGCAAAGTTTTTGCCGTCGCTTCCTTTTCGGGGAAGAATCGGCAAAGCTGTTCTTCGGTCAGACCGGGGTACAGCGAAATGTTATGCAGCATTTCAGCGGCTTCCCGCTGATAGATCGCTGCGCGGTTTTTCAATAAAATCACCATCCTTATTGCGCATTAAGGACGCATAAAGACGTATTAGGTACTGTCGGCAGCATAGCCACAGGCCGCTAATACGCAATCAATACGCCCTACTGCGTATTAAACTTTTTATTGCGTAATCATTGCGTCAAGGCGGACGTATTACGGTCATCTGCAAAGCCTCCCAAATCAGAAATTGCCCAAAACAAAAAGAGCCGTGCCTGAAAAAGTCAGGTACGACTCTGGGTGAAAATGTCCAACCTTTTTGGCTGAACCCTATTTTGAACATACTAATTGTAACACGCGGGATTATACACGTATATACAAGCGCAATGCGGATGTTGTGCAGATGTGATGCAAGTGCAGCAAAAAACTTTCGGGGCAGTGCATCCGGCACAATCTTGATTCTTTGGTGTGCAGGCATTATAATGCAAAGGAAAGGAATCGTCATTTTTATGGATAACCAATTATTGCAGATACAAAACAGAACCTGCCGCATCTACGGCACTGCCAGCGCCGAATACCTGCTGCTACAAATGGTGGATGAACATGACCTTGCAGGGATGGAACGAGAAGTTGAAGCCATACATCGGCAAACCACACAACCATTTTTGCTGGCCGCTGTCCAAGTCAAGGATTGGAACGACGATTTGTCGCCTTGGCCTGCACCGCCCGTATGGGGCAAGCAGGGCTTTGGCGGCAGGGCAGGGGATACGCTTGCATGGCTGGCGCAGGCTGTGCCGAGCATCTGCCGGCAGTATTCTATAAAGGAAGACTGCAAAGTTGTTTTGGGCGGCTACTCGCTGGCAGGGCTGTTTGCATTGTGGACAGCAACGCAGAACGATGCGCTGTATGGCGTAGCCGCCGCTTCGCCGTCCGTGTGGTTTCCCGGTTGGCAGGAGCATGAGGCGGCACGCCCTATTCAGACGCAGCGCGTTTACCTCAGCCTTGGTGACCGCGAGGAGCACACCAAAAACCAGACTATGGCATCAGTAGGTGACAACATCCGCGCCCTGCACAGCGCCCTGACCCGGCACGGCACAGCCTGCACGCTGGAATGGAACACAGGCGACCACTTCAAAGATGTCGACCTGCGGACGGCAAGGGCATTTGCTTGGGTTATGGAAGGAAAACAGTAAAGTGACAATTCTGATAGATGCCGACGGCTGCCCGGTGGTAGATTTGACCGTACAAACAGCCACAAAATATAAAGTGCCCGTTCTGATTCTATGCGACACCGCCCACCAAATCCAACGCGATGGTGCGCAGACATTGACCTTTGACAAAGGGCCCGACAGCGTAGATTTTGCGCTAGTAAACCGCGTACATCCCGGTGACCTTGTAATCACGCAGGACTACGGACTGGCAAGTATGTGTCTGGCGCGCCGCGCTCGCGTGCTGAACCAAAACGGCTTAGAGTATACGCCCGAAAATATAGACGGCCTGCTGTTCCGCCGCCACGAAAACAAAAAGCTCCTCCTTGCCGGAAAGTACCCTAAAGGAACACCCAAGCGAACGAAGGAGCAGGACATAACATATAGAAACGCCTTAGGAAGAATTTTGCAGACTGTGTAAAATTCTTCCTAAGGCGTCTGAAAATGGTGGAAATGTTATTACAAATGAATTTGGTTCTTAATACAAGCGACCGTAAACCTACATCTACCCCCGTCAGCTCTTATTTTATGCCAAACGGGAACAACGCTCTTTTTCTCTTGCATAAGTTTATACATCGTTTGGCGTAAGATTGGCGTATGGCATGATTTCAGTTAGAAACCCGCCAAAAGAAAAAGTCTGAAATTTCTCGTATCATCAAGAAATCCCAGGCTTTTTTGTGCTCAAATTGACAATTTACTGTTCAATCGGCTTCATCGTGGGGAACAGCAGAACATCGCGGATCGAAGCGCTGTCGGTCAGCAGCATGACCAGGCGGTCGACACCGAAGCCGAGACCACCCGTCGGGGGCAGACCATACTCCAGCGCGTTGACATAATCATAATCGACCTGTGCCCGGCACTCCGGCTCGATGGCCTTGCGCTCGGCGACCTGACGCTCAAAACGGGCCTTCTGGTCGATGGGGTCGTTCAGCTCGCTGAACGCATTGCCGTACTCGGTGCAGTCGATGAAGTACTCAAACCGCTCGGTGAAGGCCGGATCATTGGGCTTGCGCTTGGCAAGCGGGCTGATCTCAACGGGGTAATCATAGATGAAGGTAGGCTGGATCAGCTTATCCTCAACAAAGGCGTCAAAGAACTCTGCGAGGATTGCACCCTTGGTCGGGACCTCGGGCAGCTCAACATGATGCTCCTTGGCGGCGGCAATGGCGTCCTCATCGGTTTTCCAGTCGTTGAAATCAACGCCGGAGTACTTTTTGACCGCCTCAACCATTGTCAGACGCTCCCAGTGGCCCATGTCGATCTGCTTGCCCTGATACGTGATCTCCAAGCTGCCGCAGACCTTGAGGGCCAGGCGCTTGTACATTTCCTCAACCAGATCCATCATGCCGTGAAAGTCAGTGAAGGCCTGATACAGCTCGATGGTCGTGAACTCAGGGTTGTGTTTGGGGTCCATACCCTCATTACGGAAGATGCGGCCGACCTCATACACGCGGTCCATGCCGCCCACGATCAGGCGCTTGAGATACAGCTCGGTCTCAATGCGCAGAACCATGTCCATGTTCAGGGTGTTGTGGTGGGTGTAGAAGGGGCGGGCAGAGGCACCGATCTCGAAGGGGGTCAGGATGGGGGTATCCACCTCCAAGAAGCCCTTCTCGTCCAGATAAGCGCGGATCTCCTTCAGGATCTGGCTGCGCTTGACGAAGGTGTCCTTGACCTCGGGGTTGACGATCAGGTCAACATAGCGCTGGCGGTAGCGCGCCTCACGGTCGGTCAGACCGTGGAACTTCTCGGGCAGGGGCAGCAGGCTCTTGGAGAGCAGCGTCAGCTCGGTGATGCGCACCGAAATCTCGCCCATCTTGGTGCGGAAAACCTCGCCCTTGACGCCGATGATGTCACCGATGTCGAGCTTTTTGAAGGCGGCGTAGGCTTCCTCGCCCAGCAGGTCACGCTTGACAAAGATCTGGATGTCACCCTTCTGGTCGCGCAAATGGGCAAAGCTGGCCTTGCCCATAATGCGCTTGGACATCATACGGCCGGCCAGAGAGACGATCTTACCGGTCTCCGCCTCGGCAGGCAGCTCGGCAAATTCCTGTTTGAGGTCGGCCGAGTACGCGTCCTGCGCATATTTGGTGATTTCAAAGGGGTTGTGACCGGCTTCGCACAGGTCAGCCAGCTTCTGGCGGCGCACAGCGGCCTGCTGGGAGAGCTCCTGCTCGGTCTGGGGCTTATTCTGCTCCATGAGAGATCGTCCTTTCGTGATTATTTGTTCTATTGAGCTTGCCCTTTGCGGGAAGAGCGTAGGGGCAAATGTCCGCATCCGCCCGCGGGCGCTCTATTATTTTCTTACTTCGAGCGGCTTACTTCGAGCAGCGTGTAGGTGATGATGTTGCCGTTGGGCAGGGTGACATCAAAATGGTCGCCGACCTTGCAGCCGATCAGGGCTGCGCCGACGGGGCTCTCGTCGCTGATGCGGTTCAGGTCCATATCGGCCTCGGTGGAGCCGGTCAGGTCGTACTCCTCGGCGTCCTCAGGATCATCACCCTCGGCCAGAATCTTGACATGCATACCGATGGAGGCGGTGTCGTTGGACAGCTCGCTCTCGTCCATGATGCGTGCCAGCTTGAGGGTGGCCTCCAGATCGGCGATGCGGGCCTCCACAGAAGCCTGCTCCTCCTTGGCGGCATCATACTCGGCGTTCTCGCTCAGGTCACCATAGCCGCGGGCAACCTTGATCTTGTCGGCAACTTCCTTACGCTTGACGGTGCGCAGGTTTTCCAGTTCCTGCTCCAGTTTATTATAGCCCTCGCGGGTAACGACAACTTCTTTAGCCATAGCAGTGTCTCCTAACGTAAAATGGATAGTAAAAGTTGTGCGGCACCAACTGGGGAGCCGCACTAACTTACATATTATAATGGTTCAAGCGGGATTTGTCAAGACACAGCGTTATTTATCCAGCTGCAGCAGGCCAACCTTGCGGTAGACCTTGCTGACCGTGCGGTTGGCAAGGCGGGCTGCGCGCTCGGCGCCGTCCTTCAGCACGCCGTCCACATAGGCCTTGTCGGCCAGAATCTTGCCGTACTCTGCCTGCACGGGGGCCAGCGCATCGGCCGTGACCTCGGCAACGGCCATCTTGAAGTCCCCGTAGCCCTTGCCCTCAAACTCGGCGGCGATCTCATCGTTGGACTTGCCGGTGAAGGTGCTGTAAATGCACATCAGGTTGGATACGCCGGGCTTTGCCTCGCGGTCAAAGCGCACCACACCGTCGGAGTCCGTCACGGCGCGCTTGAACTTGCGCACGATGGTGTCCTTGTCATCGGTCATCAGGATAAAGCTGTTGACATTTGTGTCAGATTTGCTCATCTTTTTGGTCGGCTCGGCCAAAGACATGATCTTAGCGCCGCTGGCGGGGACATAGCCCTCCGGCAGGGTGAAGGTGTCGCCGTAGATGCCGTTGAAGCGGCCTGCGATGTCGCGGGCAATCTCAAGATGCTGGGTCTGATCCTGCCCGACCGGGACGAGATCGGCGTTGTAGATCAGGATGTCGGCTGCCATCAGCACCGGGTAGGTGAACAGGCCGCCGTTGACATTATCGGGGTGCTTGGCGCTCTTGTCCTTGAACTGGGTCATGCGGGACAGCTCGCCAAACTGGGTGTTGCAGGCCAGCACCCAGGACAGCTGGGTGTGCGCGGGCACATGGCTCTGCACAAAAAGCACATGGTTTTTCGGGTCGATGCCGACCGCCAGCAGCAGGGCGGACAACTCACGGGTGCGGCGGCGCAGTTCGGCCGGGACCTGACGCACAGTCAGGCTGTGCAGGTCTGCCACCATATACAGACACTCATAATCAGACTGCAAAAGGGCCCAGTTGCGCACCGCGCCGATATAATTGCCCAGCGTGGGCGTGCCGGTGGGCTGGATGCCCGAGAGGATGCGTTTGCGTTTTTCTTCTGCCATAGTTATATCTCCCTTACAAACCGCACCGCCTCCGCATAAAAATTCGCGCAGAGGCAGACAAGTTCGGCGTTTTCGTGTATACTAATAAATATAGTGAAACAGGGGCCGTTTGTCAATGTTTTATGCCCCCGAAAATTGCAGCATTATAAAGGAAACTCTGCTATGATCAAAATACTTTTCGTGTGCCATGGTAATATCTGCCGCAGCCCGATGGCGGAATTTGTGATGAAGGACCTTGCGGCGAAGGCTGGGGCAGGGGACTGCTTTATGGCCGCATCTGCTGCGACCAGCACCGAGGAAATCGGCAACCCGGTCTATCCGCCGGCGCGGCGGGAGCTTGCGGCCCACGGCATCACCTGCACCGGGCATGCGGCGCGTCAGCTGACCCGGGCAGACTATGGCCGCTACGACCTGCTCATTGGCATGGACAGTGCCAACATCCGCAATATGATGCGCATCTGCGGCGGTGACCCGGAGGGAAAGATCCATCGTCTGTTCGACTACACTGCCCGCCCGGGCGATGTGGCCGACCCGTGGTATACCGGGGATTTCTCAGCCACCTGGCGGGATGTGCTGGAGGGCTGCACCGCAATACTGCACCGATACACCGCCTGCAAATAATGCGGACTTGTCATCGGCGGCATAAAGTGGTATACTAAAAACGATATGACTTCATATTGTTTTACCACAAATTCCATCTTTATTTGAAGGGACAAGTGTTTACTATGGGAAAATATTTTGGCACTGACGGCTTCCGCGGGGAGGCCGGCGTCACCCTGACCGCCGATCACGCCTACAAGGTCGGCCGCTTTCTGGGCTGGTACTACGGCATGCTGCGCCAGCGCAACGGCGAGACGACTGCCCCGCGCATCGTCATCGGCAAGGATACCCGCCGCAGCTCCTACATGTTTGAGTACAGCCTTGTCGCGGGCCTGACCGCCAGCGGCGCCGATGCCTATCTGCTGCATGTCACCACCACCCCGAGCGTTGCCTACATCGCCCGCGTGGACGATTTCGACTGCGGCATCATGATCTCGGCCAGCCACAACCCCTACTATGACAACGGTATCAAGCTCATTGACTGCTACGGCGAGAAGATGGACGAGGAAACGCTGCTGCTGGTCGAGGATTACCTCGACGGCAAGCTGCACATTTTCGATCAGGATTGGCCGGAGCTGCCCTTTGCCAGCCGCGACCATGTGGGCTGCACTGTGGACTATGTGGCAGGCCGCAACCGCTACATGGGGTACCTGATCAGCTTGGGCATCTACTCCTTCCGCGGCGTCAAGGTCGGTCTGGACTGCGCCAACGGCTCCAGCTGGAACATTGCCAAGAGCGTCTTTGACGCACTGGGCGCTGACACCTATGTCATCAACAACAAGCCCAACGGCCTGAACATCAACCTCAACGCCGGCTCCACCCACATTGAAGGTCTGCAGAAGTTCGTGGTTGAGAATCACCTTGACATCGGCTTTGCCTATGACGGCGATGCCGACCGCTGCCTCTGCGTGGATGAAAAGGGCAATGTCATCACCGGTGACCATATCCTGTACATCTACGGCTGCTATATGAAGGAGCGCGGCAAGCTCATCACCAACACGGTCGTCACCACCGTTATGTCCAACTTCGGCCTGTACAAGGCTTTTGATGAGCAGGACATCGACTACGCCAAGACCGCTGTGGGCGACAAGTATGTGTATGAGTATATGGCGAAAAACGGCTGCCGCATCGGCGGCGAGCAGAGCGGCCACATCATCTTCTCCAAGTACGCCAGCACCGGTGACGGCATCCTGACGAGCCTGAAGATGATGGAGGTCATGCTGGCCAAGAAAAAGCCGATGAGCGAGCTGGCCGCCCCGCTGAAGATCTACCCGCAGGTGCTTACGAATGTGAAGGTCACCGACAAGCGTGCAGCGCAGGACGATGCCGATGTGCAGGCCGCCGTCAAGGCCGTGGCCGAGGCACTGGGCGATACCGGCCGTATTCTGGTCCGCGAGTCCGGTACCGAGCCGCTGGTCCGCGTTATGGTCGAAGCCCCCGAGCATGAGACCTGCGAGCGGTATGTTGCGCAGGTTGTGGATGTCATCAAGGCCAAGGGCTACGCGCTCTGATTTTTCGAGAATAAGCTTTACACCGCGCTGTGGAAAACACGGCGCGGTGTTTTTTGTATTTGTGAGGAGAAAATGTGCGGCTGCCGCGGCGTTTCGCGGGCGGATATGGAATCCGCCCCTACGTTGTAGAGGTCGGCGTCCTCAATGACCCGGCAATGCTCCGCCGGCCGCAAAACAAAAACCGCCCGCAAATCACAGTGCTGTGACATGCGGGCGGTTTATTATGCTAGTTCTTCAAGCAGTTTCGCTCAAATTACAGCTTCGGGCCGGCGGCGACCAGTGCCTTGCCGTGCTCATTGCCCTCGTACTTGGCGAAGTTCTTGATGAAGCGGCCAGCCAGATCCAGAGCCTTGGTCTCCCACTCGGAAGCATCCTTGTAGGTGTCGCGAGGATCGAGGATAGCGGGATCGACACCGGGCAGAGAGGTGGGAACCTCAAAGTCGAAGTGCGGGATCTTCTTGGTGGGAGCCTCGTTGATAGCGCCGCTCAGGATCGCGTCGATGATGCCGCGGGTATCCTTGATGGAGATGCGCTTGC
>ERZ839741.434-NODE-434-length-54923-cov-6.252169_pt1 | contig 54923 bp, 54 predicted proteins | sample MGYA00519880_ERZ839741 | MGnify/ENA primary metagenome ERZ839741 (study PRJEB31850, sample SAMEA3708851) | human gut metagenome | biome: human gut; feature: human-associated habitat; material: faeces | place: China | collected 2014 ...
AAATTCATGATTATTTTCTACATGTGGCTTCTGGCTTGGCATTTGTGCATCACAATAAAATATATTACTTCTAATTTCACCTGTTTCTGTATTTACTTCAAACAGCTGTGACTTTGCAAATTCAAAGCCTCTGTCTGTTAATAATAAACCAAACAACCTTTGATACATTTCATCTCCAAGAAGTTCTTGAAAATAATTAAGTGAATTAGACATTTCTTCAGATGTTTTATGCTGTTTTAATCGTCCTATCATAAGTCCTGTATTTTCAAATATGAATGTTTGAATGTATGGACCTTCTTGATGATTATAAACTGTGTCCATTTCTGTTGTTGCATAAGTCGGATTATTCTTTACAAATTCAACATAATATCATATTTTCTACCAGTATAATTTGCTGATTCAGATCTTTTCTTAAGCTTATTTTTCTTTGAAATTTTTCTTGCTACTTTTCTTCTTAAGTCAATATTAGTGACACCCCAGTCTTTAAATAATCCCATTTCAATGTATGTATAAATTGTTTTTTCACATTGTGTAATTTCTTTATAATTTTGTAAAATCGTGTAAATTGACTGCCCTTGTTTGATTAAAGGGCATATTATATGTGCTAATTCAAAAAGTTCAGTTGTATTTAAATTAACTCCTTGTCTTGAATATTTCAAAGAATATTCATAATTTTTCTGTGCGATGTTGGCATAATAAAAATATTTTGTTTTTTTACAACTTTTTATTTCAGAGCAACCATTACATGCACCAATAAACCTATCTCTTCTGAAGCATGGAACTTCTTCAAAATCAGAACATCTTCCGACACAAACTTTACAGTCTTTATAATGTTTACATTTCCAAGGTGAGTCTTCTGTTTGTGAATATCTACGTTTTCTGTTGCTTTTTATTTCTTTTCCGATTGTTGATTGACTCTTATTGAGTTCTTTTGCTGTTTCAAATTTTCTTAATCCTTTGTTGATGTTTTCTTCAATAATTTTTCTATCTTCTAAAGAAAGATGTTTACCATTAAAATTCATAATTAACCTTCTTTCCCAAGAAACATCTACTCTTTAATTATATCACTATAATTTAATCTTACAATAAGATATAATGTAACACTTATTTATATTGTACTTTAATCAAATAGAATTTACTTTTTCAATTGACAAATTATAAAAATACAAAAAATAGCAGACAAAAATAGTTGAAGTTAAATAAATATTATGTTAAAATATAAAAGAGTAGGGGGAAGTTAAAAAATGTATATAAAGATTAAAAGAGGGATAGATTTAATTTTGGCATTGGGATTATTAATCATCTTTGGAATACCAATGTGCATAATAGCTATTTGTATAAAGTTAGAAGATGGTGGACAAGTTATATATAAATCTAAAAGAATGGGAAAAGGACTAAAAGAATTTAATGTATATAAATTTAGATCAATGACAACAAAAAGAGAAGAGTTACATAGTGATTTATCACATGAACAAATGGTGACAAAAGTAGGAAAAGTTATAAGGAAAACATCATTAGATGAATTACCACAATTATTTAACATATTAAAAGGTGAAATGAGCTTTATAGGACCACGCCCTTGGATACCAGAATATTATGTATGGTTTACAGATGAACAAAAAAGAAGGGCAGATGTTTTACCAGGAATATCAGGACTAGCTCAAGTAAGAGGAAGAAATGGCATTAATATATTTAAAAAAATAGAATATGATATAAAATATGTTGATAATATTAGTTTTAAAGAAGACGTTAAATTAGTATTTGAAACAATAAAAACAGTATTTTCTAAAGTTAATGCAGAAATATCAGAACAAGGAATAAAAAAAGAAATACATGATTTACAAGTTCAAAATGTTAAAACGGAAGATATAAAATATAAAGAAGTTGTATAGGAGAAAAAATGAAAGAGGATTTAGTTAGTATTGTAGTACCCGTTTATAACTGTGAGAAGTTTATAAGACAGACTATTAATACTGTCAAAAAACAAACTTATAATAATTGGGAGCTTTTATTAGTAAATGATTGTTCAACAGATAGAAGCAAAGAGATAATAATTAAAGAACTTAAAGATGATGATAGAATAAAATTATTAGAACTAGAAAAAAACTCAGGTGCAGCAATAGCAAGAAATAAAGGAATAGAAAATGCTAGAGGAAAATATATTGCTTTTTTAGATGCTGATGATTTATGGAATGAAGAGAAAATTGAAAAACAAATTAGATTTATGAAAGATAACGGATATGAATTCACCTTCACTGGATATGAATTTGTTGATGAAAACGGTATAGATAATAAAAAAATAGTAAAAGTTCCAGAAAAAATAAATTATAGACAAGCTTTAAAGAATACAACAATTTTTACATCTACTGTAATATTTGATGTAGAAAAATTAGGAAAAGGGTTAATAAAAATGCCCAACGTAAGACGAGGTCAAGACACAGCAACATGGTGGAAAGTATTAAAGACAAATATTATTGCATATGGCTTAAATGAAACTTTATCTTTATATAGAAGAAGTAATAATACATTATCAGCTAATAAAATGAAAGCTCTAAAAAGAACATGGAATCTATATAGAAACGTTGAACACTTAAATGTTTTTTATAGTTTATACAATTTTAGTTGGTATGTTTTTAATGCAATAAAAAGGAGAATATAAAATGATAAAAAGTTTTTTACAATATATATTAATGTTATTAACCAAAATTTCACCTAAGATAAATAGTGAAATTTTGTATTTGGGAATAATAGGAAAAAAATTAAATTTAAAGAATCCACAAAATTTTAATGAAAAATTAATGTGGTTGAAATTAAATAAATATGGAGATAATGAATTAGTATCAAAGTGTGCTGATAAATATAATGTAAGAGAATATGTAAAAGAATGTGGATGTGGCGAAATATTAAATGATTTAATAGATGTCTATAGTAATGTTAATGATATTGATTTTAATAAATTACCAAATAAATTTGTCTTAAAATGTAATCATGCATCTGGCTATAATATAATATGCAAAGATAAAGATAAATTAGATGAAAGAAAAACTAAAAAGCAATTAAAAAAATGGCTAAAAAATGATTATTGGGCGATGTATTCAGAAATACAATACAAAAATATAGAAAGAAAAATAGTATGTGAAAAATTTTTAGAATCTAAAGGAGAAAATTCGATTGTTGACTATAAAGTATATTGCTTTAATGGAAAGGCAGATTTTATAATGATTTGTATTGGAAGAAATACAGGACATATAAAGTATTACTACATGGATAAAAATTGGAAAGTAATGAAAGTAAACGATTTAGGAATGGAAACACCAGATGATTTTCAAATAGAAAAGCCAAAATGTGTTGATAAAATGTTTGAATATGCAGAAAAACTTGCTAAACCATTTGAATTTGTTAGAGTAGATTTTTATGATTATAAGGACAAACCAGTATTTGGAGAATTGACATTTACACCGTCAGCCTGTGTTGATACAGATTATACAGAACAGGGATGTTTACAATTAGGGAAAAAGCTACGTTTATAAGCTTATGAAGAAGAAAAGTTAGAAAATATTTAAACAGGATTGGAGAAAAATATTGAAAATTACGACATTAATATCAACAATGAATAAAATAAGACCAGAAAAACTAATAAAAGAAATGAATATTAAAGAAAAATATGTTATAATAAATCAAATTACAGATGAAAATATTGAAGAATCTCATGAATTTCAAGATACAGATGGAAAAATTATTTCATATAAAGGAAAAGGACTAAGTAAAAGTCGAAATCAAGCTATAGATAAATCAAATACAGAAATATGTGTTATAGCAGATGATGATATGTATTATGTTGAAGATTATTGTGATATTATAAAAAAAGCATACAGTAAATATAATAATGCAGATATAATTGCCTTTGTAGTTGAACATGAAGATAAGACAGACGAAAAAAGAATTATGAAAGAAGGCAAAGTTGGTTTCTTAAAATCTATGAAAATTTCATCAGTTCAGTTAACTATAAATAAAAATAGTTTAAAAAATAAAAAAATTAGGTTTGATGAAAATTTTGGAGCTGGCTCAAAGTATTATATGGGAGAAGAAAATATTTTTTTGTTTGATTGTATAAAAAAAGGTTTAAAAATATACTATGTTCCAATAAAAATTGCATTACTAAGAAAAAGTGAATCCACATGGTTTAAAGGTTATACGAGAAAATATTACAATAATTTTGGAGCGGTATATTATAGAATGACGAGGATATTTTATCCTTTTTTTATAATGCAATATGTGATCAGGAAAAGAAAAGATTATGGAAAAGATTTAAATCCAATTCAAGTACTTAAATATATGTTTGAGGGAGTAAAAAAATATAAAAATGAAAATAGCATTTTATTGTAACTTTAATAAAAATATGGAAAACGAAATTGATAATCTGGAAGATGGAAACATTGGTATTGGTGGAACTCAATATTTATATTTGTTAATTGTGAGTAATTTACAGAAAAAAAATATAAATAAAGAAAATAATTATGTTCTTCTCACAAATTGCAAAATAAATGTAAAAAAAGATATTATAACATATAAGAATGTTGGAAATATAAATGAAGCATATATATGGTGTGAAAAGAATGAATATGAATACATTGTAATTAGAGCGAATGAAATAGCATCAATTAATGCAAATAATCTGAAAAGTGGCAAAACAAAAATTATTTTATGGGCACATAATTATGTTGATAAAAAGGTAGAAGAATTATTGTATAGAAATGAAAATATAGTAAAACTTGTATGTGTTAGTAAACAACAATATATAAATTTGAAAAATTCAATAGCATATTCTAAAATGACATATATTAATAATTGTATAGGAAGTTATATTGATAGTGTTGAATTGCAATATAAAAAAAATAATAATATTATTTATTATATAGGTGCAGTCGAACCGAATAAAGGAATACATGACCTAATAAAAATATTTAGTTCTGTAAACAAAAAAAATCCTAATACAAAATTGGTAATAATTGGAGGAATTGGAAAGCTTAGAGCTAAAGAAATCGAACTTGGAAAAATGCAAATTACATATAAAGAATATGAAAAAAAAATAATGAGGCTTATAAACAAGAAAAAGCTAAATCAGCAGGTGGAATTCAAAGGAGTCTTAGATGCTAAAAAAATAAGAAATATGATAAAAATTAATGGTGGAATAGGCATTATTAGTGTTTCTAAACCACTTATGGGAGAAACATTTTGTATGACGGCATTAGAATTGGAATCATATGGAATACCAGTTGTTGCAAGAAAACGTTGTGATGGGCTATCAACATCTATATATAATGGGTATTCCGGATTTGTCGAAAAAAATGACAGGAAGATTATAAATGCTGTAAACTTGTTAATAAAAAATGAAAAAATATATAGAAAGATGAGTTATAATGCAATTAAATATGCTAAAGAATTTTCTGTAACAAGTATAATAAACAAGTGGTTTGATTTATTTGAAAATTTACAAGCAGTTCCTGCAGAATATAAAGAAAGTTTATTTGTGAAATTGGAAAAAAAGATAAATAAAAGTATAATTACGCCAAGAGAATTCGCAGTAAGAATTCAGTCTAAGATTTTGAATATGAAATATAAAGGATGGATGAAATAAAATGAATGAATTGGTAAGTGTAATTATTCCAACTTATAAAAGAAATGAAAATTTAAAAAAAGCAATTGAATCGGTTTTAAAACAAACATATCAAAATATAGAAATAATAGTAGTGGATGATAACAATCCTGATACTAGATTTAGAAAAGATAATGAAAAAATAATGGAATGTTATTTGACAAACAGTAAAGTAAAGTACATAAAACATGAAAAAAATAAAAATGGTGCAGCAGCTAGAAATACAGGAATTAATGTGGCTAATGGTAAGTATATTGGCTTTTTGGATGATGATGATGAATTTTTGCCAACCAAAATTGAAAAACAAGTTCATATATTGGAAAGTGAAAAAAAGTATAATTGTGTGAGTTGTCAGATTTTTAGAAATGATAAAGTAGAAAAGCAGAATATAAATGAAAAAAATCTTTTAGAAGATATTCTAAGTTTAAAAGTAGCGCCAATAACTTCTACATTACTTTTTAGAAAAGAAGCATTATTAAAATTAAATGGATTTAATGAATTATATAGAAGACATCAAGATGTAGAAATTATGGTTAGATATTTACAGAACAATAAATTGGCCTATATACAAGAACCGCTAATAATAATGGGAATAAATAATGGAGAAAATCAATTAAATGGTAAAGCACTTAAAGAAATGAAAGAAAATTTTCTAAAAGAATTTATGCCAATTATAGAGAAATTAGATAATGAAAAAAATGGTTGCAAAAAAAAGATAATTTGTTCTCATTATGTAGGTATGACGATTAATTTTTTGAAAAATAGGGAAATTAGGCTAACAAATGAAATGATAAAAAAAGCAATGAAAGAATATCCTTTGACTTACTTGAAAATGCTTATAATATCAGTTGCAGAAAGAATAATAATACATATAAAATGGAGAAAAAATGGAAAAGATAAAGAAAAGTTTGAATGAAATGTTATTAGCATATTATATATTTAGTTTTGTTTTACTTGCTAGAATAATTCCAAATTATAAGGACATTTCAACAGTAATTTTAACATTAAATGTGATAGGGATTATTTTTATTAGCATAGTTATTAATAATAAAAAAACTAAATTTACTGTTGGGGAATTACTATTGGATATTGGAATATTAGTTATATTTGTTATAGATAGTAGTTTTCGTAATAATGAATTTACAAATCAAATATATACATATATGATTATTTTTGCAATAATACCAAATCATTTATTTTTACAAATGAAATCAAATGAAAAATTTCTAAATTATTATAGTTTATTTGCATTATTAACCGCATTATTGTATATAATAGATCCATTTCAATCCTATAAATATAGTGGTGACTATATGGGATTTGGATATAATGTAATGCTTATAACATATATTGGTATATATATTAAAGCAAGAGAGAAAAAAAATATACTATATTATGCTATACTCATAATAATTATGTTTGAGATGACATTTTTTGCTAATAAGGGTGCAATTCTTTCAATTATAATATTTACTGCAATATATGAAATCATCATAAAAAAGAATACTGTTAAGAATATTATTATAATAGTAATATGTGGGATTTTTATTATGAGTTCTAATTTTATAATTGAAAAAATATATACTTTAGCAATAGATAATGGAATAAATTCATATTCAATAAAGACTTTATATGAAATGGAGAATAAAACATCTTCTGGACTTTCAGGGAGAGAAGAAATATGGCAGAGTGCAAAAGAAATGATAAAAGAAAATTTTATCTTAGGAAGTGGAGCAGGATACTATAAGGCTAATAATAAAGAGAATTTATATGTTCATAATATTGTATATGATATAATAATTGAGTATGGAATTATAATCTTTATGTTAATGTCTATAATTATTATAAAAGGAATTATTAAATTAATTAAGGAAAAGGGTTCAAATAAAGTGGTTGGAATTGTATTTTTTATAATGTGGTTTCCTAAATTAATGTTTTCTTCATATTTACAAGCTGAAATAGGATTTTGGCTATTTGTAGTTTGGGCATTAGTAAAAAATAGAAGACAATTGGAGGGCAATGATGCGAACAAAGAACTCAATAATTAATATATTAGCATCGATAGGTGCACAAGCTATTACTATATTATTAGGATTTATAACTCAAAAGGTATTTATAAATTCATTAGGAACAGAAGTTTTAGGAATAAATGGTTTGTTTTCTAACATTATTTCAATGCTTGCAATTGCAGAATTAGGTATTAGTACGGCTGTTATTTATAATTTATATAAACCAGTAGCTGAAAATGATAAAGAAAAAATAAAAAAATACATGAATTTTTATAAGATTTGTTATAGAATAATTTTGTTAATTATCACATTTTTAGGACTAGTAATTTTTCCATTTATAAAATATTTTGTTGGAAATGTAACTATTACATATAATATATATATTATATATACACTCTTTTTATTTGATACAATAGCATCTTATACTTTAACATATAAAAGATCAATTTTGTATGCAGACCAAAAAAATTATATTATAAATATAATACATATATGCTATTTGATTTTATTGAATGTAGGACAAATATTCTTACTTATAAGATTTAAAAATTATATTGCATATCTAATTTTAAAAATTATAATGAGACTGCTTGAGAATATAATAATAAATATATATGTAATGAGAAAATATGAGTATTTAAAGGAGCATGTAAATGAAAAACTAAGTAAGGAAGAAAAAGGACATTTTTTTAGAGAATTAAAGGGATTAATATTTCATAAAATAAGCTGGACAGTTATAAGTGGAACTGATAATATAATAATTTCGAAATTTGTTGGCATAATTTCAGTTGGAATATATAGTAATTATACAATGATTACAAATACGTTGGAACAGTTTATGGCACAGATCTTTTCTGCCATGACTGGCAGTGTTGGAAATCTATTAGCATTGGAATCACAGGAAAAAGCATATGAAATTTATAAAAGAACGGAGATGTTACAATTTATAATTTATTCTACTGTAACAATTGGAATTTTTGTTGTATCAAAACCTTTTATAGAAGTATGGTTAGGAAATAAAGAGTTTATATTGGATGACCTAACTGTATTTACTTTAAGTTTATCTTTTTTTATTAGTGGAATGAGAAGAAATATATGTATATTTAAAGATGCATCTGGAATTTTTTATAAAGATAGATTTTATTCATTAGGGGCAGCTTTTATAAATATAATATTCTCTATAATTTTGGTTAAATTTTATGGAATAAAAGGAGTAATTATAGGGACGATTATTTGTTATTTATTTTTGCATATAGTTAGCTATCCTAAGAACATATATGAAACTATTTTCGGCAGAAAGAAAATAGAATATATAATCGAATTTATAAAATATAATTGTTTAGTTATATTTTATATGTTAATTACTGTTGTGGTGGTAAAATATACAATTATTAATAACAAAATATTAGAACTTATAAAAGATGCAGTTTTAGCAGTAATTATACCTAATATTATAACTGTAAGTATATTTAGAAAAAAAGAAGAAATGTCATATTTAAAACAATTAATATTTAATATAATAAAAAAATAAAATGGAGGAGAAAAAACAATGAAAATAGCAGTTGCAGGAACAGGATATGTTGGATTATCATTAGCAACATTATTAAGTCAAAAAAATGAGGTGGTTGCACTAGACATAATACCAGAAAAGGTGGAAATGATAAATAAACGTCAATCACCAATAAAAGATAAAGAAATAGAGGAATTTTTTAAAAATAAAAAATTAAACTTAAAAGCAACATTAGACTATAAAGATGCTTTTAAAGATGCAGAATTTATTATAATTAGTACACCAACAAATTATGATGACGAAAAAAATTATTTTGATACATCATCTGTTGAAGACATAATAAAGAAAGTAATTAGTATGCAAATAGATACAACAATGATAGTAAAATCAACAATTCCAGTGGGATTTATAAGAAATATCAAAAAGAAATATAATATAGATAATATATTATTTTCGCCTGAATTTTTAAGAGAAGGTAAAGCTCTATATGATAACTTATATCCATCAAGAATTATTGTTGGAGAAAAAACAGAGAGAGCTAAAAAATTTGCACAACTATTAAAAGAATCAGCACTAAAAGAAGATATCAAAATAAAATACATGGATTCTACGGAAGCAGAAGCAGTAAAATTATTTGCTAATACATATTTAGCTTTAAGAGTAGCATATTTCAATGAATTAGATACATATGCAGAGACCAAAGGGCTAAATACAAGAGATATTATAGAAGGAGTTTGTTTAGATCCTAGGATAGGTACACATTATAATAATCCATCATTTGGGTATGGGGGATACTGTTTACCTAAAGATACAAAACAATTAAAAGCCAATTATAAAGATGTACCGGAAAATCTTATTAGTGCAATAGTTGAAAGTAATAGAACAAGAAAAGATTATATATCTCAAGAAATTATAAATAAGAAACCTAGTAGAGTAGGAATATATAGACTAACAATGAAAAGTGGTTCTGATAACTATAGAGCTAGTGCAATTCAAGGAATTATGAAAAGAATAAAAGCAAAAGGAATTGAAGTTATTGTTTATGAACCAACTTTAAAAGAAGATACTTTTTTTAACAGTAGGGTAATTAATGATATAGAAAAATTTAAAGAAATGAGCGACATAATTGTTGTAAATAGATATAATAAAGAATTAGAAGATGTTAAACACAAAATATATACACGAGATTTATTTTTTAGAGATTAAATATATATCAGTATAAGCATAGGTAATGTTTATACTGATTATTTTTATAAAAATTTTTTAATATAGTATTGAATAATTATTGAAAATAGATATATAATCTTTATGAAGTAACTGAGAACGGAAAGGAAAAAAATGAAAAAGAATGTTATAAAAATCATATTATTATGTATAATTATATTGATAACTATTATATTATGTAATATTACTAATACAAATAGGTATATTTCTAAAAATGAAGATAAACAAATATCACCCGAAGACGAAATGATAAGTTCTAAAATAGAGGAAAAAGAAGATTTTTTTGATGCAGTATATGATGAAAAAACGGAAAATTTAGTAAATGAAGAAAGAAGTAATAATAATGTTGTTAATGAGTATAGTAACATAGAGCCACATATTGATGCAGAAACAGGTGTGAAATACGTTACATATGAAGATTTTGAGACAGGTTCAAGTGAAACAGAAGATTGCTATCAAAAAATAAAAGAAGCTCATGAATATGCAAATTTAAATAATTATGAGGTAAGAGCTACATCAAAGGTATATAATATATATAAATTAAATGATACAGAACCTATTTTGATAAAAACAAATACTAATTGGAATAATGCTAAGTTTATAATACATGATGAAAATATTAAAGATTTTAAAGCTAAAGACTATCCTATTTTCAAGATTGCATCAAATGATGCAAATAAGATTATTACCGATCAAAATGTTTTAAAAGAAATAAAATTAAATAGAAATACAAACAAACTAAAAGCATTAGCTGGATATGGATATTGTATTTGTATAGCATATAATGAAAATAAAATCCAATATATAAGATATAAATATGAAAATTCTGGAATATCTCAAAGGGATATTTTTAAAATTGACAATGATGGAAATATATTAAATGATATACAATGGAATTTTGATGAAGTAACTAAAATTATGCTAATTCCAATTCCTAAAGAACAGATTGTTGTAGAAAATGGAATTTTCCAAACTAATTTACCCAATGATCCATATGAACAAGAGGCGGGATATTTTAATAGAAATATTGTATGTAATAGAAGTAATACTATGATAAAAAATATAAAACATACAGTAAATAATAATGATTATATTGGTGGACCCTATTTTGGCTTTATTAGATTATCTTATGTAGCTGATATAGAGTTAATAGATTGTGAACTTTTTTCACATAAATATAAATCCAAGTCAAGTTATGATTTGATTTTAGAATATACAGTAAACACAAATATTGAAAATGTGAAATCAAATGACATAGAGGATAGTTCAAGATGGGGAATAACAGGAACTAATTATACTAAAGATATAATATACAAAAATTGTGAATTAAATAGAATAGATGCTCATTCAGGAGTGCATAATTTGACTATTGAAGATAGTATAGTGGGGATAAAAGGTATTACTGTTGTAGGAAGTGGAAAGCTGAATATAAACAATGTTACGACTTTATCACCTAGTACGCTAGTTTATTTAAGAGATGATTATGGCTCAACATGGAACGGAACAATTAATATAAAAAATTGTAATATGGCTAAAGCTATTAATCCTCAAATAGTAACTTTTTATACTAATTATGATAATAATAATCAACTACATAATTATGGTTACGATTTATATTTACCTAATATTACAATTGATGGATTGACAATAAATGATAACAATAATATAAATACAAAATATCCTGACATATGTATATTTGACAATAATGCAACAAAAACAGGAATAGACAATGGAGATGTAAGAAATAATTATATATTACCGCGAAATATAAATATTAAAAATTATCAAACAACATCTGGAAGAAAAATAAAATTATTTAGTACGAAATTTTATAACAATTTAAGTGATTTAGGGATTAATCTAAATATGCCATTAAAAGATAAAAATGAAATAAGTATAAAGGACGAAAATGACAATGATGTTAATGAAAATACAGTAACAAATAAAACTATAAAAATTTCTAAAAATACAGTTGAAGGAATTAATACTATTGTGAGAGTAAATGAGCAAACAATAGAAAAGGACGTACAAGAGATATCACAAGATGGAAAATATAAAGTAGATGTGGCATATCAAAATAATGATAACAAACAAATTAAATGCTATAACTTTACTATAGATAAGACGTATCCAAGTATAACAGGAGTAGAGCAAGGAAAAACATATACACATAAAATTTTTCTGGTAATAAAAGATGACAATTTAGAAACTGTAGAAGTAACAATTAATGGAGAGACAAAAGAAATAGATTTGAAAGATAGTATTGAAGAAAAAGGAATTTATAAAATAGTTGCAACAGATAAAGCTGAAAATACTACATCAGTAAATTTTCAAATTGTTGAACCAAGTGATGAGGATTACAAATTTAAAGAAAATAAAATTTTGAATATAGCGGCAAACACAAATAAGGAAAGATTTTTACAAATGGCTAATATAGATGGAAATTACAAAATAATAAGAAATTCAAAAGAATTAACAGAGGAAGAAAGTATTGCAACAGGAGATATTCTTCAAATGGAATCAGGACAAGAATATAAACTTATAGTAAAAGGTGATGTTAATTCTGATGAAGTAGTGAATATTAAGGATATAATTGAGTTAAGGAAATATTTATTAATGAGAAACATTTGAATGAAGTTGAAACAAGTAGCGGCAGATACAGATTTAGATGGAAAACAATAGGAATAAAAGATTTGGTTAGGATGAGAATAATAGTAATTACACAGGGAGTTATGTAGAAACATTTGCAGAGGAAATGTATTTAAAATTAAGAAGGCAAAAGGAAAACAAATTGATTATAACGTTGTTTCGAATTTAATTTTATTAACAGATGAAATGATTGATTTTTTCATTGAAAACAATGTTTCTATATGTACTTCAATAGATGGAAATGAAGAATTGCAAAATAAAAATAGGCCATATAAATATGGAAATTCATATAAGAAAACAATAGAACAGATAAAAAAATTAAGAAAAAAAGAAATAAATGTTAGTGCTATTGAAACAACTACAAAGTATAGTTTAAATAAATTTAGAGAAATAGTTGATGAATGCATAAAATTGAAACTAAATAATATATTCATACGACCATTAACAAAATTGGGAAAAGTTGATTCTAATCGGGATAAAATAGGTTATAGTGCAGAAGAATTTTTAGAATTTTATAAAAATGCCTTAGAAGATTATAGAATACAAAAAAATAAGGAAGGAATATTTTTAGTAAAAGGACATGGTAATATTTCTTTAAAAAAGATATTACTACATCAACCTGTAAATTATATGGAATTAAAATCACCTTGTGGAGGTGCAATTGGTCAGAGTGCATATTATTATGATGGGAATATATATACTTGTGATGAGGGAAGAATGCTTGCAAAAATGGGAGATGACAGCTTTAAATTTGACTATATTAAAAATAATGAAGAGGTAAAGCAAATATTTGAAAAATGGGTTAGTTAAATATTTTTGTAAAATTGCTTATAAATTTTTTATAATAATTAAATAAAATATCAGAAAAATCTTGCAAAAAAAGCAACTTAAATGTATACTATAGAAGTGCAAAAAAGAAGAAAATAAAACAAAAGAAAAAACAAAAAGAATAAAAGGGGAGGAAAAATGGAAGAAATAGATTTAAAAGAACTATTAAAAATATTTTGGATTAAGAAACTGCAAATAATATTAATAATACTAATATTTATGGGAATTGGAGTAATATATACAGTAGGATTTAAAGTACCACTATATAGTGCAGAAACAACACTAATATTAGCATCACAAAACAGCAATCAATCAAATTCAAATACAATAACAACATCAACAGCAACAGACATAACAGTAAATTCAAAATTAGTATCAACATACAGCGAACTAGTAAAAAGTAAAAATGTAATAAGACAAGTAATAACAAATTTAAATTTAGGAACAACAATAAGTGAAGATGAATTAAAAAATAATGTAACGGTAAGTTCTGTAAAAGATACAGAAATAATTAAAATAACAGTAACAACAAAAGAACCAGTAAATTCTGTAAAAATAGCAAATGAAATAGCAAAAGTATTTACAGAAAAAGTAAAAGAAATATATAGCATAGAAAATGTACAAGTTGTAGACAAAGCCGAAATATCATATACTCCATCAAATATAAATCATAAAAAAGATATAATAATTTTTGCATTTATAGGAGCAGTTGTATCAGTAATTTATGTATTATTATCAAATATGTTAGATACAACAGTAAAAACTGCAGAAGAGATAGAAAAGGAATTTAAATTACCAGTAATAGCTTCAATTCCAATATATAATGCAGAGCCACAAAGAAGAAATGGAGGTAAAAGATAATGAGAAAAGAAGTAATAACACACCAAGATCCAAAATCTCCTATTTCAGAAATATTTAAGACATTAAGAACTAATATACAATTCATGAGTACAAAGGGAAAATTAAAAACAATATTAGTGACATCAACTTTGCCAGGAGAAGGAAAAAGTTGGGTTTCATCAAACTTAGCAGTAACATTTGCACAAGCTGGAAAAAGAGTTGTATTAATAGATGCAGACATGAGAAAAGGAAGACAATATACAATTTTTGGAGTATCACCAAGACCTGGATTATCCAATTACTTATCAGGAATAATTGATAATGAAGAAGCAAGTGATGATTTAACAAATTATATTCAAGAAACAGAAATTGATAATTTATATTTAATTTCAGCAGGAAATATACCACCAAATCCATCTGAATTATTAATTGCACCACAAATGGTAAATTTATTAGAACAATTAAAAGATATGTGCGATGTAATAATAATAGACGGAACACCTAGTCAATTAGTAACAGATTCATTAATACTTACAAGATTAGTAGATTCTACAATAATAGTTACTGCAAATAAACAGACTAAAAAAGAAGATTTAAAAAAGGTAATAAATAATATTCAAAATGTTGGAGGAAAAATTTCTGGAATAGTATTAAATAAGATACCAATGTCAGCTAAAAAATATGAACAAAGTTATTATTATGGTTCAACATCAACTAGGCATACAAAAACTTCCAAAAGAACTCAAACCCAAAGAAATGAAAAACCAATATATAATAGAACATCGGATTTATTAAAAGAAAATTCTACAGTTAGTAAAAATAAAAGAATAGAAAATGGACAGAAAGAAGAAGTTGATAATAGAACAAAACAAGAAACACTAAACAAAGAAATAATAGTAAATAGTAAAGAGGAAATATCAATAGAAAAAACAAACGAGATATTAAATGAAATAAACAAATATCTAGATGAGGAAAAAAAGAAACTAAATTAAGAAACAAAAGGAGAAAGCTATAAATGATAGACATACACACACATATACTACCAAACATAGATGATGGTTCAAAAAGTATAGAAGAAACATTTAATTTAATAAAAGAAGCAAAAAGTGTAGGATTTGATTCAATAGTATTAACATCACACTATATGGAAGGATATTATGAAACAAATTCACCAGAAAGAGAAGTATGGCTTGATGCTATACGTGAAAATTTAGAAGCAAAAAATATAGATATAAAACTATATTTAGGAAATGAAATATATATGTCAGAAAATATTATAAAATTATTAGAAGAAGGCAAAGCAACTACGATGAATAATACAAGTTATGTATTATTTGAAATGCCTTTAAATGCAGAACCACTTAATTTATATGATATTATTTATGAAATGCAACAATATAAAATAGTGCCAATATTAGCACATCCTGAAAGATACAGTTTTGTACAACAAGATCCAGAATTAATATATGACTTAATACAAAAAGGTGTTTTAATGCAAGCTAATTACGGAAGTATAATTGGGCAATATGGAGAAAAAGCACAAGTAATAGTAAAAAAATTCTTTGAAAACAATATGATTCATATGTTAGGTTCAGATGTGCATAGGCAAAATACAATATACCCTAAAATTCCAGAGATTTTAATGGAAATAAACGAATTAATAGGAGAAGAAAAGTTAAAAGAATTAACAACTATAAATCCAAGACTAGTATTGCAAAATAAAAGAATAGATATAGAAGAGCCACATAAAATAGAATTAAGTTTTAAAGAAAAACTTGCAATGTTAAAAGGCGAGTCATTAAGAACAATGTTAATGAATTTAGTAAGAAAAGATTAAAATATTTTTGGGTTAGGAAGGAAGTAAAAATATGAGAAAATATTTTGGAACTGATGGAATCAGAAGAATTGCAAATACAGAATTATCACCAGAGCTAGTATACAAAGTAGCAAAAGCAGGTGCATATGTATTATCAAAACATACAGATCATACACCTACAATTTTAATAGGAAGAGATACTCGTATATCTGGAACACTAATAGAAAGCGCTATGGTAGCTGGATTTCTAAGCTATGGAGCAAATGTTAAATTATTAGGAGTAATACCAACTCCAGCAGTAGCATATTTAACAAGAAAATTAAATGCAGATGCAAGTGTTGTAATTTCAGCATCACATAATACATATGAATTTAATGGAATAAAATATTTTAGTAATAAGGGAATGAAAATACCAGATTCCCTAGAAGAGGAAATAGAAGAAGTTATGGAATCTGGAAAACTAGAAGAATTGACAGCTGTTAATGATAAAATAGGAGTTTCAGAATATGCATTAGAAATGTTAGATGAATATGTATACTTCTTTAGGAAAAACTTTGATGATGATATTGCAAAATATAATAGAGAAGATTTTGTTGTTGGTCTTGATACAGCAAACGGAGCTACTTCAGTGGTTGCAGAAAAAGTATTTAAAGCATTAGGAATAAAATATAAAATTATTAATAATCATCCAGATGGAATAAATATTAATCATAATTGTGGTTCAACTCATTTAGAAGGACTAAAAAAATTTGTTGTTGAAAACAAATTAAGTTTAGGGGTTGCTTATGATGGTGATGGAGACAGATGTTTAGCTGTTGATGAAAAGGGAAATGAAATAGATGGAGATAAATTATTAGCTATTATTTCTCAAAGCTTAAGAAAAAAAGGAAAATTAAACAAAGATACAATAGTAGCAACTGTTATGAGTAATTTAGGACTTAATAAATATGCCAGAGATAATGGGTTAGAGTTATTGCAAACTCAAGTTGGAGATAGATATGTACTAGAAGAAATGTTAAAAGATGGATTTAATCTAGGAGGAGAACAATCAGGTCATGTTATCTTATTAGATTATAATCCAACAGGAGATGGAATATTAACATCTTTAATGTTAATAAAATCAATATTAGAAGAAGGAAAAAAAGCTTCAGAACTTGGAGAAACAGTAAAATTGTATCCACAAGTATTAATAAATAGTAAAGTAAATGCAAACAAAAAATATGATTATGATAAAGACAAAGATATTAAAAATGCAATTGAAAAGTTAGAAAAAGAATTTGCTGGTAATGGAAGAGTATTAATTAGACCTTCAGGAACAGAGCCATTAGTAAGAGTAATGATAGAAGGCGAAGACCAAGAATATATAACAAAAAAAGCGAAAGAAATAGCAAAATTGATTGAAGAAAAATTAAAATAAGCAGATTTTCATATTTTCTACATATAAATACGTAATAAAATTGTAATGAAAATGTAATATTAAAATGTTGATAAAAAGACAAATTAATGATATTATAAATTTATAAAAAAAGACAAAAGAAAAAATGGAGGGGAAAAATATGTTTATATTTGATATGTCTAATCCACTTACATTATTATTAATGTTAGCAGTAACTATATTATTAATATTTTTATCTCAAGAGGTAAAACAAAGTTTTATTGGAGCAATTATGTTATTTGCTTATTTAATAATATTAGTAGTGCATGTTGCACAAATAGCAACACTATCAGGAGAATATGGATATTTGTTGACAACATTATCGAGATGTATTGTAATTGATTTTATTTTTGTTTTAATGACGTTTTTCTCATACTTATGGGTAGATGATTTAGAAGCAAAAAGTAAAGGCAAAAAAAGTATAGATAACAGTTTAGATTGGTTTTGGAAAAAAATCTAGATAATGAAAAATAAAATAATAATCATAGCGTAATTCGAAATTTTATCAGTTTTTACTGAAAAAGTTTTTGAATTACGTTTTTTATATTATAGGAAAATTTTGCATATTTAAGTTTGTAACTGAATATATATATATATAAGAGACTTAAGATAAGGAGAAAAATATGTTTAATGTTACAGTATTAAAAATGCGAGATATTTTTAAAGTTATAATAGGAATTACTTTTTTAGTGGTTGTTGTACTAGGGATTAGTAAAATTTTTCATAAAGACACAAAAGAAAACTCAAAAGGTGTACAAAAAATAGAAAATGGAATAAAAGCTTTGTCACAATTTAGTATGATAAATTGTATGGATCAGACAATTCCAACTATGTCAAGTATAAATGAAGAATATAAAAATATAGCAAAAGAAGATGATCAAAAAGAAAATAAGAATATACTACAAGAAATGTTAAAAACACAAATTAGTTCAGTGAATGCAATTAAGGAAAGTGAAGAAATAACTAATAAAGAAAATAACGAAAATATACAAGAAAATGAAAAAAATCAAACAGAAGAAAAACAAGAGATACAATTAGCTCAAGAAGGGTTACAAACGCAAGTAATTACGCAAAATCCAATTAGTGAGAATAGTAATGTAACTTACAAAAATGTGAAAATAAAAAATCAGACGAGCTATACTTTAACAGAAGAAATGTTAAATCCAGATATAACAATAGAGAACAAAAATATTATACTATTTCATACGCATAGTTGTGAAAGTTATACTTCAAGTGATAAATATCCATATACACCAACAGGAACATTTAGAACTACAGATTTAAATTTTACAGTAGTAAGAGTTGGTACAGAACTAGAAAATCAGCTAAAGCAGTATCAATATAATGTAATACATAATACAGACTATCATGATTATCCATCATATAATGGTTCATATACACGTTCACTTGCAACTGTAGAGAATATATTAAAGACAAATCCATCAGATATAATAATAGATGTACATAGAGATGCAGTAGGAAGTAGAAGCGATTATGCACCAACAGTAAAAATAGGAGATACTGATGAAGCAGCACAGATAATGTTTGTAATTCGGAACAAATGAAGGAGGTTTATGGCATCCAAATTGGAATCAGAATTTAAAATTTGCAATTAAAGTACAAGAAAAAGCAGAAGAAATGTACCCAGGGTTATTTAAACCAATAATGCTAACAAAGTCTAGATATAATCAGCATTCCGGGAAATATGCTAGTATTATAGAAGTAGGAGCAACTGGAAATACACTAGAACAATGCTTAAATAGTATGAAGTATTTAGCAAAAGTCATGAATGAAGTTGTAAAATAAATTTTATTCTTATATTGATTATTAAAAAATACTGAAACTTAATTTTTATTTTACTTGAAATAAAAAAGTATCTTATATATAATATAGCTATAATTCAAAAAAGAGGAGGAATAATAATGGCAGAAATTAAGTTAGACTTTAAAAATAGTGGAGTAACACAAAAAAGTATAATGGAGTATAAGGCACAAGTAGAAATTATTCATAAAGATTTGCATAGAAGAGCAAATGATGAAAAAGACTTTGTAGGATGGTTAGATTTACCAACTAATTATGATAAAGATGAATTTGCAAGAATAAAAAAAGCAGCAAAAAAAATAAAAAAAGAATCTGATATTTTAGTAGTTATTGGAATTGGTGGCTCATATCTAGGTGCGAGAGCTGTAATAGAAGCATTAACTAGTTCTTTTAATAATATGTTATCAGCAAAACAAAGAAAATATCCTCAAATATTATATGTAGGAAATAATTTAAGTCCAAATTATATTAATGAATTAATTGAATATATTGGAGATAAAGATTTTTCTATTAATGTAATATCAAAATCTGGTACAACAACAGAACCTGCAATCAGTTTCAGAATTTTTAGAGAAATATTAGAAAACAAATATGGAATAGATGAAGCAAGAAGTAGAATTTATGCTACAACAGACAAAGCAAAAGGAGCACTAAAAGTACTTGCGCAAAACGAAGGATATGAACAATTTGTAGTTCCAGACAATGTAGGCGGAAGATATTCAGTATTAACTGCTGTTGGACTGCTTCCAATTGCAACAGCTGGAATTGATATAGATAAACTTATGGAAGGAGCTAAAATAGCACAAGAAAGATATGATGATCCAAATCTAAAATATAATGAATGTTATCAATATGCTGTTATAAGAAATATACTATATAAATTATATAAAAATACAGAAATACTAGTCAATTATGAACCTAAAATGTATTACTTAACAGAATGGTGGAAACAATTATTTGGAGAAAGTGAAGGAAAAGAACAAAAAGGAATATTCCCAGCAGGAGTGAATAACACAACAGACCTACATTCAATGGGGCAATATATACAAGAAGGTAGAAGATGTTTATTTGAGACAGTTCTTGCAGTAGAAAATTCTAATTCGGATATAAAAATTAATTCAGATGATGATAATTTAGATGGATTAAATTATTTAGCAGGAAAGACATTAGACTATGTTAATAAAAAGGCTATGGAAGGAACAATAAAAGCGCATGTATCTGGTGATGTGCCTAATATTAAAATAACTATGGACAAATTAAATGAAGTTAATATAGGAGAATTAATATATTTCTTTGAAAAAGCGTGTGCAATGTCAGGAAGTATTTTAGGAGTAAATCCATTTAACCAACCAGGTGTAGAAGAATATAAAAAGAATATGTTTAAATTATTGAAAAAGCCAGGATATTAAAATTTGTAAATATTAAGAATAATTTTTATAGCATAAGTTATTTGTAAGAGAAAATAATTTGTGCTATAATTTATGCAAAATATGAGAAATTAATTATAAATATAATAGGAGAAAATAATGATATATACAGAGAAATTTAAGATTCCATTAAAAGATATAGGAAAAGATAATAAAATAAAAAATAGAGCAGTTTTAGAAATTTTAGAAAATATAGCATGTTATCATTCAGACTTAGTAGGCTATGGTGTAAATAATATAAAAGAAACAAAAGTAACTTGGATATTATTAGATTGGAAGTTAAAAGTAATTAATAGACCAACTTATGGGCAAATATTAACAGTAAATACATGGGGAAAAGGAATGAATAAATTTTTTACTTATCGTGATTATGAAATATATGATAATAATAACAATTTATGTGCAATAGCTACTTCAAAATGGGCTTTAATTGATACAGAAAAAGGGAAAATGTCGAGATTAACAGAAAATATAATTAATGCATATAAACCAGAGAAAAAGACTGTATTTGAAGAAAATAGTTTAGATAAAGTAAAAATACCAGAAGAATTTTCGAATACAATTAAATATGAAGTGATTAGAAAAGATATAGATATTAATAAGCATATGCATAATTTATACTATTTAGATTTGGCATATGAAGCTTTACCAGATGAAATATATAATAAAAGACCATTTGATTATGTAAGAATAACTTATAAAAAAGAGATTAAACTTGGAGAAAAGGTGAATTGTAAGTATGTTGAACAAGATGGCAAATATGTAATTGTTATTAAAAGTGAGGATGAAACAGTAATACATGCAATTGTGGAATTACAATAAAAAAGTTGCAATGCTTGGACATTATAATTATTTATTACTGAACTATAACTAAAAGATTTAAATACAGAAAAATAAGATTAATTTACTCTTGACGAAATAAGAAAAAAATGATATAAATAGAAAGTGCTAAAAAGCATTTTTTGGCCCCTTGGTCAAGCGGTTAAGACGCCACCCTCTCAAGGTGGAATCATGGGTTCGATTCCCGTAGGGGTCACCAAAAAATTATAATAATTAAAAGGGAGTAGCTTTTTATTACTAATCAACAGTCGCGATACAAAAGTATCTGGTTAGTAAGCTATAAATAGTAAGCGAGACTTTTAAGAGGAAATATTAATTTCCTTTTAAAAGTTTTTTTGCATTATAGTACACTTAATTTATAAGTTTAATTAATAATTTTTATTAATATGTAAAAAATAATAAGACAAGGAGTGGTAAAGAAGTGAAAAAAAACAATTGGTTCAACAAAAAAATTGAAGAAGTTGAAAAAGACTTAAACACAGATCTAGAAAATGGTTTAACAACAGAAGAAGTTAAAAAAAGGCAAGAACAATATGGATATAATCAATTAAAAGCAAAGAAAAAAAAGCCAATGATACAAAGATTTTTAGATCAATTTAAAGATTTTTCAATTATTGTTCTAATTATTGCAGCAATTGTATCAGGAGCAGTAGGAGTTGCAGAAGGGGAAGGAATAACAGATACAATTATTATTTTAATAGTTGTTATTGTAAATGCAATTATAGGAGTAACACAAGAATCAAAAGCAGAAAAATCACTAGAAGCATTACAAAAATTGACAGATCATGCTTCAAAAGTAATTAGAAATGGAGAAATAATAGTAGTACCAGCAAAAGAATTGGTACCAGGAGACATTATAGTATTAGATACAGGAGACTATGTACCAGCAGATGTAAGAATTATAGAAGCTGTTAATTTAAAATCACAAGAAGCATCACTTACTGGAGAATCTGTTCCAGTTGAAAAAAATATTGAAATAATTGAAGATGCAGAAGTTGGCTTGGGTGATAGGTTAAATATGCTATTTTCATCAAGTTTAATAACTTATGGTAGAGGAAAAGGTATAGTAGTAGAAACAGGAATGACGACAGAAGTAGGAAAAATAGCAGGAATGTTAGATTTAGCGGAAGAACAAACAACACCTCTTCAAGAAAAATTAAACAAACTAGGAAAGACACTAGGAATAGTAGCATTAGCGATTTGTGTATTTATATTTATAATAGGATTAATACAAGGAAAAGAACCAATTCATATGTTTATGACAGCAGTAAGCCTAGCAGTAGCGGCTATTCCAGAAGGATTAGTAGCAGTATCTACAATAGTACTTGCAATTGGAGTTCAAAAAATGGTTAAGAAAAATGCTATTGTAAAAAGGCTTCCAGCGGTTGAAACTTTAGGAAGTGCAACTGTTATATGTTCAGATAAAACAGGAACTTTAACACAAAATAAAATGACAGTTGAGAAAATTTTTATTAATAGCCAAACAAAAGATTTAGAAGAGTTTAAGAAAGATGCAACAAATGAAGATATAAAAAAATTAGTATATGCTAATATGCTATGTAATGATACAAAAATTTCAAATGACGGAACATTAACAGGGGATCCAACAGAAACAGCACTAGTTGATATGGCTTTTAAATTAGATTTTGATCCATCAATTTATGATAGGATGCCACGTATAGAAGAAGTTCCATTTGACTCAGATAGAAAACTTATGACAACAGTAAATGAAGTAAATGGAAAATATATTGTATATACTAAAGGTGGAGTAGATGAGTTACTAAAAAGATGTAAAACTTATTTAGAAAACGGAGAAATAAAACAAAACTTAGACAATTATTCAGAAGTAATAAGGAAAAATAATGAGAAAATGGCTAAAGAGGCATTAAGAGTATTAGCATGTGCATACAAAGAAATAGATCATAAACCAACCAAAACTGAATTGGAGAATATAGAAGAAGATTTAACATTTATAGGAATGGTTGGGATGATAGATCCACCTAGAGAAGAAGCAAAAAAAGCAGTAGAAAAATGTAAAACAGCAGGAATAAAAACAGTTATGATTACAGGAGACCACAAAATTACTGCAACAGCAATTGCTAAAAAATTAGGAATTTTAGAAGACGAAGATGAAGCTTTAACAGGATTAGAACTAGAAAAAATGTCAGATGAAGATTTACAAAAAAATGTTAGACATTATTCTGTATATGCAAGAGTATCACCAGAACATAAAGTTAGAATAGTAAAAGCATGGCAAAAAAATGGCGAAATAGTTGCAATGACAGGAGATGGAGTAAACGATAGTCCAGCATTAAAAACAGCAGATATAGGATGTGCAATGGGAGTTGTTGGAACAGACGTTGCAAAAGAAGCTGCAGAAGTTATCTTAACAGACGATAATTTTGCAACAATCGTGTCAGCAGTAGAAGAAGGAAGAAGAATTTATGATAATATATTAAAAGTAATACAATTTTTACTCTCAAGTAATGTAGGAGAAATAATAGTTTTATTACTAGCAACATTGTGTACACCATTATTTGCGAAATGGTTTGGAATAACAGATATTTCAAATTTAGAAATATTATTACCAATTCATATTTTATGGATAAATTTAGTAACAGATTCTTTACCAGCATTAGCATTAGCATTTGATCCAGCAAATTCAGATATAATGAAAAGAAAACCAGCAAAGCCAAACCAAGGAGTATTTACCAAAGGAATGACATGGAGAGTTATTTACCAAGGTGCAATGATAGGAATATTAACATTAGTAGCTTTTATGGTAGGCTTATCTACAACAACTCCAATAGAAGGACTTTCATTAGATGAAACAAAAATAGAAGTAGGTCAAACAATGGCTTTTGTAACACTTGCTATGTCTGAATTAGTGCATGTATTCAATATTAGGGATAACAAAAAATCAATCTTTAAAGCAAAAGTATTTAATAATAGCAAATTAATATGGGCTATAATAGCATCTGCAGCCCTAATGCTTGTAATATTAGCAATACCAGTTTTAAGAGAAATTTTTAGTATTCCAGTATTACCGACTCAAAATATAGTGGAATTAATTTTATTAATATTAGCACCATTAGCAATAGTTGAGATATTCAAATTATTAAAAATTAATACAATAAAAGATGAATAAATAAAAAATGGTTGAATTTAAACTATTTTTCCTGAAGTTAGGAATTAGTTAAGTTCAACCTTTTATACATATTTGTATTGATATTTATAAGCTTTTATGATAATATATTTTAAGAAAAAAAGAGAGATAAAAAAATTTCTATTATAAAAAATCATTTTATACAGGAGGAAATAAAAATGAATAAAAAATTCTATATAACAACACCAATTTATTACCCAAGTGGAAGATTCCATATAGGAACAGCATATACAACAGTTTTAGCTGATAGCATAAAAAGGTATCATAAGCTAAAAGGAGAAGATACTTATATGCTAACTGGAACAGACGAACATGGACAAAAAATAGAAGAAAAAGCTAAAGAGTTAGGAAAAACGCCAAAAGAATATGTCGATGAAATGGCAGCTATGGCCAAAGAATTATGGGAAAAAATGGATATAGACTATGACCATTTTATAAGGACAACAGATTCAGAACATGAAAAGACAGTTCAAAAGATATTTGATCATTTCATGGAACAAGGGGACATATACAAAGGTGAATATGAAGGTTGGTATTGCGTACCATGCGAAACATATTTTACAGAAACACAATTAGTAAATGGAAAATGCCCTGACTGTGGTAGAGAAGTAAAATTAATGAAAGAAGAATCATATTTTTTCAATATGAAAAAGTATGCAGATAGACTTTTAAAATATTACGAAGATCATCCTGATTTTGTAAAACCAGCATTTCGTAAAAATGAAATGATAAATAACTTTATAAAACCAGGATTAGAAGATTTATGCGTAACAAGAACTTCTTTTGATTGGGGAATAAAAGTTTTAAAAGACCCAAAACATGTTATTTATGTATGGGTAGATGCATTAACAAATTATTTAACAGCTTTAGGATATTTATCTGAAGATGATAAACTATTTAAAAAATATTGGCCAGCTGATTTACAAGTAGTTGGAAAAGATATTGCTAGATTTCATTTAATTTATTGGCCTATATTTTTAATGGCATTAGATTTACCACTTCCAAAAACCATCCTAGTACATAACTGGATAATGATGAAAGATGGAAAAATGTCAAAATCAAAAGGAAATGTAATTTATCCAGAAACATTAATTGAAAGATATGGTTTAGATGCTACAAAATATTTCTTGCTAAGAGAAATACCAGTATCACAAGATGGAGTATTTACACCAGAGGAATTTGTAGAAAGATATAATTTTGATTTATGCAATGATTTAAGTAATTTACTAAATAGAACTGTATCAATGGTAAACAAGTACTTTGAAGGAAAAGTACCTAAGTATAATGGTAAACCAAATGAAGTAGATGAAGAATTTGAAAAATTTACTATAGAGCAAATTGAAAAATTTGAAGAAAAAATGCAAGAATATGAAATAGCAAATGCGTTACAAGAAATTTGGACATTAATTTCAAGAACAAATAAATATATTGACGAAACAATGCCATGGTCATTAGCAAAAGAAGAAGAAAATAAAGATAAATTAGAATCATGTATGTATCATTTAATTGAGAATTTAAGAAAAATAGCAATTTTAATCAAACCTTTTATGAATGATACAGCAGAAAATATTTTTAGACAGATTGGAATAAAAGATCAAGATTTAAAAACATGGGAATTATTAAAAAAATATGATAAGCTTAATAATGTTCAAGTAATAAAAAAAGGTGAGCCTATATTTATGAGATTAAATATTGAAGAAGAAATAGAATATATAAAAAACACAATGAAAGTTTAAATAAAAACTCCAATTAATTTTATTGGAGTTTTTTAAAAATTTACTACAAAAAATATAAAAAATAGTATATAATATAAAAAGAAAAAAAGAAGTTGAAAAATGTAAAATAAGAGGAAGTAAAAAATGGTTAATGATGATAACGATTATAAATTAGATGTATACAAAATAGATACAAGGACTAAACTAGATAAAAAAAGAATATTTATTATGGTAATATTAATTTTATTGTTGTTCTGTATATTATTAACAATTAACCATATTAAAAATTTAATGGAAGAATATAAAGTATATAAACAATACGAAGCACAGTTGAATTCAATAAAACATCAAGAAGAAGAAAAACAAGCTAAAATAAAAGAAGAGACAGAAAAAAAGAAAAAGGAAAGAAATCCACAGCTAACTGATATTCGGAAAACAAAATATGGATACTATTTATAAATCCGATACTAAAAGGGTATTTCTAACATTTGATGATGGACCATCTCCTGTTACTTCAAAAATACTAGACATATTAAAGCAAGAAAATGTAAAAGCAACCTTTTTTATATTAGGGTCAAACGTTGATTCAAGGAAAGACGTTGTAAAAAGAATGTATGAAGAAGGACATTACTTAGCAAATCATGGATATTCTCATACATACTCTAAAATATATTCATCTCCACAATCAGTATTAGATGAATATAATGAATGTAATGATAAAGTAAAAAATGCTATAGAAGTACCTGACTATAATTCACATTTATTTAGATTTCCAGGAGGATTAGCTGGAGGAAAATATGCAGAGATAAAAAAAGAAGCAAAAGAATTATTATTACAAAATAATATTGTAAATGTTGATTGGAATGCGTTAACAGGAGATGCTGAGACTAATAATCTTTCAGTAGAGTTTGAAATGACAAGATTAACAGAAACAATGGAAAGTAAAAATAGTTTAGTTATATTAATGCATGATGCAGCGGCTAAAAGTGTAACAGCAGATGCGTTACCACAGATCATTGCTAAACTAAAAGAAGAAGGATATGAATTTAAAAATTTCTATGATATTATAAAATAAATAATTAATAGAGGGGAGAAATAAACATTGCCTAAAAAAGCTGGAGATAAAAATAATAGTATAAAAGAAAAATTGGAATATATAGGATTAGATTTAGAAAATATTCCAGAAGAATTAAAAGAGTATAAACCTTTGGAATTTAGAATTCCAAAATTTTATGAAGAGAAACAATATAAACAATATAGGTACATACCAGTTAAAGATATTCAAATATTGTTATCGCCAACAAATAGATTAGATGAAATTAGCGAAAAGTATAAACAAGCAAAGCCTTTGGCACAATATTTAGATGGAGAAAATGAAGAAAACATTTTAAAATATACTACTTTTTTAAGTATGTTAAAACAATTTAAAATAGATGAAGTAGAAGAAATAGAAAAAGAACAAACTAGTTTGAGTAAAAAAATACCATTTAAAGTAAAATATGAAAATAATTATTTATGGCAAATTTATTATTCAGAAAATACAAATCAATATTTTATGTTAGTACCTACAGAAGATTCTGATTATTCAACATTTTTCTTTTTAATAAAGAAAAAATTAGAAAAAAAGAAAAATGAAAAGATATTTGTACCAATTCGTAATGTTGAATATAGCAATAAATATTTAAAAAAATCAGAATTTGAAGATATTGAAAACTACCTATGGCTTTTTACAAAAGATTGGCCATTAATTTATGAGGTATATGATAAAAGAAATAAGTTAAGTATACATATAGTTGGAGAAACTGAAGTATATCATAAAATAAAAAGTCCATATAAAATAAAATTAAACACACAAGAAGATGCAAATCAATTATATAAATTACTAAAAGCAATGTTTATTTTACAAACAGAATTACCACATTATTTTCATTTTAAAACTAATATTAATAAAAATGGAGAATTAGAATTTTATTTAGAAGATGAAAAAATAGAATATATAGATATAGCTGAATGGATTAGTAATCAATATCATTTAGGCGAAGAAAAACAAAAAGTAGCAGAAGATTTAATAGAAGAAAATAAACTCAAATTGGAAAAATTAAAAGTAGAAATTGCTGCACAAGAAATAGAATATCTAGCAAAAGAAAAACAAATATCTACATTTTTAGAATGTAAAAAATCCTTTTTTGGAAAATTTAAATATTATTTTAAATATAGTAAAAAAAATAATAAAAATAAGGTAAAAAAAGAAGAAAATACAGATGAAAGTAAAATAGAAATACATCATGAAGAAAATGAAGAATTACCTAAAAAGAAAAGAAAAAAACAAAATTATACAATAGAAGAATTAGTGGAACTATATAAAGTAATAGAACTAAAAGAAAATGAATTAAAAAATGTCATAATGGACATAAATAGCTTAAAATTAAAAAATAAAAATATGCAGAAAAAAATTGAAAATGCAACAGCTTTTATTGAAGAAATAGATAGCCATAAAAAAAGTATATTTGAATTTTGGAAATATAGCAACAAAGATGAAATGGCAACTTTACCAGAAGGAGAAGCGGAAGAAGTTAATATAATAAAGAAAATCACAAGAGTTTTTGATTATGAGGAAGATTTAGAAAATTTTGGCAAAAAGATGGACAAAATACAAAGAAAAAATCTTAGCAAAGATGAAACAGATAGTGTATATATAACTTCAACTAATTTATTAGAAATAATAAACAAAATAAAAATTAATGAATTTCAACCAAAAGATATAGAAACTACATTGAAAGAAATAAAAAAAGAAGCTATACAGGAAAAATCCTTATCAGAAAATGAAGAATTTGACATATTTGGAGGAATAATTCAAGATAGTACTAAAGTATCAAAGATAAAAAATAAAAAACACAGAGAGTTAGCTAAAGACAAATTTAATATATTAGAAATAAATAAAAATACAAAACAAATCGGCTTTAAATTATCACTTGAAAAAATAATTGCTAATTTAAAAACAGCTATGAATAAAGTAGTAGTACCAGAAGAAATACCAGTATATAAAGCAATCGGAGAGAATAATTTAGATGATAGAAAAATAAATATATTTGATATTAATCCTGAAAAAGAAATACAAGAAGCTATAAAAAAAGAAAATAATAAAATAAATTTTTATAAAATAGATTTAAAAGAAGGAAGCAATGCAATAAGTTATACAAATTGTATTTTTTATGATAATCAAAACAAGACTTTACCGGTAGGACAAGACTTATCAACAAAGATTTTAGTAGATATTTCTAAGCTGCAATTAGATTTAAAAAATAAAACAAGTTTTAAAATGGTTGAATTTGAAAATGAAAAAGATGACTTTTCTGAAATAAATATAAAAACAGTTACTGTTTTTGAGTATGACGCTTTAATAAAAAAGCAAGAAGAAAATAAAGTTTAAAAAAATCTAGACAATTTAAAAAATATGTGCTAATATATATTAGTACATATTTTTTGTTAAATAATTATGCCGATGTGGCGGAATTGGTAGACGCACATGACTCAAAATCATGCGGGAAACCATGTGGGTTCGAGTCCCACCATCGGTACCAATTAAAAAATTTTTTTAATATTTATATTAGATACTGTTAGATGGAAATGAAGACTCACACTCTTCATTTTTATTTGTAGTTGCATCAATAATAAATTTTGAAATATCTATTGACAATATAAAATTTATGAGATAAAATACTAGCTAAATTAGGAACTATTCCTAATTTAAAGGAGAGATTTATGAATAACTATTCCAAACAAAGAGAAATAATACTAGAAGTTATAAAAAATAATCGAACTCATCCAACTGCTGAAGAAATATATATACTAGTTACAAAAAAAGAACCAAAAATCAGCAGAAGTACAGTATATAGAAACATAAATATATTAGTAGAGAAAGGTATTATTGAGAAAATAACAATAGCAACAGGACCAGATAGATATGATTATTTATACGAAGAACATTATCATGCTATATGTAAAGTTTGTGGTAAAGCATTTGACTTTTATTATAAATTCGAAAAAGATAATTTAATAAGTAATATAAAAAAACAAACTAATGTAGATATAGATATAAACAGCATAACTATTAATGGAATATGTGAAAAATGTAAATCAAAAATGAAATAAGGAGGAATTTTAAAATGGAATTAAAAGGAAGTAAAACAGAAAAGAATTTAATGGAGGCTTTTGCAGGAGAATCTCAAGCAAGAAATAAATATACATACTTTGCAAGCAAAGCAAAAAAAGAAGGGTATGAACAAATAGCGGCAATTTTTCAAGAAACAGCTGATAATGAAAAAGAACATGCAAAAATGTGGTTTAAATTATTACAAGGAGGAGAAATTTTATCTACAGCAGAAAATTTAAAAGCAGCAGCAGAAGGAGAAAATTATGAATGGACAGACATGTACGATAGAATGGCAAAAGAAGCAAAAGAAGAGGGATTTGATCATATTGCATTTCTTTTTGCAGAAGTTGCAAAAATAGAAAAAGAGCATGAAGAAAGATACAAAAAATTATTAGAAAATGTTGAAGACGGTTTAGTATTTAGCAAAGATGGAGATAGAATTTGGAAATGTAGAAACTGTGGACATATAGTAATTGGAAAGTCAGCTCCACAAGTATGCCCTGTATGTGCACATCCAAAAGCATATTTTGAGATTAAAGCAGAAAATTATTAAAAAACCAAAAAATGCTCTGAAACAATTTTTGTTAAAGCATTTATATTGTAAGAAATTATATTAGAACAAAAATCTAATATAATTTCTTTTTTTTGTAGAAAAAGGCAAAATTGTATGATATAATAAGGTGCATAAAAAGGAGAAAAAATATGCCAAAATTTTTTGTTAATGAAGAACAAATACAAAAAGAAGATGTAAAAGTAATAGGAAATGATGTAAAACACATAAAAAATGTATTAAGAGAAAAAGTAGGAAACGAGTTAATAATATGCAATACTTCAAATAAAAAAGATTATTTATGTAAAATAGAAGAAATTTCAGAGGAATATATAAAATGTAAAATTGAAAAAGAATTAGAAAATAATTCGGAATCAAATATACAAGTAACGATTATGCAAGGGTTACCAAAAGCAGATAAAATGGAGTTAATTATTCAAAAATCAGTTGAATTAGGAGTTTACGATATTATACCAATTGAAATGAAAAGATGTGTTGTGAAGGTAAATGAAAAAGATAAGCAAAAAAAACTACAAAGATGGCAAAAAATATCAGAAGTAGCAGCTAAACAATGTGGAAGAAATATAATACCTAAAATAAAACCAATATTAAATTTAAAAAACATTTGTAATATGCTAAAAGAATATGATATAGTATTATTGGCATATGAAAAGGAAGAAAAAATCACGATAAAACAAGAATTAAATAATATAAAAGAAAATTTAAATAACAATAGCAAATTTAAAATAGCAGTTATTATTGGACCTGAAGGAGGAATATCAACAGAGGAAGTTGAACTGTTACAAAAAAACGGGGCAAAATCAATTACATTAGGAAAAAGAATATTAAGAACAGAAACTGTAGCTTTAAATGTTTTAAGTGTAATAATGTATGAACTAGAAAATTAGGAGGAAATGATGAAAAAAATAGGAAAAAATTTGTCAAGAGCACTATGTATTATAATTTATTTCATAATTTTATTTTTTGCTTATACAAGAATGAATTTAGACAGATTAGCACAAGATATACAAGTATTTTCTGGAGCTTTTTTAGTATTAGGAATATTAGCATTAGAAAAAGCTTACAAAAAAGACAGTGGAGAAGTAGCAATTACAGGGATAGAACTATTAGCTTTATCTATACACTCTTTATCTATTATGCATATGATAACATTATTGAAATATGATTTTAAATCATATATGTTAATTTCATCAGGAATTGTTGTAATTTATTATGTTTTAAAAGTAATAATTATTTATACAAAAGATAAAAAAGAGTATTTAAAAGGATTAAGTGATATATCAAAAATTGTTAAAGAAGATGAACCAATAAAAAAAGAAGCTAAAAAAAGAAACAAAAACGAAAAGGAAAAAGAAGAAACAGACGAATTAGAAAGTACAAAAGAAAATCAAAGTAAAGAAACAAATAATACTGAAATAAAACAAAATAAAGATAGCAAAACAAAAACAAATAGTAAGAGAAAACAAGCAAAAAAAGTGAATGAATCTAAAAATAAAGAAAAACCAAAAACAAAAGCAAAAAGCAATAAAAAAGTAATAGAAGATAAAACAGAAAAACAATCTAAAGAGACAAAAACAGAAACTAAAAAGAAGAAAATAGAAAATGTAGAAGAAAAAACTAAAAATGAAAAAAGAAAAAAATCTTCAAGTGTAAAAACTAAGAAAGTTGAAAAAGAGGTAAAAGAAAATGATTAAAAGTATGACAGGATATGGTAGAGCAAAGCTTTCAAAAGATGATAGAGAATATCAAATAGAGATAAAAAGCGTAAATCATAGATATTTAGATATATCAGTAAGAATCCCAAAACAACTTAGTTACTTAGAAGAAACAATAAAAAAAGAGATTGCCAAAAAGGTAAAAAGAGGAAAAATTGATGTTTTTGTTACTTTTGAAAATAATTCGCTAGAGGGAAAAGAAATTAAAATAAATACAGAATTAGCAAAAGCATATATTGATGAATTAAAAAAATTAGCTGAAAAAGAAAATATATTATCAGATATACAAGTTACTGAAATTTCCAAATATCCAGATGTATTAAATATACAAAGCAGCCAAGATGACGAAAAAATAACAGAGGAAGTATTAGAAACCATAACTATAGCAACAGATAATTTAGTTCAAATGAGAGAGACAGAAGGAAATAAAATATCAGAAGATTTATTAAAAAGATTAAATATAATAAATAAAAAAGTAGAAGAAATAGCTAAACTTTCTACTGGACTTATTGAAGAATATGTAGTAAAATTAGAAGAGAGAATTAATGAAATACTAAAAAATCAGGAGATTGATAAAACAAGATTAGCTCAAGAAGTTGTAATATATGCAGATAAATGTTCTATTGAAGAAGAGGTCACTAGATTAAATAGTCATATATCACAATTTAAAAATTTACTAAATTCAAATGAGGCAATAGGGAAAAAACTAGATTTTATAATACAAGAGATGAATCGTGAAACAAATACTATAGGCTCAAAAGCAAACAATTTAGAAATAACAAATGGAGTTATTGATATAAAAACAGAAATTGAAAACATAAGAGAACAAGTACAAAATATAGAATAGAAAGGATTTGATTTTATGCAATTAGTAAATATAGGATTTGGAAATATTGTTTCAGCAGAAAGAATTGTAGCAATTGTAAGCCCAGAATCTGCACCTATTAAAAGAATGGTACAAGAATCAAAAGATAATAAAACAGCGGTAGATGCTACATATGGAAGAAGAACAAGAGCAGTATTAATTATGGATTCAGGACATATCATACTATCAGCAGTTCAACCAGAAACTGTAGGAGGTAGAATAGATAAAACAATATCACAAGATGATGGTGGAAAACAAATAGCAGAAGCTATAAAATAATTTTATAAAGGAGTGGATTTAAAATGATGGTAAAACCAAGTGTTTCAGAATTATTAAAAAAGGCAGATAATAGATATGAGTTAGTAATTGCAACAGCAAGACGTGCAAGACAAATAGCTGCAGGAGCAGAAGTAAAAACAGATGTTAAAGAGGAATCTCCAGTTACATTAGCTGCTAATGAAATTGCAGAGGGGAAGGTAGAAATATGTTAGTAATATTATCTGGAGTAGCAGGAGCAGGAAAAGATACAATAAAAAAAGAACTAATAAAAAGAATGGAAAATGTAGAATCTCTTCCTTCATTTACTTCTAGACCTATGCGTGAAGGAGATGTAGAAGGTGGAACATATAATTTTGTAACTAGAGAAGAATTTGAAGAAATGATAGAAAAAGGGCATTTCTATGAGTATGATGTACATCATAACAATTATTATGGAACTTCAAAGAAATTACTAAATGAAAAAATTGAAAGTGGAAAAATAATAGTAAAAGATATTGATGTAAATGGTACAGAACATTTAAAAGATTTGTTAAATGCAGACACAAAAGTAGTTACTATTTTTTTAAGAGTGCCTAAAGAAGAACTTGAAAAAAGGTTACAAGATAGAGTTGATAAACCAAGCCCAGCAGAAATACGCTTAAGGTTAAGTAGATTTGAATATGAAGAATCTAGAATTAATTTATACGATTATGTATTAAAAAATGATAATCTAGAAAAAACAGTTCAAATAGTTATGACAATATTAGAAAACGAAATGAAATTATTAGAACAACAATAAAAAGCTATCTTTCAGATGGCTTTTTTATATAAGGAGAAAGAATAATAGAATGATAGCAGAAGTAGTTATAAATAGAACAGCCAAAAAATTAAATAGAACATTTGATTATGCTATTCCAAAAGAGCTAGAAGATTTTGTTATAATTGGAAGTAAAGTTTTAGTCCCTTTTGGAAAAGGAGGAAAATTAGAAGAAGCATTTGTAACAAGAATAAAGGATAATACAGAATTTAAAGTAAAAGAAATTGCAAAAATAGAAAATAGTTTAGATGAAAAGAAAATAAAATTGGCAAAATGGATGGCAAATAGATATTTTTGTAATATATCTGATTGTATAAAACTTATGCTGACACCTGGAACAAGAGGAAAAGAAAAGAAAGCACAGGAAAAAATCATAAGAGTTGTATATTTAAAAAAGAAAAAAGACGAAATATTATTTGAAATAGATAATAAAAAGATCAAATCAGAAAAGCAAATAAGAGTACTTAAATTTATACAAAAAAATGAAGGATTAACTATACCAGAGATAGAGATGCATACAGATTGTTCTAGAGCTATTATAAATACACTAATTAAAAATGGATATTTAGAATTAGTTGAAGAAAAGATAGAAAGAGATCCGTTAAGAAACAAAAATTTAGCATCAACAAACAAATTAAAACTAACAGAAGAACAGCAAACTGCATTTGAAAAAGTTGCTAAAAGTATAGATGAAAAAGAATATAAAAGGTTTTTATTATATGGGGTAACTGGGTCACGGAAAAACAGAAGTATATTTACAGTTAATACAAAAAATACTAGAAATGCAAAAAACTGCAATTGTTTTAGTCCCTGAAATATCATTAACTCCACAAATGTTAGATAGATTTATTTCAAGATTTGGAAAAGAAAAAATAGCTGTATTGCATAGTAAACTATCAATTGGAGAAAAATATGATGAATGGAATAAAATAAAAGAAGGAAAAGCAAAAATAGTAATAGGTGCAAGGTCTGCAATTTTTGCACCAGTTACAAATTTAGGAATTATTATAATAGATGAAGAACATGATAGTTCTTATAAATCCGAGGCAAATCCAAAATATGATGCAAAACAAGTAGCAAAATACATTGCAAAACAAAATAATTGTCCATTAGTATTTGGAAGTGCAACACCAGATATTAATACATATTATAAAGCAAAAACATTAGGAAAAATAGAACTATTAGAATTAACTAAAAGAGCAAATAATTCGTCATTACCAAAAGTTAGCATTATTGATTTAAAACAAGAATTAGCAAATGGAAACCGCTCAATGTTAAGTAGGGAATTATATCAAGAAATAGAAGAAAATTTAAAACAAAAAAGGCAAACAATATTATTTTTAAACAGAAGAGGATATTCTACTTTTATTATGTGTAGAGATTGTGGATATACAGTAAAATGCAAAAATTGCAATATAAGTCTGACTTACCATAGTTATGAAAAAAAACTGAAATGTCATTATTGTGGTTATGAGCAAGAAATTGTAAAAGTTTGCCCAGAATGTCATAGTGAAAAAATAAGATATTTTGGTACAGGAACTCAAAAATTAGAACAAGAAATTATAAAACAATTTCCAAATGCAAGAACGATTCGTATGGATGTTGATACAGTAACCAAAAAGAATTCACATGAAGAAATATTAAATAAGTTTAAAAATGAAAATATAGATATTCTAATAGGAACACAAATGGTAGTAAAAGGCCATCATTTTCCAAATGTAACATTAGTAGGAGTAATTGCGGCAGATAGTTCATTAAACATTGATGATTATAGAGCGAATGAAAGAACATTTCAAATTTTAACTCAAGTAGCACGGACGAGCAGGAAGAGAAAAACTACCAGGAAAAGTAATAATTCAAAGTTATAATCCAGATAATTTTAGTATACAATGTGCTAAAAAACAGAATTATGAAATGTTCTATGCAACAGAAATAGCTTTAAGAGAACAGTTGAAATATCCTCCATTTTGCGATATAATAGTAATTAGTTTTAACGGAAGTAATGAAGCAGATATAAAAAATAAGAGTGATTTGGTATATAGATATTTAAAAGATAAACTAGAAAATAAATTCAAAATATTTATTCCAATGCCAGCACCAATTGATAAAATTCAAAACAAGTATAGATATAGGATTATAGTAAAAGGAACAATGGATAAAGAATCTAATGAAGAGTTTAATAAATGTTTAAAAAACATTTATAAAGAAAATTTAAAAGATATGAGAATATCAATAGATGTTAATCCTAATAGTATGGCATAACTAATAAAAATATAGTTTAAATAACCAAAAAGGAAAGGAGTAAAAAATGGCGATTAGAAATTTGAGATATAAAGGAGACGAAATTTTAAAAAAGAAATCAAGGGAAATAGAAACAATTGATGAAAAATTACAAACATTGATTGATGATATGATAGAAACAATGCATAAATATAATGGAGTTGGACTTGCAGCAGTTCAAGTAGGAATTTTAAAAAGAGTAATAGTAATTGATATTTATGACGATAATGGACCAATTGCTATGATAAACCCAGTAATATTAAAAACAAAAGGAAAACAAGAGGTTGACGAAGGTTGTTTAAGTTTTCCAAATGAATTTGCAAAAGTTATAAGACCTACTGAAGTAACAGCTGAATATACTGATAGAGATGGAAAGAGAATAAAAGTAAAAGCAAAAGAATTATTAGCACAAGCTATTTGTCATGAAGTAGATCATTTAAACGGAGAAGTTTTTATTGATAAAATAATACCAGGAACTTTAGAATATATAGAACCAACTGACGAAAAATAATCTAAGAGGAGGAAAAAATGAGAATAGTTTTTATGGGAACACCAGATTTTGCTAAAGAAAGTTTAGAAGCGGTGTATAATGCAGGATATGAAATATTGGGAGTAGTAACAAATCCAGACAAACCAAAAGGAAGAGGAATGAAGATGATGGCTTCCCCAGTAAAAGAATTTGCTATAGAAAAAAACATAAAGATATATCAACCATTAAAAGTAAAAAATAATATTGAATTTATACAAGAGATAAAAGATTTAAATCCTGATATTATTTGTGTAGTAGCATATGGTAAAATATTGCCAAAAGAAATTTTAGAAATTCCAAAATTAGGATGTATTAATGTTCATGGTTCTTTACTTCCTAGATATAGAGGTGCAGCACCTATTCAATGGGCTATTTTAAATGGAGATAAAACAACAGGAATTACTACAATGTATATGGATATTGGTATGGATACAGGAGATATGATTTTAAAAGAAGAAGTTGATATTGGAGAAGATGAGACAACAGGAGAATTATGGGAGAGATTATCTAAAATTGGTGGAAATCTTCTAGTAGAAACTTTAAAAGAAATCGAAAAAGGGATAGCACCAAGAGAAAAACAAGGAAATGACTATACTTTAGCACCAATGTTAAATAAAGAAATGGCAAAAATAGATTGGGAAAACAAGACAGCAGAAGAAATAAAAAATTTAGTAAGAGGATTAAACCCAATTATGGGAGCATATACTTTTTTAAATGGAAAAAAAATAAAATTCTGGAAAGTTTCAATTGCAACAGAAGATGAATTAATTACAGATAATATTGAAATTATGAGAAATGGAACAGTAATTATTTCAGACCAAAAAGATGGATTATTTATAAAGGCAAAAAATGGAATTTTAAAAGTGCTAGAAATTCAAGGAGAAAATGCAAAGAAAATGTCAATAGGAGATTTTCTAAGAGGAAATCAAATTCAAGAATTTGATGTATTTGAATAAAAACAGTTGTAAAAAAGGAAAAAAATTGATATACTTATAATGTATTTTATAAGTATATCTTTTTTAGTTAATAATAAAGGTAGGTATTAACTAAAAATAAAAAGGAGGAAATAAAAATGAGTGAGGAAAACAAAGAAAATGAAGAAATTGTAGAATTAGACAATGAAATAAAAACAGAAAATGAAGGGATAAAAATATCTAATGATGTAGTAGCAGTTATTGCAGGTGTAGCCGTATCAGAAGTCAATGGAGTTGCTGGAATGGCCGGAGGTTTTGCAGGTGGAATTTCAGAAGTATTTAGTGGAAGGAAAAATCTAGCAAAAGGAATTAAAGTAGAAGTATCAGAAAATATAGCAAAAATAGATGTAAATATTATTGTAGAGTATGGTTCTAGAATACCAGATGTAGCATTTGAAATTCAAAACAGAGTAAAAAAAGCAGTAGAAAGTATGACTGGATTAAAAGTTGAAGAGGTAAATGTACATGTTCAAGGAGTTAATACTGATACAGCAAAAAATGATACACCTAATGAAAGTGAAAACAATATAGAAGAATAAAAAAGAAAAGAGGAAAAAATGAAATGAAATTTTTAGAAAAAATCGCATTAGTTATATATTCTAATATTATTTTAATATTATCTATAGTATTATGCTTACTAATATTTGGATGGCTAGATATGAATTTAATTGGAAATATTATTTACAAAGTTATTGTAGGAGATGTTTCAAGTAAAATATTACTAGGAATAAGTGTAGTATTTATTTTACTTTCAATAAAATGTATATTTTTTGATTCAACATCAAAAGGAAAAACAAATGAAGAACAAGGAGTTTTGTTAGAAAATGAAAATGGAAAGCTTATGATATCAAAAGAAACACTAGAAAACTTAGTGAATTCAGTAGCTTTAAATTTTGAAGGAACAGAACAAGTAACAACCAGAGTTGAATTAGATAGAGAAAATAATGTAATGGTGTATGTTAATTTAATGGTTAGCTCAAATGTTATTATAAAAGAGTTATCTGCAAACTTACAAACTAAAATAAAAGAAAAAATAAAAACCGCAACAGATTTAGATGTAAAAGAAGTAAATATTACAGTAAAAAAAGTTGCACCAAAAGAAGAACAGCAAGAGGCTTAAGAAAATTCGTAACAAATTTATGCGGAAAGGAATGTGATTAAGATGAACGGATTTAAGGATTTTATAACTCAATATAGAGGAGCTATTATAGGAGTAATTATAGCGATATTAATATTAGTTACAAGATTGCATGATTTAATATTAGCTATTGTTGTGCTAGTATTAGGAGCTTTTATTGGAAATTATGTACAACAAAATAAAGATTTTGTAAAAACGAAATTAAAAAGTTTTATAGATAAAATGTAATATTATTGGGAAGGAAAAATATACATGAATAGATCAGAAATAAGAGAACAAGCATTTAAACTTATATATAGTTTAGAAATTCAAAATATAGAAAATTTAGAAGAGCAAATAGAATTATATATAGAAAGTAATAATATAACAGATAAAAATGCAATAGAATACATTAAAGATAGTGTTTTAGGAATCAAAAAAAATGAAAAAGATATAATGCAAAAAATAGAAATAAATTTAAAATCAGACTGGAAAATCGAAAGAATTTCTAAAATTGATTTAGCAATATTGAAAATAGCTATTTACGAAATAAAATACAAAGATATCCCATTTAAAGTTGGAATTAATGAGGCAGTGGAATTAGCAAAAAAATATGGTGAAGATAATTCTAAAAACTTTGTAAATGGAATTTTAGCAAGTATTGTAAAAGAATAAAAAAGGAAGAAATGAAAATATGAAATATGCAGATATGGCTATAACAGTTTCTGATTTAAATAAATATATGAAAGAAAAAATAGCGGAAGATGAATATTTAAATAACATATTAATAAAAGGAGAAATATCAAATTTTAAAAATCATTATACAGGACATATGTATTTTACTTTAAAAGACGAAAAATCTTTAATAAAATGCATTATGTTTAAATCTTATGCAACAAAATTAACTTTCATGCCAAAGGATGGCATGAAAGTTATGATTTTAGGTAGTGTTTCTGTTTTTGAAAGAGATGGAGTATATCAAATTTATGCAAGAGCAATGGAAGAAGATGGCTTAGGAGATTTATATACTAAATATCAAGAATTGAAAAAAAGACTTGAGCAACAAGGTTTGTTTGAAGAAGAGCATAAAATGAAAATACCAATGATGCCTAGAGTTATAGGAGTATTAACATCACAAACAGGTTCTGTAATAAGAGATATTATAAATGTTTCAACAAGAAGAAATCCAAATGTATATATACGTTTATTACCAGTACCAGTTCAAGGAGAAGGTGCAGCTGAAAAGATATCAAATGGAATAGAATATATGAATAAAAACAAATTAGCTGATGTATTAATTTTAGCAAGAGGAGGAGGCTCTTTAGAAGACTTATGGCCATTTAATGAAGAGATTGTTGCACATAGTATATACAATTCTGAAATTCCTATTATATCAGCAGTAGGACATGAAACAGATTTTACAATAGCAGATTTTGTTGCAGATTTAAGAGCACCAACTCCATCAGCAGCTGCAGAACTTGCTGTGCCTGATATATATGAAGTAAAAAGAAAAATTGAAACTTACCAAGATAGATTAAGAAATTCATTAATAAAAAAACTAGAACTTATGAATCTTAGATATGAAAAATGCATGTCAAGTTCAGTATTTAAAGAGCCTTTAAGAAAAATAAATGACAACTATATTAAATTAGATAATTGTATTAAACAAATAGAAAATAGTATAAAAGTAAAACACGAAAAAGAAAAAACTAAATACATAGAATTGATTGCAAAATTAGATGCTCTAAGTCCATTAAAAACATTATATAGAGGATATTCTATAACGGAAAAAAACAATAAAGTTATAAAAAGCAAAGAAGAATTAAAAACAAATGATTTAATAGAAATTAGATTTATAGATGGTAAAAAAGAAGCAATTGTAAAGTAGTTTATAAGGATTGGAATAAAAAGGAGAAAAGATATTTATGAGTAAAAGTTTTGAAGAAAATATGGAAGAATTAGAAAAAGTTGTTGCAGAATTAGAAAAAGGAGATTTAAACTTAGATGATTCTGTTTCAAGATTTGAGCAGGGAATAAAAATTTCTAAAGAATGTAGTAAAATATTAGAAGAAGCAGAGAAAAAAATTACGATTTTAGTAAAAAAAGATGATGAAATGAAAGAAGAAGATTTTCAAACAAAAGATTAAAAAAATAAAAAGGGAGAAAAATGTAAAATGAACAATTTAATAGGTTTTATACAAAATAAATATATTTATATACCAGTCTTATTATGGTTTGGAATACAGCTATTTAAATTAATTTATGATTTAGTAACTACAAAAAAATTTAATTTTAAAAGAATTATGGGAGCAGGAGGAATGCCAAGTTCTCATTCAGCTGTAGTAGCGGGATTAGCAACATTGGTAGGAAAATATCAAGGAGTAGATACACCTATATTTGCTGTAGCTTTTATAATGGCAATAGTAGTTATGTATGATGCATGTGGAGTAAGGAGAGCGGCAGGTAAACAAGCGGCTTTATTAAATAAATTGGTTGAAACACCAGGGTTAACTGGAATACAAGTTTCAGAAAGACTTGTAGAAGTATTAGGACATACACCTATACAAGTTTTTGTGGGAGCTTTAATAGGTGTAGTTGTAGGATTAATAGCATAATAGCAGACAAAATCAAAACAATATAAAATTAGTATCAGATAGGGGGCAATAGAAATGACAGATATTGAAATAGCAAAAAATACAAAATTAGATGAAATTAATAAAATAGCAGAAAAATTAGAAATTAAAGAAGAGGATATCGAACAATATGGGAAATATAAAGCAAAAATTTCTAATGAAATATATGAAAAAAATAAAAGCAAGAATAATGGAAAATTAATTTTAGTAACAGCTATTTCCCCAACACCATTAGGAGAAGGAAAAACTACAGTTTCTATTGCAATTGCTGATGGATTAAGAAAAATAGGTAAAAAATCTATACTTACATTAAGAGAGCCTTCTTTAGGGCCAGTTTTTGGAATAAAAGGAGGAGCAACTGGAGGAGGAAAAGTACAAATTGCTCCAATGGAAGACATAAATTTACATTTTACAGGAGATATTCATGCAATAACATCAGCTAACAACTTATTATCTGCTATGATTGACAATCATATTTATTTTGGAAATGAATTAGGATTTGAAAAAGTAGTATGGAAAAGATGCTTAGATTTAAATGATAGACAATTAAGAAAAGTTGAAACAGGACTTTCAGGAGAAAGTAAAATTGTTCCAAGAATAGATAATTTTGACATAACAGTAGCTTCAGAAATAATGGCAGTGTTATGCTTAGCTGAGAATTTAAAAGATTTAAAACAAAAATTAGGAAATATAATAATTGGATACAATAAAAAAGAAGAGCCGATATATGTTAAACAATTAAAAGCAGAAGGTGCAATGACAGTATTATTAAAAGATGCTATTAAGCCAAATCTAGTACAAACACTAGAACATACACCAGCACTAGTTCATGGAGGACCATTTGCAAATATAGCACATGGATGTAATAGTGTAATTGCAACAAAAACAGCATTAAAACTTGCTGATTACACAATAACAGAAGCAGGTTTTGGTGCAGATTTAGGAGCAGAAAAATTTTTAGATATAAAATGTAGAAAAACAGGATTAAAACCAGATGCTGTAGTAATAGTTGCGACAATTAAAGCTATTAAATATCATGGTGGAGTAGAAAAAGAAAAAATACAAGAAGAAAATATAGAAGGAATAGAAAAAGGAATTGATAATTTATATAAACATATAGATAATATAAAGAATAAATTTGGCTTAAACGTTATAGTTGCATTAAACAAATATGCATCAGATACTGAAAAAGAAATAGAGTATATTAAAGAAAAATTAGCTAATAAAAATATAGAGTTAAGTGTAGTAGAAGGCTGGGCTAAAGGCGGAGATGGAGCAATTGATATAGCAAACAAACTAGTTAAGTTAAGCCAACAGCCAAATGAATTTAAATACATATATAATGATAGTGATTCAATAAAAGAAAAAATATTAAAAATAGCAAAAAATATTTATTATGCAAAAGATGTTAAATATTCTGAAGAGGCAGAAAAGCAAATAGAAAATATAGAAAAAATGGGATATGGGAAGTTGCCAATATGTATTGCAAAAACACAATATTCTTTTTCTGATGATCCTAAAAATTTAGAATGTAAAGATGACTATAATATTAATGTAAGAGGAGTGGAATTAAAGAATGGAGCAGGTTTTGTGGTTGTATTAGCAGGAAAAATAATGACAATGCCAGGACTTCCAAAGGTGCCTGCAGCAGAAAGTATTGATATAGATGAAGATGGAGAAATTGTTGGGATTTTTTAAAATTTAGTATTTTTGTTGGTATATTTAATGTTAGAGAAAACAAAAAACAACAAAGAAATGAAACAAACAAGACCTGTCCCCAGTGTCTCAAAAGGAGTAGATATGAGTAAAGTGAAATGGACAAGTGAACAACAGGATGCTATTTATGAAAAAAATTCGAATATTTTGGTTGCAGCGGCTGCTGGTAGTGGTAAGACTGCTGTTTTGGTAGAAAGAATTATTAATAAGATAATAAATGAAAAAATAGATATAGATAAGTTATTGGTTGTAACATTTACAAATGCTGCAGCTTCTGAAATGAGGGAAAGAGTTTTAGATGCTATTTATAAAAAACTAGAGGAAGATTCTGAAAATGAGAATTTGCAAAGACAGATTACTTTGCTAAATAAAGCTAGTATATGTACTATTGATTCTTTTTGCTTAGAAGTTGTTAGAAATAATTTTTATGAATTAGATAATGTTTCTCCTAATTTTAGAATTGCAGATACTACTGAAATAGAGTTGTTAAAGCAAGAGGTATTAGAAGATATTTTTGAAAAAAAATATGAGGAAGATAATGATGAATTTATCAAATTGATTCATACGTATACAAGTTATAGAGATGATACTCCTTTAAAAGAGTTAGTATTAAAGATAAATAATTATATACAAAGTAATCCATTTCCTGAAAAATGGTTAACTGATAAGATAGAAATGTTTAATTTAAAAGATAGATTAGATGAAGATTTTGCAAATACTATTTGGGGAAAGGAATTATTGAAAGAGGTTGATGAAGAATTAGTAGATATATTGTCTACGTTTGAAAGTATATCTAAAAAACTTACATTAGATAAAGAATTAGAAAAATATTATCAAACAATTAGAAATGATATTGATATGTTAGAAAATTTAAAGAGAAGTTTAAATAGTTGGGACAAAGCATATGAGATAAATCAAAATTTAAAGTTTCCTACATGGCCAAGGCAAAAAGTAGAATCTGAATTAAAGGATGAAGCAAAAAAGATACGTGATGATGGAAAGAAAAAATTAAGTAAAATATTAGATAAGATATTGATTTATAATTCAAGGCAAGCTAATGAAGATATTTATGACATGTATTCTATTTTATCAAAGTTAAAAAATCTAATATTCGAATTTAATGAAGAGTTTTCGAAAAGAAAAAGAAATAAAAATATAGTAGATTTTAACGATATAGAACATTTTGCTTTAAAAATATTATTAAAAGAAGAAAATGGAAAAATACAAGTTTCTGAGGTAGCAAAGAGGTATCAAGAAAAATATTTAGAAATAGCAATAGACGAATACCAAGATAGTAATTTGGTACAAGAATATATTTTGAGTTCTGTATCAAAAGGAAATAATATATTTATGGTAGGAGATGTAAAACAAAGTATTTATAAATTTCGCCAAGCTATGCCAGAATTATTTTTAAACAAATATCATAAATATAAATCGAAAAAAGATAAGCAAAAAGAAGATGATTTAAAAATACAATTATTTAAAAATTTTAGAAGTAGAGATAATGTGTTAGATTTTACTAATATAGTTTTTCAAGATATAATGAGCAATGATTTAGGAGATATTGAATATGATGAGAAAGAATATCTAAATTTAGGTGCAGATTATCCAGAGTTAAAACAAAATTTTGCAACTGAAATTGATATTATAGATTTGAAAGAAGAAGAAAAGCAAGAGAATATAGAAAACGATGAAATATTTGAAGAAAAAAACGAAGAAGAAGAAGAACGAGTAGAAAATATTGAATTAGAGGCTAGATTTGTTGCAAATAGAATAAAAGAGTTAATAGAAGAAAAATTTCAAGTATGGGACAGAAAGAAAAACCAATATAGAAATATTGAATATAAAGATATAGTAATATTGCTCAGATCAACTGCTAATATAGCACCTATATATGAACAAAAAATTTTATCGTTAAATATGCCTGTGTTTTCAGATAGTTCCCAAGAATATTTAGGTTCTATTGAAATTCAAACAATTATGTCATTACTTAAAATAATTGATAATCCAATGCAAGATATTCCACTTGTTACAGTATTGAGGTCTTTTATAGGAAAATTTACAGATGATGAATTAGTCCAAATAAGACTATCTGATAAATATGACAACTTTTATGTTTGTATGCAAAAAGCTATGATTGATGTTAATAAAGAGCTTAAGGAGAAAATTTGCAATTTTTTAAGCAATTTAGATAAATGGAGAGATGAACAAGAATATTTTTCTTTAGATGAATTGATTTGGAAAATATACATAGATACAGGTTTTTATAATTATGTTCGGATTAATGCCAAATGGTGAATTAAGACAAGCAAATTTAAAAATGTTGTTTCAAAAAGCTAAACAATATGAAAGTTCAAATTTTAAAGGATTATATAATTTTATTAATTTTATAGATAGGCTAAAACTAAGCAGTGGAGATTTGGGTTCTGCCAAATTAATTGGAGAAAATGATAATGTAATTCGTATTATGAGTATTCATAAAAGTAAAGGCCTTGAATTTCCGGTTGTGTTTTTATCAAGTACTGGAAAACAATTTAATTTAATGGATTTAAATGATTCTGTTTTGTTACATCAAGAAATGGGAATAGGAGTTAAATATATTGATTATGATAAACAAATTCAATATGATACTTTAAGTAAAGCATCATTAAGAAGTAAAATGTTAATAGAAACATTATCAGAAGAAATGAGAATATTATATGTTGCTTTAACTAGGGCAAAAGAAAAACTAATTATAACAGGAATTAAGAATGATTATCAAAAAGATTTTTTAAAAATGTCAGAACAAGTTGAAAGATATATTAAAAAAGATGGAAAAATAAATACAATTTTAATTAAAAAATATAAAAAATATTTGGATTGGATATTACTAGTTTATGAATATGAAAAAGAAAAAAATAAAAATTGTATGTTATTAAATTTATATAAGAAAAAAGATATACTAAATAGATGTAAAAAAATTCAAAAAGAAAAAGTTAATGTTATAGAAGAACTTAATAAAAAAGAAATAACTAAAGAAGAATTTAAAACATTAGAAAAAATATTAAATTATACATATCCAAATAAATTAGCAACTACTATTCCAACTAAGACGTCTGTAACTAAGTTAAAGCAGGTAGAACAAGAAAAGTTAGATATCGGGATAGAAGAATTAATAGGCAAACAGAGAAATTTAGAAGATAAAATAGAAGATGTAATAGAATTTCCAAAGCCACAATTCTTGAAACTAGAAGAAAAAAACAAATTGACAGGAGCTCAAAAGGGAACTTTAATACATTTGTGTATGCAAAATTTAGATGAAAAAGTAGATTATAATTTAATGAAAGTAAAAGAGTTAATTAATAGTTTAGTAGAAAAGCAAATTATAACCAAAATAGAAGCGGATAATATAAATCCTTTTAAAATATTAGAATTTACAAAGTCTGAGATTTGGAGAGAATTAAAGACAGCAAAACTAATTGAAAGAGAGAAACCATTTTATTTAAATATTCCAGCGAATACTATATATAATGAGGAAATAGAAGAAACTATTTTAGTACAAGGTGTTATAGATTTGTATTATGTTAATAAAAATAATGAACTTATTTTGGTTGATTATAAAACAGATTATATAGAAAAAAATAAAAAATATGAATTAGTAAATAAATATAAAAAACAATTAGAATTATATCAAGAGGCATTAGAACAATCATTTAATAAAAAGGTCTCTAAAAAATATATTTATTCTACTTGTTTAGGACAAGCAATTGAAATTTAGGAAAATTAAATAGAAAAATCGATTGACATAAATGGAAATATGGTGTTATAATATGAATATGTCTAGATTGACAAATTTTAACAATAAAGAAGGGAATAAAATGCCAGAAATCATTCAAATAACCAAATTAGCTATTCGGTTAGATGATACAGGAAAACTTAAGGAGTTGCCATATGAATATGTATATGAATTCCATGGTAACTTCGCTATTGTAGGAAAGAATGAATGCGAAGGAATTATTAATTCTAAAGGTATAGAAATTGCACCTGTTAAGTATCCAAAAGGATTGTGGGATTTTCTATCGCGTTATGATAACATAATTGAGGTAGATGGAAACATTGCCATTGTGGAGAAAAACGAAAGGTATGGTTTAATAAATATTGAAAAGCGAGAAGAAATAATACCTTTGGGATTAAAGGATAAAGAGTTTCTGGAAAAGTTAAGAGAATTTCCGAATTAAGCGGACTTACAATTGTAAGTCCGTTGTTATTTACAAATAGCCAAAATTAGTGTATAATATAGATATTATAAGATAAGGAGTAGCAATATGGATAGAATGAAAACGTTTTTAAAATATATAATATGGTTTGTACTTTTTTTCTTTTTTTCTAATTTTATTATAAATGTAGGACTAAATTCTTCATATAAAAACATAGAGAGAAGAGATAGTATAGAGCAAGTTCAAATAAAACAAGCACAAGCTACACTGGTAAATGGAAGAATAAAAGGAACAATAAAAAATTCAGATAAAGATTATTTGACAGGGAAATACTTAAAAATTGATTTATATTCTAAAAGAAATGTCTTAGTTGGAAAAAAATATATTGATATCACAACAACACAAAATAATACAACACAGGATTTTAGTATGTATTTTGAATTGAAAGACGTAACATCATATGAGGTTTCAATTGTGGACCATAAAGAAGAAGGAGAAATAGAACTAATTCCTAAAGAAATGACGAAACCAGAAATTATTGTATTAACGGCAATGACTTTACTAATATTCTGGTAAATAAAAATAAGCAAATGATATAAAAAACATTTGCTTATTTTTTATTTTATTTTAGGATTAACATATAAAGTAGAATTATTTGTATAAATAACCATACCAGGCTTAGAACCATTTGGCTTTTTTACATATTTGACTTCACAAAAATCTACAGGAACATTTGAAGAAAGTCGGGCTTTACTATGATAAGCGGTAATTTCGGCACATCTTATTAAGATTTCTTCTTTGGGTTGCTTTCCATCTAATATTAAAATTCCATGACTTCCATGAATGTCTTTTGTATGAAACCACAAGTCAGTTTTTTTAGCATATTTTAAAGAAAGATAATCATTTTCCTTATTATTTCTTCCAACTAAAAAGGTAAAATTATCTATGGTGTATTTAATTGGATTAAAAGATACATTTTTATTTTTGGTTAGATTAGACTTTTTTATTTTAGACGATTTGATGTTTTTAGTTTTATTTGTTTTATCTTTAAAAATATTGTTTTCTGATATTTCATCAAAGATATTGGCTAATTCTTCAATAGAAGAAGCAGATTCTAGTTCATATACAATGCTTTCAATATAATTAAGTTCTTCTAAAGTTTCTTTTTTCTGAATGGAAACAATTTCTGATGCATTTTTTAGTTTAGTATATTTTTTGAAGAATTTTTTAGCATTAATACTAGGAGAATATTTAGAATCAAGAGGTATATTAATTAAATTGTTATTATCATAATAATTTTCTAATTTTATTTGCGATATATTAACATTTTTAATCTTATACAAATTTGCAGTAATAAGTTCTCCATATAATCTATAGGTGTTCATATTTTTACATTCTTCTAATTTTTCATTAATATTTTGCAATCTTTTTTTACATTTTTTTAACGTGTCTAAAATTAACTTTAACATGCTATTTCGGTAATTTTTTAAATCCTCTGAAAGTTCTTTTTGATAATAAAAATCATCAATAAAAAAGTTCAGAGAAAACAGTTCATTATTATTTGGATTTTGCACTAAAAAGTAATCATTATTTATTGTTTTAAATTTCAAATTTAATGAATCAGTATCTAGTATAATTTGTTTTAGATAATAAAAGATTTCTTTCAAATCTTTTATATTTAGATCAGATATAATAAAATTAATAAATTTTTTACTAATACCGTTAAAAGTGTTACTGATACACCATGGAAGTGATTCAGTGTCAACATTTGATAAATGTTTTTTAAAATCTTCAAAATCATTACAATTTAAGAAATTTAGTTTTTCTGTTGATGGATAAGTATATTTGGTATGAGGAATAACAACATGAGTACTATCAGAATTGTTAATATGTCTTAAACTATCAATTATTATATTTTCCTCGTTTAACAATATAATGTTACAATGTTTACCCATAAGCTCAATAATTAATTTCTTATTAATAATATCATCAACTTCATCAAAACCTTCAAACTCAATAGTTATAATTCTTTCTAAATTAGCTGTTATTATATTTTTTATATGCAAACCAGTTAAATGTTTTCGTAATACCATACAAAAATTAGGTGCAATTTGTGGGTTGGGTTTAGGATGTGTTGTTAGATGAATTCGATAATTGTTGGAATTTGTACATATATTTAATGCATAATTTTTACCATTTATATAACAACCTATAATAACATTATTTGAATTAGGTTGAAAGATTTTATCAACTCTAGCTCCAGATAATTGTTGCAATTCTGAAGCAATTGCTTTTGTTACAATACCGTCAAATGCCATTTCTATAATACTCCTTTTTTACTTTTAATTTAAATTATCATATCATAAATTTAACAAAAAAGCTATTGCTAAAAAAAAATTATAAGTATATAATAAAGATGAGAGTAAGAAGAAAGGGGAAGAATATGGAAGAAGAGAGAATAAAAAAGATATATGAGATATTAAATAATATACCAGTAACTGTAGATAATTTTGATACAATACAAAAAATTAGAGAAAGTTTATTAAACCAGGATTATATAGGAGCTTTAAAAAAACTAGAAATATTGAGTAAAGAACAGAAAAATGATAATAAAGTAGAAGAAAGTTATAAACAGGAAGAAGAGGAAACAGGTTCAATTTATCCTAATAAATTAAGTAATATACCATTAGAGCGTACATATATGGGACTTTTATTATCGGATCCTAAACTTATTGTAAAATATTACTTTCTTTTTGAAGATTGTTATTTTGAAGATGAATCGATTTTAAACATATATAAAAGTGTATTATTTACTGAAGGAGGTGCCTATACACCTGAAATAGCTAAACAAGGATTCAATTTTTCCAGAGATTCAGAACAAGTGTATAAATTGAAAAATCAGTTAAAGGCAGAAGTTGCGAATAAAACATATAATATGGAAAAAATATACTTAGATTTAAAGAAATTATTTGTTTTAAGAAAAAATTATTTGGCAATACCAATAAAATCAATTCAAGATAAAGTGGTAGAAATAACTGATTATATTTTATATGATAAAATGTCTGTAGAAGAAGTAAAAAGTGCAATTATACAGGTAAATGATACAGAAAAATTTAAAAGAGCTGTATTAAATAGAAATCTTACTAGTTTTTTAGAAATGGGAGACAATAATTTAAGAAATGGATTATCTTTACCTTTTCCAATATTAACAAGTGTTTTTAAAGGAATAAGAAAAGGAGAAACAATGGCATTTGCGATGCCATCAAACTGTGGTAAGAGTAGATTTACTATAGACTTAGCAGCACATACAGCATTAGTACATAAAAAGAAAGTTCTTATTATTTCAAATGAGATGTCAGAAGAAAAGATGAAACTTTGTCTAATTACAACTATAATAAATAATCCAGAAATTCAAAAACTACATGGATATGAAATAAGCAAAACAGAAGGAGAATTACTTGAATTTAAATTTAGAGCAGATGACCCTAAAAAAGTAGATGTGGACGAAAAAGGATTTATTATCAGAAAAAAAGATGAAAAGCAAGGAGACTTTGTAAATAGATTAATGAAAGAATCAACAGAGTTTAAAAATACTGTAGCTATTACAGATTGGGCAAATAAAGAAATTAAAAACTCAATATATTTTATTAATATAACAGACCATACAAATGATGAGCTAAAAAAAGTTATAATGAATTATTATTATAAAGAACAAATAGAATATGTATTTTATGATACATTAAAAACAGATACTGCAAATATTGGTGTACCTGAAGAAATAAAAAGAACAGCTACAATTCTTTCAAACCTAGCACAAAATTTTAATTTATATATATGTTCAACTTTACAATTAGCTGAAAGTGATACTTTACCAGTTAATTTAGATGTAAATGATTTGGCTGTTAGTAGAACAGTAAAAGAAGTATTGGACACATTATGTTTAATTAAACAAATTAATAGAGATACTTTAAAAAACTATGAGTATTCATTAAAGGAAGTAGATACAAAATTTTATGATTTGAAGAAATATGATGATCCAGATGTCAGATATTATGCTTGTGTTGTAGACAAAAATAGAGCAGGTGCTAAACCAACTTTGGTATTTAGATTAAATTTGGCTTATAATGTATGGAATGAACTGGGATATTTAAGATTAAAACAATAGAATAAAGTAACAAAAACAAACTTTTTTCATAAAATATAGAAAAAATATGAGAGGAGTTTGTTTTTTTATGGATTATGAGTTAATGATGAATGGAAATGTAAAAATTGGTCAAAAAGCACCGGATTTTGAAGCGGTAACTACATTTGGAAATATTAAGTTAGAGGATTATCAAGGTAAATGGTTAGTACTATTTTCACATCCTGGAGACTTTACCCCCGTAAAGCCTTAATCTTTCAGTTTTGAAAAATCATATAATTAAGATATAATATAAATACAGAAAAGCAAAGCATTATTACAATTATATTACAAATCTATAAACTGTATTGACACAGCATAAAAAAGAATATAATATATAAATGAAAGTATAAATTTTTTGAAAGTATATAAAAAATATTACTACAAAAGAAAATAAAAAGGAGGAAAAACTCAAATGAAAACAAAATTTAAAAATGCAAAAGGTATTACATTAATAGCATTGGTAATTACAATAATTGTCCTTCTAATCCTTGCGGGAGTAACAATTGCGACATTAACAGGCGATAATGGAATATTGGGAAAAGCAAAGACAGCTAAAACAACAAATGATGAAGAAAAAGCCAAGGAACAAATAAAGATAGCAGTAATGGGAAGCTATGGAAAAGATGGAGAACTAAACTATGATGACTTAACAAAAAATTTAGGACAAATAGGAATAAAAGAATTACCAAAGGAAGCATCATATCCATTAGAAGTAACATTAGATGGAGTAAGTGCAACAATAAAAGCAAATGGGGAAGTAAATTTCACAACAAGTGGAGGATATACACAAACAGGAGATACTATAACTTCGCCAGATGGAAAAACAATGAAAGTAGGAGACTATGTAGATTATGATCCAACATTAGGCGCAAATGCAAGCGATTTAACATATTCATCACCATCATCAAAAACAGGAGCAGATAGCAATCAAGATTTTAATGTATCAACATATAAAAGTGCAGGATATGGATGGAGAGTATTAGGAGTAAAAAATGGAAAAATAAGACTAATATCAGAAGAATTCATAGGACCAGGAACATACACAGATAGTAGTAGAACATATTATAACTTAAAAGGGCAAAAAGGATATATAAATGGAATAGAAGAATTAAATAAAATAAGTGGAATATTTGGACATGGAAAAGGAGCAGAAAAAGCAACAAGTATAACAGTAGAAGACATAAATGAAATAACAGGGTATAATCCAGAAACAGCGAAATATAGCCAAGGTAATTGGAATGAATATGGAAACAAAGTAACATATACAAGAGGAGAAGGAAGTGCATTATCATCAAGTGCAACAAATGGAAAAACATGGTCTGGAACAGAAAGCACATTTAATTATTATGATAAAGCAAGTAAAACATTTAAAGCATTAACATCAGGAAGTACAGAAATAGAAAGTACATATTATAATTATGTTCCCACACAGGTAAATTCAAAATTCCTAACTGGAGAAGTAAACGCGGATGGAACAAAGAATACTACAAGTGTTTTTCAAATACTGTTTGGTGGAACAGCAGTAGGAAGTGACAATTTAACAAGAAATTTCACGTTAAGAAAAAATCAATCCTTCTGGCTTACGTCTGATTATGCATATGCTGGTAACTGCTTTGTGAGCTGGGGGCTTCGCATTGTTAATAATGGTAGTGTCAGTGGTAGCACTTTGTACTATTCTAATGGCAATGAGGGTGAAAGCGGCTACGACAGCGGCAGTAGTTATGGTGTGCGTCCTGTAGTTTCTCTAAAATCTGATATCTCATTAGAATGGAATGGGAAAGAATGGAAAATAAAATAATGACCACTATATATGAAAAAGAAGAAAAAAAACTTTCCCTGTGTGGCTTTATGTCAAACAGGAAAAATTAAAAATGGAGGAAGGAACTATGTTAAAAAAAGTAGGAATATTAGCTAATGGTGGAGATGTATCAGGATTTAATGCAGTTATTAGAGCAATTGTAAAAACAGCAGAAAATCATG
>ERZ839741.466-NODE-466-length-52754-cov-5.031500_pt1 | contig 52754 bp, 61 predicted proteins | sample MGYA00519880_ERZ839741 | MGnify/ENA primary metagenome ERZ839741 (study PRJEB31850, sample SAMEA3708851) | human gut metagenome | biome: human gut; feature: human-associated habitat; material: faeces | place: China | collected 2014 ...
AACAAAACCTGCGCAAACAGCAACACCCCCAGCCAAGGCCACACGGCCCGCCGGGGGTGTTTTCCTGTTGTTTTTTGCCTGAAATCGCTGTATTATAGGCATTGCACAAAACAATTTTGGAGGTTTAGCTATTATGTGGATTTATCGCTCACCAGTTGGCATTTTGAAGATCGTGCGCCAGCCTGACGGCACTTTCGGCCTGTGCCATAACGAAACAGTTTGGGAGGCTTGCGACACGCCGCAGGCAGAAGCCGACAATGTTTTTTGTCATGTAACAGGCTGTGACGAATGGGATTCATGCCCCGACGCTGGCCCCTCCGATCTGTCCGAATGGGAATACATTCCCTCGTAACTTTCCGCCAGTTCTGCGGCCATACGCCGCCCATCAATGGTGCTTACCTTGTTCTTGTGCAAAAGCCGGGTAAGCGCCGTTTTTATTTGTTCCTCGGTTTCCAAATGCGGGTACGCCTCCAAAAATGCCTCGCTTTCCAGCAAATCCGCCGCTACGCGCATGACCAAGCGCCGTTTCAGTTCGGGGGTTTTACGCAATCCCTCCAAAAGCTGCTCCTCGCTCATGGTTTCACCGTGGGTCAAAATATCCTCGTTCATATCCTGCCTCATTTCTGCCCGGTTCACCGCCGGGCGTTTTTTCGTTGTCGATGATCTTCCAGTTTCTCCGCAGGGCGGCCAGCGTGGAATACGGGCAAAAGCCTTGCCCCTGCACATCCCGCACACACAAATACCCGCTCCGCCCGGCGCTGATCTCGATTTCATAGTATTTCTTGCTGACAAACCCGCAAGAGGTCTGCCCCACAAACTGCGCCGTCACGATCTGCGCCATGCTCACCCCTCCGCCGATTCCCGCAGCCAATCCAAGCAGCACTTTATGCAGGTTTTCGCGTCACCGGGGCCGGGGCATTTATCGTCGTCGTGCGGGCACATGATCGCAACCGCCAGCGCCTCGTCGTCCATTTCCCTGATCTTGTCCGCATTGGTAAAAACCACATCCGGGCAATGCTTCTTTCGTGCCTCTTTGCAAGCCTTGCCGCCATAGTCCAGCAGGCAGCCGGGCACCCTGCACCTGTCACACAATTTCACTTTTCATGCCTCCGTTTCAGCCAGCGCCGCAGCGGGCGCACCACAAAACAGTCTGCCGTAATATACGCGATTTTTCGCCAGTTCTGTTGCTCCACAAGCTGCCTTGTACTCTCCAACTGCATTTTCAAGCCGCATATCTGTTCAACTTCTGCCACAACACGCCGGGCAAGCACCCGGCTTACAAGCCTTTTCACAAAAACGCGCCTCCTTTACCCGGCTACCCGCCGGGCCTTTATGTTTCTATCCAGTAGTCCATCAACGACCACCCGCCGTTGCTGTGTACACGCTTGATTTTCTTACGGGCGATTTTCTCCGGCACAGTGCTTTTCAGGTTTCCGTATTGATACTCAATCTTCACCTGCGCCTCGTACCACTTTTGCCCGGCCCTTTGGATGTAGAAAAAGCCCCATTCGCACGGGTTTCTTTCCAAAACGGCTTTTACAAGCTCCTGCACCGTCCATTCTCCGCGCAGTTCCACAGCATACGAACAGCAGCAGTCGCCATACGGCCCGCCGGTGCAAACCAGCTTAAAATCCCGCTCCGCTTTCACGCCTTATTCCTCCTATTCGCAAATTGTTTTTCCAGCGGCTTTTCCCGTTCAGCGGAAAAGGTTACGCCCGCCGGGTGAAATCTTTTGACCAAAACACTTTTTTCGGCCAGTTTTCCCGCCGTGTTTCCCGCTCCAAAAGAGAGGTTTTTACACGCAAAAAATCCCGCCGGGGCAGGGGCGATTTTACGGGATTTTTCCCGGCGCATGTTATGTACGCGCGCGCGTGGCCCGCTCGGCCAACTCGTCCACCATCGGCACTTCTTCCAGCACCTCGCCCAGCCGTTCCACAGCTCTGCCGTGCCAATTCCGCGCCGTGCTGTCCGGCACACCCAGCTTGCCGGAAATTTTTGTCCAACTGTACCCACGAATCAGCCGCATGATTATGACCGACTTGTACTTACCGTTCACCGCGTCCAGTGCGCCCCGGATGTTGGCCGCGTCGCCCTCCAAGACTTCCACCTGAACGCTGATCTCCTGCAGGCGGCTCTTCACGCCGTTTTCGATCACGCGCACGGCCAGCGCCTCGGTGGGGTTGCCGGGTGCCGAACTATGCGGCATACCGTCCATAGCAAGGCCGCCCAAGCCGTTGTATTCATCTTCCAGCGCGTCACGCTCCCGTTTAAGCAGCTTGATAGCCTCCGGGATTCCCCCGTAATATTTGACGATATGCTTTACCGTTTCGCTCCGCATACCCAGCACCTCCATTGCCTGTAAGTCAGAACAGCGTCTTGCCGAAAACCGGCTCCGTTGCTCCGCTGGTGTCCATCTCCACCGTGTCGTGAATGATCTGCCCGATCTTCCGCGCCAGCACGGCGTACCCGTAATACTCGCCGTCCTTGGTACACTCGCCAAACTGGCGGAAATTGTTCTCGGTTTCTTCCACCACCACGGCCACGCGGTCAGCGCCAAAGCCCAGCGCCTTGTGCATGGCCTGCACATAGATTTTCATAACCGTGTCCGCCGCCTCACGCCGGGCGGCCAGCTGCACGGCCTCCCGCTCCGTCTTGGGGGCAGACAGCGCAGGCAGCAGAAACGGCGGCATGATCCGCTGCACCGCAGCGGCCAGCGTGGCCTTGGCCTGCTTTTCGCCGCGCACCTGCTTGTCCAACGCATACTTGGCCGAAAACTCGTTGGCACAGTCCACAACGCGCCGCAAACGCATTTCTCCAATGCCGTATTTGTCATAGATTGCCGCCAAAATGCACACAATCAGCACATTTCCCGTTTCTTCCCGGTGATCGTCCAGCCGTTCCGCCTCGGTCTTGCGGGTACGCAAAAAGCGCCGCTGCGCCTGTATGGCAGCGTTCCGGGCGAAATAACGCGGTGTAGTATGCCGTCTTTTCATCCCAAGGCCTCCTGTTTCTCAATTTCCCGGCCACAAAGCGGGCAAAAATCAATGCACAGCACATTCAGTGCGCCGCCGTCGTGCAGGGTGTCAGTGCAAAGGCGCGGGTTTCCGTCCTCGCCCCACTCCACCCAAAACAGCATACCGCTGGTGGTTTGCATACGCTGGTGCCGCTCACACAGCGGGCACCGGCTCTTTTCTTGGCTTTTCATGGGTTCAGCCCTCCTTTGCCAGCTCTCGCCAGCGTTTCAAGTCGTCTTTGTCCTCGGCGGTGATGATCTCGGTGAATTTCCACCCCGCCGGTCGGGCAATCTGTTCCAAGAACACCCGCCGTCGCACAGGGTAGTCACGCTGCATACGCCGAACAAACTTGCTCTTGATCTCCACGATCTCAACGGTGCCGTCGGCGTATTTCAGCCGAAAGTCCGCTGTATAGCGTATGGGGCGCAGCTTCATGGTGCCGTATTCACCCGCCGGGAACAGCGGGAACGCGGGGTGCTGCTCACACTCCACGATCTCGCCCCGTGCCATCTTTGGCAGTACGATTCCCGTGTAAAATTCATACTCGCCCCGGCTATCAAAATCCCTGCCTGCTGCCTTGGCCTGCTTCACCGCCTCGGCCAGCGGGTCAGCGGCGCGGCGTTTCCGGGCGGCAAGCTGCTGTTCAGCCTGCGCACGGTAGCGCGGTGGCAGGTCGTCCAACTCCATGTTCATTGCTGCGCGTTCTCTTTCTGTTCTGCCCGCATATCGGCAGCATGGAGTGCATAGACAAGCGGCGTTGCGGCCATAGCGGCGGACAAAACCTTACTGCCGCCCTTGGCCGCGTCGTCATACGCGCCCATGTGCCAGCGGATAGCCAGCGCCTCGGCGTCGGTCAGCAGCATAAAGCGCTGCACCAAAAAGGCAGACTTCTCCCCGTGACCGAACGGGAATTTTTCGCGCACGGTATAGCAGGGCACAGTTTCCCACTTGCCGTCGCTGTTCTTCTGATTTCTTGTGCTTTTGGCATAGAAATCTGCCTTGCAAATGTCATGCAGCAGCGCTACAACGGCATAGGTTTCTGCCGTGGGCACACCCGGCACCCGCCCCGCGCCGATCAACTCGTAGTACACATTCAGGCTATGCTCCACCAGCCCGCCGGGGTAGCTGCCGTGGTAGTGGGTGCTGGCCGGTGCCTCGAAAAAGTCCGTGCTTTCCAGCCATTCCAGCAGCTCCGCCGCACCCGGTCTGTGAATCTGCGAGGTGAAAATCTCAATAAAGCGTTCCTTGTTGTCCATAGTCATTGCCTCCCGACTTCTGCAATCCCGTACACGCTGTCAACCTCCCGCTTGGTAATATTCCGGCGTTTCAGCATTGCGGTGATCTCCTGTTTCTGTTCTTGGTAGACTTCTTCATACGCGAAGAAATAGCGCAATTCCGGGTTGAACATTGATCGCAGGCTCAAACGCACAACCGTGTGTTCGTCAATTTCCATCGGAACCACATACACGGCAATTTGCCCGGTCTGCCTGTTTACTTCCCGGCAAATCACGATAACTTTTTCTATGCGCAGCATAGACCCATGCCCCCTTTCTTATCTGTTCATTCTCGGCGTGACCTTGCGCCCCGGTGTGCCGTGCCAACACTCCGCCCGGCGCATAATCACGGTGGTGTGCCGCCACCCGGCATTGCTTACCCGCGTTTCCACCCGGTTCAGGGTGTAGCCGGGGTATTTTCGCTCCCAGTACGCCACATCGTCGATGTACAGGGTGCTTGCCTCGTCCAGCTTCTTGCGGCTCCACTTGGTATCGTTCGGCGGCGGTGTTTTCGGCTTTTCAAGGCCACGGCTCTGCCGCCAGCTCCGGGCGCACCGCTTGTTCTTGCTGATATACCGCACAAGACTTTCAACGCTGCCGTGGTCAACATCCAAGTATTCACAGCGGGTAAAGCCGATCTGCCCGGCCTTGTCTGTCCATAGCTGTTCCAGCACATCGCGGGTCAGGCCGTCCGTGTGCTGTATGATCGCGTGGTGGTGGTGCCGCCCGCAGGTCGTGCCATCCTCCTGCACAGTGCAATACTCGGTGGCCGCAACCCACTTGGGGCGCTGTACGCCGTTCTTATCGCACCAACGGTACAGGCGCTTTATGTAGTTGGTTAGATCGCGGTCAGCCTTGGCCGTGTCGCCCGGCTCCGGGTGGTGGTCGTCGTCATAGGTGCCCGTCCACGAAAAATCCCCCTTGCCGAAGTTGGCATTGACAAGCTGCACATGGTAGCGCTTGGCCCTGTTGTCGTTGTAGGTCTGCTGTGCAAGGGTGCTGGCCTCCTTGCGCTTGGCACGGCGGCCTGCTTTGTGCTGTTTCGGGGTCACGGGGTATAGATCAACCTCCATGTAGGGGGCAGTGGCGTAACTCTTGCCGCAGATGTGCTTTTGCTCTCTGTAATAGATCGACTTCACAGCTTTTGCCCCTCTCCCAAGGTGGTTACTTCCCATGCGGGGGCTACACCCCCGCACCCCTGTATTATTTTCTTCTTGCTGGAATACCACACTCTGCTCCGCAGGCAAGGGGAAACACCGGGCGGCTCCCTTTCCGTCCTGCTGTTGGTCAGGCAGTGCCCGCCGCCCTCGTTTCCCCCTTGACCCCTTTCCCCGGCATTTCTGCCGTGGTGCTTAACTTACTACTGGTATACCAGCCCCAAACCGCCCAAGGCGGTATTTTTTTAGCCCGCCGCAGCGCGGCAAGGCTAAAAAATCAAGCAGCCGGGCGGGGCACAATCCCGCTCCACGCCCGGCCTGTAAGGCTTATTCTGTTTTCGGCTCACCCGTCATAGCACCCACACGGCGCACCGCACAGGCACCCGCCCGGTGCCTCCGGGAAAAGGTCGTCAAAGGTCAACTGCGCTTTTTCAAACTCCTGCGCTTCAATAAATTCGTCGTGGTAGCTTTCCCATGACCACTTGCGGCCAAGCCCTTTAATGCTGGTCAGGCTGTCCGCCGCGTTGTGTTCCATGTCAACCGCCCGCTGAAATAGCTCCGGGTTGTTCTCCCACAGCGCTTGAATTTCTTTCTTTTTCATCGACGGGCAGAAATAGCAGCTCGACTTGCCCGGCTTTGGCAGCCCGGCCCGCTCGATCACGCGCACACATTCGGCTCTATCCCAACCCCATTCATAAAGCGGGTAGTGCTTTTCATATTTCTTGTCTACCTCGTCAATGGCAGCGGCGTGTTGAATACGGCGGGTTTCGCCCGCGTCATAGCCAATGTACTTGTTGACGCGGCCACCGCTTTTCCATACCTCCACGCAGGGCGGATAGTGGTTGCAGAATTTTTCCTGCGTTCCGATCTTGTGCTTCAAAGAACACTTCTTGAAGCCGTAGGCGATAGAGGGCAGCGTGTGCGAACGGAAACATTCTTCCTCCAAGGTCAGCCGGTTTCCGTCCTTGTCGGTATAAAATACCGGCGTGATCTTGGGTAGGCCGTGCTTGTCCAGCCAAGCATTGAACACCCGGATAAATTCATAGGTGTGCGGCTGTTCGCCGCCCGTGTCTGCAAACAGGATAAGATCAATCGGGATTTTATGCAGATACATCCCGATAATCATTGCGGTGCTGTTTGTACCACCGCCGAAAGAAACAATGTTCATTTCCAACCCTCCGCCGGTTTACAATTTCTTGCCCCACCTTGTTTTCATTTCATGTGGGTACTGATCTTCTGTTTTAGGCTTGCTCCTGCCGTTCCATTCCAGCCCACCAGCCTTGCCCTCACAGGTAAAGCCCGCAGCCCGCAGCGAAACGCCCGGCTCACTCGCCAAAATGTAGGTGATGATCTTTTTATATCCCATATCCCGCGCAGCTCTCGCCGCTGCTGCATACAGGATAGAGCAGGCATTGCGGGTTCCGTCCGTACACAGGCGGTTCACTTCAAGCGTTGTGCCGTTGTCCAGCCTCCGGCTTACCGGCCTGCCACAGATTGCAACGCCCACCAGCTTGCCGTCCTGTGCAACGCCAATGCTGAACTTATGCCCGGCAACCTGCTTGTGGTGTCGGTGGTACTGCTGCACAAACCCGTTTGCCTCCCGTAATGTGACCGGCACAAGTTCAAGCATGGTATCCCTCCGCACTTTCCGGGCGCTCGGTTCGTTCAAACTCGATCACCCACACATCCGGGTTTGCTTTCCAGCCCATCGTCTGAACGCTGGCCGCCGGTAGTGTACTATCCCACAACCTGCGAAACGATACCATGTAGCGCCACCACTCGTAGGCGTCGCGGTTTGCACACGGTCTTTCTGTGCAGCCCTCTTGTGCCCATGCACATTTACAGCCGCCCGGCCTGTTTTGTGGCCTTACGCCCTCTTTTTGGAAGTCCACAACCTCCATACCTCGAAGTGACCCGCGCTCGACACTTTTTACTCGCAGAAAAATCCTTGCAATGTCCTTGCCCATGTGGATTGACGGGTGCCACCTGTCGTCGCCGTCCATTTCCGGGCAAGCTCCTTGCGGCCAGTCTGCCCGGTAGTGCGTTCCGAAAGTGTTAATACACCATGTTTCCCGCACATACAGGATGTCGCCCGCCACAAAGGGCGGTTTCTCACCCTTGGCAATCCTCCGGGTGCAGGTCTTTTCGCCTGCCAAGATTGCCCGCACCATTTCCGTGTTGAATAGAATGGGCTTTAGGGTGCCGGGCGCACTACTCGTTTTCACTTTCTGCGTCCTCCATCCCGATCTGCTCCGCGTCCTCGTCCTGCTTGTCCGGGTCTGCCTCGTCTAAAGCCCGTTCCTGCTCCCGCATATACTGGCTCACACAGGCGCTTTCAAACTCGCTCAAATCCTCCAAGAACTGCTTGGTTATGATCTTCAATGGCACAAACCCGGCCAGCACCTCAAACCCGTCTTTGATAACCACATAGGGCGCACCGCCAGCGGTCTTGCGCACAACGGTCTGTATGTAGTCGCTGTTCTTGACCACATCTGCAATGGGTGCAATCAGCGCGGAATCGTAGAAGATCAGCTCCCCGGCGTTGCCATACATAAGGCCAACCAGCCCCATGCCCTTGTAGAACATTTCCAGCGGCACCCGCCGCGCCTCCTGTTCCAGCGGGTCAGCGTCCGTCAGGTTCACGCCAAAGGCCGCCCCTGCGGTTTCGGCGTACTTCTCGTCAAAGAACATCTTTTCCCACGCCTTGCTGTCAATGTCCAGCACTGCGCCTACCTGTTCCTTGCCCTCCATTTCGGGCAGCTCCGTGGCGTTGTACAGCGCCAAGCGGGTGCCCAGCCAAATGCCGCTGTCGTCCGCATGGATTACCATGCAGTAGCTTTCGCTCTTGGCCCGTTTCACAAACTTGCTCAACTTCATGGCGCGGCTCCTTTCAGCCCAGCAGGCACAGCACACACAGTTTGATAATTGCCAGCGGCCCCAGCACGGCGGCGATTGCCCACGCAATGCAGGCAAAGATCACCAGCAGGCCAACCAGTGCGGCGAAAATAGCTTTCAAAACTTCCATAGTGCCCTCATTTCTCCGCCGCGCTATCGCTTGGCGGTCAGTGTTTCAGTGTCCGGCGTTTCAGTGCTTCTTGAAATAAGCGGAACGGCCCCCGAGGTGGCCGTAGGCACTGGAGCGCGGGTGGTGCAGGCTGGAACGGAACACCCCAGCGCTGCCGCCATTGCCCCAGCTGCCACCGCGAATCAGTATGTACTCGCCCTCGGTGCTGTCCACATAGCACCCGGCCTTTTCCTCCCCGGCAAACAGGGCCAGCGCCCGTAACTGCTCACTGTCGCAGTCCATGCGCACATCTGCCCACTCGCTGCCGTCGTAGTCGTGGTGAATGTTCGGGTTGGTGGTAAAGGTGATCTTTCCGCGGTGTACGGAAACATACAGCGGGCGGCCCTCCACATCGGTGATCGGTTTCCAGCCGTCGCCGCACTCGGTCAAATCCGTTTCGGGCAGGGCCGCGTTGTTGTTCTCCGCTGCCCACAGCGCCCCGTCACGGATTCTTACACCACGGGCAAACTCCCAAATGTTGCCGCAAAGATCATGTACGCCGCTGTCCGTGTGGTCGTGCGTCCAAGTGGCCGGGCCGCTGCCGGTCAGCGTTTTGTAGCTGTCCTCAATGATAACGCCCCGCTCCTTGTCGTCACCGTGCCAGTGGGAACAATTCGTGTTGCCGTGGGGCAGGGTGCCCAGCTTCAAACTGGTGTCAGCCAGCAAGCCCCACTCCGCCGCCGTCAGGCAGTGCCAGCCCTCGCCCTTGGAGAAACACGCCTGCGCGAAATCCTCCATCGTGATATTTGTGACCGGCTCCTGCAATGGCAGGCTGTACGGCTTGCCGTTAATCATGGTGTTTTCATAGACAGAAATATAAATCTCGTCATACACCTCGCCGCCGATGATGAACGCCGGGTGTACCGCGTCACTTCCGCCGAAAAGTTCCTTGTTAGTCACGCGGCGGAACCTGTGCATGATGGAGGGAATACCCGCGTTGTCGTAGATCGCCACCACATCATGCTCCACGCCCGGCGCGGCCTGCTCTCTGCGGCGCAGCTCCTCGTCGTTGCGCAGGATTTCCCGCTTGATCTCCTCCGGCGCGTCGCTCAAATCCTCGGCACAGCCGCAGTTTGCGGCGCAGCGCTCCTCGTCCTGCTGCACATAGCCCAAAAAGGCGGCGGCCTGCCTACCTACAAAATCGCTCTTGCCCTCGGCGGCCATACTAAGGCCAAAGTATTTGCATAGAATCTTTGCCATTTTCTTTATCTCCTTTCGCCCACGGTAACATAGGCGGTTTTTCTGCTGTTCAGTTCCAAATCCACCGGCGCTTTGCAGGCAAGGCAGGTGTGCGTCACCCGGTCAGCGGTCAGATTTGTTTTGTAGCTGAAACTCTTGCCGCACTTGCAGTGCATAAACAGCGGGCGCAACTTTTCAAGCGGCGTTTCGTGACCGCACTCGCTGCACTTGTAGCCGTATGTTTCATGCTTGGCACAAAACGCCTTGATCGCGCCGCACTCCTCGCACTGCACAATCAAGAAACCTTTGTACGGCCCTTGGTCTGCGTCCGGGTCTGTGCTTTTCCAAGTGTCGCGGGCACCGAACATCCGCTCCACACGGCTGCCGCGCCTGTCCTCCCGGTGTGGTGCTGCCCGGCGCTCCGTGTTGGCCGGGCCGCTCTCGCCTGTCAGCGGTGCCACCTGCCCGGTGGCCGTGTCCTCCAAGAACACCTTGCCGCCCTGCACATACGCCCGGAACGCGCCGCGCTGGCACATCCTGCGTACATCCGAAATACTGGTACTTTCCATTGTCTTGACCTCCTGTGTTTATGTTAGATGGAACAGGCTTGTTTGGCTGGTGTAGTCCAAAAAGCGCTGTTCCTCTGCAGCGTAATAGATCGGGTCGATCTCAAACCCGATAAAATCCACCCCGGCCTCGTAAGCGGCAATTCTGCTGCTCCCGCTCCCCAAGTGTGTGTCCAGCACCCGGCACCCCGGCGCGGCGTAGTTCTGAAAAATCCAGTCATACAGCGCCACCGGCTTTTGCGTCGGGTGGATTCTCTGCTCGTTCAGCTTTTTGTTGCCCTGCATGATATGCCCCTCGGCAACGCTCTTGCCTTGCAGCATACCGTTCCACATGAACCTGAACAGGCGCACGGTGTTGAATAGGTCAGTTGCGGCCAGCTCACAGTCTGAAAAGCTGGTGCCTTTCTTGCACTTATCCCACACGATTCTGCCGGGCGCAAACTCATAGTTGAAGTAGTTGCAGCCCCACACAATGTAATGCTTGGCTACCCGGCGCAGCTCGTCAAAGTATGCCCGCCCCGGTATCTCCCACACAGGTGATACCGGGTAGTCGCGGTGCACGCCGATCTTGCTAACCTTGCTGCCGTAATAGCCCCGGCGCTCCGGCCCGCTGAAATACGGCGGGTCAACCACCGCAAGATCAAAGAACCCGTCCGGGAATTGCGCCATGCCTTTCATGCAATCCATGTTGTAGCACTGGTTTAGTTCAAGCATTGATGATCTCCGTTGTAGATAACGACCATCGACGGAAACGGTGCGGGCGGGAATCTGTTCCCGTCCTCGTCCTCAAAGTGCAGCCGCCCACGCAAAAAGCGTATTTCTGCTTTCCCGTATATGTAGTCGTGGAAGTAGGCCGTGTCTGTCCTTGCCGGTATCAGCAGAACCACCGTTGTTCCGGCTTGCGCCTCCTCGTAGGCTTTGCGCACCCACGCGCCCAGCGCCCGGCCATACGGCGGGTTGCAAAATACGCTGCCCCCCCCCCGATATTCCACGGGGCGGTTAGGCCGTCGGTTTCCGGGGTGTAGAAGTTCTTGCATTTTGCGCTTTTCTCCGTGGCCGCCGCGTCCAAGGTGAAATGAAACTCTGCGTTCAGGGTGTTGAAAAAGCCCTGCGGTGTGCAGTAGTCCATTTTCTTGCTGCTCAAAAGTGCGCTGTTCATCTTCCGTTCCTTTCATGGCGCGGCATTTTCACCGGCACAGCGTCCGGCCCAACTGCCCAAACTTCCACATCGTCGATGATCTCCAACCAGTCACAACCCCAATACTCCGCCGCGTTCAGCATGGCGGCATAGTTGGAGGTGTGCGGCACGATCACCTCACCAAATCGCGGGTGAACCACCCGTGCGCAGGTCTTAGCGTTCCAGCGGCTTTCCCGTGCCCGCCGGGCGGCAAGGGTCATGTCATTATACGGATTCACGCAGCCACTCCGCCTTGTCGGCCTGCCCGTAAAACCCGTGGGCCAGCCACACGCCGAAAACGAACAGGAACAACCCGGCCAAGCCGTAACCGATGATCTGCCCGATCTCGCACATACCGCCAGCGCCCAGCAGCATAAGGAACCCCAGCATGGCAAGCGCGGCACCGACACGCTCCTGCAGGCGGGTCAGCTTGCGGGCGCGGGCGGCGGCATTTTTCCGCCGGGCCATTTCCTTTTTGTACTGCTCCGGGGTATAGGCTCTAATGATTTGCCCCGCCGGGCCGGTCTTGATCTCAATGTACCGCACTTCCACTTTTGACTTCCTCCTTTAATGCCGCTCCTGCAACTCCTGCCGCCGGGCGTAGATTTTACTTTGTGCCAGTTCGGCGCTGTAACCGCCGCGCCCGTTCTTGTCCATCTGCCCGGTGTCACCTCGCGCCCTCTCGTGGTAGACCGTCGCCAAACTAACACCCAGCTTTTCGGCAATGTCGTTCATGTGCCAGCCTTGGAGGTAGAGCTTCTCCATTTCTTGGCGGTCACTGTAACTCAAATGCTTATACTTCATGGTGTCGTCCTCCCTCCTTGCCGTTTTTGGGTAAAAAAAAATAAGCGCGGAAGAAGTTTTTCAACTTCTTTCGCACTTATTCTAATATCTCGGCAAACATTCCGTGAATTTGCACAGAAAAAGCAATAAAAATTCTACAAACAAAAAAGCATCTCCCGGACAGGGAGATGCCTGGCTGTAAGGGCAGCGATCAATACCCGATCTGCCGCTTGGCGGCCCGCAGCGCCTTGCGCAGGGGGCGGTACAACAGCAGCATAATGGCAAAGTTGCCCGCGCCGTGCAGGGCGTCATAGCTCAGGCCGCTCAGCCACCAGCTCAGCGCAAAGGCCGGGGTTTTGGCAAACAGGTAGACGGCGGCGCACAGCCCGCCGAAGCACAGGCCGTACAGCCCGCTGAACAAGGCCCAGAGCAGTGCGTGGTCCATGCGGCGCAAAAGCCATGCCAGCAGCGCCAGCAGATACCATACATACAGGTACATGGCCCACCAGAGGCCAAACCCGTACAAGACGCCCTGCAGCAGAATAAAGACCGTGATAGCGGCAGGGGTTTCCCGCGGGAGTTCCAGCGCAAACAGGATGATGAGCAGCGTCACCGGCTCAATGTTCGGCAGGCCGCTCATGGCCTGCTTGCTGACAACGAGCAGTGCCCCCATCAGCCCGCTCAATACCAGGCTGACAACGCGGCGGTGGTTACTTCGTGTAGGTGAAGGCATAGCTGTCGCCGTCATGCAGTTCGATGTCGGCCACGCCAACGGTGGTCATCTCACCGGCGGCATCGGTCAGGCACCACCAGGCACCATCGGCGTTATAGTCGGCCTCCTCGCCGTTGACAACGGTGACGAAGCCGGCAGCGGCTTCCTCGGCGCTGATGACACCGGCGGCGGCCAGCGCATCGCTGAGTTTTTCGCCGTCTGTGGCGTCAAGGGTCAGGACGGTGCTTTCGCCGTCGGCGCCGGTGACGGTGAAGGTGACTGCGATGGCAGCAGCGGCGTCCTCGGCGGTGGAGACGGCAGCGGACTCAGCCGGTGCGGCCTCGGAAACGACCTCAGAGGAGACGGCCTCGGAGGAGGCGGCAGAGGACGCGGCAGAGGACGCGGAAGCACCGCAGCCGGCCAGCAGACCGGCTGCCAGAATCAGGCTCAGAACCAGAGCAGAAAGCTTTTTCATAGGATGTTACCTCTCCAAAATTGTGATTGCGCACAAATTTGTGCAGCAATCATTATACAAAATGCCAAGAAATAATGCAAGTGCGTTGTAGAGGGCGGTGTGGCTGCCCATGAAAAGTCCGCAATGGCAAACTGGCCCCTCATCCGGCCCTGCGGGGCCACCTTCCCCCAAAGGGGGAAGGCTTTAGGCCCTTACCCCTCCAGCTGCTCCTTATGATATTGCAGCGTGTACAGCTGGTAATATCTGCCGTGCTTCGCCAGAAGCTCCTGATGGCTGCCCTGCTCAAGGATCTTGCCGTGGGACAGCACGATGATGTTGTCGGCGTGCTGGATGGTGGACAGCCGGTGGGCTACGATCAGCATCGTGCCGACAGAGCGCATCTTTTCCAGAGAATCCTGAATCAGGATCTCGGTCTCAGTGTCGATGTTTGCCGTGGCTTCGTCCAGAATCATGACACTGGGCTTGTGCAGGATCGTCCGCGCAAAGCTCAGCAGCTGCCGCTGCCCGGCCGAGAAGTTGTTGCCGCGCTCGCGGACCTCCTCGTCCAGACCGTGGTCAAGCTTGGCGATAAATTTGTCGGCGTTCACATAACGGCAGACCCGCAGGATCTCCTCGTCCGGGATGCCCTCATCCCGCAGGACGATGTTGCTGCGGATCGTACCCGAGAAAAGGAACACATCCTGCAGCATCTGCCCGAAATGGCGGCGCAGCGAGGAAATCTTGATCTTGCGGATGTCGATGCCGTCAATCAGGATCTCGCCCCTCTGGAACTCATAGTTGCGGCAGATCAGCGACAAAATCGTGCTTTTGCCGGAGCCGGTGGACCCCACAAACGCCACCGTCTGACGCGGGTCTACATGGAAGGAGACGCCCTGCAGCACCCACTCGCCGGGTATGTAGCTGAACCAGACATCCCGGAATTCGATCTCGCCCCGCACCTCGTCCAGCTCGATGGCATCGGGGGCATTCACCATCTTCGGCTCGATGTCCATGAGGGAGAACACCTTTTCCGAGGAGGCCAGCGCCGATTGCAGCCAGTTGAACTGCTCGGCCAGATTCTGAATGGGGGTGAAGAACTTGGAAATGTACATGTAAAAGGTCACGATGGTGCCGCCGGTGATGGTCTGGCCCAGAAACGCCAGATTGTCAAGATGGCCCATGCCGCCCAGATAGAACAGGCAGAGAATTGAGCAGATGTACAGCATGTAGACCAGCGGGCGGAATACGCCGAACACAAAGATCTGCTCCTGCGTGACCTTGGAGAGCGTCTGGCTTTTCTCGCGGAATTCCGCCATCTTCTCATCCTCGCGGCCAAAGATCTGCGTGACCTTGATGCCGGACAGGTTCTCCGACAGGTAGGTGTTGATGTCGGTGGTGGCGTCCTTCACCTTGCGGTAGGCGCGGCGTGAAAACTTGCGGAAGATGACCGTGAAGATCACGATGAACGGCACAAAGCAGAGCACCATCAGGGTCAGCGCGTAATTCAGGCAGAGCATGGCGATCAGTATGCCTAAAATCACAAAGATGTTTTTGGTCAGACTGACAAGAAGATTTGTGAACATCATCGAGATGGCGTTCGTGTCGTTCGTCACACGGGTGACAAGCTTGCCGACCGGGATCTCGTTGAGCTGCTCATGGGAGAGGGATTCGATGTGGGTAAACAGATCCTCGCGCAGGTCGGAGATGATGCGCTGGCCGACCCGCTGCAGGATGACCGCCTGCAGGTAGGTGCTGGCCATGGAAAAGACCAGCACACCTGCATAGACCGCCACACCGATGTAAAGCTGCGGCAGGGCGAAATCCCCGGATACCAGCTCCTCCAGCGCGCCGACGATCAGCGGCGAAACAATGTCGTAGGCAATGGAAAAGAGCATCAAAAACAGGACAATGACAAACTTTGCGCGGTAGGGCTTGGCATAACCGGCCAGACGGCGCAGGATCTCGCTGTCCGCCATCGTGCGCTCAAAGCCCATCGTCTCCTTTTTGTCCTTGACCAGCGCGTAGGCCAGCACCAGCAGTGCCGTCACGGCGCCGATGACGGCACCGACCAGCACCAGCGGATTGAGTTCAGTCATCTGTGTCACCTCCTGCTTCGTCCTCCAGCTTTTGCAGATCCACCATGCGGCGGTACTCAGCGCAGCTGCGGTAAAGTGTATCGTGGGGGCCGACAGCCTCCACCCTGCCGTCCTCAATAAAGATGATCTTGTCGAGCTGCTCCACCGTAGAGATGCGGTGGGCAATCAGCAGGGTCGTTTTGCCTGCGCGGCTCGCCTTCAGGTTGTCGAGGATGATGCGCTCGGTGCGGGTGTCAACGGCGGAGACGGAATCGTCCAGAATCAGGATCGGCGCGTCCTTGAGCAGGGCGCGGGCAATCGAGATGCGCTGCTTCTGCCCGCCGGAGACGGTGACGCCGCGCTCACCGAGGACGGTCTCAAACCCGTCCTTGAAGTCCACGATGTTGTCCCGGACATCGGCCAGCGCAGCGGCATGGTCGATGTCCTCCCGGCTGGCGCCGTCCACACCGAAGCCGATGTTATGGGCGATCGTATCCGAGAAAAGGAAATTGTCCTGCGGTACATAGGCGCAGGCATTGCGCACCGAGCGGATGGATACGCTGTTCACATCCTGCCCGTCCACAAACAGGGTGCCGTCCGGCACATTGTAGGTGCGCAGCAGCAGGTCCACCAGTGCGGTCTTGCCCGCGCCGGTCTTGCCTACGATGCCTACGCTCTCGCCGGGCTGCACAGTGAAGGAAACATCCCGCAGCACATCGTATTCGCCGTCCGGATAGCGGAAATTCAGATGCCGGAACTCGATGCCGCCGCGCGGGTCGGTCAGGTCGGCCACGCCGTCCCGGTCGGCCACATCGATCGGCGCATCGAGCAGCTCGGTGATGCGGTTCAGCGATGCCTTGCCGCGGGCCGTTTTTTCAATCAGCATTGAGATGGCCATGATGGGCCAGACGATGGCCTCAAAGTAGCCGATATACTCCACCAGCTGCCCGGCGTTGAACTGCCCGCGCCAGACAAGCCAGCCGCCGTAGCCGAGAATGACACAGATGACCGACTCGACAAAAAGGGTGACGAGTACCTCGAGCAGGGTGGCGATCTTTGTGTAGGTGACATTGATCTCCTCGTTCTGCTTGTTCAGCTTACGGAAGGCAATCAGCTCCTTCAGCTCCTTGACGAACGCCTTGATGACCGCGATGCCGGAAAAGTTCTCCTGCGCAAAGTCTGACAGGTCGGAAAAAGCCTGCTGGCGCTCCTCCCACCGCTTGGTCATGACCTGACTCATCACGGTGCCGATGGCGAACATGACGCCCGCAGGGATCAGCGCCAGCAGCGTCAGGCGAAAATCCATCCGCCACATCTTGACCAGCGCCATCAGCCCCAGCACGGCGGCGTCAAAGAACATCAGGATGCCGTCACCGAAGCACTCCTGAATGGTGTCAAGGTCGTTGGTGTACAGGCTCATCAGGTTGCCGACCTTGTTAAGCTGGTAATACTGCTGGGACAGGCGGCGGCTGTGGTCGAACATCCGCTCCCGCAGGTCGGCGGTGACCCGCACAGCAGAGCCGAAAAAGCAGATGCGCCACAAAAAGCGGCCTACCACCATAAGCACTACGATCCAGATCATAGGCAGGCAGATGTGCTGAAACAGCACCTGCTTGTCAAAGGGGATTGTCTGGCCGTTCACGACCACCTGCCCCAGATTGACGCCGTTGATGACCAGCCGGTATAGCTCCGGGATCAGAAGCTGGATGTAGTCCACCATCAAAAGCGACACAATGCCTAGAAGCAGCACCGGCGCATTTTTGAGGTAGTATCGGTTGATGTGTTTGCCGAAGATCACGGCGGGTATACCTCCCTTATCCATACAGTGTGCGGCAAAGGCCGCAGATAACCAGTATAGCGTACCTGCGCGGTTTCGTCAATCGTCCCCCGAAAATGCGCAGAACGGTATACAAAAAAATCCCCACCGGGGGGTGACCCGATGGGGATTTGGTGCGCGGTACAGGACTCGAACCTGTGACCTCCTGCACGTCAAGCAGATGCTCTACCAGCTGAGCTAACCGCGCATGTCGCGCCGCCTCTTGGCGACGCATATTAGTATAACAGATGCTTTTACAAAATGCAAGCCCTTTTGCAAAAAAACTTTTTCTTTTTTTGCTGTATACGCGGGGCGGGGCTTACGGCACAGCGGTCTCCAGCTGCGGGGCACCGCCCGCAAGCGCCTCGGCGGTCAGGGGGGCCGGGGCTTCGGCCGGCTTGTCCAGCTTTTCGCGGGCAACGGCCAGCATTAGCTTGATGCGGTTCTCCTGATTGACGCGGGTGGCGCTGGGGTCATAGTCCACGGGGGTGATGTTCGCATCGGGGTGCAGGGCGCGGATCTTGTTGATCATACCCTTGCCCACGATATGGTTGGGCAGGCAGCCGAACGGCTGCGCGCAGACGATATTGCCGTAGCCGCCCTCGACCAGCTCGATCATCTCGGCAGTCAGCAGCCAGCCCTCACCCATCTTGGCACCCAGCGAGATGATGCCCTCGGGCTTTTTCATCAGCTCGCGGAAGGAGCCCGGCGCGTAGAAACCGTACTTGCGCATGGCGTCATAGCTGGCGCAGCCAATCGAATCCAGCCAGCTCAGGAAGAAATCCGCACCGCCCGCTACCAGCTTATTGCCGCCGTACAGGTCGATGTCCAGCCGGTAGTTGGCCACGCAGTATTCCACAAAGCCCATCAGGCCGGGCAGGTTGACCTCGCAGTCCTGACTTTCGAGGAACTTTTCCAAGTCGTTGTTGCCCAGCGGCGAATATTTGACATAAATTTCGCCCACCACGCCGACCTTGACCTTCGGCACACGGGTGATAGGGATCGTGGCGTAGTCGGCGGCAATGTCGTAGAACCGCTTTTTCATATCGTGGGCGGCGTAGTTTTTGTCATCGCGGATCCAGCCCTGAATCTCAGCAATCCACTTTTCGGTCATGGCGTCGGCGTCGCCCTTGTGGTTCTCATACGGGTGGGTCTGGCTGCGCAGCGCCACCAGCAAATCACCGTAGAAGATGGACGCAATGACCTTGCGCAGCAGCGGCAGGGTCAGCGGCAGACCGCTGCCCTTTTCCAGCCCGGAGAAGTTCAGCGAGGCCACGGGGATATTGCCGTAGCCCGCCTTGACGAGCGCCTTGCGCAAAAGCTTGATGTAGTTGGACGCACGGCAGCCGCCGCCTGTCTGGGTGATGAGCAGCGCGGTGTGGTCAAGGTCGTACTTGCCGCTGTTCAGCGCGTCCAAAAACTGCCCGATGACCAGCAGCGCCGGGTAGCAGGTGTCGTTGTGGACATATTTCAGGCCCAGCTGCGCGACTTCGCTGCCGCAGTTGCCCAGCACCTCGGTCTGGTAGCCCTCGCTGGCAAGTGCCGCCTGCATAAGCCGGAACTGGGTGACCGCCATGTTGGGAATGAGAATTTTATGGGTCTTTACCATGTCCTTGGTAAAGTTGGGAGTTATGTATTCCATGGAATTGCCTCTTACTTTTTGTCCTCTTTCCGTTCCTCCAGCGCTGCAAACAGGCTGCGCAGGCGGATGTTGACCGCGCCGAGGTTGGTGATCTCATCGATCTTGAGCTGGGTGTACAGCTTGCCGCCCGCCTGCAGGATCTCGCGGGTCTCATCGGTGGTCACGGCGTCCAGACCGCAGCCGAAGGATACCAGCTGCACCAGATCCATGTCGGGATTCTCGGTGCAGTATTTGGCGGCGGCGTACAGGCGGCTGTGATAGGTCCACTGGTTCAGCACCGAGGTCTGGAATTTCTGCTCATGCCAGCTGACGGAATCCTCACTGACGACAGCTGCGCCCTGACGGATGATGAGCTGGTCGATGCCGTGGTTGACCTCCGGGTCCACATGGTAGGGGCGGCCCGCCAGCACAATAATGCGGCGGCCCTCGGCGCGGGCGGCGGCGATGATCTCGCTGCCCTTGTCGCGCAGCTGCTGCATGTGGCGGTGATACTCGTCATAGGCGGCGTCAATGGCCTCGCGCACCGCCTTTTTGTCAAGACCGGGGAAATATTTGTCAAGCGACTGCTGGAATTTCTTGTAGAAATCCTTCCGGCGCTCCAGATTGAAGTAGTCGTAGATGAACTTCGTTGCGTTCAGCTCGGGGCAGTTGCCCTCCAGCACCTCGGGGTAATAGGCGACCACGGGGCAGTTATAATGGTTGTCCCCCAGATGCTCATCAAGGTTGTAGCTCATGCAGGGGTAGAAGATGGCGTCCACGCCCTGCCCGCACAGCCAGTGGATGTGGCCGTGGCTCAGCTTGGCGGGGAAGCAGGCTGTGTCGCTCGGGATTGTTGCCTGACCGCTCTGGTAAAGGCTGCGGCTCGAGAAGGGGCTGACCACGACCTCGAACCCGAGGCGGGTGAACAGCGTGTGCCAGAACGGCAGCAGCTCATACATGTTCAGGCACAGCGGCAGGCCGATGCGCGCGCGCGGTGCGGCGGGCGCGGGGGCATTGCGGTAGCCGTCCAGAAGCTTCAGCTTGTAGGCGTACAGGTTCAGGTCCTCGTTGTTGGCCTTGCCGGTCACGGGCTTGTCGCATCGGTTGCCCGAGATGTACCGCTTGCCGTCCGCAAAGACATTGACGGTCAGCTGGCAGTGGTTGCCGCAACCCTGACACTGCACGGTGTTGACCTTCTGGCTGAACTGCGCAAGCTCCTGCTCGGTCAGTACGGTGCTGCGGGCGTTCTCCCCTGCCTTGGCCTTGCCGTACAGCGCTGCGCCGTAAGCACCCATCAGACCCGCGATGTCAGGGCGGATGACATGGACGCCCATCTCCTTCTCAAAGGCGCGGAGAACGGCCTCGTTGTAGAAGGTGCCGCCCTGCACAACGATGCGGCGGCCCAGTTCCTCAGGGCTGGAGGCGCGGATGACCTTGTACAGCGCATTTTTGACGACCGAGATGGACAGGCCGGCGCTGATGTTCTCGATCGAGGCACCGTCCTTCTGCGCCTGCTTAACGCTGGAGTTCATAAAGACGGTGCAGCGGCTGCCGAGGTCCACAGGCTTGTCGGCAAACAGGCCGAGGGCGGCAAACTCCTTGACATCGTAGCCCAGCGCCTGGGCGAAGGTCTGCAAAAAGCTGCCGCAGCCGGAGGAGCAGGCCTCGTTCAGGAAGATGTTGCTGATGGCGCCGTCCTCGATCTTGAAGCACTTCATGTCCTGCCCGCCGATGTCGATGATGAAGTCCACATCGGGCAGGAAGTGCTTGGCAGCGGTAAAGTGGGCCACCGTTTCGACAAGGCCGCGGTCGCAGTGGAAGGCATTTTTGACCAGCTCCTCACCGTAGCCGGTCGTGGTCACACTGGCGATCTGCAGCCCGGGGTGATCCCGATACAGCTTGAGCAGCGTTTCCTTCACAAGCGGGATCGGGTTGCCGAGGTTGGGGCGGTAGCTTTCAAACAGAATGTTGGCGTTGTTGTCAATGACGACCAGCTTGATGGTGGTCGAGCCGGAGTCGATGCCGATATGCACGGGGCCGCAGTCTGCGCCAAAGGGCAAGCAGGGCACGGTGGCCTTCATGTGGCGGGCGTGGAACGCCTCGTACTCCTGCTGATCGGCGAAAAGCGGCGGCAGGCTTACATAGGTGGCGGCGGCGCTGTAGTTGTCCAGCCGTTTTGCGACCTCGCGCAGGTCGGACTCCTCATCGGCGTAGAATGCTGCGCCCAGCGCCACAAAGAGCAGACTGTTTTCCGGCAGGGTACCGGTGACGCCGAGCGTTTTGTCAAAGCTGCGGCGCAGCGTCCGGGAGAAGGTCAGCGGGCCGCCCAGATACAGGATATTGCCCTTGATGGGGCGTCCCTGCGCAAGGCCGGCGATGGTCTGGTTGACGACTGCCTGATAGATCGATGCTGCGATGTCCCCTGCCTGCGCGCCCTGATTGATGAGGGGCTGGATGTCGCTTTTGGCAAAAACGCCGCAGCGGCTGGCGATCGTGTAGGTGCGGGTGGCGCTCTGGGCGGCCTTGTCCATCTCATCGGCACCCATCTTCAGTAGGGTGGCCATCTGGTCAATGAAGGCGCCGGTGCCGCCGGCACAGCTGCCGTTCATGCGGACCTCGGTGCCGTTGGTCAGAAAGAGGATCTTTGCATCCTCGCCGCCCAGCTCGATGATGCAGTCGGTGCCCGGTGTCAGGCGGTTGGCAGCCACGCGGGTGGCAAAGACCTCCTGCACAAAGGGCACCCTGCAGCTGTCGGCAAGGCCCATGCCGGCAGAGCCGGAGATGGCCAGATACGCGCGGCCGTCAGGCAGATATTCGGCGGCGACTTTTTCCAAAAGCGCTCTGCCCTTTTCTAAAATATGGCTGAAATGACGCTCATAGGTAGAATAAACGATCTGCCCGGCGTCATTCAGCACGACACATTTAATGGTGGTGGAACCAATATCCAGACCAACTCTCATAGGCTTTAGCCTCCTGCGGGTCAGGCAAACCCACTGAAGCTGCGCGCCGTAGGGCGGATAAGCGGGGTTGCCGTTGGGGTGATTGCGGGATACCGCAGGCCGGGTCTGCCCCAAGGCGCTACAATATCAGCATATATTATACAGGTTTCTTGAAAATTCGGCAAGAGTGCCGCCGCATAAAATCGTTGTCAAATGACAGGAATTGTACAAAAACACGGAAGCGGTGCGAAAAAAATCCGCACCGCTTCCGCGTCAAAAGAAAAGAGGAGTATGGATGAAAAACTTGGGGTCCTGTTCATCAGGTCGGGTCCCTGCTCCCTTCCTGAGAACATCTATAGTATACCCCGGATTTGTGTTAAAGTCGTGAATGAATATTCAATAAATTAAGAAGGGTTTGTGAACAAACGGGAGGGGCGAAAAGGCTTCCCCCCTCGGGGGAAGCTGTCCGCAAAGCGGACTGATGAGGGGGACCTTGCCGCGATTGCTTCTTCACGGGGCTCTGCGGCACACGTGCCCCTCATCCGGCCCTGCGGGGCCACCGTTCCCCTTCTGGTGCTATGCACCACCTCCCCCGTACCGGGGGAGTCTGTCCCCTCGGGGGAAGGCAAAGAAAAATCTCACCCAGCTGCATCGCCGGGTGAGATTTATGTATTGAAGTTTACTGTTCTTCCCCATTCAGCCGGTCGATCTGGTCCTGCAGCAGCTGGGACACAGGGCGGCGCGTGTTGCGCAGCCGGTGGGCCGGGGCTGGGGGCGTGTGGTGCGCGGACTGGGCCTTCTTTGCCTTTACGCGCAGCCGGTCGGCGGGCTTGGCTGCCGGGGCCTGCGCGGCGGCGGGGCGCGGCGGCAGGGGTGCAGGCGGATCCGTCTCCGGTGTGCCCTGCGCAAAGCTGCGCATGTCGGTGCCCAGCTCCTTCAGCTCGGCCTCAGTCTGGTCAAGGGCCTGATAGATGGCCTGCGTCAGGCCGTCCAGATCCAGCGTGGCGGCGCTCAGCCGTTCATCCACGCGGGCCAGACGCTCCCGCACCAGCATAACGCCCGAGGCGATGCTGCGGGCATTCTCGGCCATGCGGTTCTTCTGGCTGTCTGCCTGCTGCTTCAGCTCCTTCTCGGCGCTCTCGGCGTACAGGCGGGCATCGGCCAGAATCTTACCGGCCTCAAGCTTTGCCTCCCGCACCAGATCGGACGCGGGGGCGCTCAGGGACGAGGTATTCAGCTGGCGCGCTGAATCCAGCTGCTTCTGCAGCTCCTCGACCTGCTTTTGCAGATCGTCATTCTTCTGCTGCAGATCGTGGTGCTTCAGCTGCCAGATGTTGGCGTTTTTCTGGGATTCGCGCTGGTTGGACTGGTAGGAGGCAGTCTGCTTCTGCAGCGCCTCAAGCTGCTCCTCGCTCTCGCGGCGGCGGGTCTCGGCGGCCTCGGCGCGCTGGTTGGCAGCGGCCACCTCGGCCTTGAGGGCCTCAATCCGGCTGTCATCGCTGCTCTGTTGGCTGCGCAGCTCGTCCAGACGGGACTGCATCTGCTGCAGCTGGCGGTTGTACTCCAGCTCATGCTGCTGGGCCTCGTTGGCCAGCGCGTTCATGTAAGCCAGCACATCATTTTTATCAAAGCCGAACAAGCTGGAACGGAAGCCCTGTTCCTGAATGTTCATAGGTTCAGACGGCATGGCTTTTTACATCCTCTCGCAGAAAATTGATCAGGAACGCTTGTTCAGGATGCTGAGCAGATCGTCAAAGTAATCGCCGTCATCCTCTTCCTCAGCCGGGGCAGCAGGCTGGGCAGCCACGGGGGTATCCATGCCGGTGCTGAAAGACTGGGTGAAGATGGGGTTGGGCATCGGCGGGTTGATGGGCTGCTGTGCGGGCTGCACGGGGGCGGCGGGCTGCACAGGCTGGACAGGCTGTGCAGGCTGCTGTACGGCGGTCTGCTGGGCGGCGCGCTTGGCGTCCACATGGGCCTGAATAGGCTCGTCCACCTCGGGGGTGCTCTCAAAGCCGGTGGCCACAACGGTGATGCTCATCTCATCGCTCAGGCGCTCATCAAAGGCAGTACCCCAGATGATGTTGGCATCGGGATGGGCGCTCTGGGTGATCATGCTGGCAGCGGTCTCGACATCCTCCAGACCAATGTCGGGGCTGGAGGTGATGTTGATGATGACGCCGCGCGCACCGGCGATGCTGGTCTCCAGCAGCGGGCTGGAGATGGCAGCCTTGGCGGCGTTCTCGGCCTTGCCGGCACCCTTGGCAACGCCGACACCCATGTGGGCAAAGCCGGCGTCCTTCATGATGGAGCGGACGTCCGCGAAGTCGAGGTTGATGAAGGCGGGGATGTTGATCAGGCTGGAGATGCTCTCAACGCCCTGACGCAGCACATTGTCGGCGGCCTCGAAGGCGTTCATCAGGGTGATCTTCTCCTGACTGATGAGCTTCAGGCGCTCGTTCGGGATGACGATCAGAGAGTCGACATGCATCATCAGGGAGGCAATGCCCTGCTCGGCCTGCGCCATCTTGCGCTTGCCTTCGAAGGCAAAGGGCTTCGTGACGATGCCGACGGTCAGGATGCCCAGATCGTGGGCAGTCTCGGCCACGACAGGGGCAGCGCCCGTGCCGGTGCCGCCGCCCATACCGGCGGTGATAAAGACCATCTGCGCACCCTTCAGGGCGTTGGTGATCTCATCCTTGCTCTCCTCAGCAGCGCGCTGGCCGATCTCCGGGTCAGCACCGGCACCACGGCCCTTGGTCAGCTTGGCGCCAAGCTGGACCTTCTGGGTGGCCTTGGAGTTCAGCAGGGCCTGCTGGTCGGTGTTCATTGCAACGAACTCGACCCCGGACAGACCGGACTCGACCATGCGGTTGACAGCGTTACCGCCGCCGCCACCTACGCCGATGACCTTGATATTGGTTACATTTTGCATTTCTTCGTCGAGAACGAATGCCATGAGTGTATCCCCCTAAAAGTGAAGTTGTTAAACCGGACCCGATGGGTACTGCACCCCGCGCAGGGGCACACTGGTCCGCTATTTTTTACATATAACTGATTATTAGAATATCAAATTTTACATGCAATTTCAATACCCTGAGGGCAAATTCATAAAAAATTGCGTTTCTCCCTGCGCTTTTGCCGGACAAGCACGGGATAGAAACGCGAAAATTTGGCAGATTGCTATATTTTAAAGGAAAAAGCAGGCAGCTCCCACAAAAAAGCGCCGCAGGGGCGGACCCGGTCTGCCCCTGCGGTGCGGGTTTTGAATCACGCTGCACCGCGCGCGGCGGTGCAGTCTGCCCCAAGGCTGTGCAGCTCTCCCGGCAGGTCGGCGTAGCCGCGCCGGATATGGCCGGGGTCGCGCAGTGTGGTCTGCCCCTCGGCGGCAAGTGCCGCAATGAGCAGCGCCGCACCCCCGCGCAGGTCGGGGGCGGTCACGGCGGCTCCGTGCAGCGCCGCACCGCCGTCAATGTGCAGCCGCCGTCCCTGTGCGGTGCAGCCGGCCCCCAATGCGGAAAACCCTGCTGCGCAGGCAAACCGGTTGGCGAACAGGCGGTCATAGATTTCGCTCTCCCCCGCTGCCGTCAGCAGCACGGCAGCGGCCAGCGGGGCAGTGTCGGTCGCAAAGGCGGGCCAGGCGTCGGCGGTCAGTCTGGCCCCGCCCCGCAGCGGTGCGGCGGGGTCGCGGGCAAGCCGCACGCAGTCCCCTGCCCGGGTCACGGCCACGCCGGTTTCGGCCAAAAAGCGCAGAAAGGCCCCGTAAACAGCCGGGTCGCAGCCGCAAATCTCAACCTCGCCGCCGGCGGCAGCCAGTGCGGCGGCATAGGTGGCGGCAGCGATGCGATCCGGCAGCGGGCGGTGCGCGGTGCCCGCCAGCGGACAGCCCCCGTCCACCGTCAGCACCGGCGTGCCGCTGCCCCGAATCCGGGCACCGCATGCCTGCAGAAAATGCACCATATCGCCTATTTCCGGCTCCTGCGCGGCGCCGCGCAGCACGGTGCGGCCCCGGGCGCAGCAGGCAGCCATCAGCAGCGTGAGGGTTGCGCCGACGCTTGGCAGGCGCAGCGTAAAGTCCACGCCATGCAGCGGGCCCTTGCGCCGCAGCGTCACGGCAATGCCCTCCAGTTCGACCTCGGCCCCCATGGCGGCCAGGCCGGCCAGATGAATATCCACCGGCCGTGGCCCCAGACGGCAGCCGCCGGGCAGCGGCAGCCGCACATACCCTGTGCGGCAGAGCAGCGGCGCAAGGTAAAATACCGAGCTGCGCATTGCCCCGGCAAGGGATTCGGGAATCTCGCCGCAGAGCGTCTGCACCGGCCGTGTACACAGGTCCGCGCCGCACCGCCGCACATCGGCCCCCACGGCCTGCAGCAGCGCAAGGCTGGTCGTTACATCGGCAAGGGCCGGCACCTCCTGCAGGCGGCAGGGCCCGCGGCAGAGCAGCGTGGCCGCCAGCAGCGGCAGCGTGCTGTTTTTGGCGGCCGCCGGGCGGATGCGCCCATGCAGAGCCTGCTTGCCGGTAATGGTGATCATCTGCATGAGCGGGCCTCCCCCGAAGAAATATAGAACTGTATGCAAAAAGGCTTCCCCCGAGGGGGGAAGCTGTCAGCGGTGCTGACTGATGGGGGCGTGTTTGCCGCAGCAGTACATTGCCGGGCAATGTTGGAAAGCCTGCCCTCATCCGGCCCTGCGGGGCCACCTTCCCCCGAGGGGGAAGGCTGGGGTATATCTTCTACCCTGTTATATGCCGCCTGCCCGGCAACATATTACAACAGCATCGGCTGCAGCTGCACCCCGCGCAGGGCAGCGTCCAGCGTGTCGGGCAGCAGGGTGAAATCACTTTTCAGGCTGCGGGGCTTTTTGTAGCAGTCATCCTGACCGAAGGGCACAAAATAGTAGCTGCGCCGCTGCAAAAGCTGGCCCAGCGCCGGGGCGCTGCCCGCCAGACCGTCGTTGGTGGAGGGGGCCAGTATGACCGGCCGGCCGCCACGCAGAAGGCTTTTGGCCGCCAGCGTCACCGGGGTCGCGCTGATGCCCGCCGCCAGCAGCGCCATCGTTGTGCCGGTGGCGGGGGCAATGATAAGGGCGTCGGCCAGCTTTTGCGGGCCGAGCGGCTCCACGCCCTGCAGTGTTGTGAGCGGTTCATGGCCGGTCAGCTCCAACAGGGTCTGCCGCAGGGCTGCTGCAGTGCCGAAGCGGGTGTCCAGCCCTGCCGCGCTGGCGCTGAGAATGGGCAGGATCTCCCAACCGCGCGCCGTCAGCACCTGTATCTGGGGCAGCACGGCGGAAAAGCTGCAAAAGCTGCCGCACAGCGCAAAGGCGGCAGTGCGTTTCGGCCGGGTCGTCATGGCTCGCTCCTTTCTTTCTGTTCTTCGTGCTCTTCCAGAATGGCCAGCACGGTCTGGGCAATCAGCGCTCCGGCGGTCTGCGGGGCGCAGCGCCCCGGCAGGGCCAGTGCATGCTCGGCGTGCAGGCCCAGCTCCTCGGCGGCTGCAAAATCGGTGCCGCCGGGCAGGCTGGCAAGGTCGATGATCAGCGCCCCGGCCGGCAGCCGCTGCAAAAGCGTGCGCGGCAGCACCGGCGCGGGGATCGTGTTGATGACGGCATCAAACTCCGGCAGCAGTGCGGGCAGGGCTGTCAGCGCAGCGGCGCGGCAGCCGCTGCAGCGGGCGTTGGCGCGCTGCTCGGGGCTGCGGGCAGCCACGGTGACCCGCCCGCCCAGCAGTGCCAGCCGACGCGCCACGGCGCGGCCCACCCGGCCGTAGCCCAGCACAAGAAAGGCACTCTCCCAGATCGTGCGCTCCCGCAGGCGGAGCAGCAGCTCAAGGCAGCCCTCGGCCGTGGGGACGGCGTTCAGACATTCCAGCTCGGGCCGCTGGAAATAGTCGATCAGCGGCAGCCCGGCCTCCCGCGCGGCCAGCCGTACCGGCAGGCCGGGGCGGCCTGCCAGAATCAGCGTCCCCTGCCCTGCGCCCTGCAGGGCGCGGGCAACCTCATCGCTGACGCGGCCCTGAGACATCGGCAGCAGGATATAATCCGCTGCGGCGGCGTTGTCGGCGGCGGTCACGCCGCAGCCTGCGCGGCGCAGCACACGGGCCGCCGCCTGCTGGCGGGCATCGTGGCCCACCACACAGAAGGTCTTTGGCATACGCGCTCACCTCGTTTTGTTTTGCGCCATACTATGTCCTGCCCGCGCAGAGTGTGAACATCCGCTGATGGCCTGCCCCTTCGGCTGCGGACGGGCGGTGACAGCAAAAAAGGCACCCATCCCGTTTGGGATGGGTGCCTTGGGAATCAATAGAGCTTCAGACCATCGCAGCGGCTGCGCCAGACGGCCAGCGGGTCGATGGGAACGGTGCCGATGCGCATCTCTGCCACAACGGCCTTGCTGCAGCCGCCCAGCAGCTGGCCCTGCTTGACGGTATCACCGGTCTTGACATCCAGCGAGGCGAGACCGTAGAAGATGCTCTTGAGGCCTGCGCCGTGCTCGATCACGAGGGTGTTGCCGTAGAGGCCGCCGAGGTCCTTTGCCAGCAGCACACGGCCGCTGGCAGGGGCAATCATCGAGCCTTTGCCGTTTTTGGGGCGGATGATCACATTGGTCGAGGTCCGCCCGCCGTAGCCGTAGTTGGTGCCCCGCTCACTGTAGGAGCGGCCTGCGTACTCAGTCATGCCGTAGGTCAGCGGAGTGTCAAAGCTGTCGAGGAAGGGCTGCACAAAGCCGCCTACGGACCACTGGATCTTGTCGTCCACAGTGGCAAACAGCTTGCTGACCGCCGCCGGGGCATCATCCTCGCCGATGTAGGGCGCGGCCATCTGAGAGGTTTTGCTGTAGTCCTTGTAGCTGAAGGAGCCTGCGCGCACCGACAGGGAGAGGGTCTCGGTGTAGCCGTCGGCCGATACCTCCAGATCAATGTTGCCGGGCTTCTGGTTCCATGGGATAGGCAGGTAGCAGATCCAGCCGCTGCCGGCCTTGACAAAGCCGACATTTTTGAGGGTGGTCTTGATGGCCGGGGCATCCTGCCCGAGGGTCTGGCCGACCCGCACCGCCGCCACACCGCCCTGTGACACGCTGTCGGTCGCCAGCTGGATGGACGGCTTGATGCTGACCGTAAAGCGGAACTGCCATGTCTCGGTGCCGGTCACGGTCGCCTCGTCAGCGGGGGTGCCGCTTGTGCTGACGATCAGCTTGGCATCGTAGGTGCCGTTCTCAGCAAAACGGTAGCTGCGGAAGCCGGTGGCGCTGCCGTCATAGATGGATTCCCCGGCGGCATCGGTGATGGTCAGCTGGGCGCTGTAGCCGCCCGGCGTGACGACCAGATCGGGGGAAGCACCGGATACCGGCAGCGCCAGCTCGGCCGGGGTGGGGTTCAGCGTTTCTGCATAGGTGCGGCGGAGCCAGCTGCCAACGATCGGCACATGCCATTTGTAGGCGGTGGGGGCAAGCTCCTGTCCGTCAAAGGTGGCCTTGATCTGAGGCAGCATATCAGGGGTGGCATTGTGGTAGAGCCACGCTACGCCGCCGCACGCGATGACCAGCACAAAAAGCACGACCAGCAGCAGCCAGCGCAGCATGCCGGTCACACCGCGCCCAAGTTTTTGGGTAAGGGTGTCCGCAGGCTCCTCCTCAGTGTCCTCCTCAGTGCTGTCCGGTTCGGCGGGCGGCGCATCGGGGGTATCCTCGGCGGGGGTGTCTGTCAGCCCGGCCATGATCTGGGCGATGGAAAGCTGTGCCGTGCGGGCGATGGTGTCCGCACGGGCCTTTTTCTCGGGGGCGTCCTCCTCTGTGGAATCCTCCTCCGGGGCATCCTGCGGTGCATTGCCCGCACCCTCGTCTGCATCGGGTGCAGGCTGCTCCGGCTCTGCGGTAGCAGCATCTTCGGGGGCAGTATCTTCAGGGGCGGGCTCGGCCGCCGCTGTTTCATCGGCGCCGGTATCCGACAGGGCTGCCTCGGCAGGCTCTGCCGGTTCCGGCTGCTCGGCGGCCTCGGGCTGTGCCGGGGCCGTTTCAGATGCTGTTTCAGGGACTTCCGGCAGTGACACGGGGACGGTGTCGGGCTGCGGGGCGTCCGGGGCCTCGGGTACCTGCAGGGGTGCAGGTGCAGGTTCTGCGGGGGGCTCCGGGGTATCGCTCACGGCCGGCTGCTGCTTCGGCTCTGCCGGGGCGGCGGGCTTTTTGGGCTTGCCCTTGGCCGCTGACTTTTTGCGGCTGCGCCTGCGGGGCGCGGCGGGGGCTTTTTCGGCCCATTCCACGCCGGCTGCGGCTTTCTTCTCTTCTTCCATGCTTACTCCCACTCTCTTGGAACACCCGGCCATACACACGGCACGGCGGGCCGGGGGCACCGCGCCGATCGTAACATTCTATGGGCGGCATCGCCGTGCGATGCCTGCGTTATTCAGCCTCGCGGAATTGCAGACCGCTGCTGCCGTTCAGGGCAAGCTGCGGGTCGGTGGATTTGCTGCCGATGCGCAGCTCATAGATCAGGCTGTGGCTCGTCCCGGTAGTACCCAGCGGGTCGCCGGTGGAAACCGACTGCCCGCGCACAACGCCGACCGTTTCCAGACCGTACAGATAGCTTTTTACGCCGCAGCCGTGGTCGATGACCACAGTGCCGCCGGTCAGGGTCAGCGTACCGGCAAACACGATGTTGCCGGCCTGAGGGGCGGTGACAGTCTCGCCGTCTGCGGCGGCATAGGTCAGGCCGGTGGCCTGGCCGCTGCGCTGGCCGTCCACCATCTGGGTGGTGCCGTAGGCCAGACTGACCGCACCGGCGCTGGGGGCCTCGAACCGGCCGTTCCATAGCTTGGTGGAGCTGCCGGTGGTGTAAAGCGGCCAGATTGCGCTGCGGAACTCCTCTCCGCCGCCGGCATCCTCCTCCGCCGGGACGGAGACGGTGTCGTACAGAGTGCGGGTCACCGTCAGGGTGATCTCCTTTTGCAGGGTGCCGCAGGTCAGCTGCAGCGTATGGTCGCCGCCCTCGGCGTTGTAGGTTACGGGCAGGTAGCCCATGTACCCCGTGGCGGTCTTGCGGAACCATACCTCGCCGAGATCACTCTCGACAGTCGGCTCGCCGTCCAGAATACCGGACAGCTGGATCGCCACGATGCTGCCCTGCGGCGCGCGCTCGCTGCTCAGGGTGACCTTGGGGTTCATCGCCATTGTGTAGCCGGCGCGGTAGGCGTACCAGCCCACCGGGTCGCCGGGGGCATCGCTGTCGCTGTGGTGGGCAGTCACGAGGATCTGATACGCACCGTTCTGGGTGTAGGTATAGGTGTTACAGTCGGCCAGACCGCCCGACCAGACGGTGCCGTCTGGCGCGGTGATCTGCACCTCGGCCGCTGTGACCCATTCGGGCAGGGTCAGCGCGGGGGTCGTATCGGTGAAGGTGCCGAGCTTCTGCACGGTCAGGTTGGTCGGGCTTTCATAGGTCTTGCTGACCTTGTCACCCAGCACGGGTATGGTCCAGTCCCAGCCGTTGGCGGTCAGCGTCAGCCCGCCGAACTGCACGGGCTGCTGGGGAAGGCGGTCCTCGTCGGTGCGGCTGTAGAGAAACGCCGCTGTTCCGCCCAGAATCGCGGCAACCATGGCGGCGACCATCACCAGCCAAAGCAGCAGTTTGCGCATGATCTAGCTTTCTCCATTAACAAAAGACCGGGCGCCGTCAGGTCAGCGCCCAGCCGGTTCGTATTCGGTCACACAGGACCCCGATGGGGATTACTCCTCGGTGTTGGGGGCGTCGGGGATCTTCTCGTAGGTGGTGGTGTCCTCGGCGTCGGTGTCGTCCTCGTCATCGAAATCGTCATACTCATCGCTGAAGAGCAGGCGCTCGTACTCGTCCAGCTCCTTCTCACGGTGATGCAGGTAGAGGGCGGCGGCGGTCAGGGCACCGGCAGCGGCAAACAGGAAGGCCAGAGCGGCACCGAAGGTGGTCTTTTTCATCATGATAAAAACTCCTTTGCAAAAGCTGCGCTGCTGCGTCAGCTTGGTGAAATGTTCCCAGCGTGTCAAAAAATCACATTCTTGCCCTATTGAATGTGTAGGGGCGACCATTGGCCGCCCGCCAACTTGGCGCAGCAATGCGTTTCCCAAGAAGGCTTTTTCACAGACAAACGGACACGGGCGAGCAATGCTCGCCCCTACAAGAGCTTTTGACAGCTTGATGATCCGATTTACTGGTTTTATTATACCCGACATCCCGCGCAAATACAACAGCGTAATTGTAAAATATTGCGCGCAGCGTCCCCCGGCATAGGCGTCAGAACAGCCGGTCAGCCGGGTACAGCCCGGCCTCGCTCATCTGCTTGAGAGCGGCGACAAGCTCGGGCTTGTCCTCACGGTAGGTGATGCCGTGCCATTTGTCGGCGCTGGTCAGCACATGGACATCGGCCTCGCCGTTGTTCAGCGCGTTCGTCACGACGGTGGGCAGATAGTACTCGCATTTCAGCGGGTTGACGGGCAGATTCTCCTTCAAAAATGCCGCAAACCCGGCCTTTGCGTCGCGGACATAGGCGGGTGTGAAGCCCCACAGATTCATCGAAACAACAGCGTCTGCGGGCAGGTCGCGCCAGCTTTTGCCGCCGTCCTCGCTGTAATGGATGCCGCCGTCATACGGCTCGATGCAGGTGCGCTCGGTCACGCTGACGAGGTTGTGCTGCGCATCGGTCACACAGACACCGCGGCTGACGCTGCCGTTGGCACTGACCGTGTTGCCCAGCAGGAAGCCCACCATCGCCCAGGCGTAGCGGTCGCCATCGGCGTGGGTGCTGAGGTAGTCGTAGACAAGGCGGAAGCCCTGCGGGCCGTAGTAGTCATCCGCGTTGATGACTGCGAACGGCGCATCGCCGATGGCCTGCTCTGCCACAAGGATGGCGTGGGCCGTGCCCCAGGGCTTGACGCGCCCCTCCGGCACGGTGAAGCCCTCCGGCAGCTTGTCGAGCTGCTGGTAGGCATAGCGGACCTCAAACCCGGCGCGCAGGGCGCGGGCGCCGACAGCCTCCTTGAAGGCCTGCTCGATCTCATGCTTGATGATGAAAACAACGGTCTCGAACCCGGCGCGGCGGGCATCGTAAAGGCTGTAGTCCAGAATGGCCTCGCCGGACGGCCCCACCGGGTCGATCTGCTTGAGCCCGCCGTAGCGGCTGCCCATACCGGCAGCCATGACAACAAGGATAGGTTTGGTAGACATGGAAATTCCCTCACTAATATGGTATTGCAATGTTAAAATATGGCAGGGGCGTCGAGGACGCCGCCCCCTACAGCACGCAGGATAAACAACTGCTTTTATAATACTGCGTTTCCCCTTCCGTTGCAACCCCTGACAAAATACAAAAATTCCATACAAAAACCGCAGATTGTGACGCGGTTTGCTATGGCAACTTTACACAGAAGATGCTATAATGAGGAAAACCATGACCGGGAGGGAGAACGAAGATGGAACATACCGGAAAGCGCGCGCTGGTGCTGGCGGGGGGCGGTGCCAAGGGAAGCTACCAGATCGGTGTCTGGCATGCCCTGCAGGCGCTGGACTGGACGCCGGATATTATCACCGGGGCCAGTGTCGGCACGCTGAACGGCTGCCTTTTCACGATGGGCAAGGCCCGCGAGGCAGAGGAGCTTTGGCGCAGTCTGGAGATCCATGATGTGCTGGAGGTCCCCGAATCGCTCAAGCATGAGGAGCTGCGCGCCTTCTTCCTTGATATTTTCCGCAGCGGCGGGCTGAATGTTGAGCCGCTGGCTGAGACGATCGACCGGCTGATCGACGAGGATGCCGTGCGGCATTCCGCCATTCATTTCGGCCTTGTCATGACGGAGCTTGGCAGCCTGCGCAGTGTGCAATGCCCGATTGAGGATATCCCCAAGGGGCAGCTCAAGGACTATATGCTGGCGTCCAGCGCCTGCTTCCCTGCCCTGCGCCCGCGGGAAATTGACGGTGTAAAGTACATTGACGGCGGCTGGCGGGATAATATGCCGTTGGATCTGGCCGCCCGCATGGGCGCGACCGAGTTGCTTGGGGTCGATGTGGACGGCATCGGCATCGTGCGGCCCAACACGACCGGCCTGCCCACCCGCATTGTGCGCAGCCATTGGGATCTTGGCCCCACGCTGGACTTTGACCCCGCCCGCGCCGGGCGCAACATTGCGCTGGGCTATTTTGATACGCTGCGCCTGTTCGGCCGGTGCGGCGGCACGGCCTACGCGATGCTGCCCGATAACGAGGAATACCTTGCCCATTTCGCGGAGCGGTACCAGAAAAACCTTGCCGAGGTCTGCGCCCGCGCACCCGAGATAGATCTGGTCGAGAAGAACGCCCGCACCCGGGCAAACTACCCGGCCCCTTATGCGCCGAACCCCAGCGCCCCGACCCGCGGCGCGCTGGCCCCGCTGGAGCTGGCGGCAGAGCGTGTCGGCGTGCCGGAGGACATTCCGTATACCCCGAAGCTGCTGGCTGCGACCTTTATGGGCAGCTTTGACAAGGACCCGGCAGACCGGTTCCCCGCCCTGCTGGAGGGAAAGGAAAACACCCTTGTGACCGAGCGCGCCATTGCCGCCGCCGTACCGGAGGAGTTTGTCACGGCCCTTGTGAGCAAAACACTCTCCGAAATGCCGATTTTGTAAAAGGGCTTTCCCCCCCCGGGGAAAGCGAAGGAGATTCAAAAAGGAGGCCTACTCTATGCACACCTACACCGGCGTGCCGGCTTCGGCCGGTATTGTGGTCGGCCCGGTCGAGCAGATCGACCACGGCACCACAGGGCTGCACCGCATCGTCTGTGACCCGTTCCGGGAGCGCGCGCTCTATGATGTGGCCGTTGTGCTGGCCAAGGACGAGCTGCGCCGGCTGAGCCAGCGCGCCAAGGGCCCCGATGCGGATATTCTGCTGTTTCAGATCGCTCTGCTGGAGGATGAATCCTTCACCAACGAGATCGGCGATTATATCGCCGCCGGTGCGGGCGGTGCCGCCGCCGTTGAGCGGGCAGAGCAGATCTTTGCAGACCGGCTGAAGAATGTGGACGATGAATATATCCGGGAACGCAGTGTCGATGTCTGCGATGTCTGCCGCCGGGTCGTGGATATTCTGGACGGCCGCCCGCGCCGGCGGCTGCATCTCAAGCGGCCGAGCATTCTGGTCGCGGATCGGTTTTTCCCCAGCGATCTGTTCAGCCTTGACCGCCGGATGGTGCTGGGGCTTGCCAGCGATCAGGACAGCACGATCAGCCACGCCGCCATTATGGCGCGCAGCATGGGGATCCCGGCGGTGGTGCAGCTGGGGGACGGCGCAGCCGCCATGGCGGTGGGCCGCCGCGCGATCCTCGATGCCGACAACGGCACACTGGTGGTCGAGCCGGACGGCGCGCAGATCGCCCGGGTGGACTGCCAGATCGCATTGAGCCGCCTGCACGGCCAGCAGCCTGACCCGGTGGCCGCCCTGCCCTGCCTGACCAAGGGCGGCACAGCCTTCCGTCTGATGCAGATATGCAACCTGATCGACAACGAGGTGCCCCATACGCAGGGGGCGGCGGGCATCGGCATCGTGCGCTCCGAGAGCGCGATCCTCTACGATCAGAGCGAGCAGACCCAGACGAGCCGCCTGAAGGAATATCTGCGCTCGGCCGAGGGCGTCCCCGTGGTGCTGCGCACCTGCGATACCCGCGCCGATGATGATGCCCCCTGGTCTGCCGAGCTGCAGGCGCGGCTGGGCGGAGACCGGCTGTTCAAGTCCCAGATCCGTGCGCTGCTGCGCGCCGCCCCGGAGGGGCATCTGCGTGTCGTGTTCCCAACGGTAAAGGATGCGGCAGACTGGGATAGCTGCCTGCAGGAGGTCAATGACTGCAAGGATGAGCTGCAGAGCAGCGGTGTCGAGATCGGCATGCCGATGCTGGGCTGTGTGATAGATATGCCCTCGGCCGCTCTGATGGCCGCCGACATCATGGACCGCGGCGCCCAGCTGATGGTCATTGACGCGGAGGACCTGACCCGCTACACGCTGGGCCTTGTGCATAACCCCACCGCTGCCGTGGGCCAGCTGACAAACCCCGCTGTGCTGCGGCTGGTCAAGAGTGTGGTGGAGCAGGCTGCGGCCCGCAGTGTACCGGTCTACGTCTGCGGCATCACGGTAGCGGCGGTGAGCGCCATGCCGGAGTACCTCAGGCTTGGCGTGCGCACCTTCAGCGCAGAGCCTGCCGCGCTGCTGCCGCTGAAGAAGCTGCTGATGGAGCAGGAGATTTGAAACCTGTACCCCCGCAGCGTGCCGAGAAAACGCCCCTTTGCAGCGCTTAACAAAATGAAAATGCCCGCCGTTTTCACGGCGGGCATTGTTCATGCGATCAATTACTGAGCAGCAGCCTTGTTGGCGCGCTTAGCCATGCGGCTGATCTTGCGGGCAGCGGTGTTCTTATGGATGACACCCTTGCTCTTAGCAGAGTCGATGGCAGAGACAGCAACCTTAACGACGGTCTCCTTGTCAGCAGCATTGCTGTCGATGGCAGCGTTTGCCTTCTTGACAACTGTTTTCAGGTTGGACTTGACGACCTTATTGTGCAGGGCCTCTTTCTTGGCCTGAACAACGCGATCCTTCTGAGATTTAATATTAGGCATTCGTTCCACCTCCTTAGTTCCCCATAACAGTACAAGTTATCCTATCATACTTTTTGCAAAGTTGCAAGTGGTTTTTGAAAAAAACTTCATAGAAAGCAAAAAAAGCGCATAAAATTTGGGTGCAGAGGGGGTGTGTGCCATGCAAAGACTGCGCCGGTGGGCCTCGGCGGCGGTGTGCGGGGGTGCTTTTGCGGCCGGGGTGCTGGCGGTTGGGGCAGCGCTGGCGTTCTGCCCCGGGCGCGCCTGGCTGCTGCGCGGGGCGCTCTATCTGCAGGACCCTGCGGCTGCGGCGGCGCTTGACTGGCCTGCCGCCCCGGCACAGAGCGTCAGCAGCCCGCAGCGGCCGGAAAGCCGCCCCACGCCGCTGCCCACGCCTTGCCCTGCCCCGGCACCGTCCGCAACGCCGCAGCCGTCCGCAGCCCCCACGGCTACACCGCTGCCCAGCGCCGCGCCCGAGCTGGCAGACGCGGGCCGCATCCGTGCGGTGCAGCTGCGGCAGGGCAGCGGCACCGGCTATCTGCAGCTTGCGGCGGGCAGCATCAAAAACAGCACCGAGCATCCGGACTCTGACCTGCGCGCCGCCGTCACGACCCCCAGCCTGCCTTTTTCTATAGAAAGGGACAGCGCCGCGCCGCAGGTGCTGATCATGCACACCCACGCCACGGAAAGCTACCAGCTTTGGCCCGACCCTGTGTATGACAAAAGCTATGCGGCCCGCAGCAGGAACACGGCGCTGAATGTCTGCGCCGTGGGGGCTGAGATGGCCCGGGTGCTGAACGAGGCCGGCATCAACACCCTGCACGACACAACGCTCTACGATGCGCCCGGCTACACCGACAGCTACAAGCGCAGCCGCGCCGGTGTGCAGGAGTATCTGGCGCGGTATCCCTCGATCAGGGTCGTGCTGGATGTTCACCGCGATGCCATCGAGGACGAGGACGGCACCCGGGTCAAGCCGGTGTGCGAAATTGGCGGCGAGAGTACAGCGCAGGTCATGGTCATTGCCGGGTGTGACAACGGCGGCAGTATCGCCCTGCCCAACTGGCGGCTGAATCTGCGTTTGGCCGCCGCATGGGAGGCCGCCATGGAGGAGGCTCACCCCGGCCTGACCCGCCCTGTTCTGTGCGGGTACAGGTTTTATAACCAGGATTTAACGACCGGCAGTTTGTTGATAGAGGTCGGCGGCCATGCCAATACGCTGGATGAGGCAATAAGGGCCGGAAGGTATGCGGCGGAAGGGCTGGCGAAAATATTGTGAGCCGACAGATGAAAATAACGCCGCCCTGTAGAGGCCGCAGATGCGCGGCTCTCAGCTGCCCATTGCTGAGCAGCTCCCGTACAGAGGCGGGCCGGGCATGCCCGGCCCCTACAACTCTATAAATATCGGCTCTTTACTTTTTATAAAATACCTGCTACAATACTAATATTCATAGTATAAAGAGGAGTGGACTACCCATGCAGAGAACGGAACTTGCATCGCTGTACAAGGCTACCCCCGCAGACGGCTCTAAAGTCACTGTCTGCGGCTGGGCCAAGACTGTGCGCGATTCCAAAAATATCGGCTTCATCTCGCTGTCGGACGGCAGCTGCTATAAGCCTGTCCAGATCGTATTTCAGGCAGATAAGCTCGCCAACTATGCCGAGATCGCCAAATGCGGCCTGTACACCAGCTTTGAGGTCACCGGCACGCTGGTCGTGACCCCGGGCGCCAAGCAGCCCTTTGAGATCAACGCCGACGAAATCACCGTGCTGGGTGCCTGCGGCGGCGATTATCCGCTGCAGAAAAAGAAGATGGGCATGGACTATCTGCGCACCATGACCCACCTGCGCCCCCGCACCAACACCTTCAATGCGGCATTCCGCGTGCGCGGTCAGGCAGCGTTTGCCCTGCACCAGTTCTTCCACGAGCATGGCTTTACCTATGTTCATACGCCGATCTTCACCGGCTCTGACTGCGAGGGCGCGGGCGAGATGTTCCAAGTCACAACGCTCGACCTCAACGACATCCCCCGCAACGACGAGGGCGGCGTTGACTACACGAAGGACTTCTTCAAGCGTCCTGTCAACCTGACCGTTTCCGGCCAGCTGGAGGCCGAGGCCATGGCCATGGCGCTGGGCAATGTTTACACCTTCGGCCCCACCTTCCGCGCCGAGAAGAGCTACGACACCCGCCACGCGGCCGAGTTCTGGATGATCGAGCCTGAGATGGCCTTCGCCGACCTGAACACCTACCTTGAGACCGCCGAGGCGATGACCCGCTATGTCATCCGCTATCTGCTCGACAACTGCCACGACGAGCTGGCCTTCTTCAACCAGTTCTTCGATAAAGGTCTGATCGAGCGGCTGGAGCTGGTCGCAAACTCCGAGTTTGCCCGCGTAAGCTATACCGATGCCGTCGAGCTGCTGAAGAAGAACAATGACAACTTCCAGTACAAGGTCGAGTGGGGCACCGATCTGCAGACCGAGCACGAGCGCTATCTGACCGAGCAGATCTTCAAGAAGCCCGTGTTCGTCACCGACTACCCGAAGGAAATCAAGGCATTCTATATGCGCCAGAACGAGGACGGCAAGACCGTGGCCGCCGCCGATATGCTGGTGCCCGGCATCGGCGAGCTGATCGGCGGCTCTCAGCGTGAGGAGCGCCTCGATGTGCTGGAGGCCCGCATGAAGGAACTGGGTCTGAACACCGCCGACTATGACTGGTATCTCGACCTGCGCCGCTATGGCAGCGTCAAGCATGCCGGCTACGGTCTGGGCTTTGAGCGCCTGCTGATGTATGTCACCGGCATCCCCAACATCCGTGATGTCATCCCCTTCCCCCGCACCTGCGGAGGCTTCTGATGCAGCCCATTGCCGCACCGCTGCTGCAATGGTTCAACGCAAACAAACGGCTCCTGCCTTTCCGGCAGGAGCCTTCTGCGTACCATATCTGGGTCAGCGAGATCATGCTTCAGCAGACCCGCGTGGCAGCGGCCATCCCCTACTATGAGCGCTTTATCGCGGCGCTGCCCGACCCCGCCGCGCTGGCCGCCTGCGAGCCTGACGCCCTGCGCAAGCTGTGGCAGGGCCTTGGGTACTACAACCGCGTCAACAATATGCAGAAGGCGGCCCGCATCGTCTGTGAGCAGTACGGCGGCGACCTGCCCGCCGACTATGAGGCGCTGCGCAGCCTGCCGGGCATCGGTGACTACACGGCGGGCGCGGTGGCGAGCATTGCGTTTGGTATCCCGGTGCCTGCGGTGGACGGCAATGTCCTGCGGGTCTTTGCGCGGCTGTACAACGATGATGCCGATGTGATGACCCCCGCCGCAAAGAAAGCATTTACCGTGCGGGTAGTTGACCAGATGCCGAAGGCCACCCCCGGCCCGTACAATGAGGCATTGATGGAGTTGGGCGCGCTGGTCTGTGTGCCCGGTGCGCCCCGGTGCGAGGTGTGCCCGCTGGCGCAGCTGTGTCAGGGGTACGCCGCAGGGCGTGCTGCCGAGCTGCCCGTGAAGCCTGCGCCGAAAGCCAAGGGCAGGGTGCCCGTGACGGTGGCGCTGATCGAGAGTGAGCGCGGCGTTTTATTGCAGCGCCGCCCCGCCCGCGGCCTGCTGGCCGGCCTGTGGCAGCCCGCCGCGTGGGAAAAGAGCCTGACCCACGAAGAGCTGACCGCTGCGCTGGCGTCACTGGGCGTGCGGGCCACGCTGGGCGAGGCATTGCCCCCTGCAAAACATGTGTTTACCCACAAGATCTGGGAGCTGGGCGGCTGGCGCGGTACTGCCCCGGCGTGCGAGCTGCCGGAGGGCTATGTCTGGGCCGCGCCCGAGGATCTGGCCGAGGTATACCCCGTGCCGAATGCGTTCGGCGCGTATGTGAAGGCAAAATAGCAGAGCTGTAGGGGCCGCACATGTGCGGCCCGCGGGTTTCCCATTAGTGTCCGTTGGCCTTTTACCTGCGGGCCGGGCATGCCCGGCCCCTACAACAAGGGCAATAATAACACAAAGAGGAGCGTTACCCACATGCGGGTGACGCTCCTCTTTGCTTTTACATACTATGGTTTGCGGTTATTCCAAATTCCCGGTCAGCAGCATGGCGGCGGTCAGGGCGGCCAGCGGCGCGGTCTCGCAGCGCAGGATGCGCGGGCCAAGGCCCACCGTCACGGCACCTGCGGCCTTGGCGGCAGCGGCCTCCTCGACCGAGAAGCCGCCCTCACTGCCGGTGATGATGGCGATGCGCTTATACTGCCCGGGGTGCAGCACCTCCCGCAGGGGGGCACCGCCGCCCTCGTAAAAGAACAGCACAAGGTCAAAATCCTTCATGGCGGCGCAGACGGCGGCAAAATCGGGCAGCGGCATCGCCACATGGGGCAGCATGGCGCGGCCCGCCTGCTTGGCGGCCTCGGCGGCAATGCGGTTGTACCGTTCGTTCTTGGCGTCCTCTTTTTTGGGTGCGGCCACACAGTAACGGCTGAAAAACGGTACGATCCCGGTTACGCCCAGCTCAACGCTGTGGCGGATGACCTCCTCAAGCTTGCCCTGCTTGGGGTAACCTGCAAACAGCGTCACGGTGCAGTCTGGCTCGGCCTTGCTGGTCGTGCCGTCAGTGACCGAGAACTCGACCCGCCCCGGCTCGATGGCGGTCACGGTGCCGAGGTATTCCAGCCCGTCCGGGCCGCAGAGAACGACCTCCTCGCCGAGCTTGGCGCGCATGACATCTGCCAGATGGTGGGCATCGCTGCCGGTCAGCGCAGCGCGGCCGTCCGCCAGCTCACGGGTAAAATAACGGTGCGGCATCGTTTACGCCTCTTTCGTCTCGGATTTTTTGCAGATGATGCAGACCCAGCCGCGCTTTTCCTTGACCTCGACAGGCGCAAGCCCTGCGGCGCGCAGACCGGCCAGAACCTCGTCCTTGCGCTCGTCAATGATGCCGCTGGCGATAAAGCGGGCGTCCGGGGCCATCAGCACCGGCACATGGGGTGCCAGAGAAAGAATGGCCGCTGCCACGATGTTTGCGGTGATGATGTTGTACTGGCCGCTGGCCTTGTCGGACAGATCGCCTACAAGCACCTTGAACCGGTCGGCCACGCCGTTGCGCGCGGCGTTTTCGCCGGCGGTGCGCACGCACATGGGGTCGATGTCAACGCCCTCGGCGCTGCCGGCGCCCAGCTTGAGCGCTGCAATGGCCAGAATCCCCGAGCCGGTGCCAATATCCAGCACTCGCTCGCCGCCCTTGACAAGGCTGTCCAGCGTTTCAAGGCAGAGGGAGGTCGTCTCATGCGTGCCGGTTCCGAACGCCATGCCGGGGTCCATGATGATCTTGATGCGGTCGGTGTCATGCTCTTCCCACCCGGGGACGATGGCAAGGCGCTTGCCGATGTCCATGGCGTGGTAATATTTCTTCCAGGCGTTCTGCCAGTCCTCCTGCTCAACGCCGGTCGTGTTGAGCTTATAGTCGATGCCGCTGTTTTTCAGCCGTTCCTCAAACAGAGGCAGTACCTCGGCGGGGTTCTCATCGGGGGCAAGGTACATGTGTACGATCACGATGTCACGCGGTTTGTCCAGCAGGTCCTGTTCAATTAAATCTACGTGGGCGATCTCCCACGCCTGCTGTTCCAGATCGCTGTAATCCTCGATATAAATGCCGCCGTTGGCGACCATCGTAGCGATGGCCTCGGCCGTGTCGGCGTCGCGCTTAGCAACGGTGATGCTGATGTCAGTCCATTCCATGTGGGTGGCTCCTTGTTTTTATAGGTGAGTAATGTGTGCCGTAGGGGGCGGCGTCCTCGACGCCCCAGAAACTTACCGGAAGCGCGAACGCCTGCGGCGGGGTGAGGGCACCCCGCCCTACATACGACCGTATGGCTGCGTGTAGGGCGGCATGCCCCATGCCGCCGCAAGGCAGCAGCGGGTCGTCGGGGACGCCGACCCCTACGAGGTGTGCAGGCATATTTTATTTATTATATCTTATTTTCACCCACAATTCAATCACAGAAAGGAGAAATCTCCATGCAAATCAAGCGTCTGTCCCCTGCCGGCTGTGAGGAGCTGTACCGCACCGCCCTGCCGCGGGATTTCCCCGCCGCCGAGTGCAAGCCCTTTGCCGAGATACGCCGCCTGCTGGAGGCAGGGGTGTATGAGCCGCTGCTGCTGACCGATGATGCCGGTGCGCGGCTGGCCTACGCATGGCAGGTCGTGCTGCCGGGCCAGCGGACGGCGCTGCTGGACTATTTTGCCGTGCGGTGTGATTTGCGCGGCAGCGGTGTGGGTACGGCGGCGCTGCAGCTGATCCGTGACTACTACGCTCTGCGGGTGCAGGACCTGCTGCTGGAATGTGAGCATCCTGCCGAGGCCCCCGATCCCGCCGTTGCGCGGCGGCGCATCGGGTTTTACCTGCGGGCCGGGGCGCGCGCCACTGCGCTGGAGAGCCGCGTGTTCGGCAGCCGGTATGCGGTGCTTTCCCTGCCGTGCGGCGGCACTGCGCCTGATGCCGTGCTCTGTAAAGAGCTGCGCGCCCTCTACAAGGTCATGGTGCCGGAGCCGTATTGCCGCGGGCGGGTCATATTTTACGGCGGCTGAGCACATACTATCCCCCAAAAGGAGGAATGGAGTGTGAAGCTGAATCCCAAGCAATATGATGAGATGATCGGCCGCGCCTCGCCGCCCTCCCCCGTTGTGCGGGACTGCGTGTGGGCATTCTGTGTCGGCGGGGCGATCTGCACCGTCGGGGAAGGGCTGCGCCAGCTCTTTCTGATCTGGTATGACAAGACGCTGGCAGGCACGCTGACGAGCATTGCACTGATTTTTCTGTCGGCGCTGTTCACGCTGCCCGGCTGGTATCAGAAGCTGGCCGCTAAGGCGGGCGCGGGTACGCTGGTGCCGATCACCGGGTTTGCCAACTCGGTCGTAAGCCCGGCCATCGAGTTCAAGGCCGAGGGCTGGGTCACCGGCGTAGGGGCCAAGATCTTTACGATCGCGGGGCCGGTCATCGCTTACGGCACTCTGGCAAGCTTTGTGTGGGGTGTCATCTACTGGCTGCTGGGGAAGGTGGGATGAGCGATGGCGCGCAAAAAGGATACCCTGCTGTTCGACACCCCGCCGGTCGTGGCGGCCTGGGCCGCAGCGGGCGGCAAAAAGGAGAGTGAGGGGCCGCTGGCCTCCGACTTCGATTTCCTGACGCAGGATGCAGGCTTCTGTGAGCAGGGCTGTGAAAACTGGGAGCAAGCCGAAAGCCTGCTGCAGCGGCGGGCAGCGGAGCTTTGCCTGCGCAAGGCCGATCTGCCGCGCACCGGGGTTGACATCGCCTTTGCGGGTGACCTGCAGGCCCAGTGTACGGCAAGCAACTACACGATGCGGGAGCTGGGCATTCCGTTTGCGGGGGTGTACGGTGCCTGCAGCACCATGGCCGAAACGCTGGCGCTTGCCGCCGTGTTTGCGGCGGGCGGCATGGCAGAGCGGGCGCTGGCATTGACGAGCAGCCATTTCTGCGCGGCGGAGCGGCAGTTCCGCACGCCGCTGGAATACGGTGCCAAGCGCACCCCCACCGCCCAGTGGACCGCCACCGCTGCCGGGGCCTGTCTGGTGCGGGCGCACGGCACCGGCGTGCCGGTGCGCAGCGTGACCTTCGGCCGGGTGCAGGACTATGCAGTGCATGACATCAACAATATGGGGGCGGCCATGATGCCGGCGGCGGCCTCAACCCTGCTGCGGTATTTTGCAGCCACCGGCGCGCGCCCGCAGGACTTTGATGCGATCTTTACCGGTGATCTGGGCGAGGTCGGTTCCGCCCTGCTGCGGGAGCAGATGGCGCGGGAGGGCCTGCCGCTGGACAACCACCGGGACTGCGGCTGCCTGTTGTATGACACGCAGGGGCAGGATGTGCAGGCCGGCGGCAGCGGGGCCGGGTGCAGCGCGGCGGTGCTGTGCTGCAAGATCCTGCCGATGCTGGCGGCAGGGCAGCTGCGGCGGGTGCTGTTTCTGGCCACCGGTGCGCTGATGAGCCAGACTACCTTTTTGCAGGGGGAGAGCATCCCCGGCATTGCCCACTGTGTTGAGCTGGGAGGTGCGGTATGAATTATTTCTGGGCGTTTGCGGTGGGCGGCGGCATCTGCGTTGTGGGGCAGCTGCTTATTGATTACACGAAGCTGACCCCTGCGCGCATCCTGACCGGGTATGTGGTCGCGGGCGTGATCCTGAGCGCCGTCGGCCTGTACAAGCCGCTGGCAGAATTTGCGGGTGCGGGGGCCAGCGTGCCGCTGCTCGGCTTTGGGCACCTGCTGGCACAGGGTGCGCAGCATGCGGTGGACGAGTGCGGTCTGCCGGGGGCCTTCACCGGCGGGCTGACGGCAGCCTCGGGCGGCATTGCTGCCAGCCTGATTTTTGGCGTAGCGGCCGCGCTTGCAGGGAAAAGCAGGGACCAGAACTGAAGCTGCCCTGCAAAGTGCATAAAAAGGCGGGCTGCAGATCTAAACGATCTGCAGCCCGCCGGTTGCTTTTTACTGGTTGGAGCCAAGCGTGACAGTCAGGGTCTGCACCTTGCCGCTGCGCTCGACCTGCAGGTTCACGGAATCACCGATGGCCTTGTCCTTGAGGTAATTCTTCAGGGCGGAGGAATCGCTGACAGCGGTATCATCCACAGCCAGCACACGGTCACCGGCCTGCACACCGGCGGCCTCGGCGCCGCTGCCCTTGGTGACCTCGACCACATAGACGCCCATTGTGGACACACCCAGCTGCTGGGCGGTCTGCGCATCGGTCACATCCACAATCTTGACGCCCAGTGCGGGGCGCGCGACCGAGCCGCTCTCGATCAGCTGGCGGCTGATCTCCATTGCGGTGTTGATGGGGATGGCAAAGCCGATACCCTCGGCTTCACTGTAGCTGCTCTTGGCATTGACAATGCCGATCAGCTCGCCGTTTGCGTTGAACAGACCGCCGCCGGAGTTGCCCGGGCTGATGGAGGCATCGGTCTGGATCAGCGTCATATCGTTGTTCTGTACGGTAACCTGACGGTTCAGCGCGCTGACGATGCCGTCTGTGACGGTGTTGGACAGCGTGCCGAGCGGGTTGCCCACCGCCACGGCGACCTCGCCGACGGCCAGTGCGTCACTGTCACCGATGACCGCCGGGGTCAGACCGGTGGCATCGATCTTCAGCACGGCAATGTCGGAGGTGGAATCCTGCCCGACAACGGTGGCATCGTAGGACTCATCGCTGCCGTTCAGCTGGACCTTGACGCTGGTGGCACCGCTGACGACATGTGCGCAGGTCAGGATGTAGCCGTCCTGACTGATGATGACGCCGGAGCCTGCGCCGCTCTGCACATAGTAGCCGCCGAACCAGGTCTGGCTGCTGCTCATCTGCTCAGTCGTGATGGCGACAACACTGGGCGAAACGACAGACGCAATCTGCTGGACGGTCATGCTGTTGCCGTCCGTGCTGCCTGCCGTCGTGGCATCGGTGCTGCGCTGCACCTGCTGAACCACGACCTGATTGCCGGTCAGGCCGGTGCGGCTGGCAACGATCGCGCCGCCGAAGCCGCCGCCGAAGCCCAGCGCCACCGCGCCGACACCTGCCAGCACGCGGAGCAGCACCTTGCGGGGCTTCTTTTTCTGGGGCACGGGGGGCTGCTGCGGTGCGCTGGAATAGCTGTAGCCGTTATAGCCGCCGTTGTTCCCGCTGCCGCCGCTGAAGCTGCTGGTGTAGCCGTTGGGGTCCTGCTGCGGGTTGGGGCTTGCGCCGTTGCCGGAATAATCGGTGCGGGCGGTGTTGGCGGTGTTCATGCCGCTGGAGCCTACATTGGGGTAGCCGCCCTGTTCAGGCTGGCTGCTCTGGGGCTGTGCGGGCTGACCATCGGATGTATGGTTATAGAGACCGGAGTAATCATATTCATTGCTCATAGGGGTCGTCTCCTTTCGCTTTGTATGCCTACAGTATACCCGCTAATTGTGAAATAGGTTTCGTCAGAGAGTGAAAAGTATGTGAAAAGCGGTGAAGATCGTGATCAAGGAAAAACTGCCGCCGCCCTGCTGATTTTTACATATCCTGCCGTTGCGCAGCGCGGCAGGATATGATATACTCAAAGTACAAACCACACTTAGATATGTATAAAAAGGAGGCGCTTACGATGAAAAAAAGGATACTGCAGGTTGTACTGGGAATTTTGCTGTTGGTACTGCTGGCGATTGCGGGCTTCGGCGTGCTGTATGCCGGGCGGCTGCGCACGGTAAACAGCATAGAACAGCTCACCAATTATGACGATTACAATCTCTACCGGATGGATATCCGCTATGATTACAGCATTGATGATGTCATCAACTACGGCATCACCGACAACCAGAGCATGATCGATGCCATCTTAAAGGAAGCGCTTCCCCTGCTGCCGGTCAAGATGAAGGCCCCGCAGTTTGGCTGTAGCGCCTTTGGAACGGTGCTGGATAGGCATATCGTGATGGGGCGCAACTACGACTTCAAGCGTGATACCTCGGCGATGCTTGTCTATTGCGCGCCGAAGAACGGTTATAAATCGGTGGCGTTGACGGCGCTGGACAACATCTCAGCCAATGAGCCGGATGCGAATCTCAAGAAAAAGCTCGCATGTCTGACCGCGCCGTTCATTTGTCTGGACGGCATGAATGAAAAGGGCGTTTCCATCGCAGTGCTGACGCTGGACAGCGAGCCGGTCAACCAGAGCACCGGCAAGCAGAAGATTTTTACCACCCTTGCTATCCGTCTGGTGCTGGACCGCGCCGCCACTACGCAGGAGGCCGTTGACCTGCTGGACAGCTATGATATGTTTGCCACCTCCGGGCGGGACTACCACTTCTTTGTCGTTGATGCAAGCGGCGATGCCCGCGTGCTGGAATATGACCCGGAGCAGGAGGGCCGCCCGCTGCGCTGGACGGCGATGCCGGCTATCACAAACTTTTACGGCTGCTACGCCTACTTAGTGAAGCCGAACCAGAGAAACGGCATCTACGGCCACGGCAAGGAGCGCTATGACGCCATTATGGACGTGCTGGCAATACGCGACTCAGACGGAAATATCCCGGCAGATACCGCATGGCGGGCGCTGCAGGCCTCCGCGCAGGACCCGAACCCTGTGGATGTTACCAGCAATACCCAGTGGTCGCTGGTGTACGATGACACGGCGCTGACCGCGCAGATCGCCCTGCGCCGTCACTGGGATGATGTGCTGTACTACGACCTGAACACAAATACGATTGGCGGGTAATATATATGCAGATCAAGCAGGAAAAAGGCCACTATACCTTATATAAGGAGAGCGAAGCCATTGGTACGGCTGTGGTGGACGGCGCTGCGATCCTGCGTCTGGAGATCGTGCCCGCGTGGCGCGGGCGCGGCTACGGCAGCTATCTGGTAAAGGAGCTGCTGCGGCGCGGCGGCGGGCTGGACCCGAAGCAGGCCACACGCTTCACCGCTCCCCTGCCCAGGGACGAGGCAGGCCGTGCCCTGGCGCGGCGGTTCGACTTTGTGGCGGAGGGCGGGCGGCTGGTGCGCCGCCGTGTGCCGGATCTGTCCGCTGTGGAGCTGTGCCATGAGTTTCTGGAGCTGTATGTGACCCCCGGCGGGCTGTATCTCGATGCGACCTGCGGCAACGGAAACGACACGCTGTTTTTGTGCCGTCTGGCCGGGCAGAACGGCCGTGTGCTGGCCATGGATATCCAGCAAAAGGCGGTGGACCGCACGAACAAGCGCCTGACCGACGCCGGGTATGAGAAAGTGGGGCGCGCGGTGCTCTACGACCATGCGAAGCTGGGGGAACTTGTGCAGCCCGGCAAGGTGGATTGCGTGCTGTTCAACTTCGGCTGGCTGCCGGGGGCCGAGCACACCGTACATTCCACGGCGCAGGGCAGTCTTTCCGCCCTGTGTGCCGCGCTGGATGCCCTGCGCCCCGGCGGTGTGCTGGCGGCTGTGCTGTACAGCGGCAAGGTCATAGGCGATGCCGAAAAGCAGGCGGCGCTGGCGTTTTTCCGCAGCCTGCCGCTGACAAAGTACACGGTGCTGGTCTGCGAGTTTGCAAACTGGGCGGACACCGCCCCGCTGCCGTGCTTTGTGATCAAAAAATAAAAGTACCCCGTATCCGTGTGACCCATGCGGATACGGGGTGCTTTTTATGCCCTGTTTATGCCTTGACTGCGGGGGCACCGCCGCCCAGCTGTGGGATCGGGCAGTGCAGGATGTACCACGCAAACAGCACCGAGGAGATGCTCCATGTCAGCGGGTAGGCCCAGAACACCACACTGATGGCGCGGATAAAATGCAGTGTGATCGTGATATAGGTGATGCGCAGCGCACACCAGATCATCAGCATGACCATCATCGGCACGACCGGACGCCCCAGCCCGCGCAGGATGCCTGCGCAGCAGTGGCTGAAGGCCAGCAGGCAGTAGAACAGCGCCGCTGTGTGGGCCTGCTGCACACCGAACGCGATGACATCCGGCTCACGGCTGAACGCGCCGATGAGCCATGGCGACAGCGTGTAGATGCCCACGCCCACAATCTCAGCCATCAGCACCGAGCAGAGTGTGCCAAACTTCATCCCCTTGCGCACACGGTCGGGCTGACCGGCGCCGACATTCTGGCTGACGAAGGTCGCCAGTGCCATCGAAAAGCAGGTCACGGGCAGAAAAGCAAAGCCCTCGACCTTGCTGTAGGCACCGCACCCGGCCATGGCCTGCGCACCGAACGAGTTGATGTTGGACTGCACGATGACATTGGCAATCGAGATGACCGAGTTCTGGATGCCGGACGGCAGACCCTGCACAACGACTGCCTTGAGCGATGGGGCGTCAAATCTGACCTCGCTCCAATGCACGGCCCATTCCTCTTTGCTGCGGGTCAGCTTGGCAAAGGCCAGAATGGCGCTGACCGTCTGGGAGGCAATCGTGGCAAAGGCGGCCGCGCCCACGCCCATGCGCAGCCAGCCGACCAAAATCAGGTCGAGAATGACATTGATGATGGACGCGGCAATCAGATACCGCATCGGGCTTTTGCTGTCGCCGACTGATTGCAGGATGCTTGCACCCACGTTGTACATGACCACGGCGATCGAGCCGAAGAAGTACATCCGGAAGTAGGCAATCGAGTTGGCCAGCACGCTGTCCGGCGTGCCCATCCAGCGCAGGATCTGCGGCGTCAGTATTACGCCCACCACGGTGAGCGCTACGCCGGCGGCAATGCCCAGTGCCACTGTGGTGTGGATGGTGCGGCGCATCCGGTCCCAGTCCTTGGCGCCGAAATACCGCGCCACCACCACGCCGGCGCCCAGCGAGACGCCGTTGACAAAGCCCGTCAGCAAAAAGATCAGGCTGCCGGACGAGCCGACGGCGGCCAAGGCCTCGCCGCCCAGAAAGTTGCCGACGATCAGGGAGTCGGCGGCGTTATACAGCTGCTGAAACAGGTTGCTGATAAAAATCGGCAGCGCAAACAGCAGCATACCCTTGGCAACGCTGCCCTGTATCAGCGTTGTTTTTTGTTTCGTTTCCATAGTTTGCTTTCTCTATACCCCTATCCTGAGCGGCAGAGTGCGGGCGCATATAGAATGCGCCCCTACGGGTGTGATTCGTAGGGGCGGATTCCATATCCGCCCGCAAAGTGCCGTATGTTTACACCAATACGTCCTTAATCAATAAGCTCAGCCCGCCGGTGGCCGAATGGATAAACTCAACGGCGTCATCACTGCTGCACAGCTCTGCGGGGATCTTGATCTCGATGCCGGACTCGGTCTTGAAGCTGCGGCTCTCCAGCTTTTTGATGCGCGCCGGGGTCACGGTCACGCGGTCGTCCTGCTGCACGCCGGTCTCGGCAAGGGCCTGCTCAAACCGCGGCGCGGCAAGCGGGAAATTCTCCCGGATGCGCTCCCGGACATCCTCGACAGAGATCCGGTTGTCCACAGCCTGATTGCGCACCAGCAGCTCAACGGCGGTCTCGGTGCCGCCGTCAAAGGGCGGTACATCGTCCAGCTCCTCCGGCTCGGGGTAGGCCTCCTTCACGGCGGCTACAGCTGTTTCGCATACGGCCTTGAGCTTCGCCTTCTCCTGCAGGGCCTCAGTACAGCCGAAAACGCGGGTCGAAAGGTAGTAGCCCTTTTTGTCATCCATCGTGAATTTTTTCTCGATCAGCCGCACCGTGCCGTTGGCGCGGTCGATGAGGGCCGCCTCGTCCGCCTTGGGGGTGCCGGGCAGCAGGGTGCGCTGCGGCACCATGCTGCTGAACCGGCCGTTGCCCAGCAGCTCGGTATGGTGGGTGTAGCCGGGGCGGTAGTTCAGCTTCAGCACGCCGTAGAACGGTACGCCGTCGGCGGTGAAATCCACCACGGCCAGATCACCGGCCGGGATGGCCTGATACTGGAGCATCTGCTCAAAGATGACGCCCGCGATGCGGCGGGACAGGTCGATGAAATCCTGATTCTGCGCCATCTCCTGCGCAAAAGCGGAGTCTGGCAGGAACCGGCAGTTCTTGACCTCATCGCTGGCAAAGGCGCGCTCAAGGGTGGCGGCATAATACTCGTACAGGTCGGCGTCCATGTCCATGGCGCGGTCCGACAGCACCGGCTCCGATGCGCCGGGGTCCAGCAGATGCAGCACGACCTGATTGATCTTGACTTCCATAGAATAATAGCTCCTTAAAAATGGCAATATAAAATACTATACCACGATTTTCCGGGTTTGACCAGCGGCAGCCCCGGGCAAAATAGTGACGAAAGAGGTGATTTGTATGAACAAGGCCGAAAAAGAAACGCTGCTGCGCCGCACCGCACCCAGCCGCCAGAAGCAGGCACAGGAATATCTGCAGGGCCGCAGCCCCGGCACGATGCAGCGCTACGCCCCCGATGCCCACGCCGACCCGGAACAGGGCTGGGTGGAGGACGAGGACACCGTGCGCCGCCTTGCAAAATGGCGGGAGGAAGCGATCTACTGACGCGGGGCGGGCGCGGCCTGCCCCTTACATGCGGCCTGCCGGGGCTTACGCCTCGGCAGTGCGCTTGCTGTTTGCCTTGCGGGTAAAGCGGTCGTTGTCCACGATATAGCGCTCATGCGTGGCGGAGGCGATCTGGGTCACATCATCATAGACGCGGGCGGTGAACCGCAGGCGGCGGTCCTCCACAGCGGTCAGCTCACAGTCGCACTGTACGATCATTCCGACCGGGGTGGGGGCCGTGTGGGCTACGGTCAGCGCGGTGCCGACCGTGCCCTGATCAAGCTCCAGCTCGGAGGCAACCGACTGCCAGCAGGCCTTTTCGATCAGAGCCGCCACGGCGGGGGTGGCCAGCACAGGCAGCTCGCCGCTGCCCATGGCAAGGGCGGTGTTTTCGGTGGTGACACGCAGCGCTGCGTGCCCCTTGATGCCGGGGGTAAGCATAAGCATTTCTCCTGCTATTTTCAAAATCTTATATCTTATATATAGTAGCACACTTTCCGGCAAAAAGATAGTAGGGGCCGGGTATGCCCGGCCCTCAACTTTCCCGCAAACGGTCGTCCGCCTTACACGCGCGGGCCGGGTGTGACCGGCCACTGCATAGCGACAAAAATTTTCATTTTTTCGCCAATCTCTTGCACTTTGCGCCGAATTCTGCTATCCTTATATAGATAAGCAAGGAGGCTGTAGTGTTGTGGTAATCACGGCAGTCTCCCTTTTTTGCGGCCATTGTTGAGGAGGATATCATTCATGGCAGAAAAAATGGATTACTCGCAGGGCATCTATGATGCCAAGCAGCTCGGCACACCCAAGCTGCTCATTCTGGGTGCGCAGCACATGTTTGCAATGTTCGGCGCAACCGTGCTCGTTCCCCTGCTGACCGGCCTGAGCGTCAGCACCACCCTGCTGTGCGCCGGTCTGGGCACGCTGCTGTTCCACTTCCTGTGCAAGGGCAAGGTCCCGGCGTTCCTTGGCTCCAGCTTCGCCTATCTGGGCGGCTTTGCCATTGTGTCCAACAACGGTGAAAACCCTGAGAACCTGCCCTACGCCTGCGCAGCCGTGGCATTGTCCGGCCTTGTGTATGTGCTGTTCAGCGCGCTGATCTCCGCGTTCGGCATCCGCAAGATGATGAAGTTCTTCCCCCCGGTTGTCACCGGCCCCATCATCATTGCCATCGGCCTGATTCTGGCCCCCAGCGCCATCAACAACTGCCAGAGCAACTGGCTGCTGGCTATTGTGGCACTGGCTACCGTTGTTATCTGCAACATTTGGGGCAAGGGCATGGTCAAGATCCTGCCCATTTTGATCGGCGTTCTGGTTTCCTACGCCGTGGCGCTGGTCACCGGTGCAGTTGACTTCCAGGCCATCGGCGCTGCCGCCTGGTTCGGCATCCCCCTGCATAAGGATTC
>ERZ839741.487-NODE-487-length-51573-cov-11.573528_pt1 | contig 51573 bp, 54 predicted proteins | sample MGYA00519880_ERZ839741 | MGnify/ENA primary metagenome ERZ839741 (study PRJEB31850, sample SAMEA3708851) | human gut metagenome | biome: human gut; feature: human-associated habitat; material: faeces | place: China | collected 2014 ...
GTAGTTTTAGGCAACTTACATTTTGGAGTAGATAATGCTCTTTTTCAATGCCAATTTTATATGTTATTATTTTTATCCCACAAAAAAGCGTGAAGAACCTTTTTCTTGTGCGTCAGCGAGGTTTTAAACTCGCCTTCCCAGACGGGGAAGGGGAACCGCTTGCGGTGGATAGGGTTGATTACAAACAGCCGCAGGCTGGTTGTATGGTTTTAGGTCTTAAATCTTTCTTTTTCCCGCAAGGTCGTATGGTTTCCATTCTCCCTTCCCCAAAGCACACAAAAAAGACCGCTCTTTTTGGTGGTGCGTCTTAGGGATTTATAATCCCTGAAAATTTCGGCATAGTCGTGAATATCGGCTATGCCGTTTTTTCATGCTTACTCGGAATTTCTACTGCTCCGATGCAGTTGTAAATGATTTGAATACGCTGCATCCTGTGACCGTCTACCTTTTCAGCCTTGAACACGATGATTTTCTCCACAAACTCCCGAATGATTTCGGCATCCAATTCCTTGATGTCCGTGTACTTCTGCACCAGTTGCAGGAAGTATTCGGCATTGAGAGATTTTTCTTTTGCTGTGGTAATGAACTCATCCAGTTCAGCAATCCGGCTTTCCAAGGCTTTCTGCTCTGCCTCATAGGTAGCGGACATCTTGGCAAACCGCTCATCGCTGATTTTTCCAACCACATTGTCCTCGTAAAGTCGTTGGATGATTTTATCAAGGGCGGTGATGCGGGCTTTCGCCTGTTCGTATTCCTTCTGACTGCTGCGGAGTTCTCGGTTCAGTGCCTTTTCTGATGTGTTGGTTACAAGCTGAATGAACTCGGCTTCATGTTCTCTGGCATAGGCGGTCACTCTGCGCAGGTCATCCAAGAGAAGCTGTTCTATGACCACATTGCGAATCTGGTGGGAAGTACAGTTGCTCTTACCACGCTTACGGTAGGTAGAGCAGACCAGATGCTCTTTCTCATGTTCCCAGCCCCTTGCACGGACTTGGTACATCTTGCTGCCACAATCGGCACAATACACCATGCCGGAGAGTGTGGGCATTTCACCCATCGGAGTGAATCTGCGTCTGCCATCACGGATACGCTGAACAATATCAAATGTTTCCTTATCTATGATGGCTTCGTGCGTACCCTCGAAAATCTGCCATTCGTCCTTGTCATTCTTGATTTGCTTTTTCAGCTTATAGGACTTTCGGTGGGTTTTGAAGTTTACCGTATTGCCAAGGTACTCCTGTCGCTCTAAAATATGAACCACTGTGGAAGTTGTCCATTTGTAAAGGTCATCCGTCTGTTTGACCGCAGGAGCATTTCTGCCGTTGCTTTTTGCATAATCCACAGGGGTCAGCACCTTGCGCTTTTTGAGTTCCTTGGCAATCTGTGTCGGGCCGTAGCCGGAAATACACAGGTGGAAGATTTCCTTTACCACCGCAGCAGCATCTTCGTCTACAATCCAGTGGTTCTTGTCCTCCGGGTCTTTCTTGTATCCGTAGGGTGTATTGGTGCAGAGCGGCTTGCCAGCCTGTCCCTTTGCCTTGAACACCGCACGAATTTTCTTGCTCGTGTCCTTGGCATACCATTCATTGATGATATTGAGGAATGGCGTAAAATCGCTGTCCTGCTGACTGTCACTGTCGACCCCGTTATTGATGGCAATAAAGCGGATATCCGATTCCGGGAACACCATCTCGGTATAGTAACCGACCTTTAGATAATCTCTTCCGAGTCGGCTCATATCCTTGACAATGATGATGCCCACAGCACCTTCATCCACCAATGCCATCAAGCGTTGGAAGTCGGGACGTTCAAAGTTTGTGCCGCTGTAACCATCGTCCACGAAAAACTGTGTGTTCGTAAAACCATTGTCATCAGCGTATTTCTTGAGTATTGCTTTCTGATTGATAATACTGTTGCTGTCACCTTGGAGTTCGTCATCACGGGATAATCTGCAATAGAGTGCCGTGATTTTCTCCCCCAGGGCTGCATCTATGTAAGGCTGTCTTTTATTTTCCATTTTTACCATCCTTTCCGACAGCCTCCCCATCGGTATGTCGATATTACCGTACTATCAGGCAGAAGTCGAGTTGTATTTTGCAAGTATTTGTGAACTTTCTGATACTTTGAGCGGAGTGCCGACATTGCTCAAAATCAGCCGTTTCACCTTGGAATATGTGGTTTCTTTGGCATTTTCGCTGACCATTGATTCCACGATATACATCGTTCCACCGATAGAAGTATGGGTGATATGAGTGTTGTTTGCTGCTGTGTTCATAATCCCACCTCTTTCTATCAGATAAGGCATCCGCCTGTGGCAGAAACACTATCCGCCACAGGCAATGCCAAGTGCTTATTCGGTCATTGCAATGACCTTGATTGCTTCGGAGCGTACCAGCTTGCCATCGATGAACTCAAAGACAAGATAGCCGATCTGGTCTAACACCACAAATTTTTCTTTGATGGTGCGGACACTGACAGGACTACGGCTGATGACCCAGTAGTAGCTGAAGTCACCAAAGGCAATAGGCTTTTTGCCCGGTTCTGCGTTTGGCATGAATTCAGAAATGATGACCTTTTTACCAAAGATGGTATCATCGGTACTGCGCCACAGGTAATTACCATCAGCATCTTTCAGCTTGCGAAGTGCCATAGCGGTTTCATCGTTCATGAGCCACACTGCGTTGGCACGATACTCCGGCTTAACGGAGAAGTACAAGCTGATGATATTGTCATAAGTAAGGGCATCCGTGGTCAGAGCCACATCTGCGCCCTTGCTTTCATGGAGAATACCTGTCGGCATCTGTTCGCCAGTGCCATTGATGAATGCGTTGGTTTCAGCTTTGCCGAAGTTCTTTGCAAAACGCTCCACCAGATAGTTCTCAATATCGAAGGTGGCATCATGGATGAAATCCTCATCGAACTTCACAAAGGCTGCGAGTTTCCAGCTTTCCACTGTGGTGGTAGTGAAATCATTCATTCCCTCGTAAATCGGAATCATGCCACCTTCCGGCACAAAGGCTGCAAGATCATTACAGTCCTTGGCAAAAATGCGGTATCCGGCTTCATAGGCATTAAAGGCTGTACCGATTTGACGGAACAGGCTCTTGCCCTCGATTGCCTTCCCAAATTTGTTGTTGGCATGAGCAGGAACGGCATAGGTGTCGGTCTGGGAATTACGTCCCTTGGCGATTTTATCGATGCAGTGTTCCTTGCCACGCATTACATCCCAGAAGTTTTTGTCATACTCCGGCTCTCCGGCATAGACCTGTGTTTTCATTGTTGTATTCATAATCGTGTTCCTCCTTATTTCTTGTCACAAAACGGACATCTGTACAGTCCGAGGTCATTGTAGTTCAGTACCCTGCCAATCTGCTTGAGCTTTCCTCTGTTTGCACATTCCGGGCATAAGATGTCATAAGCAAGAGCATCCTCGATGCTGTGAGGTTCTTTGGCATGGAGACGATAATACTTGTGCAGCTTTCCTTCATCATCCTTGTGGATTTCATCGGAAAGATACAGGTTACACATTCTCTGTGCATATTCATCCGAGTAGGACGAATGATGGGTGCGTAAGATGTTGTTCTTTTTGTTTGCAATAATTGGATAAATCATAGTATTTTCCTCCTTAAAATGTGGTTTTGTGTGATAGGGTTTTAATACCCCTTTTGAATTTGCGATTTTGTGCGTGAGAGCATTGCCCCGTTTTCCGCTATAACAGCAGTGGAGATGTTGACCGCCCCTATGGTCAATTGCGGGAACGGATGTATCCCATACGCTTGCAGTAGTCCACTGCATCTGCATATCGCAGATAGTACATCTGCTTGTACATCCCATCCATGACCATGTAGTGTGGTGGGTTGCTGGACTTGCTCATCATGATAAGCACAGGGGCATCATCCTTGCGGTTGATTACACTCATGCCAACATAGCGGTCAGTGTCAAAATCAATCGGACGAAACTTGGTGTTCTCATCAATATCCATAATTCTCATGCCATTTGCCTCCTTTCTGACTGCACATATCTGCGCCGTCTGTATTTTGGTGACAGTTCTTATGATTTAGTGACAGTTCCAGTGACAGTTCTTTTTGCAACTGTCACTAAGGAAATCCCTTACAGAATGGGCATTTGCACTGTTTTAGTGACAGTAGTGACAGAACTTTTGATTTGCTCACATGCTCAATAATCTTTGTACCTTGTACCCATACCTTCCTACTGCATACAAAGATTTTTTTCTTTGCTCTTGAGTTGAAAGAACTGTCACTACTGTCACCAAAGTGCCTTAAACCCTTGTGGAATTGGCGTTTATGGCAGTGACAGTTGTGTGTATGAACTGTCACTGTACTGTCACTACTGTCACTAAACGAGAAAGTCATTATAGCCACACCCCCTAAACTGTTCCACGGCATCCTCGGAGAGCGTGTAATCTCTGTAGAAGGTACCGCCTGTTCCACGTCTGACAACCATAGCCTGAAAGGTCGTGCCGAGGTGGTCAGACAATTCTTCACGGAACTCCCGTGCTGTCTTGGCATACCCGTTGTTGTTATCCTTGCACCAAGCCCTGTATGCTTTGAAGATGCGACCCGTTGTCCAAGTGTCGGATATCTTGCTGTCGCTGCGTTCTGCCATACATTCCTCAAAGAAGGAAATAATGGTGCTGTTAGTGTTGCGATAATTCTGCCTTGCCTGTGCGATGCTGTCAGGCTCTGTGAAACGGTAGCCGTTGCCGATAACATTACGAAATGCCATCACCGCCTTGTAGAAGATGCCTTCCCGTTCCGCATACATCTTTTCTAACAGGTGCTTATCCTGCTGTTTTGGTGGTATCACATTAAGGCATTCCACCTGCATGATACGGTTGTATACCCACTCACCATCATCACCACCAAACTTCGGCAGACGGTTCATACAGAACCACAGCAGACCGTTGTATATGAATTCAAAAGCGTTCTGTCCCTTGAACTCTGCAAACAGGCTGTCACCGCCCGTACACTTCTTGAAGGTCTTTAATTCACTGACGGTTACAAAACTCATGTCAGAACTGCCAGCCAAACGCTTGCCATAGAGATTGGCAGTACCAAACCGTGCTTCGATTTCGGCAAGGTCGATGCCGATGAAGTATCCTTTGTTAAGCATCATCTCCACCAGACTTTTTAGCTGCGATTTACCTGTATCGCCTTTACCGTACAGGAACAGGGACTTCTTCATTCGCCAGCCTTTTACATTGGAGAATACTGCCCCGATGAATTCGAGCAGCAGATTTTCCATCGACTTATCACGGTTGGTCAGTGTGGACATATAGCCGTCAAAGGTAGGTGTCGCGCTTGGAGTTCCATGCCATTTACAGGGAATCTGTATGGTGCTGAGTACCTCCGGGGAGTGTGGCAAGAGCGTTAAATCTGACAGCCGGAGCAGACCGTTTGCCACATTGATAAGGTCTTCATCTGCATTGAGGTCATCGTTGGTCAGCGTATTAAGGTCAGTGGTCAAATGCTCGATACAGGCAGCCACATCGCCCATACGGAGAAGTTCTTCATCATAATCGGTAATGTACCCTTTGATGATACCCTTGAAGTTATCCTTGCCACACAGTCTGTAACAGCCGTTTTCGTACACATAGATGATAGTGCCGCCATTGGTGTTGTCACGGACTATAAGGTATTGGAGATGCTCTCGTACATATTTTGCAAGCAGAGGCACACTCACGGTTGCAATGCCGGAACGATTGAATTTGATGAATTCCGGGGCTGGCATTACAGAACGATGAAACACACCATGACAGGCTTTAAGTGCTGCATTGATGGTCAGTTCCCGATAATCGTCCCGATTCCACTTTTCACGCATCAGAGCAGACTGGCGGAAAATGGTATCGATCAGTTCCGGGTCATCCCCAGTGCGAAATGCAATAAGGGAACAGAGCGCACAATCCGCAGCAGAATCGTCATTGCCATAATTGCTGATGTCACCATCATCAAACAGCATGGCGAATTTCTCACCGTTTTTCTGCTTGTGCAGTGCTTCGATGATGCGGTATACATCTCCGTCACCATCACGCTTGGCACTGTATTTCTTTTTCTGTTTCCTGCGCATATCCTTATCTAAGGTAGTAAGAACAGCCTGTGTGCAGTCATTCAGTGCCGTATCCAATATCACATTGCCTGTATAACAGGCGAAGCGATTGGTAAGTCCCCCGAAATACTGCTCGGTATCGTTGTGGGGATTTTTCATATAGAATTGTCTGTCCAGCTTTTCCTTGCCCTTATCATCGATATAGGTAGGGATGCTGGCAATATTGACTTTTCCATAGATGTGGATGCCGTTGCCACTTTGGGAATATTCTGTATAGCTGTTAAAGCGTTTCAACATCATCTGTACAAAAGGGTCGTTCAGCTCCTTATGGTCAATGTCCAGAAAGAAGTATCCTTTTGGGATTTTGAAACCGACTCCGGCAGAGCCACGTTCACGCATTGCAGCTTCCGCCTCATCATAGGTTACCCATGTGCCACTATGGGCATCATCTGTACCCGTTGCACCGCCATTCGCTGCGATTGGCTTTTTGGTGGGATTTCCATTTTTATCCTTGCTCCATATCCACAGGAACCATATCTTCCTATCCATCAGTTCCTGCATGGGATTTTTCGTTTCTTCCGGCATTCGGATTGCCTCCTTTCCTTATTAGTAGCGGCGGTACAGATTAGTACCATATCGAATCAGACTGGTTATCCGCATCTTCTCCCAAAGCGGATAACTGTTCACACAGCTTGTCATAATTGATGAGTGCTTTCTTTCCGATATAGATTGCCGGAAGTTTCCCGGCTTTCAGCATAATGCGAAGAGCGTGTTCCGAGAGCAATCCTGTTTTCGCAACTTCTCTCACGGTCATCATATTAGGTTGTTTCATATCCATCTTTCTTCCTCCTTTCAATGCATAAGTGCATCACATTGTCGTATTTTCGATATAATGATACTACATAAAGATGTACTTATCAATACTTGAAGTAAAACAAAATGATGAATAAATTGTAAAAAGTACATCATTGTGTATTGACAAGTGCGACATTTAGCGATATTATTAGGACAGAAGCAAACGAGATACAACGATATGCGAAAATATATAACGAGGTGACAAGCTATGACGATTGGTGAAAGAATTAAAGAAATCAGAAAAAAGAATGGATTCACGCAGGGAACACTTGCGGAAGAACTGAAAGTAGCAAAGGGAACGGTATCTGCATGGGAAATCGGCAGTCGCAGACCCAGCTTTGAGATGCTCGATACCATGTGCGAATTGTTTCATGTACGCATGGACTATCTGATTGCACAGTCAGACGATGCTACTCCAATGCAAGATGCTACAGAAGCAGATATCAACGGCATGGCAGAAGCAAGCCTTGCAATGGATAGGGAACAGGATGCAGACTGGCTAAACAGCACACTGCAGCAGTTCTGCTCTGACTTCGCCCGGATGGACAGCTTTGCAAGAAAGTCCCTGCTTGCTCTTTATAAGGAAGAGAAGAATCGCTGCATTCAGCAGGGAGTAATGGCAGACGATGACAGCTTTGTGTGTGCGGTCAATATAAAGGCGGTCACAAAATAAGCATTTTTACCGGGAGTGTATAATAAACTGTGTAAGTAAGTCAGCAACAGATTAAACGATACTCCCCCTCGGGGATGTCAAACACATGCGGAGGTAATAATTTTATGTCAAAGAAACAGCCCACACGGGGTGAATCCCTTGCTAAAGCCATTATCAGTGAATATAAGCCAAAGACCGTGGAAGATATGCAAAACGCTCTTAAAGATGTTTTCGGGCCTATGTTTGAGGCCATGCTGAATGGTGAAATGGAAAATCATCTCGGCTATGACAACAATGAACGTGGCGAAAAGGAAACAACCAATCGCCGTAACGGCTACAACCATAAGACCCTCAAAACATCCGCAGGTGAAGTCCCGATTGATGTTCCTCGTGATCGAGAGGGTTCTTTTGAACCGCAGGTCGTGCCAAAGCGGCAGACCGATGTTTCCTCGATGGAGGGTAAAGTGCTTGCCATGTATGCCCGTGGCATGAGCCAGCGTGACATCTCGTCAACGATCGATGACATCTATGGATTCAAACTGTCAGCAGGACAGATTTCTAACATTACCGATTGTGTCTTAGATGAATTGAATGAGTGGCAGAACCGACCGCTGAAAGCTTTTTATCCATTTATTTTTGTGGATTGCATATACGTTTCTATGCGTACCGAGCAGGGTGTTTCTGACCAGGCGGTGTACGTTATCCTGGGGTACGATCTAAACGGTGGGAAAGATGTTCTGGGCTTATGGATGGGAGATACAGAAAGCAAACATCGCTGGATGCAGATATTCGATGAAATAAAATCACGCGGTGTCCAGGACATCGGTTTTATTTCAATGGACGGTGTCAGTGGTCTTGAAGATGGTGCTAAAGCTATATTCAAGAATGTTGTGGTGCAGCGCTGTATGGTACATCTAATCCGCAACTCTCTGAAATACGTGCCCAGTAAGGATTACAAAGCCTTTACGGCACAGCTGAGAAAAATCTATGGGGCAATCAACCTGAAAGGAGCACAGGTTGAATTTGAACGGTTCTGTGATGTGTGGGCCAAGTATCCCGGTGCCATCCGCGTGTGGAAAGACAATTTTCGGCACGTGGAACAGCTTTTTAATTATGGCAGCGATGTGCGTCGGGTCATGTACACGACCAATGCCATAGAGAGCGTCAACTCAAGTTTCCGCAAGGTCACAAAACAGGGCGCTTTCAGCAATGAAACAGCCGTTTTTAAGGTGTTTTATTTACGGATTAAGGAACTTTATCAAAAATGGCACGGTCACTCCATTCGCAATTGGGCCATAGTGATGAATCAGCTGGTTATTGACGAACGGATTGGCACCATGGTACGAAAATATCAGGTTTCAATTTAAAGTAATTTACACACTTTACTTGACAATCCCCTTTTACCTGAGAATCTGACCTGTTTTTATATAATAATGCGGACAAATACGCAAAAGAAAATGGCTGAAAGCACTGTAAATACACGGTGTTTTCAGCCATTTCTATATATTAGGGTATCCCCCCTGTTTAATTCTGCGAAAATTCACGTTTGAGGGGGCGTCGGTCTTTGGTAGATACGGTACTGGAGATTTGACCACCCCCACAGGGCAAAAGAAAACCACGCAGGGAACATTGTCCTTCTGCGTGGTCATACTCATCACTTATTTGTGTTCATCACTACCATATGGTGTCTTCGGTTCTGCCACCATAGACAGGTTGTCCTGTGGATGCAGTTCATATATGGTCGCTGGGTGTTCCGGCTCAGTAAAGGTTGCCGAGCCACCGATGCCAAAATACTTCTCAAAGAATGTCTTCAGTTTATCAATGACACCTTGCTTTTTCTTGGCTCTGCCACCACCGCCAAAGCGAGAAACAGGAGGCATGATTTTATCGATGTCTGTACCGGCGGTTTTGATTTCACCATCACGGAAAGCATTCTCCAAGAATTTACGGGTGTCCTCCGGCTTTAACTTTTCCTCTGTAATGATGGTCTGCAATTCAGCCTCACGCTGTTTGACCACATAATCATGCCACTCGCTCATGATGTCATCTGCATCGTTGACCCCTGCGATAAAGGTTTCAATCAACTGTTTCTTGCTGCGTAGTTCCGGGCTGGCATCAATGGCTTTATTGATGGTAATCAGAACTTCTTTATCCTTACAATGGGTATCGTGATATTTCTTTACAAGCATCAGAATATAATCAATGTTGATTTCAATCTGCTTGATCAATTCCACTTCAAACACAATATCGTCTGTGATATCTGTGCTTTCTCCGGCTTCACGTCTGCGTTTCCATTCATCACGCAGGTCTTGGTATCTGCCAAGGTAGTCCTGTAGGTCACGCTCGGTAATAAGTTCATTACCCTTAAATTCATCAAAGGATACGAGCAGGTTACGCATACGCAGAATTGCACCAAACAAAGAAACAAAATCCTTCTGATTCTGCTCGCCAATAATCTGTGGTTCTTCCAGAGGGAACTTCTCGTTCAATTCCTTCATCATATCCACATAGCCGGGCATTGGCTTTCCGTCTACGGACTCATAACCATAGTAGTAATCCTTAAAGCTGTTCAACAGCACAATGCCGCCAGCGTTCTTGTCTCCAAACAGAGAAATTGCGCAATCTACACGCTTTTGCAGATTGCGAAAACAAACAATGTTACCGAAAGTCTTGATAGAATTGAGGATACGGTTGGTACGTGAAAACGCCTGTATCAAACCGTGCATCTTCACGTTCTTATCCACCCACAGCGTGTTCATAGTAGTGGCATCAAAACCAGTAAGGAACATATTAACTACGATGAGCAAGTCCAGTTCCTTGTTTTTCATGCGTAGGGATACATCCTTATAGTAGTTCTGGAACTTATCGCTGGAAGTATCATAAGTTGTATGGAACATTCCATTATAAACACGGATAGCAGATTCCAGAAAATCACGGGAGTTCTGGTCAAGGGCAGAAGTGTCCTCAGAGTTCTCCTCATCCAGAATACCGTCAGCTTCTTCCTCATTTGCTCCGTAGCTGAAAATCGTTGCAACACGCAGTTTCTTGGTTGGGTCTGCTGCCATCTGCTTCTGAAATTCTTGATAATACAGTTTTGCCATTGGCACAGATGCCACAGCAAAAATAGAATTAAATCCGCTAAGACGTTGTTGCTGCTTGATTTCTTCTACCGTGCCACGCTCGGCGGATGCCACTTCTTCGATATTCGTGAGGGTATTGAAAATATAGGTCTTATCCCCACGGTAGGTTTTTTGGTCGAAATGCTCCAAAATATACCGCGTCACCAATTCAATACGCTTAGGCGCCATCATTGCTTTTTCACGATTGATGTCCCACACCATTTCATCGGTAATTTCTTCATCTGTATCCATCGTCTTAATATAATCTACACGGAAAGGCAGAACATTTTTATCGTTGATGGCATCCACAATGGTGTAGGTATGTAGCTGGTCACCAAATGTCTGCCCCGTTGTAAAGAACTCCGGGTTCTTAGATGCGCCAGAATTAGCTGCGAATATCGGTGTCCCTGTAAAACCAAACAGGTGGTAGTTCTTGAAGTTTTTTATAATAGCCGTGTGCATATCACCAAATTGGCTACGGTGGCATTCGTCAAAGATAATAACGATATGCTTATTGTAAACCTCATGATTAGGATTCTTCTTTATGAAAGTAGCCAGTTTTTGAATCGTAGTAATAATAATACGACATTCTTTTGGACGTCCTTTTGAATCTTTGTCACTTAACTGCTGTTCTAAAATTCTGGTAGAAGTATTGCTGTTGGCAGCACCTTTTTCAAAGCGGTCATACTCCTTCATGGTCTGGTAGTCCAAGTCCTTACGGTCAACCACAAACAGCACCTTATCAATATAAGGCAATTGTGATGCCAGCCGTGCTGTCTTGAAAGAGGTAAGCGTTTTGCCGGAGCCTGTGGTGTGCCAGATGTATCCGCCACCTTCCACGCTGCCGTATTTTTTATAGTTGTTGGCAATCTCAATACGATTCAAGATGCGCTCGGTTGCCGTGATCTGGTACGGGCGCATAACCATAAGCATATTTTCTGATGTAAAAATACAATACTTGGTCAGCACATTCAGCAAAGAATGCTTTGCAAAGAAAGTCTTTGTGAAGTCAATCAAATCCGTGATAACACGGTTATTGGCATCTGCCCAGAAGCAGGTAAATTCAAAGCTGTTGCTTGTTTTTCCTTTTTTCGTCTTGCCGGAGGCAGCATCCTTTATGGCATTAAAGCGAGTGCTGTTGGAGTAGTATTTCGTATTTGTTCCATTGGAGATAACAAAAATCTGCACATATTCAAACAGCCCACAGCCTGCCCAAAAGGAATCACGCTGATAGCGATTTATCTGATTGAATGCCTCTCGGATAGGGACTCCTCTGCGCTTCAATTCGATATGAACTACAGGCAGACCATTGACCAGCACCGTAACATCATAACGATTGTCATACTTGGCTCCATCTTCTTTTCCAATTACATACTGATTGATAACCTGTAAAAAGTTATTATGAATATTGCTCTTATCAATCAATTTAATGTTCTTAGAAGTTCCATCATCACGTTTTAATACCTGAACAAAATCTTCTTGGATCTTTCTTGTCTTCTCCACAATATGCTCATTGGGATTTGCCACTGCATTGGAAAAGAACTGTTTCCATTCTGAATCAGAGAACTCATAACTGTTTAGTTTCTCCAGTCTATGTCGAAGATTAGTAATCAGATCTTTTTCTGAATGAATCTGCAAATATTCATAGCCCTGCTCACAAAGAAGACGAATGAACTCTTTTTCCAATGCTGCTTCACTCTGGTAGCTATCAGAACGTGCCTTGACTGGTTCATATTCAGTTACTACTGTATTTTCAGATGTTTGTGCAACAATATTAAAATACGCCATCTAGCTCACCTCCCTTACACTCTCAAGAACTTCATTCACCGCTTTAAACAAATCTAATTGAGTATCCAAATCTTCTATTTGTTTTAACCCATGCATTAGGTTGTTTCTGATTCTATAAATCGTCAAAAGGCACCCACAGGTTAAATCATCTCCAGACTGTTTTAAAAATTCTTCCATGAGCCTTTTATCATCTTCTTGTGGTTGCCTTGCACCAATAGGAGATAAACCTTGTTGAACATACTCATGAATAATCATATTATAAAAACTTCTTCGCTTATTTAAAACTGTAGCCAGTACAACTTCTTTATCTTTCTCAATAGATATATTTGCACAAATAGTTCTTATTTTATTTGAGCTACAGGAATTACTACATTGAAATCGTTCAAAGCAATTCCATAGAACTGAAAATTTACCTATTTCAAGAATTAGTTCATCATTTAAATTATAGTTTTTAATTTTCATCGCTATTTATCTCCTTGAACGTAAGAAGTTTATCTCTGTAATATTCGTATTGTTTTTGACGTGCTTCTATTTCTGCTGGAAGACCTGTGGAAATATCGTTACAAAGAGTGTCAAAACGATCAAGCAAATTTACTATATATTCTTGTTTCTTTATAGATGGAACAGGTGCTAATAAATTTTCTATGTTACCTACCGCTAAGCCTGGTTGCGCTCCTTGTGACTTATACTGATTTAAATTCATTGCAGTCAATAAATAAAATAAAAATCGAGGAATATACTTCCCTAATGATTTAACAACTACAGCATGTTCTGTAGCATAAAAATCTCCAACTGCATAATTTATATTTCCGCACAACGCCCCTTGCCTACCTATAATTGGGTATTCTCCTTGATGACTCAATTCAGATACAAATCCTCGAACTCCGTTTCCACCATAACATTTATATTGATTCGTTTTGCTTTGCGTTTCAGAAATAAATGTTGCTTTTATTGCTTTTCCTGATTTCATCAAACAAGTATCACCCAATCTCTCCATAGGTGTATTACCATCAAAACAAAGTGCTTGTTTTCTATAGTATTCATACTGTTGTTTCCTTGCTGTAAGCTCCGCTGTAAGCTCCGCTGTAAGCTCCGCTGTAAGCTCCGTGAAATTGTCCAGTATACGGACAATTTCACTCTGCACGGGCAAAGGGGGAACCGGGATAATAAATTCTTCTGTCACCTTTAGCGAAATCTGTGGCATTGAACCCATACCAGAAGCGGCAACCCTAAACTGCTGGATATTGTTTTTCAACACATAATACAGATATTTTACTGATGTCTTTTCATCTGCTGTATATGCCCACATTTCATTTTTGAAAGTAAATGGCTCTTCATAATATACAGCGTCAATCACCCCTCGGGATTGCACTAATACAGCGGGAACTCTTATAATATTTGCCCTTGGGATATCCTCCTCAAAAGCCTTGATTACAGTTTTTCCTCCTGCAAAAACTTTGATATCCCCATTTGGATTATCAATTTCTTTCATTTTCCCAGCTGTGATAGGAGTGCCTTTAAGTCTTGTGTAAACTTCTTTTATTTTTCGTAATTCCACCCCCGCGGGACATAGTTCCTGAATCAGTTCATCCAACCTGCTCATATACCCACCTCAATTTCTTCAATGATGGAGCGAATGGCTGCACGCAGTTCATCCTCTCGTGCCACGATTCTTTCAATCTCGGCATTCAGCTCCACAATGTCAATTTTCTCACGGGTGTCTTCTGCTTCTACATAGGTAGAAACTGAAAGGTTATAATCATTTTCGACTATTTCATTATAATCAGCCAAATGGGAAAAGTGTGCCACTTCCTCTCGCTTAGAGAACACATCTACAATTCGGTCAATATTTTCAGGTGTCAGCTTATTGTTGTTTGTGACCTTGATGCACTCGTTAGACGCATCAATAAACAAGGTCTTGTTGTCGTTCTTATTCTTCTTCATTACCATAATGCAAGTGGCAATGGATGTACCGAAGAATAGATTGCTTGGTAACTGAATGATGCAATCTACATAGTTATTGTCTACAAGATATTTACGAATTTTCTGTTCTGCACCGCCACGATACATAATACCCGGAAAGCATACGATAGCAGCAGTACCATTGGATGCCAGCCATGAAAGACTGTGCATAATAAATGCCATATCTGCTTTGCTCTTAGGTGCCAGAACCCCTGCGGGAGAAAAGCGAGGGTCATTGATGAGCAGTGGATTTTCGTCACCCGCCCATTTGATAGAGTAGGGAGGATTAGACACGATAAGTTCAAATGGTTCATCATCCCAGTGCTGTGGGCTGATAAGCGTATCCTCACAGGCCACATTGAATTTATCAAACCCCACATCGTGCAGGAACATATTGATTCGGCACAAATTGTAAGTAGTGATATTGATTTCCTGTCCATAGAATCCATTGCGGATGGCATCCTTACCAAGAACTTTTTCAGCCTTGAGCAATAGACTTCCGGAACCACACGCAGGGTCATATACCTTATTGATTTCAGTTTTTCCTACCGTACCAAGCCTTGTCAGCAGTTCTGATACATCGGCAGGCGTATAGAACTCACCGCCGGATTTCCCCGCATTAGAGGCATACATGGACATAAGGTATTCGTAGGCATCGCCAAAAGCATCAAAGGTGTGGTCTTTCACAGCACCGAGGTTCATTTCACCCACGCCATTTAACAGCTTGACCAGTTTCTCATTGCGCTTGGTAACCGTAGAACCCAATTTATTGCTGTTAACATCATAATCATCAAACAGTCCGGCAAAGTCGCTTTCTGCCTCGCTGCCTTTCGCAGATTCCTCGATATGACGGAATACGCTTTCCAGTGTCTCATTCAAATTTTCATCGTTTGCAGCCTTTGCTCTGACGTTGCAGAACAGTTCACTTGGCAATATGAAAAAGCCTTTTTCTTCCACCAGACCGTCCCGTGCTTCTTCGGCTTCGTCATCTGGCATTGTTGCAAAATTAAAATCGGTATTTCCGGCTTTGATTTCACCGTCATTGATGTAGCTGCACAGGTTCTCGGAAATATAGCGATAGAACATTGTGCCGAGGACATAGTTCTTAAAATCCCATCCGTCTACTGCACCACGCAGTTCATCCGCTATTGCCCAGATTGCACGATGGAGTTCATCACGCTCTTGTTCCTTTTTAGTATCAACCATTTTCTTTTCCTCCGTCTTCGTCTGGAATAAATTCCAAAATATCATCTACGCCACAGTGCAGCACACGGCAAATACTCTCCACACTGTCAAGGGAGATATATCCGCCTCGTTTTAGCCGTGTGATGATGTTGGCAGAGAACCCTGCCTCCTGCATCAACTGGGCATTTGTCATATCTTTTTCAATCAATAAATGAAACAGTTTTTTATAACTGACTGCCATATCACACCTCCATTAATCCTGTTAGCCGATATGCTTAAAGTATATCACGCAAAAGTGAATTTTTAAATCTTTATATAAATCTATTTACAAAAAGAAAGCGACCACACAGGAGCATTTCTGCTCTTGCGTAGTCGCTATTCTCTTTGCACCGTTTGGGGAGGCGTACTTAAAAACTTGATTTTCTCAAATCCCTAAGTTGCACTCCCTTTCGGAGCGGTCTCTTTTTATTTCAATTAACGGTCGGAGCCGTCTTTTTCTTTACGGATGACGTCGTGTGCGCCGCCTTCTACGATGGAGGTTGCGGATACGAGTGTCAGCTTAGCTTTCTGCTGCAGTTCCGGAATGGTGATAGCGCCGCAGTTGCACATGGTAGCTTTGATCTTAGCGCAGGTCTTTTCGACGTTGTCTTTGAGCGGACCAGCGTAAGGAACGTAGGAGTCAACGCCTTCTTCGAACTGGAGTTTCTTTTCTCCGCCGAGGTCATAGCGTGCCCAGTTTCTGGCTCTGTTGGAACCTTCGCCCCAGTATTCTTTGACGACTGTGCCGCCAACGGTTCTGGTCGGGGTTGGGGATTCGTCGAAGCGTGCGAAGTATCTGCCGAGCATGACGAAGTCAGCGCCCATAGCGAGTGCGAGGGTGATGTGGTGGTCATATACGATGCCGCCGTCGGAGCATACCGGTACATAGATGCCGGTTTCTTTGTAGTATTCATCTCTTGCCTGGCATACTTCAATGAGAGCGGTAGCCTGGCCGCGGCCAATGCCCTTTGTCTCACGGGTAATGCAGATGGAGCCGCCGCCGATGCCGACTTTGACGAAGTCTGCGCCAGCTTTAGCGAGGAAGAGGAAGCCGTCTCTGTCGACAACGTTGCCTGCGCCTACTTTTACTTTTTCGCCGTAGGTGTTGTGGATCCATTCGAGGGTGATCTTCTGCCATTCGGAGAAGCCTTCGGAGGAGTCGATGCAGAGTACGTCAGCGCCTGCTTCGAGGAGCAGCGGTACGCGTTCTTCATAGTCTCTGGAGTTGATACCAGCGCCTACTACGAAACGTTTCTGGGAATCGAGCATTTCATTCGGGTTTTCCTGATGGGAATCATAGTCCTTGCGGAATACGAAGCCATACAGACGGCCGTCCTCGTAGAGTACCGGCAGGGAGTTGATCTTTTTGTCCCAAATGATGTCGTTTGCTTCGGAAAGGGTGATGCCGTATTTAGCTTTGACGAGCTTGTCAACCGGGGTCATGAAGTTCTTGACCTTTTCAGATCTGTCCATGCGGCTGACTCTGTAGTCACGGCTGGATACGATGCCGACCATCTTGCCGGAAGAGGTGCCGTCTTCGGTGATGGCGATGGTGGAATGACCTGTCTTTGCCTTGAGGGCGAGGACGTCAGCAAGAGTGTTTTCCGGCGAAAGGTTGGAGTCGCTCGGAACAAATCCTGCTTTCTTAGCTTTAACTCTGGCAACCATGGCTGCTTCATCTTCAGGGGACTGGGATCCATAGATGAAAGAAACGCCGCCGTTTCTTGCGAGTTCAATGGACATTTTTTCACCAGATACTGACTGCATGATAGCAGATACCATTGGAATATTTAATGTAATGGCCGGTTCTTCACCTTTTTTGAATTTTACGAGCGGGGTTCTGATAGATACGTTGGCCGGAATGCAGTCCGTGCCGGAGTAGCCCGGGATCAGAAGGTACTCGTTAAAGGTATGTGCCGGTTCATTAATATAGATTGCCATTATTTCCTCCTTCGATAACAGATAAATCCGTAAAAAAATAAGTGTAAAAGATAATTAAGCACAACTATACTCTTTTCCGCGGATGCGGTCAAGTGCAGATGCGCTTCTTCTACAAAGCGGAGAGAAAATTTCCCTTCCGCAGATATATTTGTACTATTATAGCGTAAAAAAGGAATTGTAGAAAGGGGAAAATCATTAGTCTTCAAAAAGTTTCTGAAAACACGAAATCCAAAGAGCATACAAGAGAATGAGGAAGGTTTTCTCCTTACCTTTATATATAGCAGGAGGAAATCCTGATGCCGGGTGAAAGGGGGGAGGGGGATTTACGAGAGGTTTCAAACAAATAAGAGCCGAGCTCTTTCATTTATTCCTTGCGAAGCTGTCCCTGTCAGGGGAAAGTGGACCGTATACTGATTGACTCTATATTAATATCAGTACTGGCTCAATTGTTTTGTACGGGACGAAAGGGGGGTGCATTTTCTAAGAAGATGGGTTGATTTCCCTCAGATCCTCCTCCACGATAAAAAAAGCCCGCAAATTTCTGCGGACTTTTCTTTAGTCATTCTATGAACTTGTCTTAGATAATGTTGGAGATGACGGCGTGGAAGTAACGGTCGAGTTCTTCCGGTGTTTCTTTCATGCCGTTTCTGACCCACCACTGAACCATTTCGACAAAGCTGCCGGAAATGTGGTTGACAAGGAAGCTTTCCGGAACCTGTCCGCGAAGCTTGTTGTTTTTCAGCAGGTAGGATTCGATCAGTTTATCAAGGCTCTGCTTGAAGAAGCGGAGGAAGATATCCGAGCTGTCGGAGGTCAGCAGGTCGCGTGTATGATTTGTGTTGGCCGCGATGTGCTGGAGCAGGTGACAGAAAACGGGATCATGACCGTTTATCGTTTCATGTGCGTCACTGTCGCTCGGGAGGTCGTCGTTCATGACGCCTTCAATGATGTGATCGAAGAGTTCGCCGCACATTTCTTCAAGCAGGCATTCTTTGGTCTGAAAATGAGCGTAGAATGTGCTTCTTCCAATGTTGGCCAGGTCAATGATGTCCTGAATAGTGATCTTTGCATACGGTTTTTCGGAAAGGAGTGCGCTGAAAGATTTGAAGATAGCGGTCCTTGTTCTTCTTTGTCTGCGATCCATAATTTATCCCTTTATTTTTTTAAGAAACATAACAAACTGAGGCTGCCGATAAGTAACCTTAAGTATCAGTTTAAAATAAAATGTACTAAAAAGCAAGGAAAACATGTAAAATATGATATATTACCAATGCTTTACATAAGTATCCTATTGAATTTTATTACTTTGCTTATATAAAGAATATATAGGCTGCGGAGCGGTGTTCGCGGAACGTGCCGTATTAGATTTTTTCGTATTCTGATAGAATTTGTTTTAAAATTCTTTGTCATCATGAGGCTCGTTTGGTAAGATAGAAATAAGGGATGGTTCCCATTAGCAAAAATGGACGACTGGAGGTTCTGCGGAATGCTCCGCGGAAGTGCCGGCCGGTTTTCAAAGCTTGGCTTTGAGACAGGAGGCATTCATGAGTCATACAGGAAAAATCACAGCAGTTCTGGCTGGCCTGGCTTTTTTATCAGGCGGTCTTTCTGCATCAGCGAGTGACGGCATGCATTACGTGGCAGCGGAGAACCGGTTTCTGGGTCCGGAAATTTCCTGCGAGCTATCAGAGGAAGCAGGCGATACCGCTGTCAAGACGGCTCTGATCGAAGGACTGGAGATTCCGCAGAAAGAGCTTTCCGGGACACGCTGGTATTATGATTACGTGGATCTTTCGGGAACGGGAGAAAGAGACGTACTTGCGCTTCTCTCGGGCCCCTGGTTCTCGGGAACGGGCGGCGATACGCTTGTCTGGCTTGTGTCGGATGGCAATGGCTGGAAAGTGCATCAGACTTTGACGCTTGTCAGAAGTCCTGTCATTGCCGCTGATCTTTCAGGAAACGGGAGAAAGAGTCTCATCGTTTACCGCGCAGGCGGCGGAACCCGAGGCATGTGGGTCGAACTTGATCAGGTGCAGCAGGAAAATGACGAATACCTTTTCACGACGGTCAATGACGGCGTGAAGGCACCGGATCTCGGGACGCTGAAAGGGACGGCTCTCTTTGCTGACGACATGATCCTCGATCAGATGACGGGCAGCTATAAGACGCTTGGATAAAGCGCCAGGCATTCCTTATATAAAAGCTAAATATAAAAGCTAAATATAAAAGCTAATATGAAGAGCGAATGTACGAAGAGCGGATGCGGAGCAATGACGCAGCTTTGTACATTCCTTTTTCATTATAGAATATACAGCGAGAATCACAGCTATGAGGATTTTGCAAGTTTTAGTGTCACTTTTGAGGGAAAGAATTATTTAATACATAGATATAAATAAATAAAACGAGGCAGGCACGGTTTTCTGTGCGTTTTTCTCATACCATTCCGCCTGTCTTCGTGGTATCATCAAAGGTGAAATCGAATGTTCTCACTGTTGGTATTATTTCGCCGCTTCCATGAGAAGGGATCTTTGCGATGGACGGCGGTATTTGTCCTCGATAAAGGGGGAAGTTTTTTATGAATATTCATGAATACCAGAGTAAGCAAATTCTAAGGCAGTACGGTCTGCATGTACCGGAAGGCTACCCGGCCTTCACCGTCGAAGATGCTGTGCAGAGTGCGAAGCGTCTGGACACGCCGGTCGTCGTCGTCAAGGCACAGATCCATGCAGGCGGACGCGGCGAAGCAGGCGGCGTCAAGATCGCTCATTCTCTTGATGAAGTCCGTCAGTATGCAAGAGAAATCCTGGGCAAGACACTCGTAACAAAACAGACCGGCCCGAAAGGCAAGAAGGTCACCCGTCTTCTGATCGAAGCGGGCTGCCATATCAAGAAGGAATACTACCTGTCCTTCCTCGTCGACCGTCAGGCAGAATGCATCGTCATGATGGGTTCTGAATCCGGCGGCATGGATATTGAAACGGTAGCTGCTGAGCATCCGGAAAAAATCCTGAAGGAATACATCGATCCGGTCATCGGCCTTGCTGATTTCCAGGCAAAGCGCATGGCTTACGGTCTCCATTTCGAACAGGTCGCTGTCAACAAGGCAGCTGCTTTCATGAAGTATCTCTACCAGGTCTTCGTCGGCAAGGACTGCTCGCTGGCTGAAGTCAACCCGATGGTCCTGACACAGGAAAATGATGTCATCGCTCTCGATGCGAAGCTGAACTTCGACGACAGCACGCTGGCTCGTCACCCGGATATCGTGGCTCTGCGCGATGTCCTTGAAGAAGACCAGAAGGAAGCACAGGCTGCCCGTGAAGGCTTGAACTACGTCAACCTCGGCGGCGATGTAGCGTGCATGGTCAATGGCGCAGGCCTGGCTATGGCGACAGTCGATATCATCAAGGAAAACGGCGGCGATCCGGCCAACTTCCTGGATGTCGGCGGCGACTCGACTCCTGAAAAGATCGTTGCGGCATTCCGCATCATGATGGAAGATAATCAGGTTAAAGGGGTATTGATCAATATCTTCGGCGGCATCAACAAGTGCGATGTCATTGCAGAAGGCATCGTAGAATCGGCAGCTCTCCTTTCGGAAGGGAAAGCTGAATTCCCGATCCCGGTCATCGTAAGACTGGAAGGGAGAAACGTAGAACGCGGCAGGGAAATCCTCCATACCGCTCATATCAAGAATCTGTACCCGGCTACCTCCATGGAAGAAGGCGCTATCCGTGTCATCCAGCTCGTCAAGGAGCAGGAAGAACGTGAAAAGGCTGCAGCAGAGCCGGCAGCACCGGCTGCTCCTGCAGAAACAGCAGAAGGGGAGGTAAAGTAAAATGGCGATTCTGATTAATAAGGATACGAAGGTCATTGTACAGGGCATCACAGGCAAGGCTGCCCGTTTCCATACAGAGCAGATGAGAAAATTTGGCACGAATATCGTCGCCGGTGTATCTCCGGGAAAAGCAGGCCAGCTGGTGCAGGGGATTCCTGTATTCAATACGGTCCGCGATGCTGTCATTGCAATCGGGGCCAATGCTTCCATCATTTTCGTACCGGCTCCGTCGGCTGCTGACTCCATCATGGAAGCTGTAGAGGCTGAAGTGCCGCTCGTTGTCTGCATCACGGAACATATTCCGCTCGAAGACATGGTCGTCGTTCACCGCTATATGGTTGGAAGAAAGACACGTCTCATCGGACCGAACTGTCCGGGGCTGCTTATGACCGATCAGTGCAATATCGGCATCATCCCAGGCGAAATCTTCAGGAAAGGCCATGTAGGCGTCGTTTCCCGTTCCGGCACGCTGACATATGAAGCTACATTCCAGCTGACGAATGCAGGCATCGGACAGACCGGTGCTATCGGCATCGGCGGTGACCCGATCAAGGACACGGATTTCATTGATGCTCTGAAGCTGTATAATGAAGATCCGGATACGGATGCAGTCCTCATGATCGGCGAAATCGGCGGCAATGCGGAAGAAGAAGCTGCCAAATGGATTCATGAAAACATGAAGAAACCGGTCGCAGGCTTCATCGCAGGACGCATGGCACCTCCAGGAAAACGCATGGGTCATGCAGGCGCTATCATTTCCGGCGGCAAGGGCACGGCTGCTGAAAAGATTGCAGCTCTTGAAGCGGTAGGCATTCCAGTTGCACCGACTGTCGCTCATATCGGAAGAACGGTCATCGAGCTTCTGAAGAAGAACGGCCTCTATGAAAAGTGCCATACCTGCTGATTTTTGAAAGAACAAGCGGGAAACTGATATAATAGAAAAAAGGAGCCGCCAGAGAGTGATCTCCGGCAGCTCCTTTTTTGTATTCAGGCGTTAATGCCATTCCCGGCAGTCTTGCCGCAGGAGGATTTATGTTTGACAAATTTCAGGATGCGCTCGTCGTTCTCGTTTTCTTTTATATGGTGTACCGCGTGGGCTGGGGAAGCGGGATGACGGGCATCAATACGTTCATGCTGCTCTGCGCTGTCGTGGCGCTGATATCGATCGCTCTGAAGCGCACGGGATACCTGGACCGGATGAAGGAAAAGAAGCTGGAAGAGGAGCGGAAACTGGAAGAAGAGAAAAAGGAAGCGAAATAGGAGTTTCCTCGCTCATGCTTCCTTGCAGGCGCGTTTTTGCGATTGATCTATGTCTGTGATAAAATCATGAATATAACATTAAATTTATGAGAAAATGGGAATAATTTCCACTTTTTCGCAAAGAGGTGTCTGAGATGAATGCTGATCTGAAAGCGGCTGTCAAGATTAACAGCCTGGCCGGGAAAGTTCGGCCTTTTGATCTGATGATGGATCTGATAACCCGGTACGGGCACTGGGCCTTTGTGATTTACGGTCTTCTCCTCTGGTTCACTCCAGGAAAGACAAGGGAAGACAGGAGAAATGCATGCGTTTCCGCTTTTATCGGCGTATGCATAGCTTCGCTTATTTCCTATGCCATCGGACGCGTATGGAAACGTGAGCGTCCCTTCAGGGAAAGTCCCCAGATCTGGAATTTCACGGGTCACCGCGCGAATGCTTCTTTCCCGAGCAATCACACGATGAATGGGTGCGTGGTGGCTATGGAGCTCCTCCGCCACAATACGAAGGGCTCGAAGCTGATGGCAGTCCTTGCGGGGATTCTTGCTTTTTCCCGCGTGTTTGCAGGCATGCATTATCCGTCCGACGTGCTCGGCGGGGCTGCGATTGCGGCCATCGTCCACAAAGCTGTCCATATGCCGGCTGTTTCCGCTTTGACCGGGGCGCTGGCAGCTTTCTGCTCGTGGCTGTCTGACGATCTTGTCAGGAAAGTAACGGGCAGGTGATCCTATGGCGGTGGAAAAGGGAGATACAGGGAGCAAGATGTCGATCATCCGTATCGTGCAGGTGCTTCTGCGCGAATCGGACAAGGATCACCCGCTCTCGCAGCAGGAAATCCTCGACTATATGGAAGGAAAGTATGGCATGGCGGTGAACAGGAAGTCTGTGGGAAGAAATCTCGCAAGGCTTCGGGATGCAGGGCTTCCTGTGTTCTGCCGCGAAGTACCGCGCATGATGAACGGGAAGAAGGTGCCTCTCTCTCTTGACTGGTACTGGGATCATGTGCTGGCCAGGGAGGATCTGAAGGCGCTTATCGATCTTCTCTATTTTTCTCATCTTCCGCCGCAGCAGGTCAAACAGCTCGCTGAGAAGCTGAAGAGGATCCAGATCCGTTCTTTCGACGACGGAAAGACTCTGGTAAGGAATCTTCCATCTGCGGGGAAAGCTGCGGATTTTGATCCGGTGATTGCGCTTCTGACGACGGCAGGCGAGGGAAAGAGGAAGATTTCCTTCTACTATGACCATTACGAAGCGGACGGCAAGCGCCATCATGGAAGGCTGCCATCCGGCGAGGACAGGCTTCTTTCGGTAAGCCCGCTTCTGATCATCGCTTCCGATGACCGTTATGCGCTTCTGGCGGAAAAGGATGAAGGCGGGATCGAGGTGTACTTCCTCGATCTCATGTCTGACGTAAAGCTTCTGGAGGATCCGGCATCTGATACACTGACGCAGGCCCAGATCCAGGCTTTGAAGCCGTCGGATTACCTGTATTCTGCGCATGAAATTTTCCGCGGGAAGCCGGAGCTCTGCACGTTCGAAGCAGACTGGCATCTCATGACGGACATCGTCAATGATTTCGGCAAGACGGCTCATCTTTCATCGGGCAGCCAGACAAAGGTCACGATCGAGATCATGATCCAGCCCGAAGCGATGAAGGCATGGGCGATGCGTCATGCGCCGCTCGTCAAGATTCTTTCGCCCGCTTATCTCGTGAAGGAGGTGAGGGAGGCTGCGGCTGAACTGGCCCGCCTCTATGGACTTCCATGAAAATTGCGATGATCGTAATCGGAGTTTTGCTTCTGGTCATCCTTGTGCTTTTGATCCCGATCCGGTACCGTTTCTCTTTTGAGAAATGGAAGGCGCAGGTGACGGTGAAAGCGTTCTTCGGCCTTTTCAAGAAGGAGGTATCCTTCCCGGGAGAAAAGGAAGAGGAAACGGATGATTATGAAGACGAGGGTATGGAAGAGGAAGAAGTCCGGGAGATGAATGCCTATCTCGAGGAGATGGAGCATGATGCCCGGGAAAGGGAAGCGGAGAAGGAACAGGAGACTTCAGAAGCTTCCAGGAATGCCCCTGCCAGGGAAGATGATGCAAGGGCAGAAGAGGCAGAGATCGTGAGGGAAGAACCGATCGATCTTTCAAAGGAAACGAAGGAAGTTTCCAAAGATGATTCCGAAGAAGAAACAGAGGAATCAGAGAAAATTAAGAAAAAAACACCTTCCTATCTTGCGCAGTTTCTTTTTGCGTTAGATAATGGACTTATAAAGAAAGTTTTCATAGCTGCCGCCAAGGTGCTGGCTCACAGTTTTCCGGGCAGCTGGAGAGTCAAAGGAGCTTTCGGCACGGGGGATCCCATGTCGACCGGCGTTGCCTGCGGGATCGTGAAAGCATTCCTGCCAGGACCCTTTGAAGACGTGGAATGGAATTTCACGGACAAGGTCTTCACTCTCAAGGGAGAAGGAGACGGAAGGATCATTCCTTTGTATGTCGTTTATATCCTGCTCACGCTGGCAGTCGCCCGTGAGACGAGGGAATTCTGGCATTTCAGAAGAGGGGGAAAAGTAAATGGATGACGAAGTAAGAAAGCAGATTTTCGAAGAATTCAAGGAAATGATTACGACAGAATCTGTTGTCGGGGAACCGATTCATCTGGGGGATGCAACAATCGTTCCTTTCGTTGATATTTCCTTTGGCTTTGGCACGGGCTCTCACGGCACGGCCGGAGCTGGCGGAGCAGGCGGCGGAAAGGTCACACCGACGGCTGTCCTGATCATGAAGGGTGAAAGAGTCGAACTCTTCTCCATCAAGAATGCGGCTGCCAACACGACGATCGACCGTGTCCTCAACATGGTGCCGGAAGTGATTTCCCGTTTCTCCAAGAAGAAAGAAAAGAAGGAAGAAGTCCGCGAAGCGGCCCTGAAGGAAGCAGAACAGGCCATGAAGGAAGAGAAAGAAACGGCTGTCCTTGAGGCGAAAGCAGACGGCAAGACGGAAGAAACGAAGTAGTATATACTTATTCAGCCGAGTATAGTTTAAATTGAACTAAAGAACAGTTTAATAAAAATTGAATTATAGCATCTAACATTGACACTTCGAAAATGTTAGCATAAAATGAATATATGCTCATTACCCCAGGGGGCTTAGGGGTTCGTAAGGAGGAAAAATCTATGAAAATGAAAAAGACAGTTGCAGCTATCGCTGCTGGCATGATTACTCTTGGCGCTATGGTTTCTGCTTCCGCAGCAGGCATCGGCTACGTCAATTCCAACGCTCTTCTGCAGGCTCATCCGAAAATGCAGAAAGCTCAGCTCGACATGAGAAATGCAGCTCAGAAGGCTCAGGAAAACTTCAAGAAACGCGCAGCAGGCAAGAGCGATCAGGAAAAACAGCAGATTGCCAATGAAATCCAGCGCGACCTGAACCAGGAAGAACAGTCCACCATGCAGCCGATTCTCTCCGATATCATGAAAGCTATCCAGAGAGTTCGTCAGCAGAAGGGCCTCGACATCGTTCTTGAACAGGGCGCAGTCGTAGACGGCGGCATCGACATCACATCCGAAGTCAGCCAGCAGCTCGCAAAATAATTTCAGATACTAAGCAGCGCGGCGGGAAATCCTGCCGCGTTTTTGCGTGGAAAAATAAGATTTCTTCGATTTCATCAGCATACGATGATATTTAGGTATACCTTTGAGGAATCTTTATTTTTGATATACAATAAGAAAAGGCCACACTCACGGGAAGGTCCCGCGGGGGAGGCAACATATAAGATAAACCGGGGCAGAGCTTTTACGCCTGCAGCCCGTACAGGAGGAACATTATGAACCAGCTCGCAGAACTTTGCAAAGCCATGATTGCTTACGACAAGGGTGATCCAAGAAGGATCCATCACTTCCTGAAGGTCCATGCCTTCGCTGCCCAGATTGGCAGGGAGGAAGGGCTGGATGAGAAGACCCTTTTCCGGCTGGAGGCAGCTGCTTACGTGCATGACATCGGCATTCATGAAGGGGAGAGGCGGTTTAGCCGGAATGACGGACAGATTCAGCAGGAGCTGGGCCCCGATGAAGCGCGGCCTATGCTGGAAGAGCTGGGTTTTGACAAGGAGGACACGGAGCGTATCTGCTGGCTGGTGGCCCATCACCATTCCTATGGCAGCATCGACGGCCCGGATGCCCAAATTCTGGCGGAGGCGGACATGCTGGTGAACCAGTATGAGGACGGCGCGCCGCTGAAGCAGAATGAGGCTCTCTACCACCGCCTTTACAAGACGGAGGCAGGCAAGCGCCTCTTCCGTGAACTGTATTTCGAAACCTACGATCCGGGCGATAAGACAAATGCGTGATACGTCGCTCGTCTATCCGGTCGGACAGGACGGAAGGATCCTCCTTGGACGCAAGAGAAGGGGCATGGGTTTTGGCAAGTGGAATGGCTTTGGCGGAAAGATCGAGGCGGGAGAAACGATGCGCGAGTGCGCAGCCCGTGAGCTCTTCGAGGAGTCAGGCCTGAAAGCACGCCCGGAGGATCTCATCCCTGTCGGCGATCTCTATTTCCATCAGCCTTCGGATCCGGAGTGGTCGCATGCCGGCATCGTCTATTTCGTGAAGGTCTGGGAAGGGACGCCCGCTGAGACAGAGGAAATGCAGCCGAAGTGGTTCCTTCCTTCCGAGTTTCCTTATGAGGATATGTGGATGGCCGACCGCGTGTGGCTGCCTATGATCCTTAAGGGCGAAAGAATCCGCGGCACCATCTATTTCGACAAGGATGGCGAGACGGTCTATGATTATGAATTCGAGGACATGGATCAATGAGTATGCCGGATAAAGACTGGCCGAAGCGCCTTCTTTCCTGGTTCGATGCCAATAAGCGCGATCTTCCGTGGAGGGAATCCAAGCCAAGGAATCCTTACCATGTGTGGGTCTCGGAAATCATGCTGCAGCAGACGAGGACGGAGGCAGTGAAGCCTTACTACGAAAGCTGGATGGCGCGTTTCCCGACAATCAAGGATCTGGCGGATGCCGATGAGCAGGATGTCCTTCACCAGTGGCAGGGGCTTGGCTACTACAGCCGTGCAAGGAATCTCCACAAGGCGGCGCGCGAGATGGAAGAAAAGTACGGATCCGAAATGCCGGATACGGCGGACGAAGTCCGTGCGCTTCCAGGAATCGGCGACTATACGGCTGGGGCTATTCTTTCCATTGCTTTTGGAAAGAAGGAACCGGCTGTCGACGGAAATGTCCTCCGCGTGTATGCAAGACTCTACGGCATCGAGGATGATGTCCTGAAGACGGCGGGAAGGAAGAAGATCCGCACGCTCTGCGAGGAAACGATTCCTGAAAGGGCTGGAGACTTCAATGAAGCGCTGATGGATCTTGGCGCGAATGTCTGCATACCGAAGCGCCCAAGGTGCAGCATGTGCCCGCTTTCGTCTTACTGCCTTGCTTTGAAAGAGGGAAGGGAAGAGGAGCTTCCTGTCCGCGGAAAGAAACAGCCGCCTAAGGAGTTCTATGCGGCCTGTGCCATCTGCATCATGGATGGAAAGGTTCTTCTCCATAAAAGGCCCGCGACAGGCATGCTCGCCTCCATGTGGGAATTCCCCATGGTCCTATCCGAGAAGGCAGATACAGCGGCAGATGAACTTTCCCATTTCCTTCATGGAAAACTGGAAGGACCTGTCTGGAAGTACAAGCATGTCTTCACGCACCGCATCTGGTACATGAACGCGTACATGGCAGAAAATATCACCGTGCCGGAAGGGGAGTACAAGTACTTCTCGCCGGAAGAATACAAGGAAATCCCGCTGGCAGGACCGCATGCCAGACTTGCGGCTTTTGCAGAAAAGCTGATTTCCGATTTCTGATCAAAGAGTCCCTGCCGCCGAGGCGGGGATTTTGCGCATAATTCTATGATTACACAGAAAGGAGCCGCTTATGGCATTTGGAAAATTCATCATCATGATGTTCGCGGTGATCGGACTCATTGACGGTTCGATCCTGGCGCTCGTATTTCGTAAGCGGCGCTTTTATTTATGGTCGCTGGGAGGCGCTATCGCAGGCGCGATCCCTGCCTGGTACTTCAACTGGTATGGGCTTGCCTATGACAGCTACGGGTTCTGGTCGCTTTATCTTGCCTACCTTCTGGACGGCATCATGGTCGCCTGTCTCATCATTCCGATTCCTGCCTTTATCCTTGGAATCCTTTCCTTCATCCCGGGGCTCAGGTACTTCATTTCCAACCTGGGGAAAGGCCTCATCGCCATCGCGCTTGTGATCGGCGTCTACGGCTGCGTGATGGGGAACAGCCGCGAAGTCGTCGAGTATCATGACATCTACGTCAAGGATCTTCCGGCGGCGTTTGATGGGTACAAGGTCGCACAGGAAACGGATACGCACATCGGCGCTTACTTCCGCTATACGGATATGCCGGCTGAGCTCCTCCGCGCAAAGAATGAAGGAGCGGACGTCCTTTTCTTCACCGGGGACCTCATCGACGACGTACGGTACATGCCGCAGGTCGCTGAGGATTTCACGAAAGCAGAGAAGTACTTCCCGGACGGCATTTTCTACATCTGGGGCAATCATGAGTATTACAGGAATCAGCCGCTCATTGAAGAGGACCTGAAGAATACGCCTGTCAAGATGCTGGTGAATAACCACACGTACATTGAAAAGGACGGACAAAGACTCTACGTCGCAGGCGTCGACTTCCCGTTTGCCAGAGGCACGCAGAAGGAAATCGAGGAAGAGAAATGGGCTGATGAAGCGTTCGCAGGTATTCCGAGGGGCGCTCCCGTCATCTTTCTGGCCCATCATTCCGATTTCATCGATCAGGGCTTCAAGCACGGCGCATTCCTGACACTGACAGGCCATACCCACGGCACGCAGTTCGGCCTCTTCGGCAAGCCGATCATCACGCCATTCAAGTACACGAGAGGCATGTACAGCGACGGTACTCATTACGGCTACGTCTCAAGAGGCGACGCCAGCTGGTTCCCGTTCCGCTTCAGCTGCCCGAGAGAATTGACCATTTTCACACTCCACAGAGCATAAAACCATATTGAATGGAAACAAAAAGAGCTGTAGAAATGACTGCACATTTCTGCGGCTCTTTTTATGTGTCCGTATCCCTTCGACATTTTCCCCCGATGTTTAGATGCTTACCACTTTTTTATGGTAAACATATCCAGTATATAAAGGTTTTATAGTTCTCTTTGGGAGAGTCCTGGCGGGAGGGGTCCTTTTCTTCCGATGATATCGAATGCCGGCCATGCTTATCTATATTCAAATAGTTCATTATAGAAAGAGTTCATATCTATCGGACAGAGTTCTCTATAATTCTGACAGATAGATATTTTTTAATCATGGAATTATGATTAAGAATAGAAAAGTGTCTGTTAGCCCCGCTGATTGAGCATGAGCCGCCTTGGGAGGGCTGCTCGGGGGGAAGGGATCTGATGTCTCGGGAAGGCTTATGGATTCCTTGAAGGAAAGCACTTGTATCTTTTTTATGCATGCCAAGGGCTGCATTTCAGGGGGGAGGATGGCTGATTATGAAAAGGGAGTACAAAGTTTTGACGGCGCTGGTCGTATCCAGCCTGATGGGATTTTCTGCCATGACAGCAGAGGCTGCTGTGACGGTGACGGGACCAATTACGGAAACGGAAATTACCGGCAACAGTGATACAGGGACAGCCAGCGGGAATACGCTGAACGTGACGGATGCGTCGTCGGACTCAACTGGAATAAGGATTTATGGTGGTACCGTCAGTGGAGGTGAATCAGGCGATGCATCGAAAAATACAGTCAATGTTACAAATACGCAGGTAAGCCAGGCTGAGATTTACAGCGGCCAGTCAAGACTGGGTGCGACAAATAATAATACCGTGATCTTTGACAGCAGCAGCACTGCCGCTGCTGTCTACGGGGCCTATGGCAATACGGCTTCAGGAAACCATGTGGAAAGCGCAGGAACCAGTAATTTTCTATACGGGGGCAGATCTTATACAAACAATTCTGGGAACTCTGTGCTTGTTACAGGAGGATCAGTACAGTATACGCTGTCCGGGAGTCAGGCGGATAATGGTTCGGCGGCAGATAATACCGTTGAAATTAGAGATGGTACATTTGGTGTAGTATACGGCGCACAGGGAAAGGGAGTAGAAAATAATAGCGTAACCATGAGCGGTGGTACAGTCAGTCAGATGATTTCCGGAGGCTATAATAATCAACCAGAAGGAAGTGCTGTAAACAATAAAGTTGTCATGACTGGCGGGGCTGTAACAAGTTCAGGAGATACAGAAAGTGTAGTGCCTGTTGTAAGTGGAGGCTGGGCCATCTATGGGACGGCTGACCAAAACAGTGTAGAAATAAGCAAAGCGGTTTCTATAGCCGGAAGCGTAGCCGGCGGTTGGTCTTATTTGGGCGATGTGACCAATAACGTTGTCAAAATTTCTTCAGGCAGTGTCGGAGGCATCGTTGCCGGAGGTTATACTATCGGCAAGGGAGCTGAAGGAAATACTGTCGAACTGAGCGGCACGGCAGATGTTTCAGGAAATATCTATGGCGGTTATGCATTACACCAGATGGATAATCCACTCACCGGTGAGGCAGCAGCTGGCGATGCTTCTCAAAATACTGTCAAAATTTCAGATGTCACTGTCAAGGGCGAAGTCTATGGCGGTTATACGGCTGAGGGAACCACAAGCAATGATGCCACAGGCAACGCCGTCACTATCGAAAGCGGCACTATAGAAAAGACGGTCTATGGCGGGTATACGGCTGATGGTACTGCTTCTAAAAATACTGTCACCATCAATGGAGGAACGGTTGGAGTTGCTGACTCTACGGAAAGTTCAGATACCGTCTTTGGCGGTTATTCAGCAAGCGGCGAGGCTGTTTCCAATATCCTCACAGTCAGCGGCGGTGACCTGATCGGTCATGTCACCAGCGGCTATGGCAAGACAGGAGCTAGTGACAATACACTCACAATGACAGGCGGCTCTTCGACTAAAACGGTTGCTGGTTACGCCGAGACAGGGGATGCGGTCAATAATACTCTTGTATTCAGCGGAGGTACGTCCGCTATCACGATGGCAGCGCAGAGTGGGGGCAGCGCCACGGGGAATACGATCACCATTACCGGCGGAAATCCGGGGACAGTCACTGGCGGTGCCGGGGTGACGGGCGCATCGGAAAATACGGTCATCATCTCCGGCGGTACAGTTTCTAGTCCGGAAGACTTCGTACCTATCGTGACAGGAGGTATGGCCAGTACAGGAGATGCTGATGGCAATACTGTCACCATCAGCGGCGGCGAAGTCACAGGCGGAATCGGTATTTATGGCGGTTTTACTACCGAAGGCGATGCGAATAGCAACACAATCAATGTATCCGGCGGCACGCTTGACACAGACATTTATGGTGGGCAAACCTACGATGGCGCAGCAGATAACAATACGATCAATATTCTGGCGGGAGATCTGAACCCGGAAATGAGCCTCTATGGCGGTTATGGTACGACCGAAAGCAAGAACAACACGTACAATATGTATACCAAAGGCCAGACGGTCGCAGACTTTGCTTATTTCCAAAACCTCAATTTCTACGTCCCTGAAGGAACGACGGCTGGGGAAACCATGCTGACGGTCACTGGAAATGCAGCGGTTAACGCAGATACAACCCTGGCGGCTGTACAAAACAGCACGACGACCGACGGTACGACGGATGTCTCCGGCGCCACGGTCTTTGGCGGTGTCCAGAGAAATACGAAGCTGAACCCGGGCGAGTACATCAACCTCCTCTACAATGCGAACGGCATCACGACCGATGACACGAGCTACGGCACGATCGACGGCCTCGATACCGTCATCTCGGCAGGCTTCATCAACTATAAAGCCATCGTCGAAAAGAAAGATGCGAATACGATCGTCATCACCATTCCGAAGGACGAAAAAGGAACTCCTGATACGGATACGAAGATCCTTCCGGAAGACAGGGAAAATGCAGCCAATACGATCAAGAACGCAGGCGACATCATCGCCGGCAGCGCCCTCCATGCTGCAGAAGGCGCATGGATTGAAAACCATGATATCGAAGCGAAGTTTGTACCGTATGCTATCGTCGGCGGATACGATCTCCACTATAACACCGGCTCCTACATCGACAGCAACGGCATGGCCGCCAACGTCGGCTTCGTAAGAAGAAGCCAGCACGAAGGCCATATCGACACCATCATGCCATTCTTCGAATACGGCAAGAGCCATTATGCAAGCTACCTTGACACCGGAGCCAGAGGCGACGGCCGCCAGCACTATACCGGCGGCGGTATCCTCTTACGGCGCGATCTCGACAGCGGCCTCTACTATGAAGGCGCCGTCAGAGCCGGCTACCTCAAGGGCGAATTCCACGGTATGATCGCCAAATCCATGTCCCGCTACGACAGCGGCGCACCATACATCGCTGCCCAGGCAGGCCTTGGCAAGATCTACACCAGAAACCGTGACAGCTATGACATTTACGGTAAATTCTTCTACACCTACCTCGGAAGCGACAGCGCCGTCGTCCACAGTGGCTACGGCGACTCGAAGTACGATTTCGACTCCATCAATTCCTATGTCACCAGACTCGGCATGAGATGGACCAGAGACTTCGACCAGATAAGATCCCTCTACGCCGGCATCGGCTGGGACTACGAAGCGGGCAGCAAAGCCAGACCACCTACGCAGGCTGGAATACCCCAAGCCCGACCGTCAAAGGCTCCAGCGGCTTCCTCGAACTCGGCTGGAAGAGCAAGATGGACAATTCCCACCCATGGGGCGTCGACCTCAAGGCCACCGGCTGGACCGGCAAGCAGGAAGACGGTACCTTCTTTGCGACCATCAGCCATAACTTTTAAGTGAATAGAGCGTGAATAGAAAAAGCCTCGTGCATTTGCACGGGGCTCTTTTTATCAATACATTGGAATTTATTTGTAATCAATTCCATTATAGTCCATGATTTCTTCAATATCTTTTTTCATTTTATCACTGAATTCTTCCAAATCAGATTTGTGAATGACGCCGTAAGCTGCAAGGTTCGCCAGATTAGAAAGCAGGCGACGTCTGCTCATTTCAACGATTAGTCCGGGATTCTTCCTGTCTTTTTTGATTCTTTCTTCCAAAGTCCAGAATCTTTCCGATGCCGATACATCCTTTTGCAGAATTTCCATGTATTCCTGAACTAATTTTCCCATATATGCGTCCTGCCAGCCCCTTATTTTTTTTCGGAACAGCTGCCAGTCTTTTTCAGATGGGTCACCTCTAAACAACATATACATCCCTCTTTCTTAATCATCATCACCACGATTTTCTGTACAGATGATGTCCAGTTCACCGTCATCATAATAAATTCCCGCATCTTTATAGGGGACAGGTCTGGGGCGCCCCATGGCATACCGCTTGCAGCTTTTCGGGCCATAGCAGTAGCTCTCGAACCTTAATCTCTGGGAAACGCCCCAGTCGTATTCAATGATAACATTTGCTATGCAGGCCCATTTGCAGGTGAAGCATTTGCCTCTCCATCTCCGGCCGTCCAGCATGCGGCATCCGCGCCAGTTGTAAACATCTAAGGATGGAACTTCACCCTCCCATGGAGAAGTCTTTTCTTCATCGACAAAATCAGCCGGCTTTATCTTTTTCAAAGCTCCGGCCCGGTAATAATCGGCATAGTCGAGCTTTGGATACAGCTTCGTCCAGGCAGTTCCAGATATTTCATCACCGATGTGAAAGCGAAGCTTTTCCTGCTGCTTCTCTGAAATGGCAATAGAAAAATCCTTGTCTTCGCTGTCTGCCACTCCTTTCAGGAACAGGTTATAGCCCTTCATGCCATGTGAACGGTTATCCAGACGGTAGCGCCAGACATTGGCACGCGGCTGAACAGATACGATCCGGCCGAAAAATCTGATCTTCTCCTGCATATCCTTCATAAGAAATCCCTTCTTAAAATGTTTTCCTGATTGGGAGAATCTTTATTTCAATTATATGCTGAGCCGGCACCCGTAAGCAAGACGGGAGGGGGCAGATGGAGAAGTGTGATGGTAAAAGAAAGCCGGTATAACGCATAGGCTGTCCCCGTCAGGGGAAAGTGGCGAGTATGCACCGAAAGGGGTTCATTCCTTCCGCACAACGAAAAAGAGCTGTGAAAAATGATTTTCATTTCTCACAGCTTCTTTTTTAGCTTCTTGAGGAAGCCAGTGTTTTGTCGATTTTGTTTTCCGGTTTCTGAGAGATCTGTACGATCTGGCTCCGGATGCGTTCCATCTCGTCATTGTTATCGCCGGTCAGTTCTTTCAGTGTGACGGGTGTATCATCTGCATTGGTGAGGGGAGTCGCAATGGTCTTGTCGACTGCGTTGTAGGAAAAGCTCTCGGTCTTGCCATTCTTGAGAGTGACCTGCAGGCGTCCGCCATCGACTTTCCCTTCGCCGGAAAGACTGCCTTCGATTTCACGGCTGCCAACCTGTACTTTGTGGTCTACAGTGATGGTGCCGTCGTCATTCCTGGTAAATGTAACGGTTTCCAGGTTTTGCATGTTGTCGCCGGTCCAGTTGACGCCGGCGTCCTGCACGCCCCACCAGGTACCCTGCCAGGGGCCTCCGTTGAAGAAATGGAAAAACGCAAAAGCGCCGCCGGCTGCAATGAGCACGATCAGTATCAGAGCGGCTGCAATGTATTTTTTCATTACTTATGCACATCCTTTGATTCACGACTTTGAATGACAAAATTATTATACACTAATTGGACAGATTGTGGAATGAAAAAGGACGATATGATATAGGTTTCTTTTGTATTTTCAAAATAGAGGCCTTTTTAAGCAAAAATGAAACCGAATTTGATTAGTTGTATGATTCTTATTGTCAACTGTGTAAAAACGCGTTTAAATGGCTTTATAACGCATTTTATGGTATAATATAAACGTAAATCGTTTAATTTTTTTGAGGGCGCGGACTTTCCGCGTTCTTTTCATGGCATCTTTTTCAGATGCCGGAGCAAGGCAAAGGAGTTTTTATGGAGGATTGGAAAGAAGGTAAAATCATCTCGACGCCCCTTGAGGCGCAGATGAAAAATTCCTACATCGACTATGCGATGTCCGTCATCGTGACGCGCGCACTGCCTGATGTCAGGGATGGCTTGAAACCGGTTCACCGCCGCATCCTGTATGCGATGAATGAATCGGGCATGCTGCCGGGCAAGGCTTACAAGAAGTCCGCCCGTATCGTCGGCGATGTCCTCGGTAAGTATCACCCGCACGGCGACACAGCAGTGTATGAATCCGCTGTCCGCATGGCGCAGGATTTCTCTACCAGATATCCGCTGATCGACGGCCACGGCAACTTCGGTTCTGTCGACGGCGACTCCGCGGCTGCTATGCGTTATACCGAAATGCGTATGGCAAAGATCACGGTGGAAATGCTCCGCGACATTGATAAGAATACGGTCGATTTCGTACCGAACTACGATGGATCCCTGCAGGAACCAGTCGTTCTTCCGTCCAGAATTCCGAACCTTCTCGTCAATGGTTCTTACGGCATCGCTGTCGGCATGGCAACGAACATTCCGCCGCACAACTTGAATGAAGTCATCGACGGCCTCTGTGCTATGATCGACAATCCGGAAATCACGGTCGATGAGCTGATGAAGTACATCAAGGGCCCGGATTTCCCGACGGCTGCTATCATCCAGGGCCACAAGGGCATCGAAGACACGTACCGCACCGGCCGCGGCAGCATCACTGTCCGTGCCAGAACGGATATCGAAGAAATGCCGCATGGCAAGAACCGTATCGTCGTAACGGAAATTCCGTACCAGGTCAACAAGGCGCGCCTCATTGAGACAATCGCCGACCTGTCCAGACAGAAGGTCCTGGACGGCATCACGGCTCTGCGCGATGAATCCGACAGAACGGGCATGCGTATTGCTATCGAGCTCCGCGCTGACGTGAACCCGGAAATCATGCTGAACAATCTCTTCAAGCATACACAGATGCAGATCAACTTCGGTGCTATCATGCTGGCGCTCGTTGACGGACATCCGCGTATCCTGAATCTGCGCCAGATCCTGTACTACTACCTGAAGCATCAGGAAGAAGTCGTCACCAGAAGAACGCAGTATGAACTGGACAAGGCAAAGGCCAAAGCCCACATTTTGGAAGGCTTGCTGATCGCTCTTGATCATATCGATGAAGTCATCCGTACGATCAGAGAGTCCCGCACGGACGACATCGCAAGAGCTTCCCTGATGGAAAAATTCGGCCTTTCTGAAAAACAGGCTACCGCGATCCTCGATATGCGTCTCAGAAGACTGACCGGTCTGGAACGCGACAAGCTGGAACAGGATTATAAGGATGTGTTGGAAACGATTGATTACCTGACCGATCTCCTCTCCAGCCGTGACAAGCTGATGGGCGTAGTCAAGGATGAACTCCTCGATGAGAAGAAGAACTTCGGCGATGAACGCCGTACGGAAATCGCTGAAGCTTCGAACGATTTCACGATGACCGATCTCATCCCGGATGAACCGATGACGATTACGCTGACAAAGCAGAACTATATCAAACGCATGGATTCCGCTGATATCCGCGTCCAGAGAAAGGGCGGCCGCGGCGTATCCGGCATGAAGATGAAGGATGAGGACTATGTCTGGAAGCTCCTCAGCACCTCCACTCATAACAGGATCCTCCTCTTCACGAACAAGGGCAAAGTCTACATGAAGACAGCCGTCGAATTCCCGAAGTCGGGCAGAACGGCAAGAGGCAGCGCTCTCATCAACTTCATCCCGGGTCTTGCTCCGGATGAAAGGGTGACCGAGCTCCTCGATATCGATGCAGGCGATAAGGATATGAAGTACCTGCTCATGGTCACGAAGAAGGGCTATATCAAGAAGACGGAAATTTCCGAATACAAGAACATCAACAAGAACGGCCTGATCGCTGTCCGTCTGAATGATGGCGACCGTCTCGTCACTGTCCTTGCTGTCAAGGGTGATGAGGAAATCATCATCGGCACCCGTCAGGGCATGGCTATCCGCTTCTCCATCGGAGACGATGAAGTCCGCACGATGGGCCGCGCTACCGCAGGTGTCCATGCAATCCGCCTCTCTGATGACGACGGCGAGCTCGACGAAGTCGTAGGCGCAGTTCTTGCTACGGATAAGGATATCTTCACGATTTCCGCTGACGGCAATGCGAAGAGAAACAAGTCCTCCGCATACCATCTCCAGGGAAGAAACGGACGCGGTGTCCGCAACTTCAAGAAGGGGTACGAAGTCGTCGCTCTCGTAGCCGCTGATGACAATGATGAACTCGTCGGTGTATCCGAACAGGGCATCACCATCAAGACAAAGGCCAGCCAGATCTCCAGCAAGAAGGCAAGAGCCGGCCAGGGCGTCATCCTCCAGAGACTGGAAGACGGCGACCGCATCGCATCGATCGATGTCATTTCCAGCGATGACGACGTCGATGAAGACGAAGAATAATCTTTTCATATAGTATAAAGAGACAGATGTGAGATACTGCAAATGGTATTTCACATCTGTTTTTTTATTGTCATTGCTGCCTTGTCAGCTGTCTTTTGCCGTTTTTCCTTCTCATTTAAAAAATATTTAGGAAAATTTTCATAAAAATGCGCTTCTGGAAATGCCCATAAAAAGGGAAGAAATGAGGTCTCATGTTTCATTTTCTTCGATATAACAGGCCTTCCGGGGCATGCATTTCCGCCACGCCCGATTCTATCGGGAACTTGATAGTTCTTATGCATAACTACTATATATAGGATGCAATTAATGAATTTGACACCATATAAAGTATTTGGTACTATAGTCATGCACTAAGAAATACATATCCCAGACACCCGGGCGTCTGGTCAGAAACATCTGAAATTATCTTATAAAAAATATCCATTAAAGTGGGGGATCGTTATGAATCACTGGTACGACAATGAAATCAGCCAAGGCATCTTGAGAGAGAAGTATTATCACAAGGGTGAAACAAACCCTGAACAGTTCATGGACCGCGTCAGTTCTATTTTTGATGATGACCTGCGTCCAAGAGTGAGAGGATATCTGGAAGAAGCTTCCTTCTGTCCGGCAGGCCGCGCTCTCTATGCTGCAGGCTCCAAGGGCAAGTTCAAAGTTTCCCTTTCCAACTGCTATATCCTTCCTTCTCCGAAGGATGATCTGGAATCGATCTTCAAGTCCAACTACGAGATCGCCCGCATTTTCTCTTACGGCGGCGGCATCGGCATCAACATTTCCGGCCTTCGTCCAAAGGGCAGTGAAGTAAGAAACGTTGCAAGAACTTCTACAGGCGCTGTTTCCTTCATGAAGATTTTCAACGTGACTGGCGAAGTCATCAGCCAGAACGGCAGAAGAGGCGCTATGATGGTCGGACTGAACTGCGATCATCCGGACATCTATGAATTCCTGCATATCAAACAGAATGAAGAAAAGCTGTCTTCTATGAACATTTCCATCCTCTTCACGGATGAATTCATGGAAGCTGTCAAGAATGATACAGACTACACTCTCCGCTACCATGTAGAATCCACCGGCGAAAATATCGAACGCGTCATCCGCGCAAGAGATTTCTTCATGGAATTCTGCGAAACCCAGTGGGACTGGGGTGATCCGGGCGCGCTTTTCTCTGACCGCCTGAATGATTACCATCTGCTGGCCGGCTATCCGGAATACAAGATTGAAATCACCAACCCATGCGGCGAATTCGGCGGCAATGCTTACAACGCATGCAACCTGGCAAGCATCAATCTCTACAGCATGATCGATGACAAGTTCAGCGATGAACCGAAGCTGAATGAAGAAAAATTCCGTCAGACTGTTTATGACGGCATCGCAGCTCTCGATGAAATCGTTTCCTATGGCTATGACATTCAACCGCTCGATGAAAACAGAACCTGCATCGACGACTGGAGATCCCTGGGACTTGGCCTCTTCGGCGTAGCAGATGCTCTCGTTGCCATGAAACTGAAATATGGCAGCGAAAAGGCAAATGCATTCATGGGCGAAGTCATGAAGATGATGCTCCTGACAGCTCTCCGCTCTTCCTGCGACAGAGCCAAGAAGCTCGGCACCTTCGGCAAGTACCGCTGGGAAGCTACCAAGCAGTCCCCAGTCATGGATCTTGTGAAGGAACTGGATCCGGAGCTGTATGAAGACATTCATCAGCATGGCCTCAGAAACGGCACACTGCTTGCCATTGCTCCTACCGGCACCATCTCCCTCCTGATGGGCAGCTATTCTGGTGGATGCGAACCGCTCTACAAGATTTCCTACGAAAGAACCACGCATAAGATGGAAGATGTACACGGCAGCTTCCGCGTCTATGCGCACAGCGTCAAGGACCTCCTTGAATACCACAACCTTCCGCTCAACCTGACCGATGAAGAAATCATCGAACGTTTCCCGTGGATCGTAGAAAGCCATGAAGTGCCTTTCGATGACCGCGTGAAGCTCCAGGCAGTCATGCAGAAGTATGTAGACAACTCCATTTCCAGTACCGTCAACCTGAAGCACGATGCAACTCCGGAAGATATCTTCCAGATTTACATGGATGCATGGGAAAGCGGATGCAAGGGCATCACAGCATTCCGCGACGGCTGCCGCCGCGGCAACATCCTGGGCGTCGATGAAAACGCCAAGGCTGATGAAAAGAAAGCTGACGGCAAGGTAGAAAAGGTTAATTTCGAACCTAAGAAACAGGAACCGACCTGCCCGCACTGCGGATCCCACCAGATCCACGTCGAAGGCCACTGCACCACCTGCAACGAATGCGGATGGTCCACCTGCAGCCTCGTCGAAGGAGCTTGATGAATAACTAAACAAAAAAGGCTGTGACGAAATGATTGCACATTTCGTCACAGCCTTTTTATATTGTCACATACGGATCAGCGGAATTATTTCAGCATCTGATCGAAATCATTATTCAGTTTCTTCTCGGACTGGCTCAGCTGGTTTTCTGTGGATGCAACCCATGCTTCGTTGTTGGCAAGGTCCTTCTTTGCCATCTCGATCATCTTATTGAGTTCAGATGGCTGCGGCCCGCCTTTGACGGCGCGGTTGTGAACGATTGCAACGGGATCCTTTGCATTCTTCCATTCTTCTGCTGTCATCGGGAAGGTCTTCGGGATGGATGGGTCTTCCTTGGCAACATCGGCTACGGATTTAGCATAGATGGTCTTGGCATCTTCATAGGAGAAGTCAGCCGGAGTGATGTTGTTGGCTCTTGCATAGGTAACGACATCAGAAGCGAAGTGGTGGCCTACGCGGAAGGGGATGCCGTATTTCTTCATGAGCTGGTCGGCAATTTCCTGCGAGCAGGTCCAGTCAAGATTCAGTTCTTCGAGCGAACGGTCCGGATGGATGACAAGGTTGTTCAGGATGCGGTCGAATTCGGAGAGGACTTTCGTTGCCTGCGGTACGATGTCCATTCTTCCACTCAGACGTCCGTCAGCCATGCCGGCAGGAATGTTGTGGGAGCGGAATGCTGCTTCGACAGACATGCCAAGGAGCGTGGAAGCGTCAGTGCGGCAGGAGTTCAGGATGCCGGGATTTCTCTTCTGCGGCATAGCGGAGGAGACATATGTATTTCCGCCGCCTTCTTTAAGAAGAATCCACGGACGCGGCTGTGCGTACTGCTGCATGATTTCTTCAATGAAGCTTGTCGTGTGGATGGCGATGGCATTCGTGATACCGCCTGTTTCAATCGGCGCTTCCTGCGGGAAAATCTGTCCTGCATCGTACGTATTGTAGGCGATGGAGTCAAAGCCGAGGTAATCGGCCATGCGGTCGCGGTCAAGCGGCCAGCCGGTGCCGTTCAGGACCATGGAGCCCATCGGAGAGCGATTGAGGCGGGCATAATATTCTCTGACACGCTGCATGTCGCGGTTGTATGCATTGGCATAAGCGATGAGGTGGTGAGCCAGGCTGTTTGGCTGGGCAGCGACGCCGTTCGTATAGTTCGGGATGATGGTGTCCTTGTTTTCTTCAGCCAGCTTGATCAGGGAACGCTGCACGTTGTCGAGCTCTTTGGCCATGGCCATGAGATGTTCTCTCTGTTCCATGATGCCGACGGTCGTCAGCATATCCTGGGAAGAACGGCCGGCATGGATCTTCGTGACTTCCGGGCCTGCTGCCTGGATGAGGTATGGTTCGAAAGCGACGACATTCGTCGGACGCGGGCCGCCCGGCTTGTTTCCTTCATCAAGGACCTTCTGGATGCCATGGGCAATGTTCTTGCCTTCAGCAGGGGTCAGGAGCCCTTCATCGGTATTGATGATATCAGAAGCTTTATTGATCTGGCCGAGCCAGTAAAAGTTGTCTCTGGGTGTCTGGTCAGCAGCAAAAATGATCGAGCCGGACATCAGCGCGCAGAGCGTGAGCGCCATCAATGATTTTTTCATAGAATCTCCTTTCAAAACAGCAGGCATGAGCCTCGATGTAAACAAAATCTGTACTTATTATAACAACGGTAGACGTGTACTAAGTCAATGAAAGTATTTATAAGAAGAGATAGAAGAAATAGTTATATATGGTAATATAATGTAATAATATATAAAACCAATATGTAAAACGACAGGGAAATTTTCCGGTGAGTTTCAGAAGATTTCCCGCTCCATTTTCGTGGCTTTTGCGGCCTTAAAAAGAAATTTCAAAAAAGATGAGGATGTAAAGTTATTTTGCTTGACATGGCACTCTCCTCCCTGTATAATGATAAACGTTATGGTGATGCTATGTCTTTAGAAAATGTAGTTCAGAACGGCGAGCTCCTCGATTGTTACGGCGAGCTCCTGACGCCAAGGCAGCGTGAATGCCTGGACTTGTATTACAATGAGAATCTCACGTTGGCTGAGATTGCGGAATATTTTCATATTTCCCGCCAGGCGGTGCATGATGCCATGCGCCATGGCGAGGAGCAGCTCCGGACGTATGAGTCCGCCCTTCATCTGGCGGAGGCAAGGATCCGGAGGCAGAAAGCGGCCGAATCGCTGGAGGGTATGATCCCTGAAGCGAAGAAGAGCGAAGCGGAACCGCTGCTGCGGATTTTGACGGAATGAAGGTGACCAGATGCCATTTGAAGGTTTAGGGGATAAGCTGCAGTCGGCTTTTAAGGATCTCCGCGGGAAGGGCAAACTTTCCGAGAGTGATATCGACGCGGCGCTCCGCGAAGTCAGAAGGGCTCTTCTGGAAGCGGACGTCAATTTCAAGGTAGCGAAGGATTTCATTGCTCATGTGCGTGAAAAAGCGATGGGCGAGGAGGTCTTCGGCAGCCTGAAGCCAGACCAGACGGTTATCAAAATCGTCAGGGATGAGCTGACAGAACTTCTGGGCGGGACGCAGAGCAAGATCACGCTCTCCTCTACGGGCATGACGGTGATCATGCTTGTCGGGCTGCAGGGCGCCGGCAAGACGACGACCGCCGGCAAGCTTGCGCTGATGTTCAAGAAGAAGGGACATCGTCCGATGCTGGCAGCCTGCGACGTATATCGTCCGGCAGCTATCAAACAGCTCGAAGTCCTTGGTGAACAGACGGATGTGCCGGTTTACCGCATGCCTCCGAATGTGGATCCTGTCCACATCGCAAGGTACGCTGTCGACACGGCTAAGTCATACAACCGCGATATCGTCATTCTCGATACCGCAGGGCGCTTAACGATCGATGAAAAGCTGATGGCCGAGCTGAGAAATATCAAGGCTGAGGTTCATCCGCAGGAGATCCTTCTGGTGCTCGACTCCATGACTGGTCAGGACGCTGTCAATACGGCAAAGGCTTTCGATGAGAGCCTGGGCATTGACGGGACCATCCTGACGAAGATGGATGGCGATGCCAGAGGCGGCGCTGCTCTTTCCATCAAGAGCGTAACGGGCAAACCGATCAAGATGATCGGCGTATCCGAAAAGCTCGACGGCGGGCTGGAAGATTTCCATCCGGACCGTATGGCAGGACGTATCCTCGATCTGGGCGATCTCGAGACTTTGATCGAAACCGCACAGAGAAATATGGATCAGGATTCGCTGAAGGATGCAGCAGGAAAGATCAGGAAGGGTGAGTTCACTCTCGATGATTTCCTGAAGCAGCTCAAGCAGATCAGAAAGCTCGGCTCTTTCCAGAGCATTCTGGGCATGATCCCGGGGATGGGCAAGTTCAAGGATCAGCTGAAGGATGTCGATCTTGACGGCAAGGAAGTCAAGCACATCGAAGCTATCATCCTTTCCATGACACCGGAGGAAAGAGCGAATGTCAAGATTCTGAACGGCAGCCGCAGAAAGCGTATCGCTGACGGCGCTGGCGTGAAGATCCAGGACGTCAACCGTATGATGAAGCAATTCCAGGAAATGCAGAAAACCATGAAGAAAATGAAGAATAAGAAGATAAATCCATCCAAGATGGGCGGCCTCGGTGGTCTCCCCGGGATGTTCCATAAATAATCGAGATCATTTCAAGGAGGTGAAATTATGTTAAAAATTCGTTTGACCCGTATGGGCGCTAAGAAGAATCCTTTCTACCGCATCATCGTCATCGACTCCAAGGAAGCTAGAAACGGCGCTCCGACCGATACCATCGGCTGGTACGATCCGGCTAAACTCGACGCTCCGGTAAAGATTGATGAAGAAAAGACTCTGTCCTGGCTTGGTAAAGGCGCTCAGCCGACCGACACTGTTCGTTCCATTCTGAGAAAGAACGGCATCCTCGCTAAGTTTGCTGAAGCAAAGAAATAAGGGGGACGCACCATGAAAGAATTAGTGGAAACACTCGTCAAGGCTCTTGTAAAGAACCCTGACGCTGTCTCTGTCACCGTAGTCGAAAAGGGCAGCCTGGAAATTTATCAGGTCCATGTTGCCCCGGAAGACATGGGCAAGGTCATCGGCAGAAAAGGACGCATTGCCAATGCGATCCGTACCGTTGTCAAGGCAGGTGCTTTGCGTGAAAACCGCAGAGTGGCTGTCGATATTATCTAAGAGGTGTCGCAATGGATGAAATGCAGATTCTTGTCCCTGTAGCCGTTAAGTCAAAGCTGACTGAACAGCTGAAGGCAACGCTCCTCGCTGAGATCGAACAGAATCTCAAGCGTGTAGACCATGATATGTCCCAGCTGGATTTCGAAGCTAATGGAAAACTGGCAGAACAGGCAAAGATTAACGTACAGGCCGTAGCACCCCTTCGTGCTCAGTACGAGGCTCAGAAGGTCCAGATGCAGCAGATGAAGGATAAATTCCTTGCTGATAAGGATCATCTCGAAAGACTCACCATCGGCGCAGAACTCAACCGTGCTCCGATGAACCGTCTGGTTACCATTCATATCGGTGACGACATGAATGAACTGCTCGGCGGTGAAATCCTGGTTGAAGACGGAAAGATCGTTGAATTCCGCAACTGATATGAAACCCGATGAACTGATAGTTGTCGGCCGAATCGTAGCCCCGCATGGTGTGCGGGGTGATTTGCGTATTCTTCCCGATACGGACCGGCCGGAAATCTTCAAGACGCTCAAGCGTCTCAAAATCGGCGGGAAGTTTTATAAGCTGCTTTCGGGACGTCCGCATAAGAATGTATACATTCTTCATGTGGAAGGTGTGGACGACAGGAATATGGCCGAAACGCTGATCGACAAGATCGTCGAAGTGCCGTTTTCTGAACTGCCGGAAAGACCGGAGGGCACGTACTACTATTTCCAGCTCGTAGGGCTTGAAGTAGTGGATGAAGCGGGCTCTCACGTCGGAAAGCTCAAGGAAATCCTCGAGACCGGAGCTAACAACGTCTATGGCGTTGAAACACCGGACGGCAAGGAAATCTATCTTCCGGCCATCCCTTCATGCATCCTTAAAGTCGACCTCGACGAAGGACGCATGACAGTGGCTATGCCGGAATGGGAATAAGCGGACTCCCCCTCTCTGGGGAAGACGCTGTCTTCCCGAAATAGAGGGCGAGAATGAAAATAGATATATTATCCTTATTTCCCGAGTTCGTTCAGGCGTTCTTCGACCAAAGTATCATCAAGAGAGCGCTGGATGCGGGACGTATGGAGATGGCGGTCACGAATCCCCGTGACTATACCATGTACCGCCACCGTCAGGTGGACGATACGATCTACGGAGGCGGGGCGGGCATGCTCATGATGTGCCAGCCCATTTTTGACGCAGTGCATCATGTGCTTCCTGAGAAAGGCCCCCGCGACCGGGTGATTTTCCTGTCACCTGCGGGAAAGACTTTCAATCAGGAAAAAGCCAAGGAACTATACCGTGATTATGACCATCTGGTGCTCATCTGCGGGCACTATGAAGGCGTGGATCACAGGGTCGAGGAGTATCTGGCAGACGAACTGATTTCGATCGGAGATTACGTTCTGACCGGCGGAGAGCTGGGTGCCATGGTCATCAGCGACGCAGTGGCCCGCATGATACCGGGAGTCCTTGGAGATGCGGGAAGCGCAGCAACCGATTCGTTCTATGAACCGATTCTGGAATATCCGCAGTATACGAAACCGGCTGACTACAACGGCTGGAAGGTCCCTGAAGTGCTCCTTTCCGGGCATCACGCAAATATTGCGCGATGGAGGAGGAAAGAGGCGCTTCGCCGCACCCTCGAATGCCGTCCGGATCTTTTAAGCGGGCTCAAGATGACCGCGGAAGATAAGAAGCTGCTGGCGGAGATCAAACGCGAGAAGGAGGATCAGTGATGGCACCTGTATATATAGGACTGATACACTATCCGATTTATAACAAACATATGGAAGTAGTCACTACGGCTCTTACCAACTATGACCTTCATGATATTGCCAGAACGGCCAAGACGTATGACGTGAAACGCTATTTCATCGTGCATCCGGTGGAAGCACAGCGTGAAATGGCAAACCGCATCATGAACCACTGGAAGACCGGCGGCGGTGTGAAGTACAATGTGAACAGGAAAGAAGCTTTCGAAGAGACGGAACTGGTTCCCACCCTCGAAGAAGCGATTTCCCGCATCGAAAGCGAGACAGGCAAAAAGCCTGCCATCGTCACCACCGATGCCCGTGTGTATCCGAATACGGTCTCCTACTGTGAAATGCGCAGGAAAATCCACGAAGAAGATACACCGATTTTCATCCTTTTCGGGACAGGCTTCGGCATGACCAAGGAAATGATGAAGCAGTTCGATTACATTGTGGAACCAATTTACGGGGCAGGCACGTACAATCATCTGTGCGTACGCAGCGCCGTAGCCATCATCCTCGACCGCCTTCTGGGCGAACCCTGGTGGAATAAAAAGGAGGAATAATTTTATGTCCGGACATTCTAAGTGGGAAAACATTAAGCGCAAGAAAGGCAAAACAGACGCCATCCGCGCAAGAATCACCACTAAAATTTCCAAGGAAATTACAATCGCAGCCCGCATGGGCGGCGGTGATCCAGTCGGCAACATGCGTCTGAAACTGGCTTTGACAAAAGCTAAGCAGAACAATGTACCGAAGGAAAACATTCAGCGCGCTATCGATAAGGGCGTTGGCGCTGCCAGCGGCGCAGGCTTCGATGAAGTAACCTATGAAGGTTACGGACCCGGAGGCGCTGCTGTCATCGTCGAATGCAACACCGATAACCGCAATCGCGCTGCAGCTGATATCCGTCACGCATTCACCCATCATGGCGGTTCCGTAGGAACCCCGGGCTGCGTATCCTGGATGTTCAAGAAGAAAGGCACCATCTTCGTCAGCAAAGAAGCTGCTGATGAAGACACCGTCATGATGGTAGCACTCGATGCAGGCGCTGAAGACGTAGCAGTCAATGAAGACTCTTACGAAATCACAACCGCTCCGGAAGACTTCCTGACCGTATCCGATGCTCTTGAAAAAGAAGGCATTGCGGCAGAAGCATCCGAAGTCGCTATGGTTCCGGACAACTACGTCAAGCTGGAAGGCGATGCAGCCCAGACAATGGCCCGCCTCACCGGCGAACTGGAAGAACTCGATGATGTACAGGAAGTGTACACCAACGCAGAACTTCCGGAAGACATGGAATAATCCGCAAAGAAAGAACCGTGAAAATGATCCGTCATTTTCACGTTCTTTTTTTTATGCCGGGATTCCCAAATCGAACCGGCCGCCCGCAGCAGCCTGGCAAAGAGAAGCTGTTTCAAATCTTCCTCCCTCTATTTTGAAAATTTTCAAAATATTTTTGATGTAACTATTGACGTTACAGCTAAATGGTGGTATATTTAATGTAACAAAGATAGTTACATCAAATATTTCAAACATTCAAGGAGAAACTCAAAATGAAATTAGCAGTTGTTGCAGCAAATGGTAAAAGCGGTCGTCTTATTGTGAAGGAAGCTGTCGCACGCGGACTTGACGTTACCGCAGTCGTACGCGGAGAGAACAAGACAGAAGCTCTGCATACTTTGAAGAAGGATATCATGGATCTCACAAAAGAAGATCTGGCAGGTTTTGATGTCGTCATCGATGCTTTCGGCATCTGGGATCCGAATAAGATGGATCAGCACAGCGCGACGCTCGGCCATCTTTCTGATATCCTTTCCGGCAGCAAGACAAGACTTCTGGTCGTCGGCGGGGCAGGCAGTCTCTATGTCGATAAAGATCACAAGACCATGATTTCCGATCTCCCGGATTTCTCAGAAGCGTATCTTCCAACTGCAGTCGGCATGAAGAATTCTCTCAATGCTTTGAGAAAACGTGACGATGTCAGATGGACATATGTCAGCCCGGCTGCTGAATTCATCGCTGACGGAGAAAGAACGGGGAAATACATCCTTGCCGGCGAAGTATTCACCACCAACGAAAAGGGCGAAAGCAAGATCTCCTATGCAGACTATACGCTCGCCATGGTCGATGAAGCTGTCAGCGGCAGCCACATCCATCAGAGGATCAGCGTACTTGGAAAGTAAGACAGTAAAATAAGGAAATAAGGATGGCTGAACAAGGCCATCTTTATTTTTTAAAATCAGTATCTAAAAATAAAAATGCATTTCGACAGATATAAAAATATTCTAAGGCAGGATCGTTGACTCGGAAATAGGGCGGTGCTATGATAAATGTAACAAGAGATGTTACAGCATCAGAAGGGGAAGGCTCCTGCTTCGTCTCTCTGGCACCTTTTCTATTTCCGGCTGGTTTCCAGTCTTTAGAATCATTTCTTATGTATTCATTGATCAAGAAAAGGAGAACATCATGAAAATCACAATTTTTGGCAAAGGCAACATGGGCAAGGCAATCGGAGACAATTTCGATGCATGCGGCAATGAAGTAGAGTATGCAGGCCGCGAGTTTATCGGTGAACTGGGCGATATCATCGTTCTGGCTGTTCCATACACGGCAGTGGACGGGATTCTCAGAAAATGGGGTCCGAAGATGAAGGATAAGGTACTCATCGACATCACCAATCCGGTTGATTTTGAAACAATGGATCATATGCTCGTTCCGGACGGCACTTCCGCTGCTGAACTGATCCAGGAAAAAGCACCGGGCGCATTTGTCGTCAAAGCATTCAACACGAATTTCGCTAATACACTGGCTACCGGCAAGGTAGGCTTCCATGAACAGACTGTCGTTCTCATGGCTTCCGATTTCCTGAATGCAAAGGATAAGGTCGCAGAGGCTTTGACTGGCTGCCGTCTGAAACTGATGGATGCCGGCAAGCTTCGCCGCGCAAGAGAAATGGAAGCTATGGGTTTCCTGCAGATTTCCCTGGCTTCTGCCGGAAAACTGTTATGGACCAGAGGCTTTGCCATCATCGACTGATCAGGGGATTGATATCATCCACGGGACAGTGTACACTAGCAGGACATGGAGGAGGTAACTGAACATGCAGATATCCAGCCGCTTCACCATTGCTGTCCATATGCTGTGCTATATCGCACTGTTTCAGGATAAGGAGAAAGTGACCAGTGACATCATGGCAGGAAGCATTAATGCGAATCCGGTCGTGGTGAGAAGGCTGCTTTCGCAGCTCAAACAGCGCGGGATGGTCACAGTCAACCGCGGCAGCGGCGGAGCTTTTCTGGCAATGAAGCCGGAAGACATTGATTTTCTTCAGATTTACAGGACGGTGGAAACAGTGAAAAAGGAAGGTATCTTCCATTTCCACGAAAACCCGAATCCCAACTGTCCGGTGGGACGGGGGATCCATCAGGCGCTCGACTCGAAACTGATGCGTGTCCAGGAAGCTATGGCGCGCGAAATGAAGTCGATCACGCTTGCTGATGTGCTGAAGGATTTTCCAATCGAAAAATAGAAGAAAAAGAGTTGTTCATGCAATTGCATGGGCAGCTCTTTTTTGCATTTAGGACACAAATATCGCACTATTTTCGCATTTGATCAATAAGATTGTCATTTTCTTTACAAAATCGGGTTGTTAAATGATAAAAACTCATTTATAAAGCGGAGTTTATATTTTTTTAGAAAGTATATATAAGAATCACGAATTATGTTGTATACTATTCTTGTGGCAGACACTTTATATGACGGATTTATGAAATAAGCATACACATAAAACCGCTGACTGCCCGAATTCAGGAAACTGTAATAGAGTGGGAGGAGATTCAATATGTTTCGTTTTACATTACCGAGAGATATCTATGTAGGCCATGGCGCTATTGAACAGCTGTCCGTTTTAGAAGGACATAAAAAAGCTTTCATCTGCACCGGTGGTCATTCCATGCGCCGTGGTGGTTTCCTGCAGAAGACTGAGGAAGCACTGCACAAGGCTGGCATTGAAACATACACCATGGAAGGTATCGATCCAGATCCGTCCATTGAAAAAGTAAGAGAAGGCGCTAAGGCCATGGAAGAATTCGGCCCGGACGTTATCATTGCTATCGGCGGTGGTTCCCCAATCGACGCTGCTAAAGCTATGTGGGTTTTCTATGAATACCCGGAATTGACATTCGAAGAAGTACAGAAACCATTCTCCCTGCCAACTCTCCGTCAGAAAGCTATTTTCGTTGCTATTCCGTCCACATCCGGCACCGCATCTGAAGTCACTTCCTTCTCTGTTATCACGGACTACTCCACCGGCATCAAATATCCGCTGGCTGACTTCAACCTGACACCAGATCTTGCTATCCTCGACCTGGACCTGCCGCAGACAATGCCGAAGAAGCTCTGCGCTCATACTGGCATGGACGCTCTGACACATGCAACTGAAGCATATGTATCCAAATTTGCCAACGGCTTCACCGATCCGCTTGCTAAGCAGGCTGTATCCGATATTTTTGACAGCATCATCGATTCCTACAATGAAGATACCGATGCACGCGACAAGATGCACATCGCACAGTGCATGGCTGGTATGGCTTTCTCCAACGGCCTCCTCGGCATCACGCACTCCCTGGCACATAAGATCGGCGCCGTATTCCATATTCCGCATGGCTGCGCAAACGCAATCCTGATGCCGTATGTCATCCAGTTCAACAAGAAGGCATGCCTTGCCCGTTATGCTGACCTTGCACGTGTAGCAGGACTTCCGGGACACACAGACGCTCAGCTCGTTCAGTCCTATGAAGAAGCTATCCGCTGCCTGAACCGCAAGATGAATATTCCGCTGAATATCCATGACTATGGTGTTCCGGAAGAACTGTATCTGGAAAAGAAAGAAGCCATCGCTCACAACGCAGTCCTTGATGCATGCACACCAGAAAACCCGAGAGAAGTCGACGACGCTCTCATGGGCTGCATCCTCGAATGCGCTTACTATGGCAAACCGGTCAACTTCTAATCCCATTCGATGGAATAATGAACATAAAGGGGCTGTGACAAAATCCAACAAAATGCTGTTTTTGCTTTTCTTCGAACGAAGTTCGGTTTAAGGGTGTTAACCTTGCTCCGAAGGAGAAGGTCCCGGCGAAG